>Ga0209127_100056_pt1 | contig 180432 bp, 170 predicted proteins | sample LakSupMetagenome_FD_187469 | JGI IMG/M metagenome (GOLD analysis project Ga0209127, IMG submission 187469) | Freshwater microbial communities from Lake Superior, Canada - Sta WM archaea (SPAdes) (version 2) | ecosystem: Environmental > Aquatic > Freshwater > Lake | place: Lake Superior, Canada... | reverse complement strand
TCCAGAAACACGACCCAGAACCAACGCCCGCCCTGGCCGGATAATTCTCGGAATCCCGACCGGTTAATTCTCGGAACAGTGGCCGGTTAATTATTGGATTACCCGGCCGGTCGCGTCGGAATCTGCAGGGGGTATCATGCGGTCCACTGCCCCATCTGAATCCTCGGTCGATCGGACGGGCCGGCAACCGCGTGATCTTGATCAGCTGGCTGCGGAACGGGTGCTGACTGACCGGCGCGTGGCCTTCGTCGGCAATTGCCAGATGTTTAGGCTCTCGAAGCTCTACGGCAGTTCGTTGACCACGGGCATGCGTGGAGCCTCGGAGTACGTCAATCCACATGTCGAGTCTGATCCCGCCTGCGCGTCGATCCTGGCAGAAGCTGATTTCGTCATTTGGCAGGTTTCTGACGCTGCCAGTAGGATAGCTCGTTCAAGCCTGCCGATAGGGACGCGGGTGATTGATGTTCCACTCGTATCGGCCGTTTTTTTATGGCCCTTTGCCGGTCGGCCTCATCCGAAAAACGAGCGCGTTCCTCACGCGCCGAACGGCCCATTCGACCCGGAACTGGGTGATACCTACCTCAACAGCCTGATTGCCCAAGGCGTCACTCCCGATGAGGCCGTGTCACGTTATTTGAGCCTCGATTTTCGGACGCGAACGAATCTGGATCGGGTTTATGAGCTTTGGTTCGAAGCGCAAGGCCGTCGAGATCGAGCGACCGGTTTCGCTTTCCGTGATTCGATCGTTGATAGCTTCCGCACTGAGCAGACGTTCCTGACACCGCATCATCCTGGGCTTGGGGTGTTCAGCGCGCTTGCAAAGCAGGTGTTCGAGCGCATGGGGTTTTCGGATGCGACAATCGCGCGCGTGCTCGGTCCGTTGCAGATCAAGCAATTCTGGCCGGATTGTCACCCTGTCCATCCCGCCGTAGCAGAACATTTCGGGTTAAACTGGTGCGGCCCCTGCCATCGTTATCCTCTGCGACACGAAGGAACGTTCACCTTTGCTGAGTTCGTACATCGCTACGTCGCCTACGATTGGAATGAGCCGCTCGCTGAAGGTATCTGGTGTGCTAGCGGGCGGGATCAGGCCTTCGCGCGACGACGTCTCGAAGAAGGATTGCGTCGGTCACCAGACTCGTCGCTGGGTTATGCATTTCTCAGCCAAATCTGTCTTCGAGAGGGCGATGCCGATGCTGCATTAGCCGCGGCGAGGGCAGCGGTGCGGCTCGATGAACAGAACCCTCATGCGCATTTCGCGGTTGGGCAGAGCTTATTGCGCTCAGGATTGGCAACCGAGGGGGAAGTTGCCCTGTGCCGCGCGGTGCGAGCGGCTCCGACAACCGCGACAGCCAGCCTTGAGCTTGCACGGCTTTATCGATCGCAGAAGCGGTTCGACGAGGCACATTCGGTAATTTGCGACGCTCTCGAAGTGTTTCCTCATGATTTTGCACTTCTCGTGACCGGCGCGAAAGCTCTGATCGAGGCCTGTAAGCTGGACGATGCCGAGGCATTGCTTAGAGAGGCGATTGCGGTCAAGCCGATTGCGGCCGAACCGCATTGGCTCTTGGGCGATGTCCTCGCACTCAAGGTGCGGCGCGCTGTCGTCGCGGATTATCAAGCGATGGTCGGAAGGCTTCCCGACAATGCCAACGCTCAGGCGGGGCTGGGTCTGCTGCAAAGCCGCATCGGTGACCATGTGAAAGCGGAAGCTGCGTTTCGTTCTGCCGTCGCGCTTTGTCCCGAAGAACTGGGAAGCCGTATCCAGCTCGCGACCGCTATCAGCCGGCAGGGCCGAACCGCCGACGCCCTCTCCATGGCGATCGAACTTGAGCGAGATCGTCCCGACGATCAGCGTGTTCGAACCCTTCTGACGCATCTTCGCAAGGAGCCGCGGGAAGCCGAGACGACTGATCACTCCGAAAAATCAGCCGTTCCGCCAACCGCGCTCGGACTGAGAAGTAAGGCCTTAGAAAACCGAATATCCTTGGTAGAGTAGCGAGATGCGCCATGGCTGCTGTTCCCGGGCAAAGGCTGTATTGGCTTCCCACCGCACGCGATTTTCGTCGCAGCCTTGCTGAACTCGACGCCCTCAGGATGGATCGCTCGTTCTGGGACGGAGCGATCGCTCTGGCACAGCACAACCTCGACCTTGTCCAGACTATTCAGCTTGACCGGCTGATCCGATCGAACGCAGGCGCCGCAGATTCGAGGCCGCAGGCCGCTCGCTTCGTCCGGCTAGCTATTCTGGCAACGTCGACGACGAGTCACCTACAGCCCGGCATTCGCATCGGCTGCCTACGTAGGGGCGTCAATGTCGATATTTATGAGCCAGGTTTTGGCCAGTATCGACATGCGATCGCTGACTTGGGCTCGGAATTCTGGGCCTTCAGGCCGGACGTCGTGCTCGTTGCACTTGATGCTCACCATGTTTCACGCGGGCATAGTGCGTTGGGTGACCGAAGCGCTGCGGAGGAGCGACTTAATCATAGTCTGAATGAGCTCAAACGCTTGTGCGGGACGATCCGAGAACGCTTGCCGTGTCGGATCATTTTGCAAACCGCATTGCCCATCATTCCTGCCTTGCTTGGTGCCAATGAGCATCGTCTTCCTAACTCGCCGCGGCAAATGATCCTGTCGTGGAACGAAGCCCTGCGCGATCTCGCCGAACAGGAGGGTTTCGATTTGATCACGCCCGATCAGTATGCCGCTTGGCAGGGATGGGGCTGCTGGTTTGACCCCGCACTCTGGCACAAGGCGAAGCAGGAGATCAGCCCTTTGGTTGGGCCGTTTTACGGCGACCTGGTGGGGCGCGTGCTCGGGGCCCAATCCGGTGCTTCGTCGAAATGCCTCGTGCTCGATCTCGACAATACGCTCTGGGGCGGCGTGATCGGGGACGATGGACCGAACGGCCTGGTGCTGGGTGCCGGTTCGGCTGCGGGCGAGGCCTTCTGTGCTTTTCAGCGCTATCTGAGCAATCTCGGGGAGCGCGGCGTAATTCTGGCCGTATGCTCCAAGAATGACGAGGCAAATGCGACGGCGGTGTTCGAGCACCACCCGGAAATGGTGCTGAGGCTGAAGGACATTGCCTGCTTTTGCGCCAATTGGAACGACAAAGCGACGAACATCCGCTCGATCGCGAGCACGCTCAATATTGGATTGGACAGTATTGTCTTCGCTGACGACAATCCCGCCGAGCGCGAATGGGTGCGCTCTCGGCTGCCTTCGGTGCGCGTGCCCGAATTGCCAGCGGATCCGGCTCATTTTGCGCAGTGCCTAAGCGACAGCGGATATTTCGAGGCAGTCGTTGTGACGGCCGATGACCTGGGCAAGGCCGGACAATACCAGGCCAACGAGGAGCGGGCGAACGCCGCATCGGCCGCAACGGATATGGACGCCTTCCTGGCCGAGCTTCGAATGGAGCTGATCTGGGGGCCATTCGACGACATCAATCGGCCGCGCGTTGTGCAGTTGATCAATAAGACCAACCAATTCAACCTGACAACGCAGCGATGTTCGGATCAGGAGGTCAGTGCCTTTGAGCGCGATCCGCGCTGCCTCGGCTTGCATTTCAGGCTGCTCGACCGCTTCGGTGACAACGGGATCATCTCAGTCGTCATGGCGCGCGCCGACGGAGACGAAACCCTTGTCCTCGAGAACTGGTTGATGAGTTGCCGAGTGTTGGGGCGGCGCGTGGAGCGGGCGGTGCTCGCAGTGGTCGCCACAGAGGCGCGCTCCCGCGGCTATCGCACCATTGTTGGCAAATTTCGCCCGACAGAGCGGAACCAAATGGTGCGTGAGCACTACCGCAGCCTTGGCTTCGCTTGCGTTGCCGAAGACGCTTCGGGGGCAACGACTTGGTGCTTCGATGTCGATTCGTTCGCCGATTTGCCCGTTCCGATCGACATTACGGAAAGGAAGACGGAATGGATGAGCGCGCAGTCTACGCTGGCTTGACCCAAATATTCAGAGACTTGTTCAATGATGATACAATCGTACTCTCGGCCGAAACGTCAGCGGCCGACATCGAGGGATGGGATTCGTTTAACAACATTACCTTGATGGTCGCTGCGGAAACCGAGTTCGGCGTCAAATTGCGCAGCGATGAGATCGAGAATCTGTCAAATATCGGAGACTTGGTTCGAGCGATTGAGCGTCAAGGAGTCAAAACTGACTCAAGATAGGAATTCTGTTTAGTGTGAAAGGGGCATCCAATGTCTAGCACCTGTTTGGTCGCATCCCTTCCTGATCGAAATGCGGCAAGTGTGGTGCTTGCTGATCTGAAATCATTGGGCTTTACTATCGAGAATTTCAGCGTCGTGCAGAAACTCACATCCCTTGCAAGTGGGGGAGTTCAAAAGTCAGGTATTGAGGACTTGTGCATCCAGTGGTCACGGACTGACCGCGTGTTTGATGGACTATGGGGCGTTTTCTTTTCTGGCATTATTTGTAGTTTGCGGTCAGTCGCGCCCATCTCAGTCACCGGCTATTTGGCCGGGATGCTAATTGCATCGAATCACGTTTGGAAAACGTCACATTGCTGCTGTCAGTTAGATCAGACTTTAAGTGAAGTTGGCCTTGTTGAGGGCAATATCGCGGATTCGGCCGAGGCGAGGCCCTTAATATGGGCAAAACCCTGCTGATAGGCGTTGGCGACGTCGAAAACTCCGCGTCGACAATATCAATGGCTGTGAAAGCCGCAACAATCGCGGTATCTTATTACGCAGAGGAGCCCACCCATGTTGTGGATGCGCCGTTCTGACGACGCTCGTATTGTTCCGGCAACACTCTAGGCTCGACGGCTCAGTCAGACGGCCGAACTGCACTCAAAACACTTCAAGCCGATCTGTCTCATTCCTTGGCGGTGCACACGACGCGGGTTTGCTCCATATACAGCTCTCCGCCTCGCCTGGAGATTTCAAACGCGCGCTGAAGACCGCTGTCGAAGGTCACGACTACCGCGCTAGCGTCAAGCGTGAAGCTTCCGCCGCTTTGCCAGAGGCCATCATACGAGAAGCGCCCATCATTATCGAAGGTGAAGTGCGCCCCTCCTGCTGTTGCACAGACCTTACCGTTAATCGCGCTGGTGATCTCTCGCAGGCCCAGGGCCAGGTTCGCACGATGGGCGATCGCGGGTTCAAGCTGCGCCAAGAGCAGCAAACAGGCCGCCGATAGAGCGATTTGGTGAGACAACCTCATCACAGCCTCCCCTGGCTTGCCCCGATGGCAAACCCACTCGGGGCTGACAATCTAAGCTTGAAATGGGGATGTCAGCTTCGGATGTGAAGAGCTTCACCTCTGCCGGGCGAGGATTGTCTCCATTTGCGCGATTTCCGCCTTCTGCGACTTGGTGATTTCCTGACAGAGCGCGACGATCTCCGGATCAGTGATGCTGGCTTTCTCGCACATCAGGATCGCGCCGGAATGATGTGGGATCATTGCGCGCAGGAACTCGGCATTGCCAATGCCGGCTTGGGTTCGCATGGCTATGAAGCCAATGACAAAGACGGCAACGGCGGCGCCGCCGATAATGATGTTCAGCCGCGACGAGGGGAACATCGAGCGCATGGAGACGAGCATGATGATCGTCATCGGCGCGACCATCATCATGGTCATGTAAACGTTGTTGAGATTGAAATGGAAATGCGCAAGCGCTGCGATCATGGTGTACATGACGAGGTACATCACAATGAAATCCAGCGTCAGTTCGATCGCTAGGCGGCCGTAATGGTTTGGGCCTTTATGGCCATTGCCATGCTCCATGGGGGCCTCCTTTCGGGAAGCTCATGAGGGTCTCGATACGAGTCAAAAACTTCCAGAAGCGGTGCTATTTTCCCTTCGTTTTCAGCCATTCGTCGATCGTCTTGATCTCCTTTTCCTGCGCGCTGACGATTTCAGTGGCGAGCCTCTTGACGGTGGGGTCTTTGCCATTCGCCAAAGCTACCTTGGCCATATCGATTGCGCCTTGATGGTGGGCTTTCATCTGCATCATGAAGTCGACGTCGGCATCGCCGGTAAATTTCGACGGCATCGCCTGCATCATCCGCATCATGCTCGCCTTGTATTCCTTGGTTGATGCGGAATCGGAGGCCTCCGGCATCATCATTTTCATGGGCATGCTGTCGCCCATCTGAGGCTTGGGAGCTGGCTGCGCGACTGCGGCGGTTATCATGGAGGCCGCGAGGCCAGCGGTCAGAACGAAGCGCATCATCTGAGTTCTCCAAAGATTCGAGGGCAAAAGCGGCTAAGCTGCCATTTTCCGGCAGCTTTCTGCGCAACCGCGGCAGGCCTGGACGCAATCGTCCATGTCGCCGATCCGCTCACATTCGTTGGCGCAGTCTTCGCAAATGTCGGCGCATTCGGCGCAGAGATGCTTGTGGTGCGGGGAGCCGATGATCATGACTTGGGCGCTGGCGCGGCAGATCTCGGCGCAAGCGAGCATTAGCTGGATGTGCTCTGGGGCGGAGTGCGCTCCACCGAGCTTGAGGCAGTGGTTCGTGCTCATGCCGAGGCAGGTTTGATAACAGCGCAGGCATTTGTCGATGCAGGACTGCATCTCTGGGGTAGGGCGGTGCATGGTCTACTCCTTGAGCCCGTTGCGGAGGCGGTGAGCTTCCTGCTCCAAGGAAAGACGCGGGCGGCGAGCGGGGGTTCCTACCCGTTACAATCTGTAACAATCCGCTGGCTTGGCAGCGCTTTTGCCGTGCGGTGCAGTGGCCGTGCGCGGTAGTCGCGACCGAACGATGTTTGCTGGGTATCAGTCCGAGGGCGGTAATGACGAGCGGTCGTGCGGAGGAACTGCCGGACCTTTCGGTTTCGCGGCGACGGTGGCGACGCGAGGAAGTGCCGCCTAGGAGCGCGTCGCCGAGTTATCCCTTCACGGCCATTCTCAGCAGCCCGATGGCCGAGTTTTGAGATATCGCTCCATAGCGCGTCGCGCTAGATCTGCCTCGTCCTCAGCGATTGGGATGAGGCTCACGACGATGTCGGCGAGCCGCAGCCGCTCCGAGTCAAAGTCGACATTATCTTTCAGCGACGCTTTGATTTGATGCCAGGCCGCGTCGAGTGCGGCTTCTGCTCGCGCTATGTCGACCGGATCATTCAAAGAAGAGAAAGTCATTTCTGGGCTCGGTTCAATGTGACGATCGGATTCAATCCCGGCAAACACGTTGAATCCTAATCAATGACCGGGTTCAAGGGGAAGGCGCCCTACGCCACGGCTTCCCCTATGGAGAGCCAGATCAGACGAGAACGACGAGGCGCTCGTCAAATGCTGTGTTGCAGAACAGCGGGCCGTTGGGATTGCAAATAATGCGAGTGCCGTTCGGCCTTTGAATATTGACTGAGCGATGCACATGGCCGTGGATCCAAACCGCTGCTTTGCCTTGATCGGTCAAATCCGAAAGGTCTGATGCTGAGTTGCCTGCAGCCCAGGTCCCACGGTCGGGCTCGGCTATGCAGGCTGGGTGAGGGGCGTGGTGGGTGACAACGACCACGGGCATCGAGCCTGGCTGAGATAGAAGCTCTCCGAGCCTGGAACGCGACCGCGCATGCAGCCGGCGGGCATCACCGACTGTGATGAGATGACTGCCGCCGGCGTGCTGGACGTCCACCTGTTCGCCCGTTTCGGCGCGGCAGCTAGGATCGCCCGCGAGGGTATAATCGGACCAGAGTGTGGCGCCGACGAAACGACATCCTGCAATGACAGCCGAGCTTTCTTCGAGAAGAGAGATTTCTGACTGGGCGGCAAGCAATTTCGCCGTGGCGAGATTCTCGTTGATCTCGCCATTCCAATGTTCGTGATTGCCCATGACGAATACGATCGGTTTCGATCCGGCCAACGCCCGAAGCAAGCGGAACGCGCGAAGCGTGTCGGCTTCCCAAATGTCTCCGGCTGCCACAAGAACATCGAAATCGGGCCGGGCCGGGTCGAACGCCTCCGGGTAGGGAATCGTTTCGAAGTGAAGATCAGATAAGAACCATAGGCGCGACAAGATGGCGTCCTCAGAATTTAGGCCTGCCGCCGATGCCAATGGCCAAATCACCGATTTGGTGAGGTGGCTCGACGCAATGGGCGGGCCTCTGTGAAGATATTGCGGTGACGAAATTCCGCTGGGCTCGAGAAGGTCAAAAACTCAATCAGGCCTGGAGTAGGGCGGTCACATGTGTGCCAGGGCTCATCGAGAAACCGTTCGGGCGCGTAGCACCAGGCCGGCCCTGGTCCGAGCTTATACTGTCGGGACAGGTATTCTGCGACCGCTCCATAGAGAGCGTTGCGTCGGGCCGCAGCCTGCAGCGGAGGCTCCTGCTCGAGCATCTGTTTCCGGTCTTGGGCTGACGAGGACAGGTAAAACTCGTCCAAGAATTCCTGGAGGAGATTATCTCCCAAAGTAGTCCCGCCCAGGATCTCTTGGGCTGCCACTTCGTAAAGGGTATCGGGGCGCATTGCGGTTGCTCTTTTGGCTCTTGGTCCCGCCGGCAAGCTCTGGAAATAGATCCCGTAATAGGAAACGCTGCTTCCTCGATGCCGCTGCGGATTTGGGGAAGAATTTTGCGAGACAGTGAGTTGCGCTATCGACGGTGCTGATGCCGGTAACCTGAAGCAGGGCTCGAATATCCTTGATCTCGGTCGCGCCTTTGGCGGGGTCATTGACCCGCATGGCCTTGAGCTTGAGCGCCAGCATATAGTGGGCCGTAGGAATACTGACGGTGAGACCGACATCGCCAATGGACGCCCTGGGGAACGATCCAAAAATCTCATGATCACGCCTGGTGGCGAGACTGTTCAGATGGAAGGTGGAAAGAAGTTCATCGACGTTGAAATTTTGTGTGGCGAGCGGAGAAACGGCTGTTCGAACAAGCAAAATTGGTCGACGTTCGCGGGCATCCAATTTCTGCCTCTGCGAATTCCAACAGAATAACTGTTCGTGACTTTATTTCGGTTGGAGCGAGCGAGATCCTGATTGCGGTCGCTGAAACTGATGGCGCAGCAAAGTGAGCTCGACCACCTCATTTACCAGCGACGCCGCGTTGGTCATTGTCAGCCATGGAGAGCGCGCGACGTTTGCCTGGACCAGCTTGCCAATCGTCTCGCCAGCGAGCCTCCGGAAAGCCTCGTCATCGTCCCGGTTCGGACCGATTGGAGCGCTCTCGTCTAGGATGGTCGCCGCGAACCAGTGGTACCGGGATTGGTGGGCGAGGGCGATCAGTTTCAATTCCTCTCGACGAACCTCATCGGGCTCGCGGCCAGTGGCTTCAAGCGCCGCCAGGAAATAGCCTAAGGCATCGAGCGGTGGACGATCGACCAAGACGACGTCGGATTTGAGGGCGGCTTCCATTTCCTGCCGAAGCCCTTCAGCCATTATCCAGAGAGTGCCTTCGTAAACGTGGTCGCGCAGGATCGGGAAGCCGGCGTCCCGGGCTCGCGACGCCGTATCGACCACTCTGGCGACCCGAAGGCCATGCGCGTTGAGCCGAGCTTCGACTTCCTTCAGGAATGATGATTTGCCGGTGGAGTGAGTGCCGGCTACGGCGATTGTTGTGTGAGCGAATTTCACAGCAGCAGGTCCTTCTGCCGCTCAACGATATCAGCGTCGGCAAGGACTGCGGATCTCACCGCCTCGGGGACGCTGGAGAGCAACACACGAAACAAGGCCACCGTCAGTGCCACGTCGTAAGGCGCCGAATGCGATCCGGTTCTGAAATCCGCTTCGATTTTGAGCGTGATACCGAGCACTTCCGAGAGGTTGGAGAGACCATAGGACGGCAATCCCGGCTTAATCGCCTTCGCCAGCTTCAAGGTGTCGATCGCTGCTCGAGGCTTCCAATGCGGAAGCACTCGCTTCAATGCCTCCAGATCGACCTTCACGTTATGGCCGACGATAGCTGCGTCTTCGATCCATATGAGGACGTCGTCGGCGATCTCGTCGAAGTTCGGCGCATCTGCAACGTCTTCGTTCGTGATGCCGTGGATCGGCGATGCTGCTCTCGACGGGCTCCAACCTTGTGTCGTCGATCCCGGACCAGGTCACCAGGATGGTTAGCTTGATGTTCGAAAGGCGTTCGAGACGCTGTATATCGTCGGGCTCCACACGCCATCGCGTGATGACCAGCACCGGGTTTCGCAGTCCCTTGCCATCAAGAATTTCCAGGGTACGGATGAGGTGATCCTTCACGCCGGGAAGGAAGGGATCGGTAGCACGGTTGAGCAATTGAATTGGGGTGATGTCTTTCCGAAAGGCCCAATGCTCGACCAGTTCGCGCACTGCCGCGTCATCGTCGAGGACGAGATGCGGTTTCTTCATTTCGAAGTTCGCAAAGAGGTGTCGGACGCAGTATCCGCAATCGAGCGGGCAGCCGACGATATGGTTGAGGCTCAAGCCGCTTTTTCGGTAGTCGACAATCTGTCGTAATGCCGAGGGGAGATCGGGCGGAGCTTTACGTAATAGAGCATCGGTTTTCATAATTTCCCCGCCGGCTCATGTTCTCAAGATCATAGGAGAGGTGATTGCGAGCGAGAATAGGAATATGTGTTAAGATCCGCGCTGCAATCAAGTCAAACGCCGATCGGTAAAATATGTAGGCAGAACGTCCAGTGGAAGACCGGTTAAATCACCAAGTTAGGTTTCCACAGCAGCGTCGGCCGAATGGACGACATGGCTAGGTGCGAAAACGGAGCGGCATGTTGCCTTCGGCGAATTAGGCTCCTGACTTCGACTGCAGTGCTTTCTTTGCCTTTTCCTTTTTGGGTAGTTCGTATCCAAATTCGAAGAAGAAATGCGCGACGCGAATGTGTCCATGCGTCGGGGCCAACGATGGATCGCGATCGTGTTCGGTGTCAAAATCGGCGGCGGCAAAAAGTACTGAAGGCTCCTCGAACGGTGACCCCGCTGTTGTAGGCCGCAACTTCAATGACGTTGCGAGGACTGAATTGCCTAACGCTTTTCGGATCGGCGGAACAACGTCAGGTTTGGGATCGAGCAAAATGCCGACCATGGCTGCCACGGCCTGATGGCGGCTGTAGATGCCGGTCACAAAGCGCCCAAGCCCGCTTTGGCCGAGGTAGTGATCGCGATGACTCTTTTGGCGGCCGATACGCTTGAACTCGAACACCAGCTTCAATTCCCGGGAGCTATCGTTCCAACCGTAGACGATGTCGGTTCGGCGCTCCTCAATGATTTCGGCAGTGTCAGGATCGATGACCCCGAAATTGTCCTCAGCGGCCCACATGCCAAGGAGGCCCCGCTTTCGGGCTGTATGCGTCTCGACGTACATTCTCAGCCGCTTTGTCAGTGCAGGCTCTTTGGATTTCGGGTGAAATTCCTTGCGCGGCTGTTGGGCGAGATCGCGCCATGCATCGCAGAGTGCCTCGACGGCCTCGGTTGCGGGCTGAATTGGGAAGGCCGAAAGCCAAGCAGAAGACATCGTCACGCCGGTACCGCGAACTTGTCGGAAGTGAACCGCCCCGGGTTTGTCGGAGGCCCCAACTCCTGAGAGGATGGGGCTATGACGAGCAAGACGACGAACAAGTTCTCGCCTGAGGTGCGTGCCCGCGCGGTGCGGATGGTGCTGGATCACGAGGCCGAGCATCCGTCGCGCTGGGCGGCGATCATGTCGATTTCGGGCAAAATCGGCTGCACGGCGCAGACGCTGAACGAGTGGGTGAAGAAGGCCGAGGTCGACAGCGGCCGCAAGCCCGGGCTGACGACGGACATGGCGGCCAGGCTCAAGGCTCTCGAACGCGAGAACCGGGAGCTTCGGCAAGCCAATGAGATCCTGCGCAAGGCATCGGCGTATTTTGCCCAGGCGGAGCTCGACCGCCGACACCGGTCATGATCGGCTTCATCGACGACCACCGCGGGGCCCATGGGGTCGAGCCGATCTGCAAGGTGTTGCCGATCGCCCCGTCAACCTATCATGAGCATGTCGCCAAGCGGACCGATCCGGGGAAGCTCTCGGCTCGGGCGAAGCGAGACCTGGAGCTGAAGCCTCAGATCGAGCGTGTGTTCGGCGAGAACTTCGAGGTCTACGGCGCGCGCAAGGTCTGGCGGCAGATGTTGCGCGAGGGGTTCGACGTCGCCCGCTGCACGGTCGAACGCCTGATGGCTGATCTCGGTCTGCAAGGCGTCATTCGCGGCAAGCCGATCCGCACGACCGTCCAGGACAAGGCCGCCCCGTGCCCGCTGGACCATGTCAACCGGGTGTTCCACGCGCCGGCGCCGAACATGCTGTGGGTCTCGGATTTCACCTATGTCAGCACCTGGTCGGGCTTCGTCTACGTCGCCTTCGTGATCGATGCCTATGCTCGCCGGATCGTCGGTTGGAGGGTGTCGCGGACGGCCCATGCGAGCTTCGTGCTCGACGCGTTGGAGCAGGCCCTGCACGAGCGCCGACCTGTGCACCGCGGTGGGCTGGTGCATCATTCGGATCGCGGTTCGCAGTATGTCAGCATCCGCTACACCGAGCGCCTGGCCGAAGCGGGCATCGAGCCCTCCGTCGGCAGTGTGGGCGACAGCTATGACAACGCTCTCGCCGAGACGATCAACGGACTCTACAAAGCCGAGCTGATCCATCGGCGCGGGCCATGGCGATCCTTCGAAGCCGTGGAGTTCGCGACCCTGACCTGGGCCGACTGGTTCAACCATCGCCGGCTGCTGGAGCCCATCGGCAACATCCCACCGGCCGAAGCCGAGGAACGCTATTACGCGATGCTGGACGAGCCAGCCATCGCAGCCTGACTCAAACCAAACGGCCTCCGGCGAAGCCGGGGCGGTTCAGTGCTGGACTCGTCGCCGGCGCCTGTTTGGATCCGTATTCGGCTCTGCTCGGATATCCCTCAAGCGATCGCGGAGTCGGCTCAGTTCGCGCTTCAGCTCGACTTCTTCAGTCTCACTCAATTTGCGAGGTTGCGAAGCCGTTTGCTTGTCGGGATTGCGCGCCGATACTTCTCGAGGAGGCACCCAGTTCTGTCCTGGAATGACAGGCTTTCGAGCCACAATTGACCATCCCTCACGAGCGTCCTGGATGATCAAATCAACGGGGATCGCATGCCATGAATTTCAATGGCGCTCTAATCAGAGTCGGGCATTCCATCAATCCGCCCGCCGCACACCGGACAATGATCCGACGGAACCCAATAACGAAAGGCGCCCGACATTGTCGGGCGCCCATTCGAATTGCGGAACTCAACCTGCAATCGCGGAAACACTATGCCTCGATTTTCAAGACCAGGGAAGGGAAAATCGGTCCTTCGCGGCGTCAATCCGCAGGTCTTTCATTCTAGGCAGATGCCGGCGCGTACCACCAGGATCGCGTTCGCTATCTTTAACTGCGGCAAACTTCGCCTTTCCCCACAGAGATCAGTGCATTGGCGTGGTCGGCCATTGCTTGCGTCAGCGTCGCGTGGAGGTCGAGGATCGCGACGACCGGCACTTCGGGGCCGACCTTGGCGCGGATGCGCTGCAGCAACTCGCCTTCGCCGTCATCCGAGCTTTCGGTCGCCATCGCGCCGTGCAGATGCAGCAGGACGCCGTCGAGCCGCTCGCAAGCGGCAAGGATCATCCCGGCGAAGATGTCGAAGGCCGCGTCGGTGACGCGGCCCGACGGGTTGGCTCCGGTGACGAGCGGGTGGACGAGACTCCAGCCGAACTTTTCGGCCGCCTCGAAGGCGGCGCCCATCGAGGTCCGCGTGCCCTGGAAGGCGGCCGGCACCTCGTTGTCGCGGAAGACACCGTGATGACGGAACACCGCCTCGTCGGTGAGCTGAACACTGAAGGTGTTCGTCTCATGCATGAATTCCGCGATCAGGACGCGCTTGGCCATCGTGCGATCGTTTCCCCGAAACGTTCCCTATGGAACCATTTTTTGTTTTGTAACCTGGGCCCGGGCGTTTGCCAGCCCGGACCTGTTCATGCGCCCCCGGACTTCGGCCCGCTTGCGGGGCAGGGGCGAATATGCTTGGGCCGGCTCAGGCGGCGCGGGCCGCGTGGGTCTCGCCGGGGGCGTGGCCGAGATCCTCGGGGCGGGCATAGGCGCGGCCGAAGCGGTTGGCGAGGAAGGCATCGAAGCCGATGTCTTCCTGCTTGACGAAGCCCTTCTGCGGCAGCTTCCCCTCTGCCAGCAGGTCGAGCACCGCGCAGATGCCCGAGGCCGTGGTGATCTGGATGGCGCTGCGCATCACGCCGCCGACCACGGCGCTGTAGACCTTGTTGGCATAGGTCTGCTGGGTCAGCCGACCATTCATCCGGCCACTGGCGGTGACGAAGATCACGACCACGTCCTGCAGCGTGCTCGGCAGGGCGTTCTCGAAGATGTCCTTCAGCACGTCGCGGCGCTCTGAGAGGCGCAGGTCCTGCAGCAGCGCCTTCATGATCGCGCAATGGCCGGGATAGCGGATGGTGCGGTAGTTCAGCGTGCGCACCTTGCCGGCGAGCGTGTCGCAGAGCGTGCCGAGCCCGCCGGAGGTGTTGAAGGCCTCGTAGGTGACGCCGTCGAGCGAGAATTCCTCGCGCTCCTCCATCGCCGGTACCAGCACGCGCTCGCCGTTGACGACGGCTTCGCAGGGCTCGCAGTACTCGTTGATGACCCCGTCCGTGCTCCAGGTCAGGTTGTAGTTCAGCGCGTTCGACGGATATTGCGGCAGCGCGCCGACGCGCAGCTTGAGGCTGTCGAGCTGGTCGAAGTCGCGGGCGAGATCGGCGGCGACGATCGAGATGAATCCCGGCGCCAGCCCGCATTGCGGGATCAGCGCCGCCTTGGCGGTCAGCGCCAGCTCCTTGACGCGGCGCGTCGAGGCGACGTCCTCGGTCAGGTCGAGATAGTGCACGCCCTGTGCCGCGGCAGCTTCGGCGATGCGCGTCGTCAGGTCGTAGGGAGCGGCCGAGAGCACGGCGAAGGCTCCATTCAGCACCTCTGCCAGCTCGGCCTCGTCGGTGATGTCGACCCGGCGGGTCGAAATCGTTGAGCTGGTCTTGATCGCGGCGAGCTGTTCGTTGGAGCGGTCGGCGATCACCACGCGGTAATCCCCGGTAGCGCCGAGCAGGTCGGCGATGGTTGCGCCGATCTTGCCGGCGCCGATGACGACCACGTTTTTCATGGTTCCCCCGATGAATCTGTGTCTGGGAACAGAGTCACCGAATGGCTCGTCGGTTAGAAGCGAGCGACGCGACGATTCATATGGGAATTTTCAGCAGAACGCCGTAAGCTCTCGTCATTATGCCGACAGACCAGACTGATCGCCATCTCCTGACCCTGCTCACCGAGAACGCCCGCGCGCCGGTGGCCGAGCTCGGCCGCAAGCTCGGGCTGTCGCGCACGACGGTGCAGAGCCGGATCGAGCGCCTGGAGCGCCGCGGCGTCATCGCCGGCTACACGGCGCGGCTCTCGGAGGATTACGAGAAGGGCCAGGTCAAGGCACATGTGCTGATTACCGCCTTGCCGAAGCTTGCGGCGCGTGTCGAAACGGAGCTGCGTCGGATTCCCGAGATCAGGACGCTCCATTCGATCAGCGGCCAGTTCGATATGATTGCCGTGGTGGTGGCGCCTTCGATCGGCGAGCTCGACGCGTTGATCGACCGGATCGGTGCGCTCGAAGGCGTCGAGCGCACCATGTCCTCGATCATCCTCTCGACAAGGATTGAGCGATAGCTCCGCCGTCATTCCGGGCCCTTCGCTGCACGAAGTCCCGGAATGACGGGCGGTTTCTGCTTAACCCGGCAACAACCTCGCCCCAATCCTCGCCGCCGCGTCGCGCAAGGCGTCGAGATGCACCGGACGTCCCTCGGGCGCGACGATCGAGGTCAGCGAGGAGATGCTGAGTGCGCCGGCGAGCCCGCCGGACCGGTCGAAGATCGGCACGCCGACGCCGGTCAGGCCGATGAAGAAGTCGTCGGCCGCCAGCTCCCAGCCCTGCGCCCGGATGCGGTCGGCCTCGCGCCAGAGCAATTCCGGATCGGTCTGGCTTGCCGGGGCGCGCTTGGGCAATTCGATCGAGAGGGCAAGTCGGCGCTGCTCGTCGTCGAGATAGGCCAGGAGCACGCGCGGGCCGCCGCCGCAGTTCAGCGGCGCCTGCGCACCGACTGCGAACCAGGTCGCATCGACATGCGGCAGCGAGGCGCGGACGCGATCGACGCAAAGGCCGCGCCCGGCGATATGGACCCAGATGAAGGCGGTGGCGCCGGTCTTCTCAGCGATCTCGGTGAGGTAGGGACCGGCGATGTCGCGCAGTTCGCGGCCGGTGGTCACGGCGCTGCCGAGCTCGATCAGCCCCACGGCGAGCGCATAGCTCTGCGAATGCTCGTCATATTCGACGAGTTCGTTGAGCTGCAGCGTCAGCAGCAGGCGCCGCGTCGTGCCCTTGTCGAGCCCGACCTGCCGCGCCAGTTCGCTGAGGCCGAGCCGCGGGTGCTCCGGGCGGAAGGCCCTGAGCAAAGCAATCGCGCGGTCGACGGCGCGGACGACCGGTACGCCCGGCGGCAATTGCGCGGCCCTGTCCTTGTCTTTCCGGTTCATTGCAAGTGAAGCGCGCGCCATGGTCGTTTGCTGAGCGTGTCGCCTAATAACACGCCATGTCAATCCTTGACACGGATTTTGTCTCTCGCTTTCATGGCTCCCGAGCTTGCCAACGGGCGCCCGATCGGGTGCGATCCGCCCGAACCGGCTGCCAATGAACGAACGGGGGAGAACGACGATGACCGGATTGAGATTTGGCCTGGCGCTCGCCGCCTCCGTCCTGGCGCTCGGCGTGGCGCAGGCGCAGGAGCCGAAGAAGGGCGGCACTGTCCATGTCGTCGTCCAGCCAGAGCCGCCGATGCTGATGCAGGGGCTCAACCAGAACGGCCCGACCAACATGGTCGCAGGCAACATCTACGAGTCGCTGCTGCGCTATAACGAGAAGCTCGAGCCGCAGCCCTCGCTGGCCAAGAGCTGGGAGATCTCGCCGGACGCCAAGGTCTACACCTTCAAGCTGCAGGAGGGCGTGACCTGGCATGACGGTAAGCCGTTCACCGCCGACGACGTCGTCTTCACCCTCGACAAGTTCCTGCGCGAGGTCCATCCGCGCTGGCGCCCGATCGTCAACGCCCAGGTCGACAAGATCGAGAAGGTCGACGATCTCACCGTGAAGATCACGCTGAAGCAGCCCTTCGGCCCGATGATCATGACGCAGGAGGTCGCCTCCGCGCCGATGATCCCCAAGCACATCTATGACGGCACCGATTACCGCGCCAACCCGGCCAACAACACGCCGATCGGCACCGGCCCGTTCAAGCTGAAGGAGTGGAAGAAGGGTTCCTATATCCACCTCGTCAAGAACGAGAACTACTGGCTGAAAGGCAAGCCGAACCTCGACGAGATCTACTGGCAGATCATCCCCGACGCGGCGGCGCGCGCCGTCGCCTACGAGACCGGCAAGGTCGACGTGCTGACCGGCGGCTCGGTCGACGTCTACGACGTCGCCCGCCTCGCAAAGCTCCCCAACACCTGCATGACCACCAAGGGCTGGGAGATGTTCGCCCCCCATGCCTGGCTCACCCCGAACGTCCGCAACGGCATTTTGGGGAACAAGCAGTTCCGCCAGGGGCTGATGTACGCGATCGACCGCGAATTCGGCCGCGAGGTGGTCTGGGGCGGGCTCGGCAAGCTGCCCACGGGCCCGATCTCGTCGAAGACCAAGTTCTATTCGGACGACGTGCCGAAATACGCCTTCGACCCGAAGAAGGCGAAGGAGCTGATCAAGGCGTCCGGCTACAAGGGCGAGACGATCCGCCTGCTCAACCTGCCCTATGGCGAGACCTGGACGCGCTGGACCGAGGCGATCAAGCAGAACCTCGAGGATGTCGGCGTCAAGGTCCAGGTCGAGAACACCGACGTGCCCGGCTGGACACAGAAAGCGAGCAACTGGGACTTCGACCTCAACTTCAACTTCCTCTACCAGCTCGGCGACCCCGCCATGGGCGTGGCGCGCAGCTACATCACCAGCAACATCGCCAAGGGCAATCCCTTCGCCAATGTCGGCGGCTACTCCAATCCCGAGGTCGACAAGCTCTTCGCCGAGGCGGCGATCGCGCCGACGGACAGCGCGCGACAGGAACTCTACACGAAAGTGCAGAAGCTCCTTGCCGACGAACTGCCGGTGCTCTGGCTGCTCGAGATGGATTTCCCGACGATCTATCGCTGCAACGTCAAGAACCTCGTCACCACCGGCATCGGCGTCGACGACGGCTTCCGCGATGCCTGGAAGGAGTGACGTGATCCGACAGGGTCACGTCATGCTCGGGCCTGACCCGAGCATCTCCTGCAAGAGATTCTCGGGTCTGCGCTGCGCTTCGCCCGAGAATGACGCCAGCGGAGCCTGAATGAACCTCGCGCAATTCCTCGCCGGCCGGCTCGCGAAGGGGATCGTCGTCCTCTTCGCGATCGCAGTGCTGAACTTCTTCCTGATCCGGGCCGCTCCTGGCGATCCGGCGCAGGTGCTGGCCGGCGAGGCCGGCGCCGCCGATGAGCAATTGCTGATCCAGCTGCGCGAGCGCTTCGGCCTCGATCAGCCGCTGCTGACCCAGCTCTGGGTTTATCTCACGGGCTATCTGACCTTCGATCTCGGCTTCAGCTACCGCCAGCAGCAGAGCGTGCTGAGCCTGATCCTCGACCGGCTGCCGGCGACGCTGCTGCTGACCGGCGCCGCCTTCATCGTCTCGCTCGGCCTGGGGACCTTGATGGGCGCGCTCGCCGCCCGCCGGGCCGGCCGCTGGCAGGACAGCGTCATCACCACGCTGGCGCTGGTCTTCTATGCGACGCCGCTGTTCTGGGTCGCGCTGATGAGCCAGATCGTCTTCTCGCTGAAGCTCGGCCTCGTGCCGAATGTCGGCTACGAGAGCATCGGCGCCAACTATACCGGGCTTGCCCGCGCGCTCGATATCGCCAGCCACCTCGTCCTGCCGGCGCTGACGCTCGGCCTGTTCTTCACGGCGCTCTACGCCCGAATGATGCGGGCCTCGATGCTGGAGGTCGCCGGCGCCGATTTCGTCAAGACCGCCCGCGCCAAGGGACTGGCGCCCGGCCTCGTCTCACGCCGGCATGTCGCCCGCAACGCCATCCTGCCGGTGGTGACCTTGGCGGGCCTGCAGGCCGGCCAGCTCGTCGGCGGCGCCGTGCTGACCGAGACCGTCTTCGCCTGGCCCGGCATCGGCCGCCTGATGTTCGATGCGCTGGTGCAGCGTGACTATTCGGTGCTGCTCGGCGTCTTCTTCATCTCTTCGGCCATGGTCGTCGGTTTCAACATTTTGACCGATCTGGTCTATCGGCTGGCCGATCCGCGTATCGAGGCGGTGTCATGAGCTTCCTCAAGCGCTTTGCCCGCAATCGCGGCGCCCTGATTGGCCTCGCCATCCTGATCGTGGTGATCCTGTTCGCGATCATCGCCCCGCAGCTCTATCCGCAATCGCCCTGGCGGACGGTGGCGCGCCCCTTCCTCGCCCCGTTCGTGATGGAGCGTTTCCCGCTCGGCACCGACACGCTCGGGCGCGACATCGCCTCCGGCCTTGCGCATGGCGCCCGCGTCTCGCTGACGATCGGGCTGGTCTCGACGATTGTGGCGCTGCTGATCGGCGTGCCGCTCGGCGCCATCGCCGGCTATGCCGGCGGCATCGTCGACGACGCGCTGATGCGCTTCACCGAATTCTTCCAGACCATCCCCTCCTTCGCGCTCGCCATCGTGCTGGTCGCGATCCTGCAGCCCAAGCTCGGCTCGATCGTGCTCGCGATTGGGGTGGTCAGCTGGCCGCCGGTGGCTCGATTGGTGCGCGGCGAGGTGCTCTCGCTGAAGACGCGCGAATATGTCCAGGCGGCGATCACCATCGGCCAGCCGACCGCGCGTATCATCTGGAGCCAGGTCCTGCCCAATACGATCGCGCCGATCATCGTGATGGGCTCGCTGATGATCGGCTCGGCGATCCTGCTGGAATCCTCGCTCTCCTTCCTCGGCCTCGGCGATCCCAACCTGATGAGCTGGGGCTATATGGTCGGCGCCGGCCGCACGCGCCTGCTCGACGCCTGGTGGATCAGCTTCTTCCCGGGCGTCGCGATCTTCCTGACCGTGCTGGCGCTCAACCTCGCCGGCGAGGGGCTGAACGATGCGATGAACCCGCGTCTCGCCCGGGAGAGGGAATGATGGCCGAGCCCGTCCTCTCGATCGAAGGCCTGAAGCTCGCTCTGCCTGTCATGGCCGACCGCCCTTATGCGGTCGAGGATGCGACGCTGCGCATTGCCGCAGGCGAGACGCTTTGCGTGGTCGGCGAATCCGGCTCCGGCAAGTCGATGATCGCCCATGCGGTGATGGGCCTCTTGCCCAAGGCGGTGAAGCCGGTCGCCGGAGCGATCAGGCTCGCCGGTCGCGACCTTCTGGCGCTCTCGGAAGACGCGATGCAGGACGTGCGCGGCCGCGAGGTCGGCATGATCTTCCAGGAGCCGATGACCTCGCTCAACCCGGTCATGCGCGTCGCCGACCAAATCGTCGAGACCTTCGAGGCGCATAAGCTGCTGAGCAAGCCGGAGCGCTATGCGCGCGCCGTCGCGCTCTTGACCGAGGTCGGCCTGCCCGAGCCGGAGCGGTTGGCGCGCGCCTATCCGCACGAGCTTTCCGGCGGCCAGCGCCAGCGCGTGATGATCGCGATGGCGCTCGCGCTCGAGCCCAAGCTGCTGATCGCCGACGAGCCGACCACGGCGCTCGACGTCACCACCCAGGCCCAGATCCTCAAGCTGATCGACAATCTCCGGCACAAGCACGGCACGGCGGTGCTTTTCATCACCCACGACATGGGCGTCGTCGCCGAGATCGCCGACCGCATCGCCGTGCTGGAGAAGGGCGTGCTGGTCGAGGAGGGCACGGTCGACCAGGTGCTCGGGTCACCGCGCCATCCCTATACCCAGAAGCTGCTCGCTGCCGTGCCCTCGCTGACACCGCCGCAGCGGCCGGCGCTGCCTGACACAAAGCCGGTGCTCACCGTCGAGAAGCTTGGCAAGGTCTATCGCAAGCGTGCCTTCTTCCGCCCCGGCCGCGAAGTGAAGGCGGCCGACGATGTCAGCTTCACCCTGGCGCGCGGCGAGACGCTCGGGCTCGTCGGCGAATCCGGCTCAGGCAAGTCGACGGTCGGGCGCTGCTGCCTGCGGCTGATCGAGCCGGATTCAGGGCGCATCACCCTCGGCGACCTCGCCATCACCGATCTCAGCGTCGCGGCGCTGCGCCCGCATCGCAAGCGCATCCAGATGGTCTTCCAGGACCCGTTCGCCTCGCTCAATCCGCGCCAGACCGTCGGGCGGATCATCTCGGACGGGCCGGTTGCGCATGGCACGTCACGCAAGGATGCGCTGGCGCGGGCGAAGGAGTTGCTCGAGCTGGTCGGCCTCTCCGCCAATGCGATCGACCGCTATCCCCACGAGTTCTCAGGGGGCCAGCGCCAGCGCATCGGTATCGCCCGGGCGCTCGCGCTGGAGCCGGACGTGCTCGTCGCGGACGAGGCGGTCTCGGCGCTCGACGTCTCCGTGCAGGCGCAGATTCTCAAGCTGATCAAGGACATCCAGCAGCGGCTCGGCCTCGCCATCCTGTTCGTCACCCACGACCTGCGCGTCGCCGCGCAGATCTGCGACAAGATCGCGGTGATGCAGCGCGGCCGGATCGTCGAGAGCGGTCCGACCGCCGCGCTCTTCGCCGCTCCCCAGCACGACTACACCCGCCAATTGCTCGCCGCCGTTCCCGGCGGGGAGCGGTTCGGGCGGTGAGCCTCATCCGTCATTCTCGGGCGTAGCGAAGCGCAGGCCCGAGAATCTCAGGACCAGATAGCTGGTTTCCGAGATGGTCGGGGCAAGCCCGACCATGACGAGCCGGCTGAACGCTTGCCCCCTGTATCGGAGACCTCCCATGCCGCTCGATCCCGCCCTGCGCGACCGCATCCTCGCCTCTGTCGAGACTGGCTTTGCCGAGCAGATCGCCTTCACCCAGGAGATGATCCGCTTCCCCTCGACCCGCGGTGACGAGCACACCGTCCAGGACTTCATCTTCCGCGCCTTGAAGCAGCGCGGCTTCACCATGGACCGCTTCGCCATGGACCGCGAGGCGATCGGCCGCCATCCCGGCGGTGCGCCCTTCTCGGATACCCATTCGGATGCGCCGATCGTCGTCGGCATCCACCATCCGCGCGAAGAGAAGGGCCGTTCGCTGATCCTGCAATCGCATGTCGACGTGGTGCCGACCGGCCCGGCCGAGCTCTGGACCCATCCGCCCTTCGACCCCGTGATCGAGGGCGACTGGCTCTATGGCCGCGGCGGCGCCGACATGAAGGCCGGCGGCGCAGCCAATCTCTATTGCCTCGACGCGCTCCGGCGCATCGACCTGCAGCCGGCGGGAACCGTCTATGTCCAGTCGGTGGTCGAGGAGGAATCGACCGGCAACGGCGCGCTGATGACGCATCTGCGCGGCTACGAGGCCGATGCGGTGCTGATCCCCGAGCCGGAGGAGGAGATGCTGGTGCGCGCCAATACCGGCGTGCTCTGGTTCCAGTTCGAGGTCCGCGGCGTGCCGATGCATGTGCGCGAGATGGCGGCCGGGGCGAACGCGATCGACGCGGCCTATCGCGTCATTGGCGCGTTGCGCGAGCTCGAAGCTGCGCTCAATCGCGAGAAGCACGGCCGCAAGCATTTCGAGGACATCGCCCACCCGATCAACCTCAACATCGGCAAGATCGAGGGCGGCGACTGGGCCTCATCGGTGCCGTGCTGGTGCCGGGTCGACTGCCGCATCGGGCTCTATCCCGGCATGCCCGCCGAGGAGCTGGGCAAGCGCATCGAGGCCAAGGTGCTGGCCTTCGCGCGCTCCGACAGCTTCCTCTCCAACAACCCGCCCAAGGTCGTCTTTAACGGCTTCTGGTCGGAGGGCTATGTGCTCGAGCCCGGCAGCGAGGCCGAGGCCGTGCTCGGCAATGCTCACAAGGCTTCGACCGGCAAGGCGCTGAAGAGCTTCATGACCCCCGGCTATCTCGATACCCGGGTCTACGCGCTCTATGACAAGGTCCCGGCGCTCTGCTACGGGCCGATCTCGCAGAACATCCACGCCTTCGACGAGCGCGTCAGCCTGGCGTCGCTGAAGCGCATCACCGGCACCATGGCGCTCTTCGTCGCCGAATGGTGCGGGGTGGAGGCGATCGAGGGCTGAGCGGGAGAGGCACGCGCTATCCCCTATCCCCTTGCGGGAGAGGGCCAGGGTGAGGGGTCTCACGACGCCTTTCCGTCATGGTCGGGCTTGTCCCGACCATCCACGTCTTCGCTGGTCGAGCGTGGTGTTCAAGACGTGGATGCTCGCCACAAGGGCGAGCATGACGGGTAGACCTGCGCGACCCCTCATCCGGCCCTTCGGGCCACCTTCTCCCGCAGGGGGAGAAGGGAAGAGCGGCAGCCCGCCTGCCGTGCATCGAGCCCGCGCCGAAATGACATGACAGCGCCTGCCTGTCCTCACACATAGTCACGCCATGCCGCACGCCTCCGCCCGCTCGCTCCTGCTCGTCCCGCTGCTTGGGCTGCTCTGGGGCTTCAACTGGCCGGCGGTCCGGATTTCGCTGACCGAGATCGCGCCCTGGACCTTGCGGGCCGGCGGCATGACCTTCGCCGGCCTCGCGCTCGTCGCGGTCGCGCTGGCACGTGGCATCAGCCTGCGGGTGCCGAAAGAGCACTGGCCGAGGCTGGTCGTCGCCGGCATCCTCTCGATCGCCGCCTTCAACATCCTGCTCGCCTTCGCGCAGCTGATGGCGCCGACCTCGCGCGCCGCGATCCTGACCTTCACCATGCCGGTCTGGGCGACGCTGATGGCCTGGCCGGTCCTGGGCGAGCGCTTCGATCGCCCGCGCCTGATCGGCCTCGGCCTTGGCATCGCTGGGCTGCTCTGCCTCGGCCTGCCATTGATCCGGGCCGGGCAGTTGTCGCCCGGGCTTGCTCTCGCACTTCTCGCAAGCCTAAGCTGGGCGCTTGGCACGATCGTCACCAAGCGCTGGCCGGTCGGGGCGCCGACGCTGACGATCGCCGCCTGGCAATTGCTGATCGGCGGCGCGGCTGCCGGCATCGGCATGCTGGTTTTCGAAGGGCTGCCTGTCCCGAAGGCGCTCTCGCCATCGGTCGCGGTCGCGCTGACCTTCCACATCTTGGGGGCCCAGGCGCTCGCCTATTTCCTCTGGTTCACCGTGATCGCACGCCTGCCGGCCGGCATCGCGAGCCTGGGGACGCTGATGGTTCCGGCCGTCGGCGCACTCGGCTCCGTGCTGCTTCTCGGTGAGCGGCCAGCGGCCAGCGACTGGCTCGGCCTTGTGCTCGTCGTCGCGGCTTCAGGCGCGATTCTGGTCTCGCCGAAACGGGGTCGCTGACCCTAGGGCAATTTTTCTTTGTCCCACCGGGAACCTTCTGCGGAGTGCGGCGTTCAGCGCGTTGGACATGTCATAGATCAAGGTTCCAAACGTGCTTCAGATTGCGGAAGGTCCGGTGACCGCCGAGCGTTATCGATTGCTGGTGGAGTCCGTCACGGACTACGCGATCTACATGCTCGATCCGCAGGGAATCGTGATCAGCTGGAACCCAGGCGCCCGGCGTTTCAAGGGCTATGAGGATCACGAGATCATCGGGCAGTCGTTCTCGCGCTTCTACACCGAGGAGGATCGCGCCGCCGGCCTGCCGCAACATGCGCTGCGCATCGCCGCGGAGGAAGGCCGTTTCGAGAGGGAAGGCTGGCGCGTCCGCAAGGACGGCACGCGCTTCTGGGCCCACGTCGTCATCGACCCGATCCTCAACCCGGCGAGCGGGCGCGTGCTCGGTTACGCCAAGGTGACGCGCGACCTGACCGAGCGGCGACAGGCCGACGAGGCCCTGCGGCGCTCGGAAGAGAAATTCCGCCTGCTGGTGCAGGGCGTCACGGACTACGCGATCTACATGCTCGATGCCGACGGCATCGTCACCAACTGGAACGTCGGCGCGGAGCGTATCAAGGGCTACGCGCCGGACGAGATCATCGGGAAACACTTCTCGCTGTTCTACACGCCGGAGGATCGCGAGCGCGGCGAGCCGCAAAAGACGCTCCAGGCTGCGATCGCCAATGGCAACGCCGAGAGGGAGGGCTGGCGCGTCCGCAAGAACGGCGAGATCTTCTGGGCCAGCATCGTCATCGACCCGATCCGCGGCGATGCCGGCGAGATCATCGGCTTCGCCAAGGTCACGCGCGACCTGACCGAGCGCCAGAAGGTCCAGGCCGAGCTCGACGCGGCGCGCGAGGCGCTGTTCCAGGCGCAGAAGATCGAGGCGCTCGGCCAGCTCACCGGCGGCGTAGCGCATGATTTCAACAACCTGCTGACCGCCGTGCTGGGCAGCCTCGAGCTCGTGCGCCGCCAGATCAGCGACGAGCGCCAGCTCAACCTGATCGACAATGCGATCAAGGGGGCGAGCCGGGGGGTCTCGCTGACGCAGCGCATGCTCTCCTTCGCGCGAAAACAGGAGCTGGCGCTGCAGCCCGTCGCCGTTGACGTGCTCATTGCCGAGATGGGCGATCTGCTGCAGCGCTCGCTCGGGCCGCTGATCCGGATCGAGACGGATTTCCCAGCCGATCTCGTGGTGGCCTCGGCTGATCCGAACCAGCTCGAAACCGCCCTGCTCAATCTCGCTGTCAACGCTCGCGACGCCATGCCCGAGGGTGGCATCCTCCGCATCGGCGCCAGGAACGAACATGTCGGCAGCGGTCACCGCACCGGCCTGCCGGCCGGCAACTATGTCCGTCTTTCCGTGGTCGATAATGGAACTGGCATGGACGCAAAAACGCTGGCCCAGGCGGCCGAACCCTTTTTCACCACGAAAGGCGTGGGCAAGGGCACCGGGCTCGGCCTGTCGATGGTGCATGGCATGGCCGAGCAGCTCGGCGGCCGCCTGCAGCTGGATAGTCGCCCGGGACAAGGCACGACCGCGGAGATCTGGCTGCCGGTGTCGGCAGTGTCCGCTGGCGACGAGCCTGCGCCTCTGGCGGTCGAGCACAAGAGCGATGCCGACGCCGCGCCGCGCACGCTGACGGTGCTCGCTGTCGACGACGACGCGCTCGTTCTGATGAATACGACGGCCCTGCTGGAGGATCTCGGCCACCGGGTTATCGAAGCCAGTTCGGCTCGGGAGGCCTTGGCGTTCCTTGAAGCTGGCGAAGCGGTGGACCTGCTGATCACTGATCACGCCATGCCGCAGATGACCGGGGCGCAGCTCATAGCGGAGGTCGGCGAGCGCTGGCCGGCGCTGCCGGTCATTCTCGCGACCGGCTATGCCGATTTGCCGGCCGGCGCGCGGGCAGGCGTGCTGCGGCTGAACAAGCCGTTCTGGCAGGCCGATCTGGAGAAGGCCGTGGGCCTCGCCATGGCGAGAGGCGCGACGGCAGCCGCAGCGTAAGGCGCCCTATCGGGCTTGCTTGGGCGGCACGGCCGCCGAGGCACGCTCGATCAGCCTTGTCGACAGTGTCAGGTCGGACGGGGCGCCGCGCCCCGACAATTGCTCGATCAACAGCGCCATCGCCGCCTGGCCGATCTCGCGGCGGGGCTGATGGATTGTGGTGAGCTGCGGCTCGACCGCCTCCGCCAGCACGATGTCGTCGAAGCCGACGACCGAGACGTCGTCGGGCACGTGGCGGCCGCGGGCGCGGAGCTCACCCATGGCACCGACCGCCATCTGGTCACTGGCGGCGAAGATGGCGGTGTAGCTGGCGCCTCTGTCGGCGAGCGTGCGGATCGCCGCTCTACCTGCGGCCAGCCCGAAATCGCCCTCGACGACGAGATCAGGATCGGCTGCGATACCCGCATCGGCGAGGCCGGCGAGATAGCCGTCGCGGCGGTCGACGCTCATCGGGTCCGGCATCGGGCCGGCGATGTGGGCGATGCGGCGATGGCCGAGCCGGGCGAGATGCGCCACGGCGGAGCGGGCGGCGGCATGGTTGTCGATTTTGACGGTCGGCAGATTCAGCCCGGGCAGCCTCTCCAGTGCGACCACGATGGGCGGCAGGCGGCTGCGCTTGGCGAGGAGTTCGGGGAAGCGGCCGACCATCAGGATCAGCCCGTCGGCATGACGCTCCCTGACCATGTCGACATAGCGCAGGATGCGCTCGTCATCGTCGCGGGCGTCGCCCATCAGCACCTTGTAGCCGGCGTCGATCGCCGCTTCTTCGACGCCCTTGTAGATCTCGAGATAGAACGGGTTGCTGATGTCGCGCACCAGCAGGATCACGGTGCGCGTCGCCTGGAGGCGCAGATTGCGGGCCTGGGCGTTGGGGATGAAGCCGGTCGCCTTGACCGCCTCGATCACGCGCTCGCGGGTGCGGGCCTTGACCTTCTCGGGCTGGGCCAACGCCCGCGACACCGTCGCGGTCGAAACGCCGGCGAGGCGGGCGACTTCGGCGATGGTCGGGGCGGTTGTGGATACGTCTTGCAAGGCGAATGATCGGGAAATTGCGACAGCGAATCGGCAGGAGGAGGCAGGAAGCCCATCATGCCGCAATCGCTGCCGTTAGGGCAAAAGCGGGCGCCTGCCGCATGCAGGCGCCCGATGTCGTCGTTACTTGCCGCCCCAGCGAGCCGGGTAGTTCGCCATCTGCTCGCAGCCGCAGAGCGCGTAGTGCAGCGGCGGCATCTTGTCGTTGACGAATTTGTCGAGGGTCTCGGCAGTGATCGCCGGCTGCGGCAGCTTCCAGGTCGGGCCGGTGACCGGCTCGCCCTTGAGGATGCGGATCGCCGCGATCACCGGGGTGCGCCACTGATAGGTCGGATAGGTCGGCGCGATCGCGGTGAGCTTGTTCTTCTTCCACTTCTGCAGGAAGTCCTGCTGGTCCTCGCCATTGATCACCGGATAGGGCTTGCCGGCATCCTCGAAGGCTTCGAGCGCCGCGACCGCCGTCGCGCCGGCATCCATCCAGACGCCGTCGATCTTGCCGAAGCGGTTGAGGTAGTCCTCGACGATCGCCTTGGTCTTGGCGTTGTCGCCATTGGTGAATTCGGCGCCGACGACCTTGATGCCCTTCTCCTTGAAGATGCGCTCGGCCGCAGCCCAGCGGTTCTCCAGCACGTCGACGCCCGGCAGGATGCGCAGCGCCAGCACCGCGCCGCCGGCCGGGATCTTCTCGGCGATGAAACTCGCGCCCTGGATGCCGAAGCCGTAGCCGCCGATCGGGTTGATGAAGGTGACCGGCGCCTTGCTGTCGACGCCGCGGTCGAAGACCACGACCGGCAGCTTCTTGGCGGCAGCCTCGACTGCCGGCGTCAGCGCCGCGGTGGTGTTCGGCGAGACGATCAGCGCATCGCACTGGCCGCTGTTGACGAAGGCGTTGATGTCCGAGATCTGCTTGTCGTCCTTGCCCTCGGCATCGGCATGGGTGAACGAGGCGATGTCGGCCTTGTTGGCGTCGACCTCGGCCTGCATATTGGTGAAGCCGACGACGCGCCAGGGATTGTTCACGCCGGCATTGGAGAAGCAGAGCTTGTAGGGGCCGGGCTTCTTGTACTTGGCGGTGTCGACCTTTTCGCCGCCGAGATTCTGCTCCCAGGGCTTGCCCTCCGGACCCTGCGGGGTGACCGTGAGCAGCGCCTTCTGCCGCTCGAACTCGGCGGGATCGTTGAAGTTCTGGGCGACGGCGCCTGTCGACAATGCTGCCAGCAGCGCCGCCAAACCGATCTGCGTCTTCATGTTCACCTCCCTCTGTCGCGCCGCCTTGCCGGCGGCCTCTGGCGGAGCGCGTGGGATCACGCGCTTCCGAAAACTCTCAGTCTCAGGCGCGCCGCATCCGCCAGGCGCTCGACGCCACCGCGGCGATCAGGATCAGGCCCTGCACGGTTTCGCGCAGCGGCTGCGGCAAACCCATCAGGTTGAGCAAGGTGAACAGGGCGAACAGGCTGAGCGCGCCAGCGACGGCGCCGGTCACGCTGGCGCGTCCGCCGAGCAGCTGCGCCCCGCCGATGACGCAGGCGGCGATCGCCTGCAGCTCCAGCCCCTGGCCGACCGCGGTCGAGACGCCGGCGAAGCCGCCGAGCAGGATGCCCGCGGTCACCGCCGACAGCGCCGAGATGACGAAGACCAGCACCCGCGTCGCGCCGACCGGCACGCCGGAGAGCTCCGCCGCGCGCGGGTTGTCGCCGACCGCCAGCACCTGCCGGCCGAAGACGGTGCCATGCAGCAGCCAGGCGGCGATCCCGACGAATCCGATCAGGATGAGCACCGAGAGCGGCATGATTCCGGTCAGCGGGACGTCGCGATAGACGAAGCGGCCGAGCGCGCGGAAATTCTCCGGCAGATAGCCGCGCGGCGCCCCACCCGACCACATCAGCGCAGCGCCGTTGAGCGAGAGCAGCATGCCGAGCGTCGCGATGATCGAGGGCACCTTGAGCAGGGTGACGACGAGCCCATTCACCAGCCCGACGCCGAGCCCGATCAGATAGAGCACGCCGATCGTCCACCACGTGTTCTCGGGATTGCCGCCGGCCAGCATCGAGCCGCCGAGCACGGTCAGGGTGACCAGCGAGCCCATCGACAGATCGAAGCCGCCGCCGGCGATGACGAAGAGCTGGCCGCAGGCGAGGATGATCAGCGGCGCGGCCCGGCGCAGGAAGTTGAGGAAGCCCTCGACCTCGAAATAGCCCGGCTGCAGCACGGCGATCGTGCCATAGAGCACGAGGAAGACGGCGAGGCCGACATTGACACCGCGGGCGAAGCGCAGCGCCGCCGAAGGGCCGGTATGAGTGGCAACCGCGCTCATGCGACATGCCCCCGGCTGCGCACCGCGTAGACGGCGACCGCGAGGATGACGATGGCGCCGCGCAGCACCTGCTTCGGGAAGGCGTCGATGCCGGTCATGTTGAAGACGGCATCGAGCGTGGCGAACAGGAAGACGCCGGCCAGCGTGCCCCAGACGCCGCCGCGCCCGCCGGCGAGCAAGGTGCCGCCAATCACGACGACGGCGATGGATTCAAGGTCGTAGACGCCGTCGCGGCCGACCCAGGGTGCGCCGGCGCGCAGGCGGCTAGCGAGATAGAGCCCGGTCAAACCGGCCATCAGCGAGCACAGCACATGCGCGCCGATCATCACGCGCTCGGTACGGATGCCGGCGAGGCGGGCGCCGTCGCGATTGCCGCCGGTGGCGTAGAGATGCGCGCCGAAGCGCGTGCGCGTCAGCAGCAGCCAGATCGCAAAGGCCAGCACGAACAGCAGCAGCACCGACCAGGGCAGGGGCCCGATCCGGCCATAGGCGAAGGCCTGGAAGGCCGGTGGAACCGAGCCGGCGAAGTTGCTGAAGCTGGCCGAGAGCAGGCCCTGCAGGATCAGCCCGACCCCAAGCGTCGCGATCAGCGGATTGACGTCGAGCCTTGCGATGATCAGCCCGTTGAGGAGGCCGACAGCCGCCGAGAGCGCCAGCACCGCCAGCACGGCGGGGGCGATCATCGCCGGCTCACCCTTCATGATGAAGGAGGCGAGGACGGCGGCGACGCTGATCAGGTTTGCGACCGAAAGATCGATCGAGCCGACCAGGATGGTCAGCGTCTGCCCGAGCGCGACGATGCCGAGCGCGACCATGCGCTGGGTCAGGCCGACAAAGCCTTCGCCGGTGAGATAGGCATGCTGCCCGGTCACGAGCGCGGTCGTGACATAAAGCGCCAGCGAGCCGGCGAAGAGCAGCGGCGCGACCGGCCATTCGCGTACCGGACGGGTGACCGCGATGTCGGTGCCGGCGCTCATGCCGCAGCCTCCGTCGCCCCGGTGCCGAGGGCGAGGTGCATCACGTCTTCTTCGCTCGCGCCGCGCCTCAATTCGCCGGCGATACGGCCTTCATGCATGACGAGGATGCGGTCGCTGACGCCGATGATCTCAGGCAAATCGGAGGAGATCATCAGGATCGCGCGGCCGCGATCGGCGAGCCCGCGCATCAGCTGGTAGATCGCCGCCTTGGCGGCGACGTCGATGCCGCGAGTCGGTTCGAGGAAAATCAGCACATTGGGGTCGCGCGCCAGCCAGCGGCCGATCACGACCTTCTGCTGATTGCCGCCGGAGAGCTCGCGGATCTCCTGGGCGAAGCCGGCGGCCCTGACATCGACCTCGGTCAACTGCCGGTCGGCGGCGGCGCGCGCCATTGCGCCCGAGCCGGGCGGCAGCAGGCGGCGCGCGAAGGCGCGCAGGGTCATCAGGACATTGTCGCGCAGCGATTGCTGCGGAGCGATGCCTTCCTTCTTGCGATCGTCGGAGAGGAAGCCGATGCCGGCGGCGATGGCCGCCCGCGGCGAGGCGATCAGCCCGTCCCGTCCGTCGATGATCATGCGGCCGCGCGTCAAGGGCTCGTCGCCGAACAGGGCTCGTCCGAGCGCACCCTTGCCGGAGCCTTCGAGCCCGGCGACGCCGACGATCTCGCCGGCGCGCAGGTCGAGCGCGATGTCGGCGAGCACGGCGTTGCCGCCGCCCTGCACGGACAGGACGACGGGGCCAAGCTTCGCTGGATCGCCTGGCGGCGGGAAGAAATCGGCGAGGTCGCGCCCGACCATCAGCCTGACGATCATGGCCGGCGTCAGCGCAGCGGCAGGCTGTGTCGCGACCAGCTTGCCGTCCTTCAGCACGGTGATGCGGTCGGCGATCGCCTTCAATTCGGCCATGCGATGGGAGATGTAGAGGATCGCTGCGCCCTCGCGCCTGAGCGTCCCGACCAGTTCGAGCAGCCGGCCGGCATCGCGCTCGTCGAGCGCCGCGGTCGGCTCGTCCATGACGATGATCTGCGCATCGAGCGCCAGCGCCTTGGCGATCTCGACCAGTTGCTGCTCGGCGATCGAGAGCGATTTCACCAGCGCGTCGGGCTGGACTTTGGCGCCGACGCGCTCCAGCAGCTTGCGTGCACCATCCTGCATCGCGGCGCGGTCGAGCAAACCGCTGCGGGTCGGCTCCAGCCCGAGGAAGATATTGTCAGCGACGCTGCGCTCGGGCAGCAGGCTGAGCTCCTGGTGGATGATGCTGATCCCGGCCCGGCGTGCCTCGACCGGGTGCTTGAATGCGGTCGGCTCACCGGCCAGGAGCACTTCGCCTTCGTCAGGACGATAGACGCCGCCCAGCACCTTCATCAGCGTCGACTTGCCGGCGCCGTTCTCGCCGCAGATGGCGTGGACTTCGCCGGCATGGCAATCGAGGCTAACATCGTCGAGCGCCCGCACGCCGGTGAAGCTCTTGCCGATGCCGCGCATCGAAAGGACCGGCGTGCCCACGCTCATGCCGCACCTGCCCTGGCAGGGCCGGCCGCCTCGGCCCAGCCTTCCCGGATGAAGTCGTGGCTCTCGACCAGAAGCGTGTCGAGATCGGGGAAGAGTTCGCGCCAGACCCGTGTCGCCGCCGCGAGCGAGGGCAGGGCCCGGCCGAAGGCCTCGACCGTCAACCAGCCATCATAGCCAGTGGCGCGGATGGCGCGGAAGGTCTCAGCCCACGGCACGTGGCCGCGCCCGACGATGCCACGGTCGTTTTCGGAGAGATGGATATGGTTGATCTCGGGGGCGTAGCGGCTGTAGGCGCCAACCGGATCTCGCTCCTCGATATTGGCGTGGAAGGTGTCGTACATGTAGCCGAAGTTCGGATGCCCGACCCGGGCGCGCAGCGCGCTCGCGGCTTCCATCGTGGTCAGCGCGTAGCATTCGAAGCGGTTGATCGCCTCCAGCGAGAGCGCGATTCCGGCCTTGCCGGCATCATCCGCCATCGCATGCAGCGCTTCGGCGAGATGAGCGAGCTCGTCCTCGCGCGGGCCTTCGCCGGTGAAGACGCCGACCGGCGAGTGATAGGGGCCGGCAATGACGGTCGCGCCGAGCGCCGCGGCGCAGTCGATCGCCCAGCGATGGCGCTCCCGCGCTTGTCGGCGGATGGCCGGATCGGACGAGAGCGGGTTGCTGTCCTCGGCGACGATGGTGACGATGGTGCGCTTCAGGCCGATCGCGTCGAGGCGGCGGCCGAGCTTCTCATAATGGCCGATATCGCCCTCGAAGACCGGGATCTCGACGCCGTCATATCCGATCGCGCGGATGCGCTCGCACAGCGGCAGATGCGCTTCGTCGATGAAGCCGCCGACCGTCAGCAGGTTGAAGCCGATCTGAACCATGGCCCGGGCCTTCGCGCGGGTTCAGCGCAGCCGCAGCGCGGTCGCACTGCTGCAAGAAGTCGATGAATCGACGATGCCGATGCACATGACCGGTGCTCCTCCCAAGAGCGGCTCATTCTATGGAGCCGCTTCAAAAGCGATTATGTAATCGATTGCAAAACTGTCAACTGGCTCATAGCGCGCTTGTCCCTGGCGCCCCGGGCGGCCTTGCGAGAGGCTGGCTTTGGCGCCCGCAGCGACCGGCTGTCTGAGCAGGAGGTCAGCTGAGGTCGGAGCCGGGGGCATGGATCGACTGCGCGGCGGTCGAGCCTTGGTCCGTCGCCACCTGCCGCTGGCCGTGGGTGGAACGGAATCCTCCATATTGGTTACACTTCGCGAGCGCTTCCGCCTCCGGCCGGTCGCATCTTTGAAAGGACATTTCATTGACCCTGGCTGTTTTCGCAGGAAGAATGTCAATATCGAGCGCCGATGACTGTGCCCGATCGCGGGATTTGCTGGAGCAGCTTGCGCCGCGTCAACAATGCTAAAAGCACCACGATGCTTTCGTGGGCTCCGAGCGCGGAGACACGTCGATGAAACCAGGCAATACTTTGGAATCCGAGCGATCTCGCAGCTCGCTGCGATGTTCCTGATCCGCCGTCCCGCGGCCTGACCGCAGGACCTGTCATTCCCTAGCAGCGTCAGCGTGCCGGTCCGTCCGGTCGAAACGTCGTCCCCTGGCGACGTGCGCCTCGCTGCGTCCTCCCGCCAGCCGAGGCCTTCATGACCGTTGTCTCGCTCGTCACTCCAGCATCCGCGGCCCCTCGTCAGTTCGGCCGCGCCGCGTCGGCACAAGCCGAGGCGCCGAGCTTCCGGTCGGCGCTGCGCCATCTCGCCGGCGGCGTCAGCGTGATCACGACGGGGCAGGGCGCCGATCGCACGGGCTTGACCGTCACTTCGCTGTCCTCGCTCTCGGCCGAGCCGCCGACGGTGATGTTCGGGCTCAACTTGGCTTCGTCGAGTTTTCCGGTGCTCGCCCGCCATCGCAGCTTCGGCGTCAACTTCCTCAACGCCACGCAGAAGCAGATCGCCGATCGCTTCGCCGGCCGAGGCGGCGAGAAGGGCCCGGCGCGCTATGCCGGCGCGAACTGGAGCGAAGGCGGTACCGGCGCGCCGCTGCTCGAGGGCGCGCTGGCGGCGCTCGACTGTGAGGTCGAGGAGCTGATCGAGCGGCATTCGCACGCCATCGTCATCGGCCGGGTGCGCGAAGTCAGGCTCGGCGGCGACGACGCGGCGCTGGTGTACTGGCGCGGCGACTATGAGCGCCTCGGCTGGATGGCCGAGGAGGCGCGCACCGCCTGCGGCCTGCGCGGCATCTGATCCGGCGAGAGATCCCATGGCCTATTCCCTCAGCCTGCTCGACAAGAGCCCGATCCTCGACGGCGAGAGTGCGGTCGAGGCCCTGCAGCGCACCATCGCCTTGGCGCAGGCCGCCGAGCGGTTGGGCTATCGCCGCTTCTGGCTTGCCGAGCATCACGGCTTTCCCGGCCTCGCCAGCTCGGCGCCTGAAATCCTGGTCGCCCATCTGATCGCCCGCACCCGCCACATCCGCATCGGCTCCGGCGGTGTCCTCCTGCAGCATTACAGCCCCTACAAGGTCGCCGAGACCTTCAACCTGCTCGCCGCGCTGGCGCCGGATCGCATCGATCTCGGCATCGGCAAGGCGCCGGGTGGCCTGCCGCTGTCGACCAGGGCGCTGCGCGTCCAGCACGATCCGAAGGACGCTCGTTCCTTCGAGGCGCTGCTGGCGGAGCTCGACGCTTTCCTCTCGGGCTCGCTCGCTACAGATGATCCGCTTGCCGGTGCGCAGGCCCTGCCGAAGCCGCCTGCGCCAGCCGAGCGCTTCCTGCTGGGCGCCAGCCCGGACAGCGCCCGGCTCGCCGCAGAGCGGGGCTGGCGCTTTGTCTTCGCTGGCCAGCTCAATGGTGACCCCAAGGCGATCGAGGCCAGCCTCGATGCCCATGCAAGGGCCGGCGCCAGGCACCCGCCGCTGTTCGGTCTCGCGGCGCTCGCCGCGGCGACGGCGGAGGAGGCGCGGGCGCTGACCGAGCCGCTGCGCGTCGTCAGGCTGACGCTCGACAATGGCCAGAGCGTCAATCTCGGCAGCGACGAGCAAGCGGCTGAGTTCGCCCGCCAGGCCGGAGCGGCGTCCTACACCACCGAAATCCGCCGCCCGAGCATCCTCGCCGGCACCGCCGAGGATGTCCGGCGCGAGCTTGATGCGCTCTCGGCCCGCTTCGGCATCGCCGAATTCGTCATCGACACACCGGCTGCCGCGACCGCCCAGCGCCTTGCCTCGATCGCGCTGCTCGCGGGCGATGCGCCGGCGCTCGCCGCCTGAGCCGACAGGAGACTTTGATGAGCAAGACCCGTCTCACCTTCGGCCTGATGCTCCAGGGCCCCGGCAGCCACATGAACGCCTGGCGCCATCCGAGCAATCCGGCCGATGCCAGCGTCAATCTCGACTTCTTCATCCGCAACGCCCGCAAGGCCGAGGAGAACGGCATCGCCTTCGCCTTCGTCGCCGACGGGCTCTACATCAACGAGAAGTCGATCCCGCATTTCCTCAACCGGTTCGAGCCGCTGACCATTCTCTCGGCGCTGGCGACGGTGACGAAGAAGCTCGGCCTCGTCGGCACGGTCTCGACCTCCTATAGCGACCCCTTCACCATCGCCCGGCAATTCGCCTCGCTCGACCTGATTTCCGGCGGGCGCGCGGGCTGGAATGCCGTCACCTCCCCCTTGGAAGGCTCAGGCCGCAATTACGGCCGCCCGCATCCCGAGCATTCGCTGCGCTACGAGATCGCCCACGAATATCTCGACATCGCCAAGGGGCTCTGGGATTCCTGGGACGACGACGCCTTCGTTCGCGACCGCGAGGCCGGCCGCTTCTTCGATCGCGAGAAGCTGCACACGCTCGGCTACAAGGGACGTTTCTTCCAGGTCGAGGGGCCGCTCAACATCCAGCGCTCGCCGCAGGGCCAGCCGGTGCTGTTCCAGGCCGGCGCCTCCGATGCCGGCATCGGCCTTGCCGGCCGCCATGCCGATGCGGTCTTCGCCAACCATGTCTCGCTGGAGGAGGGCCAGGCCTTCTATCGCAGCATCAAGACCAGCGCGATCGCGCAGGGGCGATTGGCCGACGAGGTCAAAATCTACCCGAGTGCCGGTCCGATCGTCGGGCGCACCCGGCAGGAGGCCGAGGACAAGTACCAGGCGATCCGCGATCTCGTCTCGATCGACGAAGCGCTCGCTTATCTCGGCCGCTATTTCGACCATCACGATTTCAGCGCCTACCCGCTCGATGCACCCTTCCCGGAGCTCGGCGACATCGGCAAGAACAGCTTCCGCTCGACCACCGACCGGATCAAGCGCACCGCCGCGCTGAAGCGCCAGACCCTGCGCGAGGCGGCACTCGAAGCTGCGACCCCGCGTGCCGACCTGATCGGGTCGGCCCAGGAGATCGCCGACATCCTGATCGAGCGCGTCGAGAAGCAGGCGGCCGACGGCTTCATCCTCGGCTTCCCGGTGATCGGCCAGGGCCTCGACGATTTCGTCGAACTGGTCATTCCAGAACTGGAGGCGCGCGGCGTCTACGACCGCAACCTGCCGGGCAAGACGCTGCGCGACCATCTCGGATTGCCGCGCCGCGAGAGCCGCTATGCCCGTCCCGCTCCGGCATCCGTGCCGCGCAAGGCCGGCTGAAAACTCTGCAGAACCCGTTTCCAGAACCCAGCGATCCGAGAGGCTGTCCCATGGCCGACGAATTCTTCTACACCACCCCGCTCGATCCGCTCGCCCAGCCACTGGTCGAGCAGCTGACCTGGGAATACGCCACCCGCTATGGCAGTTATTTCGGCGAGCCGCCCGGCGCCGAGATGAGCCGCTACCCCGCCTCGCTGTTCGCGCCGCCCGAGGGCAACTTCGTGCTGCTGCTTCGTGATGGCCGCGCCATCGCCGGCGGCGCCTTCAAGCGCTATGACGCGCAGACTGCCGAGCTGAAGCGGATGTGGACCGACAGCGCCTTCCGCCGCCAGGGCCTGGCCCGGCGCGTCGTGGAGGAGCTGGAGGCGCAGGCCGTGCGCCAGGGCTACGGCAAGATCTTCCTGACCACGGGCTTCCGCCAGCCCGAGGCGCGGGATCTCTATCTCAGCACCGGCTACACGCCGCTTTTCGATCCCGCCGTCGATCCCGAGGTCTACAAAAAGCTCGCCTTCGAGAAGGATCTCGCCGTCGCGGCCTACAAGCCGCGCCCGCCTGCCGGGCAACTGCCCGCCAGCGCCGCCTGATCGCGCCGCCCGTCGCACCAACAGAAACGAGACCAGCCATGAGCCTCGCCAGCGATTTCGCGGGCCTGCCGACGCGCGCCCATAGCACCCCACCGGCGCGCGATTTCAGCCGCTACAAGATCGTGCCGGCGCGCTACCCGGCCCGCACCATCGGCACCGCCTTCGCGGTCGTGGTGATCTTCGCGGTCGCGAATTCGGTCCTCTCCAACCCGCGCTGGGGCTGGGACGTCTTCGCCGAATGGTTCTTCGCCGAACCAGTGCTGGCTGGCCTCGCGCGGACGCTGCTGCTCACCCTGCTCGGCACGGTGCTGGGCTTTCTGCTCGGCACCGGCCTCGCGCTGGCGCGCGTCTCGGGCTCGCCGCTGCTAGCGTCTTTGTCCTGGGCCTATGTCTGGCTGTTCCGCTCGATCCCACTGATCGTGCTGCTGCTGATCCTGAACAATCTCGGCTATCTCTATTCGACGGTCTGGCTGGGGGTTCCCTTCACCGACATCACCTTCGCGACCTGGTCGACGACGCAGCTGATCACGCCGTTCTTCGCGGCAGTGCTCGGGCTCACCCTGCATGCCGGCGCCTTCTCCTCGGAGATCGTACGCAGCGGCATCCTCTCGGTCGACCAGGGCCAGCACGAGGCGGCCGCCGCGCTCGGCCTGCCGCGCCGCCGGCAATTCTCGCGGATCGTGCTGCCGCAGGCGATGCGCACCATCCTGCCCAACGGCTTCAACGAGATCATCCTGCTGGCGAAGGGCACCTCCCAAGTCTACATCCTGGCGCTGCCAGAGCTGTTCTACACCATCCAGATCATCTACCGGCGCAATCTCGAGGTGATCCCGCTCTTGATGGTGGCGACGGTCTGGTACCTCGTCATCCTGAGTGTGCTCTCCTTCGTCCAGCATCATATCGAGCGCTATTATTCGCGCGGCGCGCTGCGCAATCCGCCGCCCTCGCTGATCGGCCTGGCGCTGGCCCGCTTTGGTCGCTCGCGCGATGCCGCAGCGACGCGCCGTAGCGAGGCCGCGCTGGCACAGACGGGTTCGTCCGCCGCAGTCGCTCCCTCGCTGGCGAGTCTGTTGCCTCGTGCCGGCGGCGAGATCCGCATCAGCAACGTCTCGAAGAGCTTCGGGCCGCTCAAGGTGCTCGATGATGTCAGCCTGGCGCTGCGGCCGGGCAGTGTCACCGCGATCATCGGCCAGTCCGGCTCCGGCAAGTCGACGCTGCTGCGCTCGATCAACCATCTCGAGCGCGTCGACGAGGGCTTCATCGCCATCGATGGCGAGCTGATCGGCTACCGCCAGGACGGCGACACGCTCTACGAGCTCAAGGAGCGCGAGATCCTGAAGCGCCGCGTCGATGTCGGCATGGTCTTCCAGAGCTTCAACCTGTTCCCGCATCTGACCGCGATCGAGAACGTCATCGAGGCGCCGCTGTCGGTACGCGGCGTCGGCCGTGAGCAGGCGCTGGCCGAGGCGCGCGAGCTGCTGGCCCGCGTCGGCCTCGCCGACAAGGCCGAGGCCTATCCGCGCCAGCTCTCCGGCGGCCAGCAGCAGCGCGTGGCCATCGCCCGGGCGCTCGCCCTGAAGCCCAAGGTCCTGCTCTTCGACGAGCCGACCTCGGCGCTCGATCCCGAGCTGGTCAACGAGGTGCTCGACGTCATCAAGGAGCTCGCCCGCTCGGGCACGACGCTGGTGATCGTCACCCATGAGATCGGCTTCGCCCGCGAAGTCGCCGACGAGGTCGTCTTCATGGAGGCCGGCCGCATCCTCGAAGTCGGCCCGCCCTCTCGCGTCCTCGGCGAGCCTGACCATCCCCGCACCCGCGAATTCCTCGCCAAGGTCCTCTGACCGCCATTTCCCTGGGAGTTAAGCCATGATCACCAGACGCAACACGCTCGCTCTGCTCGGTGCCGCCTCGGCTGGCGCGCTTCTCCCCTCGCTCGGCCTCGCTCAGCAGGCGATCGACCTCTCGCCGGAGCAGCCCGGCCGGCCGCGCGCCGAGCGTGACGAAGGCGCAATCAAGCTGATCGGCAAGGACGCCAAGTTCGTGAAGGACGGTGTGTTCACCGTCGCCAATGCCACCGGCCGTCTGCCCTTCGCCGGTTATGCGAACGACACCAAGACGATCGTCGGCTCCGAGCCCGACATCGCCCAGCTCGTCGCCGATGCGCTCGGCCGCAAGCTCGAGATCGTCCCGGTGTCCTGGGCCGACTGGCCGCTCGGCGTCGCCTCCGGCAAGTACGACGCGGCGATCTCGAACATCACCGTGACCGAGCAGCGCAAGGAGAAGTTCGATTTCTCGACCTACCGCAAGGACCTGCTCGGCTTCTATGTGAAGAAGGACAACGAGATCCAGATCCGCGAGCCGCGCGATGTCGCAGGCCTGAAGATCATCGTCGGTTCCGGCACCAATCAGGAGCAGATTCTGCTGCGCTGGAACGAGCAGAACGTGAAGGACGGGCTGAAGCCGGCCGAGGTCCAGTACTATGACGACGACGTCGTGCTCTACCTCGCGCTCGAGACCGGCCGCGCCGACGCCTATCTCGGCCCGAACGCGCTTTTGAGCTTCAAAGCTGCGCAGGAGAACAAGACGCGTCTGGCAGGCAATTTCTCAGGCGGCTGGCCGCTGCTGGCCGAGATCGCGGTGACGACCCGCAAGGGCGCCGGCCTCGCCGAGGCGATCACTCATGCCGTCAACACCCAGATTGGCAACGGCAATTACGCCAAGGCTCTCGGACGCTGGAACCTCGCTGCCGAGGCGATCGAGCAGTCGCGCACCAACCCGCCCGGCCTGCCGGCGAAGTGAGCGGATCAGCACTGAAAAGGGCCGCCGAAATAGGTCGTCATTCCGGGGCTTCGCGCAGCGAAGAGCCCGGAACCCAGAACCGATGCCGGTTGTCGAGATGGCTGACCTGCCGGCGCGTTTCTTCGGCCAGCATCGGTTCTGGGTTCCGGGCTCAGGCCTTCGGCCTGCCCCGGAATGACGGCGTGGTTCCTTCGAAAGGCGAGAGACAATGATGTTGCGAGCACGTGCCATGTTGGCGCTTCTCCTTGGCTGGACCATCTTCGGCCCGGCGCAGGGCCCAGCCTTGGCCCAGGCCCCCTTCGATCTCGGCCCGGAACAGCCGGGCCGGGTCAGAACCGAAAAGCAGCCGGATGCGATCGCGGCGGTGCCGAAGGGCTTCAAATTCATCGAACCCGGCGTCTTCACCGTCGCGGTCAGCCCCGGCGGGCCGCCGCTCGCGACCTATGCCACCGACGCCAAGACCGTGGTCGGCGCGGATGCCGATTTCGCGCAATTGATCGCCGACAGCCTCGGCCTCAGGCTCGATCTGCAGCCGATCGCCTGGGCCGACTGGCCGCTCGGGCTGGCTTCCGGCAAGTATGACGCGGTCATCTCCAATGTCGGCGTCACCGAGCAGCGCAAGGAGAAGTTCGACTTCTCGACCTACCGCAAGGGCCTGCATGGCTTCTTCGTCAGGGCCGACAGCAAGGTCACCGAGATCAAGGAGCCGAAGGATGCGGCCGGCCTCAGGATCAGCGTCGGCGGCGGCACCAATCAGGAGCGCATCCTGGTCGAATGGAGCAAGCAGAACGTCGCCGCCGGCCTGAAGCCGATCGAGCTTCAGCTTTTCGACGACGAGGCGGGTCGGCTGGTCGCGCTGCGCTCGGGCCGGGTCGACGTCATCGTCCAGCCGCATGCGCAGCTCGTCTTCATCGCGGCACGCGACAAGGACATCAGGCGCGTCGGCACGCTCAGCGCCGGCTGGCCGCTGAAATCGGACGTCGCGATTACCACCCGCAAGGGCAGCGGCCTCGTCGATGCCCTGACCGTCGCGACCAACGGGCTGATCGCCAACGGCAAGTTCCGGGCATCGCTGGCGCGCTGGGGCCTGGAGGACGAGGCGCTCGACCGCTCCGAGACCAACCCGCCCGGCCTACCGAAGTACTGAGGCCCATGTCCAATCTCGCCATCCGGCACATCGCCTTCCTGACCCCCGGCAATTACGACGATGCCGATCCCCGGGCCGGTCTGGAGGAGACGCTATCGCTTTTCGAGCATGGCGAGGCGCTCGGCTTCGACAGCGCCTGGGTGCGTCAGCGCCACCTCGAACCCGGTGTCTCCTCGGCCGCAGCCTTCCTCGCCGCAGCATCCCAGCGCACCAGCCGGATCGGGCTCGGCACCGCCGTGATCCAGATCGGCTACGAGAACCCGTTCCGGCTGGCCGAGGATCTGTCGCTGGTCGACGTGCTCTCCGGCGGGAGGCTCAATGTCGGGCTCAGTGCCGGCCCGCCGCCCTTCGGCAAGCTGCTGGGCGAGCGCTTCTTCGACGCCGATCCGGCGAGTTACGACTTCTCGCATGCCCGCGTCGCCCGGCTCGCCAGGAATCTCGACGGCGACTGGCTCGGGGATGCCGATGCCCGCATCAGCTCCGCCGCCGGCGAGCATCGCCCGCGCCTGCGCCCGCATGCTCCGGGACTGAGGCAGCGTCTCTGGTATGGCGGCGGCTCGCTGCGCTCGGCCCGCTGGGCCGCAGAGAACGGCTTCCACCTGCTCGTCGGCAATCTCAACACCGGCGAGGCGACCGACGATTTTTTCGTCGCACAGCGCCACCATATCGAGACGTTCCGCAGCCATTGGCGCGGCGAGGGCGAGCCGAAGGTCGCGGTCGGCCGCGTGATCGTGCCGCTCGACAGCGCCGATGCCGCAGCGCGCCGGCGCTATCGCGATTACGCTGCCAGCCGACATGAGCGGACATTGGCGCCGCAGGGGGAGCGGCGGACGCTGTTCACCCCCGACCTCGTCGGTACGTCCGCCGAGATCGTCGAGCGGCTCGCGGCCGACCCGGTCCTGCCGCTGGTCGATACTTTGCGGCTGGAACTGCCATACAATTTCTCGATCGCCGACTACCGTCAGCTCGTCGCCGACTTCGCCGCGCTGATCGCTCCGGCGCTCGGCTGGCGCGGCGACCCCTCTCCTGGGAGGGGAAGGGTCCCCGCGCCTCCATCGGTTCCGGCCAAATGAGCCGGACAGGCTAACAAGCCGACCGGCTTTCGTTCCCACCGCGTCACATCACGGTCATCGAAGCGCGTCTATCCCGCTGCGATGACGCTCCCGACCACAAGCGATCGCTCCGGCGTGGCAGCGCTGCTGCCCGCCATGCAGGCGCCCTCCCCAACGCTGCTGGCGCTGGATAGCTTTTCCGTCGTCTTCCCCGGCGCCAACGGCCCTGTCCCGGTGGTGCGCGGCATCGACCTCTCGCTCGCGCCCGGCGAGGCGCTCGGCATCGTCGGAGAATCCGGCTGCGGCAAGAGCGTGACCTGGCTCGCGGCGCTGCGCCTGCTCGGCCGCGGTGTCGTGACCTCCGGCGAGGTCAGGCTCGCGGGCGAGGACATCACCCGCCTGCCGGAGCGCGCGCTCTCGCGCATACGCGGCGGGCGGATCGGGCTGATCTTCCAGGACCCGACCAGCTCGCTCAATCCGGTCCAGCGGATCGGCACCCAGCTCATGGAAGTTCTGCGGCTGCATCGTGGCCTGCGCGGCGACGCAGCCCAGCGCGAGGCGCTGCGCCTGCTCGATCGCGTCGGCATCGCCGATGCGCCGCGGCGGCTGCGGCAATATCCGCACGAATTCTCAGGGGGCATGAACCAGCGCGTGATGATCGCGCTGGCGCTCGCCGGCGAGCCGGAGCTCCTGATCGCCGACGAGCCGACCACGGCGCTCGACGCGACGATCCAGGCGCAGATCCTCGATCTGATCCGCGACATCCGTCGCGAGAGCGGCATGGGGCTGGTGCTGATCTCGCACGACATCGGCGTCGTCGCCGATCTCTGCGACCGGGTCGCGGTGATGTATGCCGGTCGCATCGTCGAGACCGCTGCGACGCAGGACCTGCTTGGCCGGCCGCGCCATCCTTATACGCGCGGCCTGCTCGCCGCCCTGCCGACGCTCGATGGGCCGCGCCGCCGGCTGACGCCGATCGCGGGCACAGTTCCCGCGCCGGACCGGATGCCGCCGGGCTGCGCCTTCGCGCCGCGCTGCTCCCTGGCGATCGACGAATGCCGGGGCGAAACGCCGCCTCTGCTGCTGGCGGCACAGGACCAGCGCGCCGCCTGCCTGCGCCTCGCCGAGACCGCTGCGGCGCCGGCCGCCCAGGCACCGGCTTCGCTCGGAGCCTTCGCATGACCCCGCTCCTGCGCGTCGACGACCTCGCCCGCCACTATCCCGTCGCGACGGCGAGCGGACAGAAGCGATTGCTTCATGCCGTCGACGGCATCAGCTTTTCCCTCGCCGCCGGTAAGACCCTTGGCCTGGTCGGCGAATCCGGCTGCGGCAAGTCGACCACAGCGCGGCTGGTGCTCGGCCTGTTGCCGGCAACGCGCGGACATATGGCCTTTGCCGGCAAGGAGGTCAGCGCGACGCGCGACCGCCAATGGCGGGCCCTGCGCCGGCGAATGCAGCTGGTGCATCAGGACCCGCTCGCGGCGCTCGACCGGCGCCTGCCCGTCGGCGAGCAGATCGTCGAGCCCCTCGTCATCCACCGCCTTGAAGCCGGCGCCGAGGCGCGGCGACAGAAGGCGCTCGAGCTGTTCGAGGCGGTCGGGCTGAGACCGGACCTGTTCGAGCGCTATCCGCACGAGCTCTCCGGCGGGCAGCGCCAGCGCGTCGTGCTCGCCCGGGCGCTGATCCTCGGCCCGGAACTGCTGGTCTGCGACGAGCCGATCTCGGCGCTCGACGTCTCCGTCGCGGCCCAGGTCATCAACCTCCTGCAGGACCTGCAGGCGCGCTTCGGCATGGCCTATCTCTTCATCAGCCACGATCTCAAGGTCGTCCGGCAGATCGCCGACGAGGTCGCGGTGATGTATCTCGGCAGGATCGTCGAGCAGGGCCCGCCGGAGGCACTGTTCCACGCGCCGGCCCATCCCTACACCGAGGCGCTGGTCTCGGCGGTGCCGACGCTCCAGCGCGGCACGGCCGAGCGCATCATCCTGCGCGGCGATCCGCCCAATCCGGTCGAGCGGCCGGCGGGTTGCGCTTTCCATCCGCGCTGTCCCCGTGCCGTCGCGCGCTGCCGCGAGGAAGCACCCGTTCTGCGTCCCACCGGCGACGGGCGACTCGCCGCCTGCCATCTGGTACCGGTGGCTTCCGACGCCAATGCGGCAGCCGCCTGATTCCATTGACATATCGGAACTCGACATGGCCCAAGACGACCGTTCCCCAGCCACACGCGTCATCGTCGCGGTCTTCGACGGGCTGCGGCCCGATCTGGTCACGTCCGAGCTGACCCCCAATATCCTCCGCCTCGCAGCCCGTGGCACCTGGTTCCGCCGGGCGCGCAGCGTGTTCCCCTCGGTGACCCGCGTCGCGACCAGCGCGATCGCTACCGGCGCCCCTCCCGCCGTGCACGGCATCGTCGGCAATGCCTTCTACCTCGAAGGCGCCATTCCCGAGCGCATCTTCGACACCAGCGACATCGGCATGCTGCGCCGGGCGGAAGCGCATCATGGCGGCCGGCTGATCGCGGTCGAGACCTTCGGCGACGTGCTGGCGCGGGCAGGCAAAAAGCTCGCCGTCGTCCACACCGGCTCCGCCGGCTCGGCCCATTTCATCAATCCACGTGCCCGCGCCAACGGGCACTGGACCTTCACGATGCTTGGGGCCGAGGCGACGCAGACGCCGGAGGCGGTCGAGGACACCATCGCCAGGCTCGGCCCGCTGCCGGAGCGCCAGCTGCCGCGTCTCGACGAGCTCGCCTATGGTGGCCGGGTGATGGTCGAGCACGTCCTGCCGGTGCTGAAGCCCGATGTCGCGCTGATCTGGTTCAACGAGCCCGACACCACCTTCCATTACCGCGGGCTCGGCTCGCCGGAGGCTAAGGCCGGCCTGCAGCAGGCCGACCGCGCCTTCGGCGCCATCCTCGACTGGGTCGAGGCCCAGCCCAATGGCGAGCGCATCGCGGTGATCGCCGCCTCCGACCATGGCCAGATCTCGACCGGCTCGGTCGAGCCGCTATTCGATGCGGCGCGCCAGGCCGGCTTCGACCTCAGCAATGCCAAAGCCGTCGACGGCGCCGCCTTCCTGGCGACGGGCGGCATCAGCGGCGAGATCCGCCTGCGCCGCGACGACCGCAGCCAGCTCGAACGCATTGCCGCCTGGCTGATGGAGCAGCCGACGATCGGCCATGTCTTCTCGCGCGGCAGCGGCGAGGACGGCGACATTCCCGGCACCTTGTCGCTCGATCTGGTCGGCGCCGGCCACGCCGGGCGCCAGCCGGACCTGATGTTCATCCTGAAATCGTCGCTCGACGCCGACCAGTACGGACTGCCCGGCCTGGGCGCGATGACGCCGGGCGATGTGCCGCTCGGCGGCGGCATGCATGGCGGCATCAATCCGCACGAGCTCAACACCGTGCTGATCGTCGGCACGGGTAATGGCGAGGTTGGCAGCGTCTCGCAGGAGCCGGCCGGGATCATCGACATCGGCCCGACCGTGCTTGGCCTGTCCGGCCTGGCCAAGGCGCCCAGCATGGTCGGCCGCGACCTCTCCCGCCCGGCCAAGGAGGAAGCGCGCATCCGCCGCGTCTCGACGGGGCGCGGTGCCTTCACCCAGCAGGTCGAGCTCGCCGAGCAGGACGGCCGCCGCTTCATCCTCGGCGGGCAGTGATACCGACCGGCTCACGAGAGCCGACATCGTCATTCCGGGGCGACGCGTCAGCGTCGAGCCCGGAATCCAGAACCGATGCCGACTACAATGATCGCGCTGCGATCGCCGCGCTTCTCTGAGACGGCATCGGTTCTGGGTTCCGGGCTCAGGCCTTCGGCCCGCCCCGGAAAGACGAAGCGGTTCAGCCCGCTCAGCTGCGGGCGAAGGACAGGTTGTCCGGACGCAGGTCCATGAAATAGAAGGTCGTCGGCCGCCAGCCGATCGCCTTCTTGATCGCGTAGGCCTCGCTCGGCTGGTAGAGGATCGTCGCCGGCGCCTCGTCCTCCCAGATGTCGAGCATCTCAATGAACAGCGCCTTGCGCCTGGCCGGATCGACCTCCGCCTCCAGCGCCGTGCCGGCCTTGTTGAAGCCATCAGCCGAGGTCCAGAACTTCGAGACCTGGATCTCGCCCGCCGGCCCCCAGGCGACCCAGATCGCGCCGAGCGGATCGGGCAGGCGGGTCGAGTTCGACCAGTTGAAGATCTGCGCGCCGGCGCCGCGCATCTGGGTGGAATTCTCGACCACCTGCAGCGAGGCGTTGATGCCGACGGCCTTCCACTGCTCGACCAGGATCTGCGCCGCCTCCAGCGCATTGGTGTAGTAGTTGGCCATGGTCCGGTAGACGATCGGCTCGCCCTTGTAGCCGGCCTCCTGCAACAGCGCCTTGGCCTTGGCGGGGTCGTAGGGGAGCTTGCGGCCCTCGACGAACATCTGGCCGTATTCGGGGAAATTGTGGCTCGCCGGCACCTGCGCCGTGCCCTGCCAGAGCGCATCGACCAGCTTCTGCCGGTCGATCGCGTAGTTCAGGGCCTGCCGCACCCGCTTGTCGGCCAGGACCTTGTCCTGTTGATTGTAGGCGAGGACATGGACGTTCGCGAGCACGACGGAGCGGACATCGATGTCCTTGTAGGCGCCGACCACGCTCATCTGGTCCGGCGGGATATTGGTGATCAGGTCGTAATCGCCGGCGACGAGCCCGGCGACGCGCGCCGCCAGTTCGGGCACGCGCCGGAAGGTGACGCGCTTGGCGGTCGGCTTGCCCATGAAATAATCGTCGAAGGCTTCCAGCACCGTGGCCTCGGCGGCCGAATGCGAGACGACGCGGTAGGGTCCGGTCGCCACGGGCTTGCGCGAATAGGCCTCGAAGCCCATCGCCTCATAGGAGCGCTTGTTGACGATCCAGGCGCACCAGGAGGCCAGCCGCTGTTCCAGCAGCACGTCGGCGACCCTGGTGCGGAAGCGGACGGTGTAGCGGTCGATCGGCTCGACGCTGGCGAGGATGCCGAAATAGGGCTTGCCGCCGGGGATCTGGGCCTTGTCGCCCCAGAGGCGGCCGTCGCGGAAGGTATAGGCGACGTCTTCCGAAGTCAGCTCGTCGCCATTGTGGAACTTCACGCCCTGGCGCAGCGTCACGATCAGCTCCTGCGGGGACACCCGCTCCCATTTCACCGCCAGATGCGGCTTCAGCTCCGAGCCGCCGCCATCGGCCGCGCCGAGGAAATCGCGCCGGATCAGCGTGTCGAAGATCGAATAGGTGACGCGCGTGCCGACATTGGAGAGCTCGCGCGCCGGCTCCAGCGTCGCCGGCAGGTCGGCGACCGCCACGGTGAAGTTGGGTCGCGTCTCGCCGGCGGCGAAGGCCTGCGGGGCGGCGAGCAGCGCCGAGGCGGCGGAGGCGCCTTCGAGGAAGCGGCGGCGGGAAAGGGTGATCATGACACGTCTCGCATCGCTGTCGGCGGCGGAGCCTCACCGGCCCGTCACGCAATCGCGCTGCCATGCCTCAGCTTGACGACAGGGCCGTGACGGCGCGGGCCGAGAGCAGCAGGCGGGGATCGTCGAGCATCACTGCGTCGGGAGCGAGCGCGATGACGCGGCCGATCCCCTCCGCATCGATCCGCCCGACCGGAAAGCGCGGATAGCAGGGCTCGGCAACCGAGCGCGGCTGCCCGACCATGATCACCGTCCGCAGACCAAGGCTGCGTGCAGCCTTGATGCGCTCGGCCGTCGCTTCGCCCTGCCAGAAGCGGAACCAGTCCGCGCTGAGGGTTTTTGCCTGCTCGAAGCTTTCCGGATCCGATACCAAAGCGAGGATCGCGATCTCCGAGGACAAGACACGTGCCGTTGCGATCAGGTCGAGCGAACGCAGGCCGAGCAGGACGCGCCCGCTGGCCCCTGCCGCTGCGACGACATCGAGGATACGCGGCAGCACGGCAGGCTCGGTGAGCTTCACGTCGAGCAGGAGCCCGAGCGGCGCGGAGGCGGCGACCGCTTCGTCGAGCGTCAGCAGGCCGGGCAGGATCGCCCGCAAGTCCGCAAGCTCGATCTCGGCGACGAGGCGCGGATCACCGGCGATACGCTGGAGATCGGCATCGTGCAGGCAGACCAGCGCGCCGTCGGCGCTCGAGCGCACATCGGTCTCGACGATCTCGGCGCCGACAGCCTTCGCCTGCTCAAAGGCCTCGGCGCTGTTCTCCGGCGCGAGCAGGGCCCCGCCCCGATGGGCGATGGCGAGCGGGAGGCGACCGATGCTGCTGCGCGTGGAGAAGCCCATGGTCTCAATGCCGCTCGCTGGTCGGGTCGAAGCGGTCGCGCAGCCAGTCGCCGAACAGGCTCATCGACAGGGTCGTCAGGAAGATGACGAGCCCGGGGAAGACCGCGATCCACCAGGCGTTGAGGAGATAGCGCCGGCCTTCGCCCAGCATCAGGCCGAGCGAGGTGCCGGGCGGCTGCACGCCGAGCCCGAGGAAGGAGAGCGAGGTCTCCAGCAGGATCGTGCCGGGGAAGTTGAGTGTCGCCTGCACCACGAGGGCGGCGACGATGTTGGGCAGGAGATGGCGCAGGACGACGCGGGAGGTACGCGCACCGAGTGCCTCGACCGCATTGATGTAGTCGCTCTCCTGCTCGGAGGCGACGAGGCCGCGGGCGAGCCGGGTATAGCGGTCCCAGCCGTCGATGCTGACCAGGACGATGAACAGCACGATGTTGTTGCCGAAGAAGGCGAGCATGGTCAGCGCCAGGAACAGGGCCGGGATCGCCGCCTGCGCATCGACCAGCATCATGATCGTCTGGTCGATGATGCCGCGCATCCGTGCGGCGATGAAGCCGAGCAGTGTGCCGAACACCGCCCCGATCAGCGTGCCCATCACCGCGATCAGGATCGAGGTGCGGACCGCGTAGATCATACGGCTGAGGATGTCGCGGCCGAGCTGGTCGGTGCGGAGCCAGTAGGTCGTGCCGCCGCTCTGCGTTAGCGGCGGCTTCAGCCGGGCCAGCAGGTTCTGGCTGCTGTAGTGGATCGGCGCCAGCCAATCGGCCAGGATCGCGACGAGCACGACCAGGATCAGGAAGCCCGCCGAGAGCTTCACCACCGGCGACATGTGGCGCCCGCGCAGGCGGGAGACCGGAGCGGCGCCGAGATCGAGGCTCGCCGTCATGCCGGCTTGCCCAGGCTGCGCGAGAAGCCGCCGAGGCGCGGGTCGATCAGGATATGCAGGATGTCGACCAGCAGGTTGGCGGCGACCATGACGACGGTCACCGTCAGGATCACTGCCTGGACCACGGCGAGATCGCGCGTCGTGACGGAATCGACCAGCAGCCGGCCGATGCCGGGCCAGGCGAAGATTGTCTCGACCACGGCGCTGCCGGCGAGGATATGGCCGATCTCGATGCCAATGAACATCAGGAGCGGCACCGCGGCATTGGGCAAGGCATGGCGCAGGATGACCGAGAGCGGCATGACCCCGCGCGCGCGGGCGGCGCGGATGAACGGCTTGCCGAGCACTTCGAGCGTCGCGGTGCGGGCAAAGCGCGCAAGCCGCCCGGCGAGCGGCAAGGCCAGCGTCACCACCGGCAGGATCAAATGCCAGGGCGTCTCGGACCCCGCCGATGGCAGGACGCGCAGCTTGAGCGCGAAGAGCAGGATCAGCAGGATGCCGAGGAAGAAGATCGGGATCGCATAGCCGAGCACGGCGACCGCCATGGCGAGCCGGTCGACCGCGCTGTTATGGCGCAACGCCGCCAGGACGCCGAGCGGCATGCCGATCAGCAAAGCCAGCATCAGCGCGCAGGCGCCGAGCAGGAATGTCTTCGGCAGGGCGTCGACGACCGCGGCGAAGGCCGGCCGGTCATCGGCGAAGGAGAGGCCGAAATCGCCCCGGACCACGCTGGCGAGATAGCGCAGATACTGTTCGGCGAGCGGGCGATCGAGCCCCCAGAGCTCGCGATAATGGGCGCGGACATCGGGCGGGGTGTCGATCGAGAGCATGATGTCGGCGGGATCGCCGGCGAGCCGCAGCGCCAGGAACACCGCCGAGACGCAGATCGCGACCGTCAGCAGCGCACGTAAGGTGCGAAGGGCCAGGAAACGCAGCATCGCCACGGGCTCGTGAATCGAAGGCGAGCTTGTGCCGATGCTTACGCGACAAAGGAATGACAGTCCGCTCGGCTCGACCGGCCCAGGATTGGCCGGCGCAGCGAGGTTGATCTTCCCCTCCCGGGGTGGTTATGTCGGGCCATGCGATTTCGGTCCGCCATCCGGGGCCTGACCCTGCGACTTAGCCGCCCGGCGCTGTGAGCGCCGGGATTTGAAGGCCTGTTCCTATCGCATGACTGCGCCGCAGAGCCCCGAGCAGGCCTGACGCCGCATCCTTCGCAAGGGTTACCCCATGACCACGATGCCGATTTCCAAGTACCGCGCCTATGCGCCGGTCAACCTGCCCGACCGCAAATGGCCGTCGCAGGTCCTGACTAAGGCGCCGATCTGGTGCTCCGTCGACCTGCGCGACGGCAACCAGGCGCTGATCGAGCCGATGGGCGTCGATCGCAAGGACCGCATGTTCAACCTGCTGGTGAAGATGGGGTTCAAGGAGATCGAGGTCGCCTTCCCCGCGGCGTCGCAGACCGATTTCGACTTCGTCCGCTCGATCATCGAGCGCGGCGCGATCCCCGACGACGTCGCGATCCAGGTGCTGACCCAGTGCCGCTCCGAATTGATCGAGCGCACCTTCGAGGCGGTGAAGGGGGCGAAGAACGTCATCCTGCACTTCTACAACTCGACCTCGACGCTGCAGCGCGATGTGGTCTTCCGCTCCGACAAGGCCGGAATCATCAAGATCGCGACCGATGCGGCGGCCCAGATCAAAGCCCTGGCCGCCAAGGCGCCCGAGACGAATTTCACCTTCGAATACTCGCCGGAGAGCTTCACCGGCACCGAGCTCGATTACGCCCTGGAGATCTGCGAGGCGGTCAAGGCGGTGATCCAGCCGACGCTGCAGAAGAAGCTGATCCTCAATCTGCCGGCGACCGTTGAGATGGCGACGCCGAATGTCCATGCCGACCAGTTCGAATGGTTCGGCCGCAACATCTCCGACCGCGACAGCGTGCTGCTCTCGATCCACCCGCACAATGACCGCGGCACTGCTGTGGCCGCGGCCGAGCTCGCGCTGATGGCCGGCGCCGACCGCGTCGAGGGCACGCTGTTCGGCAATGGCGAGCGCACCGGCAATGTCGACATCGTCACCATGGCGCTGAACCTGTTCACGCAAGGGGTCGATCCCGAGCTCGATCTGCGCGACGTCAACGAGATCCGCAGCATCGCCGAATACTGCACGCAGCTGCCGGTGCACGAGCGCCACCCTTATGTCGGCGAGCTCGTCTACACCGCCTTCTCCGGCTCGCATCAGGACGCGATCAAGAAGGGCTTCGATGCGCAGGAGAAGCGCAACGACCCGCTCTTCCAGGTGCCCTATCTGCCGATCGACCCCAAGGATGTCGGCCGCGACTACGAGGCGGTGATCCGGATCAACTCGCAGTCGGGCAAGGGCGGCATCGCCTATATCCTGCAGGCCGATCACGGCCTCGATCTGCCGCGCCCGCTGCAGATCGCCTTCTCCAAGATCGCCCAGGAGCAGATGGACGAGGAGGGCAAGGAGCTGACCAGCGCGGCGCTGTGGTCGCTGTTCAGCAAGACCTACCTGTTGAGCGACGCGCCGCTGGAGCTGCTTGCCCACAAGACCTTCCCGGGCGCAGAGGGTTCGCGCACGCTGACGGCGGAGCTGAAGCAGGACGGCGCGATCCGCACGATCGAGGGCGTCGGCAACGGCCCGATCGACGCCTTCGTCGACGCGCTGAAGACGACCTATGGCGTCGAGTTCTCCTTCCTCGACTATCACGAGCACGCGGTTGGCCGCGGCGCCAACGCGACCGCCGCCTGCTATGTCCAGCTCCAGGACGAGAAGGGCCGCATCGTGCACGGCGTCGGCATCGACCCGAACATCGTCATGGCGTCGCTCAAGGCCGTGCTCAGCGGCATGCAGCGGGTGATGGCCGGGCAGACGGGCTGAAGGTCCGCTCTCCCTCCAAAGCCGTCCGGTTCGCCTCGTCGGAGACGATGGAGGCGCGGCGAACCCTCTGCTGCATCGAAGTGGGTTTACCCGACTTCGACAGTTCGAATGCTGATCTCGCCGCCGGCACGCTCGCCATCGATTTCGTGCTGCATGACGATGCCGGTCCAGTGGCGCGCCGGCGTCTCGGAGGAGAAGCACGCGGCGGAGAAGCGCAAGGCTGTGTAGATCAGCGTCCGAAGCGGGTGGCCGCGAAGGGCACGGGATCGCAGAACGGCATCTGCCCGGTGATCAGCTCGGCTAGGAGCCGTCCGGTTGCAGGGCCGAGCGTGAAGCCGTGATGGGCATGGCCGAAGGCGAGCCAGAGGCCGCGATGCCGGGGCGCCGGGCCGATGATCGGCAGCATGTCCGGCAGGCAGGGCCGCGCGCCGCGCCAGGGTTCGGCATCGAGGCGATGGCCGAGCGGCATCATTCGCCGGGCGATACGCTCGGCCTGGTCGAGCTGCCAGGAATCGGAGGGTGCGTCGCGTGCCGCCAGCTCGATGCCGGTGGTCAGGCGGATGCCGCGCGCCATCGGGGTCAGCACGAAGCCGGCCTCGACATCGCAGAGCGGATGTCGCGGGGCGGATCCGTCCGCGGCTGCGTAATGCATGTGGTAGCCGCGCTTGAAGCCGAGCGGAAAGCGATAGCCGAGCCGGCCGCACAGATCGTTCGACCACGGCCCCAGCGCCACGACGGCTTCGGGAGCGTGCCAGTCCTCGCCGTCGATCGGGAGGCGCCAGCCTGTGCCGTCCTGCTGCAGGCCGCTTGCGTCGGCGCGTCTGAGCTCGCCGCCACGCGCCCCGAAGAGGGCGGCATAGGCGCGCGCCACCGCGCCGGGGTCGCTGACCGTCTGCGGATCGCGCCAATGCACGGCGCCGGCGACGATGCCCGGGAGCAGGCCGGGCTCGCGCGCCCGCAGCGCGGCCTCGTCGAGGACATCATGAGCGAGGCGATAGGGGGCGAGCTCTTCTGCCGCCTTCACTGCCTCTTGCAGACCGCTGCGGCTGCGATAGAGCTCGATCCAGCCTTCGCTGCGCATCAGCGCCTCGGTGCCGGCGGCCTTGGTCCAGTGCCGGTGCTCGTCGATGCAACGCTCGATCAGCGGCAGGATGGCGCGTCCCAGCCGGTCGAGCCGGCCAGGCGCCGAATTCCACCAGTAGCGTGCCAGCCAGGGCGCCATCCGCAGCAGCGTCGCAGGCCGATAGCGCACCGCGATCGAGCGGTTCGAGGCGAAGGCGAGAAGCGTCGCGAGGCTGCGCGGGAAGGCATAGGGGACGACCGAGGCACGCTCGATCAGCCCGGCATTGCCATGGCTGGTCTCGGCTCCGGGCTCGCCGCGGTCGGCCAGCAGGACGCGGCGGCCACGCTCCTGCAGATGCAGGGCGATGCTGACGCCGACGATGCCGGCCCCGAGCACGATCACATCGGTCTGTCGTCCCGTCGTCATCGCCTGGTCGAGCCCATCTCCACTACTTTAGCTCAGGCCAGTTCAGCCGAGGTGACGACATGCGTCCCCGGCTTTGCCGCGACGGCAGCCTCGATCATCGCGGCGGCGATGCGCTCGGCCGGATTGATGCGCCAGGCGCGCGGCAGCAGCGAGCCGAGGATACCAAGCAGGACGAGCGCGGCGCGTTCAGCCGGACGGCTCTCGCTGCGCGCGCCGCCGATCAGGCCCGGCCTGACAAAAGTCAGCGAGGCGAAGTCGAGGCCGGCAAGGTCACGCTCCAGCTCGCCTTTCACCCGGTTGTAGAAGATGCGTGAGGCCGCGTCGGCGCCGAGGGCCGAGTTCAGGACGAAGGCGGGTGTGCCGTGCCGGCTGGCAAGCTTGGCGATGGCGAGCTGATAGTCGTGATCGACCCGGCGGAACGCCTCCTGCGAGCCGGCCTTGCCGATGGTCGTGCCGAGCGCCGAGATCGCTGCATCCGCCGCCCACCAGGGCACATCGTCAGGCAGAGCCTCGAAATCGACGGTCGGTGCGAGTAGTTTCGGATGGGCCGGCAAGGTGCGGCGGGTTGGAGCGATCACCGCATCGATGCGCGGATCGGCGAGCGCCTGTGCCAGCACATGGCCGCCGACCAGCCCCGTCGCACCCGCAAGCAGCAGCTTCATCGCGATTGGCCTCCACCATCCCTGCGAGCCAGATGTCGCAGATCGGGCGAGGCCGGTCGAGCCTCCGGCATCTCAGGCGACGGCAGTCGCCTCGGGCTTCAGTTCTTCCACCGAGGGGATGCGACCCTCGTACCAATAAGCCGCCGCGGCGCGCGACATCGCGGCTCCGTCATGGCCGATGCCGGGCACAGTGATCAGCGTCCAATTGCAGGGCAGGCCGCGCTTGGCCGCCTCGGCCTTGGCGAAGTCGAGCATGAAATGGGCGCGGGCATAGCGCATCGGGCCCTGCGCCAGCGCCTCCGGCTGCGCTGGCAGGTTGGGATCATCCGTGACGATGTCCTGGTCGCCGGCGAAGATCACCATCGGCCAGGCGAGCCAGCGCGCCAGCTCGGCGTCACCGAGGCCGAGCCCGCCGAGCCCTTCCGGGAAACGACGCTCCAGCGTCGGCAGCGTGTACCAGCCGGAATTGGCGGGAAAAGCGACCTCGTAAGGCGTCTCACTCTGCGTCGCCAGCAGGCGATGCACGAACTGGCCGCCGGCGGAATGGCCGAACAGCTTGACCTTGTCGCGCCTGGTGACGCCGGCCTGGCGCAAAGCCGCCAGCACGCGGGCGGGTACCGCATATAGCCAATCTTCGGAGGCGGCGATGGTGCCGTCCTCGCCGACGACGAGGCCGTTATTGTAGCCCTCGGCCCTGGGGAAATGCTCGTTGCCGAAGGTCGGGGCGACGATCAGGAGGTTGTGCTTTTCGGCCGCATCGATCCAGAAGTCGCGGTAGTCGTCGCCATTGCGCAGCATGCCGTGCTGGACAAAGACGACCTCGTCATCCGGGCCGTGCCGGGCGGGCCGGTAGAAGTTGACCTCCAGCGGCCGCTCCGGATGCCGGGCGTCGATGAAGGGCAGGGTGCTGCGGCCCTGCGGCGGATCGAGAGTAAGCGTCGTGCTCATGCGGCTTTCGCAGTCGTGTGCAGGTGGCAGGCAGCGCTGCGGCCGGGCGCGATCTCCTTGAGGTCCGGGCGGACCTCGCGGCAGACCGCCATGGCGTGCTCGCAGCGCGGGTGGAACGGGCAGCCGGGCGGCGGGGCCAGCGGCGAGGGCAATTCGCCCTTGAGCGGCTGGAAACTGCTCTTGCGCCGTGCCGCCGACGGGATCGCCTTGATCAGCGCGGCGCTATAGGGATGCGCCGGCTCGGCGAAGATCGCGGTGGCGCTGCCGATCTCGACGATGCGGCCGAGATACATGATCGCGACGCGGTCGCTGATGTGGCGGACGAGGCCGAGATCATGGCTGACGAAGAGATAGGTCAGCCCGTGCCGCTCGCGGATATCCATGAACAGGTTGATCACCTGCGCCTGGATCGAGACGTCGAGCGCCGAGACCGGCTCGTCGCAGACGAGGAAGTCGGGCTTGACCGCCAGCGCTCGGGCGATGCCGATGCGCTGGCGCTGGCCGCCGGAGAACTGGTGCGGGTAGCGCTCGCGATAGGCGAGATCGAGCCCGACCTCAGAGAGCGCCCGGTCGACCGCGCGGTCGAGCTCGGCCTTCGGCACGAGCTTGTGGACCGAGAGCGCCTCGCCGACGATGCGGCTCACCCGCATGCGCGGATCGAGCGAGGCGTAAGGGTCCTGGAAGATCATCTGCACCTTCAGCAGATAATCGAGCCGGTCCTTGCCCTTCAGCGTCGCGGCCGAGCGACCCTTGTAGAAGACCTCGCCCTCGGTCGGCGGCAGGATGCCGGTGGCGATGCGCGCCAGGGTCGACTTGCCGCAGCCGGATTCGCCGACGAGGCCGAGCACCTCGCCCTTGCGGACGCTGAGGTCGACGCCGTCGACGGCCTTCAGCGTCGAGGGCGGTGCGTGCCGGCCGATCGCGGTCAGGATCCGCTCGGCGATGTTGGCCTTGCCGCGGAAATATTTGCGGACGCCGCGCAGCTCGAACAGGGTCTCACTCATGCCGCCACCTGGTCGGGCACGGGGTTGTGGCAGCGCAGGGTCCGGCCGTCATGGACCTGCGGCTGCGGATCGGCATCGGCGCAGACCGGCAAAGCCCGTTCGCAACGCGGGCGGAACGGGCAGCCGGAGGGGCGCGAGTCGATGCGCGGCGCCATGCCGTCGATCTGGTGCAGGCGCGCGCCCGGCTCGACCATCGTCGCCGAGGAATTGAGCAGGCCGAGCGTGTAGGGGTGGCGCGGCCGGTCGAGCACGATCTCGACATCGCCGATCTCGACGATGCGGCCGGCATACATCACCGCGACCCGGTCGGCGAGTTCGGCCACCACCGCGAGGTCATGGGTGATCCAGATCACCGCGGCGCCGGTCTCGCGCGAGAGCTTCTGCACCTCGTATAGGATCTGCGCCTGGATGGTGACGTCGAGCGCCGTGGTCGGCTCGTCGGCGATGATCAGGTCGGGATCGTTGAGGAGCGCGGTCGCGATCGCGACGCGCTGGCGCATGCCGCCGGAGAATTCGTGCGGATACTGCTTGAGGCGTGTCTCGGGCGAGGAGATGCCGACGCGCGCCAGCGCCTTGGCGGCTTTGTCGAGCGCCTCCTGCCGGCTGCAGGCGCGATGCTCGAGGATCGCCTCGCTCATCTGCTCGCCGATGCTGAGCACCGGGTTCAGCGTCATCAGCGGGTCCTGGAAGATCATCGCGATCCGGTCGCCGCGGAGTTGCCGCAGGCGCTCCGGCGAGGCGACGCGCAGGTCGTCGCCGTCGAACAGCACCTCGCCGGCGACGACCTCGCCCGGCGGGTCGATCAGCTGCACCAGCGAGAAGCCGGTCACCGACTTGCCCGAGCCGGATTCGCCGACGAGGCCGAGCACCTCGCCCTTGGCGACGCTGAAATCGACGCCGTCGACCGCCGGCCAGGCGCCGTCCTGCGCATGGAACACGGTCTTGAGGCCGCGCACGGAGAGGAGGGGAGCGTCGCTCATGCGCGCACGTTGAAGCTGCGGCGCAGGCGATCGCCGACGAGGTTGAGCGACATGATCAGGAGCACGAGCGCGATACCGGGGAAGACGGCGATCCAGTATTCGCCGGAGAGCAGGAATTCGAAGCCGTTGGCGATCAGCAGGCCGAGCGAGGGCTGCGTCACCGGCACGCCGACGCCGAGGAAGGAGAGCGTCGCCTCCAGCGTGATCGCCGAGGCGATGCTGATCGAGGCGACGACGAGCACGGCGCCGACCGAGTTCGGCAAGAGGTGAGCGAGCATGATGTGGCGGGTCGGCAGGCCGAAATTGACGGCGGCCTCGATATATTCCTTGCGCCGCTCGACCAGCGCCGCCGCCCGCATCAGACGAGCATATTGCGCCCATTGCACCAGCACGATGGCGAGGATGACCTTGTCGACGCCGCGCCCGATCGAGGCGAGCAGCACCAGCGCGACCAGGATCGAGGGGAAGCCGAGCATGAAGTCGACGACGCGCATGATGATCGCGTCGACCATGCCGCCGAACTGCGCCGCGGCGAGGCCGGCGAGGATGCCGATCGAGAGCGCGCCAATGGTCGAGGCGAGGCCAACGAGCAGGCTGGTGCGCAGGCCGTAGAGGATGGCGCTCAGCATGTCGCGCCCTTGCGCATCGCTGCCGAGCCAGAAGGTGAAGCCGCTCATGCCCTGCTCGCCCGGCGCCAGCCGGTTGTCCATGACGCTGAGCGAGCCGAGATCATGCGGGTTCTGCGGTGTGATGAATGGCGCCAGCAGGGCGAGCGCCACCATGATCCCCAGCAGGATGGCGGCGCCGCGCGTGGTCGGGCGGTTGCGCAGATGGCGCAGCACCTTTTCGCGCAGGGGTGTGTCGGCCTTGATGGGGCCGGCGAGGCGGGGAGCGTCCAGGCTCATGCCTGCTCTCCGGCGAGCTTCACCCGTGGATCGAGCGCGGCGTAGAGCACGTCGACCAGGAAGTTGACGGTGACGAAGAGCAGTGTCGCCAGGAGGACATAGGCGACGACCACCGGCCGGTCGAGCTGGTAGACCGAGTCGATCAGGAGCTTGCCCATGCCCGGCCAGGCGAAGACGGTCTCGGTGATCGTCGAGAAGGCGACGAGGCTGCCGAACTCGACGCCGACCACGGTGACGACCGGGATCAGGATGTTGCGCAGGATGTGCCGGTTGACGATTCGCCTGGGCCGCACGCCCTTGGCGCGGGCGTATTTGACGTAGTCCTGCGTCATGGTCTCGGTGGTGCCGGCCGCGACGAGCCGGATGATCAGAGCGAGGTTCGGGATCGCCAGGTTGAGGGCGGGCAAGGCGATGTGCTGCAAACCGTCCAGCGTCAGCAAGCTGGTCTGGATGCCGAGGAGCGAGACCGTCTCGCCGCGCCCTGCCGTCGGCAGCCAGCCGAGCCAGACGGCGAAGAGCAGGATCAGCATCATGCCCTTCCAGAAGCTCGGCAGTGAGAAGCCGAGCACGGTGCTGGCCATGACGATGCGGGCACTCCGGCTGTCGGGGTTCAAGCCTGCCATCAGGCCGAGCGGGATGCCGGCGGCGAGCGCCAGCGTCATTGCAAGCAGCACCAGCTCGAAGGTGGCCGGCAAACGCTGCAGGATCAGCTGCAGCGCCGGCACACCATGCACGAAGGAACGGCCGAGGTCGCCCTTCAGCGCATTGGCCATGAAGGTCAGATATTGCTGCCAGACCGGCAGATCGAGGCCGAGCCGGCGGATCAGCGCCTCGCGCTCGGCCGCACTGGCCGAAGGCGAGACCAGGAGCTCTACGGGATCGCCGATGCCGTAGACGGCGAGGAAGACCACGATCGAGACCGCGAGCAGCACGAGCACGCTCTGGATCAGCCGCTGCAGGACGAAGGCGGTCATCGAGATGGCCCAAACAGTTGCGCCGCCTTTCCGGGGCGCTGCGCAGCAGCGAGCCCGGAATCCATGAACACTGCCATTCTGAGGAAGGCTCCGTCATTGCGAGCGCAGCGAAGCAATCCAGGGAGACGTAGAGCTCGGCCGCCCCTGGATTGCTTCGTCGCTGCGCTCCTCGCAATGACGGGAAGCGCGGTGTTCATAGGTTCCGGGCTCAGGCCTTCAGCCTGCCCCGGAATGACGGTGCGGGTCCCTGTCGCCATCGAGCGCCGCCGGCTTACTTCGCCGGCTTCACCGACATGGCGAGCATGAACTGGTCGGCGCGACCGACGACCTGGAGCTCGGCCTTGTGGGCCCAGATGCCGCTTTCGAAATGGAGCGGGATGAAGGCGCCATCGTCGAGGACGAGCTTCATTGCCTGCTGCAGCAATTCGGCCCGCTTCTTGTCGTCGAGGGTCGAGACCGCGGCACGGATCACCTTGTCGAATTCGTCGTTCTTGTAGCCGCCATAGTTCGAACCGCCGAGGGTCTTGGCCTCGTTCGGGGTCGGCGGCCACTGGCGCAGGAAGGAGGCGGCCTCTCCGGTCGCCGAGCCCCAGCCGCCGATCGCGACGCTGAATTCCTTCTTGGCGCGGCGCGGGAAGTAGATCGCGCGGGTCATCGCGTCGACCTCGGCCTTGATGCCGATCTGGGTCAGGTACTGCGCGACGGCCTGGGTGATCTGGCTGTCGTTGATGTAGCGGTCGTTGGTCGAGGACAGCGTCAGCTGGAAGCCGTTGGGATAGCCGGCCTCGGCCAGCAGCTTCTTGGCTGCGGCCGGGTCATAGGCCAGCTTGGGCGGGTTCGGCAGCGTGCCGAACATGCCGGTGGGCAGGTACTGGTAGGCCGGCTCGGCGGCGCCGTCCATGATGCGCTTGACGATCGCGTCGCGGTCGATAGCGAGCGACATCGCCTTGCGCACGCGGGCGTCCTTGAGCGGGTTCTTGCCGTCGGGCGCCTTGACGAAGGGGCTCTCGTCGCGGGCGACATCGAGCTGGAAATAGACGATGCGGGTCGAGGGCGTGATGACCGAGCCGAAGCGCTTGTCGCTCTTGATGCGGGCAAGGTCGCGCGCCGCCGGGTTCTCGATCACGTCGTAGTCGCCGGCGAGCAGGCCGGCGAGGCGCGGGCCGGCATTGGTCACCGGCAGGAAGCGCACGGTGGCCCAGGGCTGGGCGCCGCCCCAGTAGTCGGGATTGCGCTCGAGCTCGATCGCCGAACCCCGGACATAGGATTTCAGCTTGTAGGGCCCGGTGCCGATGGCCATCGTGCCGTCGTTGAAGTTGTTGACCGCAGGCCAGGGGCTAGTGACGCCGCAATTGCTGGCGACGTCGTATTTGATCTCGCCGTGCTGGACGATCGAGGCCGAGAGGATCGGCAGGCTGGAGAGCAGGTTGGGCAGCAGCGGCTCCGGCACCTTGGTCTCGATGATCAGGGTGCTGGCGTCGGGCGTCTCGACCTTGGCGAAGTTGCTGGTGACGTCGGCAAAGGAATCGGAGACCTTGGTCTCGTTTTTCAGCGTGCGGCAGAAGGTGAAGACCACGTCCTGCGCGCCGAAGGGCTGGCCGTTGGTGAACTTGACGCCCTGGCGCAGCTTGAAGGTCCAGCGGTTCTTGCCGTCGTTTTCCCAGGAGGTGGCCAGGCCCGGCTTCAGCGCCTGCATCTCGTCCTGCAGGACGAGGTTGTCGAAGATATGCGCCGCGAGCGCGTTGTTGGGAGTCAGCTCGTGATAATGCGGATCGACGGCGGTCGGCTCCGAGGCCAGCGCGATGCGCAGCGTCTGCGCCATGGCGGGCGCGCTGAGCATGCTGGCGCCGAGCAGAAGGGTAATGAATGCGCGCTGACGCATCGGTCGGTCTCCGTTCCCGTAGCTGATGGTTTTGACAGCTTTATTTTCACGCGGTAGCAAACATGAAAATGATCCGACGTCAATCACCGGGAGAGCCATGTCACGCGCCCTGAAGCCGACGACGGACCTGGCCAACCGCATCGCCCGGATCTACCCCTCGCTGAGCGAGGGCCATCGCAAGGCGGCCGACTTCGTGCTGCAGAGCCCGCTCGACTCGGCGACGGTGACGATCGAGGGGCTGGCCGAGAAGAGCGGCACCTCGACCGCGACGGTGACGCGCTTCGTCCGGGCGCTGGGCTACCGCAATTACGGCGATTTCCGTGCGGCGCTCTCCACCGCGCTGAAGGTCGCGCTAGGCCCGGTCGAGGGCCTCGCCGACGCCCGCGCCGCTGCCGGCTCGGTCTTCGCCACCATGGCGACGACGCTGAAGGGCGAGGCCGCCAATCTCGACGAGGCGATCGCGACGCTGGAGGAAGAGACGGTCAACCGTGCCATCGCCCTGATGCTAAAGGCGCGCCGCATCTTCATCGTCGGCTCCGGCGCGAGCCATTATGTCGGCGCCTTCCTGGAGGACGGGCTGGCGCTCTATCTCGATGCCGAGGTCGTCTTCGCCTCCTCGCGCGGCGGGCCCGAGCGCGCCGTCCGCCACATGCTCTCGGCGGGGCCGCAGGACGTCGTCATCGCGATCTCGCTGCCGCGCTATTCGCGCGCCACGCTGGAGCTCGCCAGATTCGCCAAGAAGCGCGGCGCCGTTCTGATCGCTTTGACGGACGGGGCTTCGTCACCGCTGGTGCCGCTGGCCGACATGACCTTCTTCGCTCCGGCCCGCAACAGCTTCCTGCCGAACTCGCCGACCGCCGCCTTCGCCGTGGCCGACGCCCTGATCACCACGCTGGCGCGCGAGCGGCCGGATGCGGTCGAGGCGCTGAAGGGGCTGAGCGAAAGCCTGCTCTGGACCTTCCATTATTAGGCTTCAGTTCACTCTTCGCCGCATCGCACAACCAGGCCGAGCAACAATCCCATGTACGCGCGCGCGGTCTGCTTTTAGAATGATTCGCGAAAACGAGATGTGCTCGTCAGAAAAGCAGGGGGAGAAACGCGCGTGAAGGCGGATCTGTCGCGCAGAAGCTTCCTCAAGGCTGGCGCCGCCGGCATTGCCGTCAAGATTTCCCTGCTGCCCTCCGCGACACAGGCCGAATTGATCGAGACACCGCCGCGGCCCGGCGCCGATTGGCTTTCCGGCGGCAAGCCGAAATACCGCCTCGACGCCATCGCCAAGGTCACCGGCGGCAAGACCTTCACCCGTGACTATCGCGCCCGCGACCTCGACGGCTGGCCGAAGGAGCAGGCGCACGCCTTCATGCTGCATGCGACGCGGGTCGACCGCGTCTTTGACGGCGTCGACCTTGCTTTGCTCGGCGACGAGCTCAAGCCCGACCGGCTGGTGCTGCAGGAGGACCTCGTCGCCGACGGCGTCGCGATGCCGGCGCCGTGGCCGGGCTTCTATGGCGACGTCTTCTTCGTGCCGAAGGGGCAGACAGCGCGGCTGCTCGGCCAGCCCGTCGCCATGCTGATCTATCACGACTTCGCCCGCTACGACGCGGCCAAGCGCAAGCTGCGCTTCAACGACAAGGTCGTGCGCTATGGCGCGGAAGGCGCCTCGACCACGCCCGGCCCCTATGGCGCGGCCCGCTATGTCCGAATCGACGGCGGCAATCCCGATGCCGAGGACCGCTATTCCGCTCTGAAGGACACGACGATCCGCGCCGGCTTCAAGGGCACCCAGCCGCAATGGCCCGCCCCCGGCGAGGGCGACGCGATGGCGCGCGGCATGGCGGCGGCGGCCGAGATCGAGCGCGAGATCGCCAATGCCGGCGACGACGTGCTGGTGCTGCGGCGCTCCTATTCGACCCAATCGGCCGATGCCTCCGCCATGGAGGCGGACAACGGCAATGTCTGGTACGAGCGCGGGAGCGGCGTGCTGCATGCGCTGATCGCGACGCAGTCGCCGCACGAGGTCGCCGAGATGACGGCCCATATGCTGGCGAAGTCGAAGTTCGCGCTCGGGAGCATCGACCTCAGGATCGGCTACACCGTCGGCTACGGCACCAAGGACCACGCCCTCTTCCCGTTCTTCTGCGTGCTCGCCGGCCTCTATGGCGAGGGACGGCCGGTCAGGCTCGCAAACGACCGCTACGAGCAGTTCCAGACCGCGCTGAAGCGCCATGCCTTCCAGATGGAGAAGGTCATGGTGATCGACCGCAAGACCGGCAAGTTTCGGGCGATGACCGGGCGCTACCAGAACGATGGCGGCGGGCGCGAGAACTTCTCGGTCTCGGTCGGAACGGTCGGGGCGACGGCGGCGCAGTCGATCTACTATCTGCCGAAGAGCGATTTCTCCGCCGCGATCCTGTCCTCGCGCGCGGTCGATGCCGGCTCGATGCGCGGCTACGGCACGCTGCAGACCATGGCGGCGACCGAGATGATGGTCGACGAAGCCGCCGAAGCGCTGGGGCTCGACCCGATGGAGTTCCGCCGGCGCAACGCGCTGAAATCGGGCATGAAGAACTCGCAAGGCGCGATCCCCTCGGGCGCGCTGCGCCATGCCGAGATCCTGGCCAAGGCGGAAAAGCACCCGCTCTGGGCCAACCGGCAGAAGCGCAAGGCGGAGTTCGAGGCCGCCAATCCCGGCAAGAAATACGGCGTCGGCTATGGCCATGTGCACAAGGATTACGGCACCGGCGCGGAAGCGGCGCTCTGCGCGCTCGAATTCAATGCGAGCGGGCAGTTGAAGCTGTCGCATGTCGCGCATGAGATCGGCACGGGCGCGACGACCTCGCAGGCGGTGATGGCCGCCGCCATCCTCGGCAAGCAGCCCGACGAGACCGTGTTCGGTAAGGTGCGCTGGCCGCAAATGCCGCTGGAGACCACCGACGAGCCCTATACGCTGTCGCAGGAGGAGGAAGACAGGCGGATGGCCAATCCGCGCTGGACGCCGAGCTTCACCTCGCCGATGAGCGCCTCCAACAGCGTCTATTATCTCGGCCACGCGACGCGCGAGGCGGCCCGGGCGCTGGTCGAGCTCACGGTCTGGCCGGCGGCGCGCTCGCTCTGGTCGCGCGGCATCGGCGGCGGCCAGATGGCGCCGGAGGCGGTGCGGCGCGAGGATCTGCGTGTCGTCAATGGCAAGGTTACGGCCGCGGCGATGCAGCCGCTGTCCTTCGCCGCGGTCGCAGCCGAGGCGCATCGGCTCGGCCTCGTCACCGGCATCACCGTGCACAGCTTCAATCGCTGGCAATGGGCCGAGGCCGAATTCGAAGTGCCGGGGACCGGGCGGCGGCGCTTCGCCATTGACGCGCTGTCGGTGAAGTATGGCGATGGGGCTCCAGCCGAGCGCAAGGCGCTGATGACTGAAGGAGGCTGGCATTTCGTCGAGCGCGCCTCGGTCTTCTATCCGCCGGCGCAGCGCAACAATGCCGGCGTCACCTATTACGCGCCGATGGCGACGCTGGCCGAGATCGTGGTCGACACCGGCAGCGGCGAGGTCAGCCTGCTCTCGCACCATTCCATTCTCGAATGCGGCAACCAGATCGTGCCGGAGCTGGTCTCCGGCCAGATCCAGGGCGGGCTCGCCATGGGCATCGGGCACGCCCTGAAGGAGTACCTGCCGCTCTATGAGGACGGGCCGGGCGACGGCACCTGGAACTGGAACCGCTACGAGTTGCCGACCTCCAGGGATGTCGCGGTCTGGAAGCAGACGGCCGAGGTCCTGCCGCCGCTCTCCGACACCGATCCGCCCAAGGGCATGGCCGAGGTGGTGATGATCGCGGTGGTGCCGGCGATCGTGAACGGCGTCGCCCACGCCATCGGCAAGCGCTTCTACACCCTGCCGCTCACGCCCGAGAGGATCAAAGAGGCGCTGGCATGACGATCCCGACCAAGCAGCTCTCCCTGACCATCAACGACAAGGCCGTCGGCCCGATCGACGTGCCCGAGACGATGATGATGCAGGATTTCCTCTACGAGTACCTGAACCTCACCGGCTCGCGCATGGGCTGCGGCCAGGGCATCTGCCATGCCTGCACCGTGGTGCTGGAGAAGGCCGACGGCTCGCTCGAGGAGATGCGCACCTGCATCACCGGCGCGCATTGGTTCGCCGGCCGCAAGATCAGGACCGTCGAGGGCCAGGCCAAGCGCGACGCCAATGGCGCGATCACCGCGCTTTCGCCGGTCCAGCAGGCCTTCATCGAGCATTTCTCCTTCCAGTGCGGCTATTGCACGCCTGGCTTCGTCACCGGCGCGACGGTGCTGCTCGACCAGTTGAAGCGCAATCCGGTCAAGCGCGAGGCGCTGGAACAGGTGATCAGCGATGCGCTCGATCGCCATATCTGCCGCTGCACCGGCTATGTCCGCTATTTCGAGGCGGTGCGCGATCTCGCCCTCAAAACTCCCGGCTTGGTGAAGGCGTAAGGCTGATGGCGAGGAAGCTGCTTCTGGCCGCTCTGGCGGTTGCTGTCGTCGGTGCGCTTGCGGCGGGGGCGGTCTTCCTCGGCCTGTTCGAGCGCAGCGTGGTCGCCAAGGAGATCGAGCAGCCGCTCTCGGCCGAGCAGATGAAGGCGCTGGCCAAGCGCGGCGCCTATGTCGCCGTCGCGGCCGACTGCTATGCCTGCCATGTCGTCAAGGGCGGCGCGCCCTGGGCCGGCGGGCTGCCGTTCGAGACGCCGCTCGGGACGATCTTCTCGACCAATATCTCGCCCGACAAGGAACACGGCATCGGCAACTGGACGCGGGCCGAGTTCCACCGCGCCGTGCGCGACGGCGTCGGCAAGCACGGCCATCTCTATCCGGCGATGCCCTACGCCTCCTATCGCAAGCTGACGGCGGATGATGTCGACGCGGTCTACGCCTTCCTGATGAGCCGCGAGCCGATGAAGGTGGCGAACCGCGCCAACCACATGCCGTTCCCGCTCAATATCCGGCAGGGGCTGACCTTCTGGAATCTGGTCAACCTCTCCTCCGACACGAAGACCGAGGTCGCCGGGCGCTCGCCGCTGTGGAATCGCGGCCGCTACCTGACCGATGCGCTCGCCCATTGCGGCGAGTGCCATACGCCGCGCAACCTTGCGATGGGCATGAAGGAGAGCGCCTATCTCCAGGGTTCGGAGCTCGAAGGCGTGATCGCGCCTGACATCACCAAGGCCGGGCTGACACGGATGGGCTTCGACCCGCTGGTCTTCGCGAGCTTCATGAAGTCGGGCATCTCTGCGCAGGGCGCGATGACCAACCAGATGTTCGAGGTCGTCCACTTCTCGACGCAATATTTCACCGCCGATGACCTCGCGGCGATGTCGGCCTACCTCTTCGACCTCGACAAGCTGCCGGAGAGCGCGACTCCGCCGGCGCCACCCAAGCCGGTCGCCGTCTCCGCCGAGGTCGCGGCCTCGGCCCGCGCCAGCTACATCGCCGTTTGCGCCAGCTGCCATGGCGGCGATGGGCAGGGAATCCCGCATGTCGTGGTGCCCTTGGCGACCAATGCCTCGCTGCGGCTGGCCGATGCGCGCAATCTCAACAAGGTCATCCTGACCGGCATCCCGGCCCAGCGCTTTCCCGGGCTGGAGCGGATGCAGCCGATGCCGGGCTTCGCCGGGCAGCTCTCCGACCAGCAGGTCGCCGACCTCTCCAACTGGCTGCGCGCGAACTGGGGCGGCCAGCAGCCGAGCGTCACGGCTGACGAGGTGAAGCGGCTGCGCTGAGCCGGACGGTGCCGGCAGCGGACGTTCACAAGGTCCGGGCGAGGCGCGGATCGAGCATGTCGCGCAGGCCGTCGCCGATCAGGTTGATGAACAGCACGGTCGCCCCGAGGAACAGGCTCGGATAGAGCACGACCCAGAAGGCGAGCTGCACGACATTGCGCCCTTCCGAGATCACGCTGCCCCAGGTCGGCGTGGTCGGGAACCATTTCAGCTCGACCGAGAACTTGAAGATCAGCAGCGAGAAGGCGATGACGCGCCAGCGTCACGATGCAACGTGGCGTGCTCGTCGGTATCACCGGGGACGGCCGCAATTTGCTCAAGATCCGTCCGCCCATGGTCTTTTCGAAGGGGAATGCCGACCAGCTGGTCGAGACTCTCCAGCAGACCTTGGCGGCAACCCCGCGATAGCCGACAGGCCCTCATTCGCACGAGTCGATCAAACCGGAGGGACGAGTACCGACGCGGGTTGACAGCGCGCGCCGGAAATTGATTAACATGATAATTAGATGATGGGAGCGTAACGCTTCCGAGCTCCCGTTCGGCAGGCTCCGCGGGGCCGGGCAGCATATGCCCGGCCCCGCTGGCCCATCGTCTTCGTCATTCATGAGGAAGCGATCCTTGACCGCGAAATTCGTTAGTTTTGCCCATGGCGATGGGGCGCGTTACGGCCTTGTCGTCGATGGCGGCGTCGTCGACCTGTCCGCCCGCTACGGGGCGCAATGGCCGACGCTGCAGCATGTCCTCGCCGATCGGGCTTTCGCGGCCCTGGCCGAAAAGGGCGGGGCGCTGGCACCCGATCTTTCGCTCGAAGGCCTCCGCTACGAGATTCCCTCGCTTGCGCCCGAGAAGATCATCTGCGTCGGCGTGAACTTCCCCGACCGCAATGCCGAGTACAAGGACGGGCAGGAGGCTCCGCCGAATCCGTCGCTGTTCCCGCGCTTCCTGCGCTCCTTCACGGCGCATGGGCAGCCGCTGGTCCGCCCGCCGGAGAGCGTGCAGCTCGACTATGAAGGCGAGATCGCGATCGTGATCGGCAAGGCGGGGCGCCGCATCGCCGAGCGCGATGCGCTCGATCACATCGCGGCGCTGACCCTCTCGAACGAGGGAACGATCCGCGACTGGGTGCGCCACGCCAAGTTCAACGTCACCCAGGGCAAGAACTTCGATCGCTCAGGCTCGCTGGGCCCCTGGCTGGTACCCTTCACCGGCGAAGCCCAGATCGGCGACATCGCGCTGGAAACGCGGGTCAATGGCGAGGTGCGCCAGAGCGACCGGACCAGCCGGATGATCTTCTCCTTCCGCAAGATCATCAGCTACATCTCGACCTTCACCACGCTCGTCCCCGGCGACATCCTGATCACCGGCACGCCGACCGGCGCCGGCGCCCGCTTCGATCCGCCGATCTGGCTGAAGCCCGGCGATGTCGTCGAGGTCGAGGCCGAGGGGATCGGCCTCTTGCGCAACACCATCGCCGACGAGGCCTGAACGATGCTGTCTTCGGACGAGATTTCTGCCGCCGCCCTCAGCCTCGACGAAGCCGAGCGGACCCGCCGGCAGACCGGGCTGATGTCGCTGCGCTTTCCGCAGATGACGATGGACGACGCCTATGCGATCCAGGGCGCCTGGGTCGAGCGCAAGCGTGCCGCCGGCCGCCGCGTCATCGGCTGGAAGATCGGCCTGACGTCGAAGGCCATGCAGTATGCGCTGAACATCGACACGCCCGATTCCGGCGTGCTGCTCGACGACATGCGTTTCGAGGACGGTTGCCGCATCCCGAAGGAGCGCTTCATCCAGCCGCGCATCGAGGCCGAGATCGCCTTCGTGATGAAGGCCGGCCTGGCAGGGCCGGATGTCACCGTCTTCGACGTGCTGAACGCAACCGACTATGTCGTGCCGGCACTGGAGATCCTCGACACCCGCATCCTGCGCGTCGATCCGCAGACGAAGCAGGCCCGCACCATCGTCGACACCATCTCCGACAACGCCGCCAATGCCGGGATCGTCACCGGCGGGCGGGCGCTGCGTCCGGACCAGGTCGATCTGCGCTGGGTCGGCGCGATCGTCTCGCGCAATGGCGAGGTCGAGGAGACCGGCCTCGGCGCAGGCGTGCTCAACCATCCGGCGCGCGGCATCGCCTGGCTGGCGAACCGGCTCGCAAGCTATGGCGGACGGATCGAGGCGGGGCAGATCGTGCTCGCCGGCTCCTTCATCCGCCCGGTCGAGGCCCGGCACGGCGATACCATCATCGGCGATTACGGGCCACTCGGGACGGTGAGCTGCTTCTTCGAATGACGCACCCGGGCGGGCGACGTTTCGGCCTGTCGCCCGAGGCGCGACCTAGTGTCCCGCCACCGCTCAACGTCAGATAATTAACTTGATAATTAACATGTTACGTGTTGTCTCGCCGGCAGCGGGTGCAGCGTTACGCGCCCGTCTCGCGACAGACATTGGGGAGGGCTGAATGCTCGGATATTTGCGCAAGACAGGGGCGCTCGCCGCGGGCTGCCTGATGCTCGCCGCAACGGCGGCCTCGGCCGAAAGCGGGGCGACCCAGAAGACGATCGCCGGGCGCGGCGCCCTCAATTGCGGCGTCTCCAGCGGCGTCCAGACCGGCATGAGCACGCTCGACAGCAACGCCAAATGGTCGGGCTTCGAGGTCGACTTCTGCCGTGCGGTCGCGGCGGCGACCCTCGGCGACGCCGACAAGATCAAGTTCGTGCCGCTCGAGATCAAGACGGCCTTCGCGATGCTGCAATCGGGCGGCATCGACCTGCTCGCCCGCACCGCGACGCACACCTTCATCCGCGACATCGAGCTCAACGTCGAATGGCCGGGCGTCTATCTCTATGACAGCCAGGGCTTCCTGGCGAAGAAGTCGCTGGGGGTGAAGAGCGCCAAGGAGCTCGAAGGCGCCTCGATCTGCGTCTCGGCCGGCTCGAACTATGAGCTCAACCTCGCCGACTTCTTCCGCAAGAACAGCATGAAGTTCACGCCGGTCGCGGCGAACACCCGGGACCAGAACGAGAAGAACCTCGCCTCGGGCCGCTGCGACGTCTACGCCAACGTGCTGAGCGCGCTCGCCGGCGCGGTCTCGAAGCTCGGCAAGCCCGACGATTGGGTCGTGCTGCCGGAATTGATCTCGATGGAGCCGATCGGCCCCGTCGTGCGCAAGGACGACAGCCGCTTCCGCGACGTCGTCGCCTGGACGCTGAACGCCCTGATTGCCGCCGAGGAACTCGGCATCACCCAGGCCAATGTCGAGCAGATGAAGGCGAGCTCGACCTCGCCGGAAGTCCAGCGCCTGCTCGGCGTGACCGGCGAATTCGGCGCCAAGCTCGGCCTCGACAATGCCTGGGCCCTCAACGCGATCAAGGCCGTCGGCAATTATGGCGAGATGTTCGAGCGCAATCTCGGCGCCAAGAGCCCGATCAAGCTCGAGCGCGGCCTGAACAATCTCTGGAACAACAAGGGCCTGATGTCCGCGCCGCTGCTGCGCTGAGACAGGGCAGTCGAGGCCGGCGCACGGCGCCGGCCTCCCATTCCCCCTAGCGATCGACGCTACGACCGATGACCGTGACACCTGCCGTCTCCCTGCCGACCAGACGCCCGCTCTTCAGACGCCGGCGCCTGCTGGGCTGGCTCTACCAGGGCCTTCTGGTCGTGGCGCTCGCCGCCCTGGCCTATGTCGCAATCGGGAACCTGCAGGACAATCTCGCGGCGCGCGGCCTCAAGCTCGGCTTCGATTTCCTCTGGCGGGAAGCCGGCTTCGAGATCGCCTTCCACCTCATTCCCTACACGGCCAGCGACAATTATTGGCGGGTCTTCCTGATCGGGATCACCAACACCTTGCTGGTCACGGTGCTGGCGATCCTGTTCTCGACCGTGCTCGGCTTCGGCGTCGGCATCGCCCAGCTCTCCGGCAATTGGGCGATGTCCCGCGCGGCGCGGATCTATGTCGAGATCGTGCGCAACCTGCCGCAGCTGCTGCATATCCTGATCCTCTACAATGTCGCCTTGCGGGCGCTGCCGGCGCCGCGCGCGGCCGTGAACCTCGGCGATGCCGTCTATCTCTCCAATCGCGGCATCCTCGTCCCGGCCTTGACCACCGACCGTCCCGGCCTGCTCGCCATCGCGATCCTCGTCGCCGTGATCGCGGCGCTCGCGCTCTTCCGCAGCCTGACGGCCTATGCCGAGCGCAGCGGCCGCAGCGTCAATGCCTGGCTGCCCTCGCTCGCCGTCCTCGTGCTGCTGCCTGCGCTGACTGTGGGCCTGAGTGGCGCCCAGCTCGGGGTCTCGCTGCCGCAGCTCAAGGGCTTCAACTTCGCCGGTGGCTGGGTGCTGGTGCCGGAATTGTCGGCGCTGGTGATCGCCATGGCGATCTACAACGCCGCCTTCATCGGCGAGCTCGTCCGCGCCAGCATCGAATCCGTCAACAAGGGCCAGCGCGAGGCCGCCGCTGCGATCGGCTTCGGCTGGTGGCAGACGCTGCGCTTCATCGTCATCCCGCAGGCGACGCGGGTGCTTCTGCCGCCGCTGTCGAACCAGTATCTCAACATCCTCAAGGGCTCCTCGCTCGCGGTCGCGATCGGTTACCCGGACCTCGTCGGCGTCTTCACCGGGATCAGCATCAACCAGACCGGGCGGGCGATCGAGATCGTGACCATGACCATGGCGGTCTATCTCGCGATCAGCCTGCTGATCGGCGCGCTGATCAACCTGTTCAACCACATGACCCGGATCGTCGAGCGGTGACGGACGCAGCCACCCTTCCGGCCGGGCGTGCGCGGCCTTCGTCAGCGAGCCCGAATGCCCCGCTCGGCCGTATCGTATCCTGGCTGCGGCGGCGCATCTTCGCCTCCTGGCGCGATGCTGCGCTGTCGTTCGCCGTGGCGGCGGTGCTCGGCGGCATCGCCTGGGCGATCGTACCCTGGGCCCTGTTCGACGCGACCTGGTCCGGCGCCAGCCGCGCCGACTGCACCGGCACGGGAGCGTGCTGGGCCTTCGTCACGGCCAAGGCCTCGCAATTCGTCTACGGCTTCTATCCGCCGGCGGAGCGCTGGCGGGCCAATATCGCCTTCGCGCTGCTGGTCGTCGGCCTGATCTGGCTGATGGTGCCGCGCCTCCCGGGCAAGCGTCATGCCGCCCTCTTCATGATGGTCGTGCTGCCCGTGGCGACGTTCCTGCTGCTGCATGGCGGCTTCGGTGGCCTTGCGGTCGTTCCGAGCGACCAGTGGGGCGGGCTGCTGCTGACCATGATCCTCGCGGTTTCCGGCATCACCTTCTCGCTGCCTTTCGGCGTGCTCTTCGCGCTAGGCCGGCGCAGCCGGATGCCGCTGATCCGCTGGTTCTGCATCGGCTTCATCGAATTCTGCCGCGGCGTGCCGTTCCTGACCGTATTGTTCATGGCGATCGTGATGCTGCCCTTCTTCCTGCCCTCGGGCACGAAGCCCGACCCGCTCGCGCTCGCAGTCGTCGGCATCATCTTCTATGAGGCCGCCTATATGGCCGAGGTGGTGCGCGGCGGCCTGCAGGCGCTGCCGAAGGGCCAGTACGAGGCGGCGATGGCGATCGGCTTCGGCTATTGGCGCACCATGCTGCACATCATCCTGCCGCAGGCGGTCCGCAAGGTCGTGCCCGGCGTGGTGAACACCACGATCTCGCTGCTGAAGAACACCACGCTCGTCATGGTGGTCGGGCTGTTCGACCTGCTCAACATCGTCTCGGCCGGCGTCTCCGACCCGCTCTGGGCGGGCTCCCAGGCCGAGGGCTACTTCATCGTCGGCCTGGTCTTCTGGCTGATGAGCTTCGGCCTGTCCTGCTACAGCCGCGCCATCGAGGCCGGCTTCGCGCGCGCCGAGCGCTCCTGAACGCACCGGGTCATCACGCCATGGAAAACCCTCTCATCCGGCTCGCCGGCGTCAACAAATGGTACTCGCAGTTCCATGTCCTCCGGGACATCGACCTCGAGGTCAAGCCGGGCGAGCGCATCGTCGTCTGCGGGCCCTCGGGCTCGGGCAAATCGACGATGATCCGCTGCATCAACGGCCTCGAAGCCTATGAGCAGGGCCTGATCACCGTCGCGGGCGAGCCTGTCGCGCAGGACGACGACAGGATCGAGGCGATCCGCCAGCGCGTTGGCATGGTCTTCCAGAACTTCAACCTGTTCCCGCATCTGTCGATCCTCGACAATTTGACGCTCGGCCCGATCAAGCTGAAGCGCGTGCCGCGTGTCGCCGCAGAGGCGCGCGCCATGGAATTGCTGGAGCGCGTCCATATCGGGCACCAGGCCCGCAAGTTCCCCAACCAGCTCTCCGGCGGCCAGCAGCAGCGCGTCGCGATCGCCCGCGCTCTGGCGATGGAGCCGCAGGTGATGCTGTTCGACGAGCCGACTTCGGCGCTCGACCCGGAAATGGTCAAGGAGGTGCTCGACGTGATGATCGAGCTCGCCGGCACCGGCATGACGATGATCTGCGTCACCCATGAGATGGGCTTCGCCCGCGCCGTGGCCGACCGCGTCGTCTTCATGGCCGATGGCGCGATCGCCGAGATCGGCACGCCCGACAGCTTCTTCGAGGCGCCGCGCACCGAGCGCGCCCGCCAGTTCATCCAGCAGGTCATCCACTGACCGGCGCCATGCCGGCCAAGCCAACTCTGCAAGTCAATTCTGCAAGCCCAGCCTCCCGGAGCTTCCTCCCGTGACGACGTCGCCCGCCAGCCCTTATCCCTATCGCCTGCGCCTGCCTGGCCCGATCTCGATTCCCGAGCGCATCCGCCAGGCGACGGCCCGCCCGATCATCAACCATCGCGGCCCCGAGATGCGCGTGCTCCTCGAGGAGATCCAGCGCCTGATCCAGCCGCTGTTCGGCACGACGGCGCCGGTGCTGACGTTCGGCGCCTCCGGAACCGGCGTGATGGAGGCGAGCCTCGTCAACGTGCTCGCTCCCGGCGAGAAGGTGCTGGCGCTGGCGCATGGCCAGTTCGGCGACCGCTATGCCCAGATCGCCCGCGCGCTCGGCGCCGAGGTCGACGTCATCGAAAGCGAATGGGGCTGGGCGCCCGATCCGGCGGTGGTCGCGGCCAAGCTGGAGACCGCGAACTACCGCGCGGTGATCACCGTCCACAATGAGAGCTCGACCGGCGCGGTGACGGACCTTGCCGCGATCGGCGCGCTGTTGCGCGACCGCGAGACGCTCTTCCTCGTCGATTCCGTCAGCGGGCTTGCCGGGATGGAGCTGCTGCAGGACGAATGGGGCGTCGACATCATCGTCACCGGCTCGCAGAAGGCGCTGATGTGCCCGCCGGGCCTCGGCTTCGCCAGCGTCAGCGACAAGGCCCGCAAGGTGATCGAGCGCGATGACCGCTGCCCGCGCTTCTATCTCGACATGCGCAAGGCGCTCGCCACCGTCGACAAGCACGAGACGGCGTTCACCTGCCCGGTCTCGCTGCTGTTCGGCATGCAGGAAGCCTTGCGGGCGATCCATGAGGAGGGGCTGGGCCAGGTCTTCGCCCGCCACAAGCGGCTCTCGGACGCGCTGCGCGCCGGCTGCGTCGCTCTCGGCCTGCCGGCCTTCGGCGATCCCGCCGCCGCCTCGCGCACCGTCGTCGTCGCTTCCGTGCCGGAGCCGCTCACCGGCGGAGCGATCGTCAAGCACATGTACGAGACCTACAACACCGTCATCGCCGGCGCCCGCAACAAGCTGAGCGGCCGGGTCGTCCGGATCGGCACGATGGGACAGATCAGCGAGGCCGACATCCTGACCGACCTGCACTATCTCGAACTGAGCCTGACGGCCCTCGGCCACAAGGTTCCGTCTCCCGGCTGCGGCGTCACCGCCGCCATCGCCTCCCTGCGCTGAAGACCACGGAAACGCCGCCATGCCTCACATCTGGGTCGAATATTCCAGCAATCTCGAAGCCAGCGTCGATATCCCCGTCCTGCTGAAGACGGTACAGGACGCGTTCATCGGCGACGGGACGGTGTTCCCTTTCGCCGGAGCCCGCACCCGCGGCGTTCCCGTCGCCAACTACCTGATCGTCGACGGCCATCCAGACAACGCCTTCGTGCATGTGCTGCTGCGCATCGCCAAGGGCCGCTCGGAGGACGAGAAGACGGCGGGTGCAAGCCGCGTCTTCGAGGCGGCGAAAGCCCTCCTCGCGCCGATCATCGCAGCCCGTCCGTTCGGCCTGTCGGTGCAGATGGAAGAAGCCGACGAGGCGCTGAACTTCAAGACCAGCAATTATCGCGAATACCTGAAGCGGCGCGGCATTCCGGAGAAGGTGGTAGCCTGAGGCAGGAGCGGCGCCGCCGCGATGTCGGGCTCGCGCCGCTTCGGTTCGGGAGTTTCCATGTCTGGACGAATGCAGGGCAAGCCCCGATCGATGCCGCACGACCCCGACACGGCCGCAGCCCGCATCCGCATCCGGCATTTCTCGAAATCGCTGCCGATGTCGCTGCTCAGGGCGCGCGAGGCGGTGATGCGCCATTTCCGGGCAAGCCTACGGCGTTTTGGAATCACCGAGCAGCAATGGCGGGTGCTGCGGGCGCTGACCTCGGGCGACAGCTTCGAGGTGACCGAGCTGGCCGAGGCAACGTTTCTGCTGGCTCCCAGTCTCTCGCGCATTCTCAAGGATCTCGACGAGCGCGGCCTCATCCTGCGCCGGACATTGAAGTCGGACCTTCGCCGCGGCCTCGTCTCGATCTCGCCGCAGGGGCTGGCGCTGATCGAACGGGCCGGCGCGGAGTCGGAGGTGATCTACCGCGAGATCACCGGGCGCTATGGCAGCGAGCGTCTCGCCGAACTGCAGAGTTTGCTCCGGCAGCTGGAAGAATGCCTGGACGGGCCGGAGATCGTCGGCTGAGAGCCGTTGGCCCGTCGCGCATGGCAGGGTTGCCTGCCACGATGGCCTTCTGCCGCCCGGAGGGTTTGACAACCCCGCCGCCTTTCATGTGACAATCGGACAGGCAAGCCGCTCTGCCCTCTGCAGCGGGATCGCTCGTCGATCCGCCCAACATCCCATCGTGGTGCCTCGTCATGAACATGCGCGCAGCTCCTGCCGAGCTTTCCTCGGCATCGTTCGGAATCGGCCAGCCGGTGCCACGCAAGGAGGACCCGATCCTGGTGCGCGGCGAGGGGCGCTACACTGACGATCTCGCACTGGACGGCCAGCTCTACGCCGCCTTCGTCCGCAGCCCGCATGCGCATGGCCTGCTCAACTGCATCGACACATCGGCCGCCAAGGCGATGAAAGGCGTGGTGGCGGTCTACACGGCCGCCGACCTGGAAGGGCAGGGCTATGGCCCGCTGCGCTGCCAGATCGACCTGCCCAACCGCGACGGGACGCCGATCCGCAAGCCGGTCCGCATGGCGCTGGCGGCTGGCAAGGTCCGCTTCGCCGGCGACCCCGTAGCCGTCGTCGTCGCGCGCACCGCTGTTCAGGCGCGGGACGCGGCTGAGGCTGTCGGACTCGACATCGAGGTCCTGCCCGCCGTCACCTCCGGGGAGGAGGCGCTCGCCCCCGGCGCGCCGCTTCTCTATGACGAGGTGCCGGGCAATCTCGTCCTCGACTACCACTCCGGCGATGCTGAAAAGGTCGCGGCCGCCTTCGCCGGAGCGGCCCACGTCGCCCGGCTGCGGATCGTCAACAACCGCGTCGTGGTCAATCCGATCGAGCCGCGTTCCGCGATCGCGAGCTATGACCGCAAGGCCGGCCGCTACACGCTGCACGCGCCGAGCCAGGGCGTCTTCGGCCTGCGCAACAACCTCGCCGCGGCGATGGGCGTCCCGGCTGCCAGGATGCGGCTGGTCACCGGCCATGTCGGGGGCTCCTTCGGCATGAAGGCCTCGGTCTTCCCCGAGCATGTCGCGCTGCTGCACGCCGCGCGGCTGCTGAAGAAGCCGGTGAAGTGGACCGACCAGCGCTCCGAGAGCTTCGTCGCCGACCATCACGGCCGCGACATGGTGTTCGAGGCCGAGCTCGCGCTCGATGCGCGCGGCCGGTTCCTGGCGACGCGCTTCACCGGCATCGGCAATATGGGCGGCTATCTCTCGCCGGTCGGGCCGATGATGGCGAGCCTGAACATCGGCAAGAACAGCGTCGGCATGTACCGCACGCCGCTGGTCGAGGTTGTCGCGAAATGCGCGGTGACCAATACGCCTCCGATCGGCGCCTATCGCGGTGCCGGGCGGCCCGAAGGCAATTATTTCATGGAGCGGTTGATCGACACCGCCGCCCGGGAGATGGGGATCGACAGCGCCGAGCTCCGGCGCCGCAATCTGGTCAAGCCGGCGCAGCTGCCTTGGACGACGCCGATCGGCACCGTCTACGACAGCGGCGATTTCCCGGCCTTGTTCGCGCAAGCGCTCGAAGCCGCCGACTGGAAGGGCTATGCGGCGCGGCTGCGGCAGAGCCGCAAGGCCGGCAAGCTGCGCGGCCGCGGCATCGGCTGCTATCTCGAGGTGACGGCGCCGCCGACCAACGAGATGGGAGGCCTGCACTTCGAGGCCGATGGCAGCGTCACCATCGTCACGGGTACGCTGGACTACGGCCAGGGTCATTGGACCCCCTTCGCCCAGATCCTGGCGAGCCAGCTCGGCGTGCCCTTCGACAGGATCCGCCTGGTCCAGGGCGACAGCGACCGGCTGATCGCCGGCGGCGGCACCGGCGGCTCGAAATCGGTGATGGCGAGCGGCTCGGCGATCATCGAGGCGAGCGAGCTGGTCATCGAGAAGGGCAAGCTGCTCGCCGCCCATGTCCTGGAGGCGGCGGCCGCCGATATCGAGTTCGCGGCCGGCCAGTTCCGGATCGCGGGGACCGACCGTGCCGTCGGCATCATGCAGCTCGCCGAGACCCTGCGGATGGGCGTAGCTCTGCCGGCCGACCTGCCGCAGAGGCTCGACGTCGACCATGTCTTCAAGTCGGCGCCCTCGGCCTATCCGAATGGCTGCCACATCGCCGAGGTCGAGATCGACCCCGAGACCGGCCAGGTCGAGATCGCCAGCTATGTCATGGTCAACGACTTCGGCGTCGTGGTGAATCCGCTGATCGTCGAGGGGCAATTGCATGGCGGCGTCGTGCAGGGGATCGGCCAGGCGCTCTACGAGATGACCGTCTATGACGAGGCTGGCCAGCTCATGACCGGTTCCTTCATGGACTATGCGCTGCCGCGCGCCGCGGACGTGCCCTTCTTCTCCTTCGCCAGCCGGGGTGTGCCGACCGCGACCAACCGGGTCGGCGCCAAGGGCTGCGGCGAGGCCGGCTGCGCGGGCTCGCTGCCTTCGGTGATGAACGCGGTGGTCGATGCGCTCGCGCCGCATGGCGTGCGCCATCTCGACATGCCGGCGACGCCGCTCGCGATCTGGAAGAGCATCCACGCCCGCGACTGAGGCGGCGCCGCTCAGCTCATATTGTCGCGCAGGAAGATCTCGATGCGGATGCGTTCCTGGTCGAGCAGGATCGGCTCGCCGGCGGCCTCCGCCATCAGCAGGCGCGCCGCCGAGCGCGCCTCGTGGCCGGGGTCCTGGTTGATCACGGCGGCGACGGTGCCCGACAGAAGCCCGCGCCGCGTCGCCTCGGTCAGCTCATGCGCGATGAAGACGAGAGGCCTGCCGGCGGCCTCCAGCGCGGCGACGATGCCCTCATTGCCGGCGCCGATATTGTAGAGCCCGATGAGGTCGGGATGCTCGGCGAGGAGCTTTGCCACCGCGGCCTCGTTGCGCTCGCTCTGGTCGCGCCCCTCCAGCACCGGCAGCAGGTTGAGGCCGGGATAGTCGCCGGAGAGCACCTGCTGGAAGCCGTAGAGCCGCTCGACATGGTCGCGCAGCGACATCGAGCCGAGGATGACGCCGACCTTGCCGCTGCGGCCGCCGAGGAAGCGGCCCATCAGCGAGGCGCTGGTGCGCCCCGCCGCGGGATTGTCGATGCCGACATAATGGGCGCGGCGGGAAGTTGGAGCGTCGGAGACAAGGGTGACCACGGCAATGCCGCGCGCGACGAGATCGTCGATGGCGGCGCGGACCTTGGGATGGTCGAGCGCCACGGTGGCGACGCCGTGGAAATGCTCGGCGAGGCCGGCTAGCCCACTCGCCAGCGCCTCGGGATCGAAGACATCGAGCTGCAGGATGTCGACGAAGGCATTCTGCGGCTCCAGCCAATCCGCGATACGGCGCACCTGCTGCATCAGCCCGGCCATGAAGGCGTTGGTGCTGGACGGCAGGATGAAGGCGAAGCGGAAGGACTGGCCGCGCGCCAGCCGCGCCGCCGCCGGATTGGCTCGGTAGTCGAGCTTGGCGATGGCGCGCCTGACGCTCTCGACGGTCTTGGCGCGGACCCCGTCGCGTTGGTTGACGACCCGATCGGCCGTGGCGAGCGAGACCCCGGCCTCGCGCGCCACATCCTCCAGCGTCGCCCGCCTGATCGGGATCCGGTTCCGATCCACCTCGTCCTCCACGACCTCTCCTCGCATCTGCACGCCGGTATCGACTTCCACCTTCACCGGCACTGCAGGCCTTGGCATTTGCGAAGGCCTCAAGTCCAGCCGTCCAGACGAACCCGGCGCCGGGATGTCAGCGCGCGGCCCAAAGCAGGCCGCGCGTCATGATCGTGCGGATCTCCGGCACGTCGAGCTCATAGGCCCGGTGGCCGAGCGAGGAATAGAACACCCGCCCCTTGCCGTAGCGCTTGCGCCAGACCACCGGCATCACCACCCCGTCGATCCAGGGCGCGTGCTCGCCGGTGAAGGTGGTTGTCGCCAGCACTTCGTTGGCCGGATCGACATGCATGTAATACTGCTCCGAGCGGTGCTCGAAGCTGGCGATGCCCTGCATCAGCGGATCATCAGGCCTGGTGATGTCGACGGTGTAGTCGATGATGCCGCCGGGATGGGCGACCCATTGGCCGCCGCACATGAACTGGTAGTCGACCGCGTCGCGGAAGGCGTCGCCCATGCCGCCGTGATGGCCGGCGAGGCCGACGCCGCCGGCGACCGCCTCGCACAGCGCGGCCGCCTCCGGCTTCTCGATCTTCGACATCGTGTAGATCGGCACGATCAGCGAATAGTCGCGGATCGCGGGATCGAGGAAGACGGAGGTCGCGGTCTCGACGCGCACGTCGAAGCCTTCCGCCTTCAGCCAGCCCCGGATCATCGAGCTGCAGAGGTCGGGGTCGTGGCCGCTCCAGCCGCCCCAGACGATCAGCGCAGTCCTTGTCATGTTGATCCCCATTCAATCCAGAGTGCCGGTAGGCAGGCCGGGCGGCAGCATGGCCGGCCGCTCGACCGTGGTTGCAAGCGTGACGCGCCGCCCTTCGTCGGAGGCGATCTGGAAGGCTTCCATCGCTTCGAGCACGTGCAGCGCCAGCGCGCCGCTGGCCCGGTGCGGCCGACCCGAGATCAGGCCCGCCGCCATGTCGGCGACGCCGATCGAGCGGAACTCGCCCTCGCTGTTGCCGTGGCTGAGGGCCTGCTCCTGCCAGTCGCCGCCGGCCCTGGCGACCAGGACCTCGCCGCCGAAGCGGTTGGGATCGGGCACGGACAGGCTGCCCTCCGAGCCGTAGATCTCGATCGGGCTGTGGCGATGCTTGGGGACGTCGAAGCTCATGGTGATCGACACCACCGCGCCCGAGACGAATTCGAGCACGCCGGTGACATGGGTCGCGACCTCGACCGGGATCAGCGTGCCGTTCATCGGCTGGCTGGTGACGAGGCGCTCGGCCTTGGGCCGCGTCGCGAAGCCGACGACGGAGGCGATCGGCCCGAGCAGGTTGACGAGGTCGGTGATGTAATAGGGGCCCATGTCGAGCATCGGACCGCCGCCGCGCAGATAGTAGAAGCCGGGCGCCGGGTGCCAGCGCTCATGGCCGGGGCAGCCGAAGAAGGCGTTGCCGGCGACGGCCTTGCCGATGGCGCCGTCGTCGATCAGCTTGCGGGCGGTCTGGTGGCCGCCGCCAAGGAAGGTGTCGGGGGCCGAGCCGACGCGCAGGCCTTTCTCCTCCGCGAGGTCCATGACCTTGCGGGCCTCGGCGACGTTGACGCCGAGCGGCTTCTCGGAATGGACGTGCTTGCCGGCCCGCAGCGCCGCGAGGCTGACATCGGTATGGGCCAGCGGCACGGTCAGGTTGACGACGATCTCGACATCGTCGCGCTTCAGCAGCTGGTCGACCCGCATCGCCGGCACGCCGAATTCGGCGCCGCGCGCTTCCGCCGGGGCGGTGCGCATGTCGGCGACGGCGCGCAATTCGATGGTCGAGAACTGCTGCATCGCCGTCATGTATTTCGTCGAGATGTTGCCGCATCCGATGATGCCGACGCCGATCTTTCGCATGGGACGCTCCTTGATAGCCGGATGCTCAGCCCTTCACCGCGCCGGCGGTGAGGCCGGCGACGATGTGCTTCTGGGCGAAGAGGAAGAGGATGATGGTGGGCAGGATGGTGAGGGTGATGAAGGCGAGGATCAGGTGCCACTCAGTCGAGTATTCGCCCTGGTAGACCATGATGCCGAGCGGCCAGGGATAGAGGCTGTCGCTGTTCAGCATCACCAGCGGGATCAGATAGGCGTTCCAGCTGTGCACGAAGGTGATGGTGCCGACCGTCGCCAGGATCGGCCGCGACAGCGGCAGCGTCACGTAGCGGAAGAACTTCGGATAGGAGCAGCCGTCGACCAGCGCGGCCTCCAGCAGCTCGGTCGGCAGGTCCTTGAAGAAGCGCCGCAGCAAAAGGATGCTCATCGCCAGCGCGAAGGCGACCTGGGGCAAGACGACACCCATATGGCTGTCGAGCAGGCCGAGATCGCGCACCTTGATGAACATCGGCAGGATCGCGGTGGCGGCCGGGAAGAGCAGGCCCATCGTCAGGTAGTTCAGCAGCATGTCGCGGCCGAAGAAGTGCAGATGGGCGAAGACGAAGGCGGCCATCGACGCGCAGATCAGCGTCAGCACCACCGTCAGCGTCGCGATGGCGAAGGAGTTGCCGAGGAGCTGCCAGTAGCGCCGCGAGAGCAGGATGTCGGCGTAGTTGCTCCATTCCCAGACGCTCGGCAGGCCGAACGGGTTGGTGCGCAATTCGCCGAGCGATTTGAAGCCGCCGAGGACGGTTGCGACCAGCGGTGTCATCACGAACAGGACGACGGCGAGGAGATAGAGCGCCTTGCCGACCGCGGCTGGGCTGAAGCCGTCATCGCTGAAGGGGGCGGAGGCGGCAGGTTCACTCATCACGCATGATCCAGCGCTTGTAGGTGAAGGCGAACACCACGCAGATCAGGAACAGGATGACGCCGACGGCGCTGCCGAAGCCGACGCGCATGCGCGTGATTCCGAAGGTGTAGAGGAAGCTCACCATGGTGTGGGAGGAGTCGGAGGGGCCGCCGCGCGTCAGCGGCATCACCAGGTCGAAGAGCTGCAGCGAGCCGACGATGGCGAAGAAGACCGAGAGGCGGATGGTCGGCGCCAGCGAGGGGATGACGACATAGCGCAGGCTCTGCCAGCGGCTGGCGCCGTCGATCCTGGCCGCCTCCAGCATGGAGCGGTCGATGGTCTGCAGCGCCGCGATGAACAGCATCATGTGGAAGCCGAAATACTTCCACACGACGACGACGAGGATGGCGGCGAAGGCCGTCTGCGGGCTCGCCAGCAGATGCGGCGCCTCGGCGCCAAAGCTCTTGTAGATCGCCGCCAGCAGGCCGTAATCGCCGTCATAGACGAAGCTGAAGATCAGGCCGGTGGCGATCTCCGCCAGGATATAGGGCAGGAAGAACACCATCCTGAGCGCCACCGAGCCGCGGAAGCGGTCGGCGAGGATGATCGCGAGCGAGAGCGCCAGCGGCAGCTGGATCACCAGCGACACGACGATGATCAAGAGGTTGTTCTTGAAGGCGGTGCCGAAGGCGCGGTTGTCGAAGACGAAGCGGTAATTGTCGAGGCCGATCCAGTTGGTCGGCTTGCCGAAGCCGTTCCAGTTGAAGCCCGAATACCAGGCGGCCTCGCCGACCGGCAGCACCACGAACAGCGTGAACAGCAGCAGCGCCGGCGGCAGGAAGAGCAGGATGGTCGAGAGCTTGCCGACATCGGCAACTCTGCGTCCGGCGAGAGCAGCCATGATCACCTCGCGCGATGAGGGCGGGCAGGGGCGGTCGGCCGGCGGAATAATGCCCGCCGTCCGGCGCTTCGATCGGCGAGGGCGCGCGCCGCGCCCCCGCATTCTCGCTCGTCGTCAATTGCCCTGGCGGAAGGCGTCCTGGATGGCCTTGGCCGCCTGTTTCGGCGTCATCGTGCCGGCGGCGATCTCGGTGGTCGCGTCGTTGACGACGCGGCCGACGGAGGGGCCGAGATCCTGGTCGTAGAAGTTCTGGTGATAAGTCGAGTTGGCGATGTTCTGCGCGATGTTGCGCATGAAGGCGCTGCCGAGGCCGGCTTCGGCGCCCTTGTAGACCGGCACGATGAAGTTGCCGGCCGCGAGCCGCTTCTGCGGCTCGGCGCTGACGAAGTGCTTCAGGAAGGCGACCGCCTCCTTCGGCGCGCCCTTGGTGACGAGCCAGCCATTGATGCCGCCCAGCGTGTCGCTCGGCTGTCCCTTGCCGCCGGGAACGGTTGGGAAGTTGATCCAGGCGAGCTTGTCGTCGGGGATGCCGACCTTGTCGACCGCGAAGACCTTCTGGGTGTGGTAGAAGCTGGAGATCGCGAGCAGCATCGCCGCCTTGCCGTCACCGAAATGCCCGATCGCCTGCTGGCTCTTGAAGCCGAGGAAACCGTTCTGGAAAGGCTGGAGATCGACGAGCTGCTTGAAGAGCTCGCCGGATTTCTGGAAGGTTTCGCCCTCGAAGCCACCATCCTGCCCCTTCAGTGCCGCCTGGATCGCAGCCTTGCCGCCGAGGCGCATGGCCAGGTTGGTCCAGTAGAAATGCACCGGCCATTTGTCGGCACCGCCGACCGCGAGCGGCGTGATGCCGGCGGCCTTGAGCTTCTTCACCGCGTCGAGGAGATCGTCATAGGTCACGATCTTGCCGGCATCGACGCCGGCCTTGGCCAGCAGGTCCTTGTTGCCCATGAAGCCGACCTGCGAGACGCCATAGGGGACGCCGTAGATCTTGCCGTCGACCGTGAAGGCGTCGACCGCACTCGCGGAGAGATTGTCCTTGTAGCCTTGCATGGCCGGGGTGATGTCCTCGAGGACGCCGGCCTCGACCTGCGACTTCAGCACGCCGCCGGCCCAGCTGTAGATGACGTGCGGCCTGTCCCTCGACTGCAGCAGCGTCGGCGCCTTGGCCTTGTAGGCCTCGTTTTCGAGATATTGCATCTCGACCTTCACGCCGGGGTTCTTCGCCTCGAAATCGCGCGCCACCTCTTCCCAGAGCTTCACCACCACCGGGTTGGCCTCGATATGCAGCCACTTGACCGTGGTCTGAGCGACGGCCGCGCCTGCGCTGAAGGCGAGGGCGACGGCGCTGACGAGCAGGCCTTTGAAACGAGCCATGAGTTCCTCCCGAGTTTCGGCCGCTGGCGGGCCGTTGATTGACGAGAACGCTAACCTCAGAATTTGAGGTGCGCAACTCAAATTCTGATGCTAGTCAAATCCGGACGCCGTAGCTTATGCGTGGCGATGACGAGGGAGGCGGTCTTGGCAGGTGCGATTTATCCCGATCTCGCGGGCAAAGTGGTGCTGGTCACGGGCGGCGGCTCGGGGATCGGCGAGGCGATCGTCCGTGCCTTTGTCCGGCAGGGCGCGAAGGTCGGCTTCATCGATCTCAAGGAGGCGGAGTCCCGCGCCATTGCGGCGGAACTCGTTGCCGCTGGCGCGAGTGTCCATTTCGAGCGCGCCGACCTGACCGACATCACGGCGCTGCGCCAGGCGATCGCCGCGATCCGGGCTGCGCTCGGACCGGTCGACATCCTCATCAACAACGCGGCGCACGACCAGCGCCATGACGCGCTCGAGGTCACGCCCGAATACTGGGACGAGCGCATGGCGGTGAACCTGAAGCACCAGTTCTTCGCGGCGCAGGCGGTGCTGCCCGACATGATCGCGAAGAAGGGCGGCGCGATCGTCAATTTCGGCTCGACCTCCTGGATGATCGGCCAGGGCGGAATGCCGGCCTATACGGCGGCGAAATCGGCCGTGCTCGGGCTGACGCGTTCGCTGGCGCGCGATTTCGGCGAGCACAACATCCGCGTCAACGCGATCGCGCCGGGCTGGATCATGACGCAGCGCCAAATCGACCTGTGGCTGACGCCAGAGAGCGAGGCCGAGCTGATGCGCCGCCAATGCCTGAAGCGCCGCCTGGTGCCCGAGGATATCGCCCGCGCGACCTTGTTCTTCGCCTCGGAGGAGGCAGGCGCCTGCACCAACCAGCATTATGTCGTCGACGGCGGCTGGGTCTGAGTCCTGTACCACCCGCGACAAAGCGGTCGGTTCGGCTGCCTTGAAAGACGGCCGGCTGCCGTCCAATATCCCGGCCTCTGGCGGCTGGCCGCCCGACGACACGATACTGGGTGAGGAAACGGCATGTCGGATGCCCTGCGCATCGCGCACGGAGCTTTCGGCCGGGTGGCGCTGCTCGACATGGATCGCAGCCTCGTCCGGCACGCGCATCCGCATTGCCATGTCCTGCTCAAGGTCGACGGCGACGACACGCAGTTCCTGGTCGGGGACCATGTCGCGCCGCTGACCGACGATCTCGCCGTGCTGGTCAATGCGTGGGAGACGCATGCCTACGTCCACGATCCCTCCCGCAAGAACGCGCTGATCCTGGCGCTCTATATCGAGCCGGAGTGGCTGCGCAGCTTCCGGCCGAACTGGGCGGCGAGTGGCTCGCCCGGCTTCTTCGAGCACTCCGCCGGCGAAGTCAGCGCCTATATCCGCCAGACCGCGCTCGATCTCGCCGCCGAGATGGTGCACGAGCCCGGCGCCAACCGCCGGCAGGAGGAGTTGCTCTCCGAGCTGATGATCGCCGTGATCGAGCGCTTCACGCCTTGGCGCTCGATCGGCGCCTCGCTGCGTGAGATCGCGCGCTCGAATGCGGTCGATTTCCGGGTGCGCCGGGCGATTTCACTGATGCGCTCCAATCCCGCCGCGTCGCTTTCGATCGAGCGGCTGGCCAGCGAGGCCGGCCTGTCGCGGGCACATTTCTTCAGGATGTTCGAGACTTCGACCGGCGTGACGCCGCATGTCTTTCTCAATGTGCTGAAGGTCGAGCTCGCGGTCGGCGCCGTCGTCGACGGCGAGGAGAGCTTCAGCGCGATCGGCGACCGGCTTGGCTTCAGCGCGCCGGCGCACTTCACGCGCTTCTTCCGCGACCATTGCTCGGTGGCGCCGAGCGAGTTCCGCAGCGTGGCGCGGCTGGGTCGCTGAGGCATTTTCTTCGAATTTGAGACTATTCGGTAAGTTCCGAGACTGAGCGGGATCGAACCTGGCCGGCCGATGACCGAACCTTCCCGTGAGGCGCCTCCGTAAGAGCGCCTCACGGGAGCCGAACGCCGGTGAAGGCTGAAACCATTTCCTGGACGGGCCAGTCCGTGGAGCGCGTCGAGGACGCTGCCCTGCTGACCGGTCGCGGACGTTTCATCGATGACCTCGGCACCAGGCCGGGCACGCTGCACGCCGCGATCCTGCGCTCGCCGCACGCCCATGCCGACATCCTCTCGATCGGGACCGGGGCCGCCGCCGCGCTACCGGGCGTGGTGGCGATCGTCACGGGACGCGATCTTGCCAGGCTGACCACGCCGATGGTCGCCGGACTGAAGATCGCCGCCGAGAACTGGCCGATGGCGGTCGAGCGCGTGCGCTATGTCGGCGAGCCCGTCGCGATCGCGGTCGCCGAGAACCGCTATCTCGCCGAGGATGCGCTGGATGCGATCGAAATCGCGTACAAGCCGCTGCCGGCGATCGTCGATCCCGTCGCCAGCATGGCGGAGGAGGCGCCCGTCCTGCACGAGAAGGCCGGCGCCAATCTCGTCAGCGATCGCCGCTTCCGCTATGGCGAGCCCGAGCCCGCCTTCGCCGCAGCCGCGCACACGATCTCGGTCAGCATCGCCTATCCGCGCAATACCGGCGCGCCGATGGAGACCTTCGGCGTCGTCGCCGAGTACGATCCGCATGAGGGCGTCTACGACATCCTCGCCAATTTCCAGGGCCCGTTCAGCATCCATACCGTGCTGGCGCGGGCGCTGAAGGTTCCCGGCAACCGCCTGCGTTTGCGCATGCCGCCGGACTCCGGCGGCAGCTTCGGCGTCAAGCAGGGCGTCGCGCCCTATGCCGTCCTGATCGGCGTCGCTGCGCGGATCGCCGGGCGACCGGTGAAATGGATCGAGGACCGGCTCGAGCATCTCGGCGCGGCGGTGGCGGCGACCAACCGTGTCACCACGCTCAAGGCGGCCGTGTCGGCGCAGGGGCGGATCAGCGCGCTCGACTGGGACCAGATCGAGGATTGCGGCGCCTATCCTCGTGCGCCGGAGCCGGCCACGCTCTACCGGATGCACGGCAACATGACCGGCGCCTACGACATCCGGCATGTCGCGATGCGCAACCGCGTGGTGCTGACCAACAAGGCGCCGACCGGGCTGGTGCGCGGCTTCGGCGGCCCGCAGGTCTATTTCGCGCTGGAGCGGCTGATGCAGCGCATCGCCGTCGAGTTGCGGCTCGATCCGCTCGACGTCATCCGCCGCAACCTGATCCCGGCCGGCGCCTTCCCGTATCGCACCGCGACCGGCGCGCTCTACGATTCCGGTGACTACCAGACCGCGGTCGAGCAGGCCGTCGCCGGCCGTCTCGCCGAGCTCGAACAGCGCCGCAACGCAGCGCGGGCCGCCGGCAGGCACTACGGCATCGGCTTCGCCGCGGCGGTCGAGCCCAGCGTCTCCAATATGGGCTACATCACCACCGTGCTGACCGCCGAGGAGCGGCGCAAGGCCGGGCCGAAGAACGGCGCGCAGGCGACGGCGACGGTCTCGATCGACCCGGTCGGTTCGGTCAGCGTCCATGTCGCCTCGACGCCGCAGGGCCAGGGCCATCGCACCGTGCTGGCGCAGGTCGTCGCCGACATCTTCGGCCTGCCGCATCGCGACATCAGGGTCGTCGCCGATCTCGACACCGGCAAGGACGCATGGTCGATCGCCTCCGGCAACTATTCCAGCCGCTTTGCCGCGGCGGTGGCCGGGGCCGCCCATCTCGCTGCGACCCGCCTGCGCGACAAGCTCGCCTTGATCGCTGCGGACCAGCTCGAGGCCGAGCCCGGGCAGATCGGCTTTGCCGGCGGCGCGGTCTTCGCCAAGGGCAACCCGGACAAGACCATCCCGTTCGGGCGGATCGCGGCGCTCTGCCACTGGTCGCCGGCGCTGTTGCCCGATGGCGTCGACCAGACGATCCGCGAGACCGCCTTCTGGACGCCGCCGCAGCTCACTGCGCCGAGCGAGGGCGACGAGATCAATTCCTCGCTCTGCCATGGCTTCATCTTCGACATGGCCAGCGTCGAGGTCGATCCGAGCAGCGGCAAGGTCCGGATCGACCGCTACGTCACCATGCATGACTGCGGGCGGGTGCTGCATCCCGGCATGGTCGAGGGCCAGATCCGCGGCGGCTTCGCCCAGGCCCTCGGCGCGACCTTCTACGAGGAGCTCGCCTATGCCGAGGACGGCGCCTTCCTGACCGGCACCTTCGCCGACTATCTGCTGCCGACCGCGACCGAGACGCCGGATATCGAGATCCTGCACATCGAGACGCCCTCGCCCTTCACGCCGCTCGGCACCAAGGGGGTCGGCGAGGGCAACTGCATGTCGACGCCGGTCTGCCTGGCAAATGCGGTCGCGGATGCGCTCGGGGCCTCCGAGATCAGCCTGCCGCTGACACCCGCCAGGCTTGCGGCACTCGCCGCGGGGCCTGAACAGGCGCGGCCGGCGGCGAGCCGCGCCGCAGCGCCTGCCGCGAGGCAGGGCGATCGCAGCCTGCGCGGCGAAGGTGAGGCCAGGGTTGGCGCCGCGCCCGAGGCGATCTGGGCGATGCTGCTCGACGTCGACACGCTGGCCTCGATCATTCCCGGCTGCCACGGCGTGCAGAAGCTCTCCGAGACGCATTTCAAGGCCGACGTCACCCTCGGTGTCGGCCCGGTGAAGGGACGCTACAAGGCCGAGATCAGGCTCGAAGACCTCGATGAGCCCCAGGCCGCGACATTGACCGGCTCGCTCTCCGGTGCGCTCGGCACCGGTGGCGGTTCCGGCCGCGTGACGCTGACGCCGGACGGAGCCGGCGGCACCATGATCGGCTACGCCTATGAGGCCGCAGTCGGCGGCAAGGTCGCGGCGATCGGCGGGCGCCTGCTCGACGGCGCGGCCAAGGCGATCATCGGCCAGTTCTTCGCGGCGCTGGCGCGCAAGGCGTCGCCCGGCAAACCCGGCCTGCTCGCCCGCCTGTTCGGGAGGCGCGCATGAAGCCCGCGCCCTTCGACTATCTGCGCGCCGGCAGCCTCGACGAGGCCCTGGCGGCACTCGCCGAACATGGCTCCGAGGCGCGCATCATCGCCGGCGGCCAGTCGCTATTGCCGATGCTGAACATGCGGCTCGCCAAGCCCGCTCTGCTCGTCGACATCATGGGCGTCGCCGGGCTCGGTGAGGTCCGGCGCGAGAGCGGGATGATCGTGGTGCCGGGCGGCGTTCGGCAGGCGGCGCTGTTGCAGCGGCCGGGCCTGGCGAGCGAACAGCCGCTGCTGGCTGCCGCCTTGCCCTGGCTCGGTCACTACCAGACCCGGGCGCGCGGAACGGTCTGCGGCTCGGCCGCGCATGCCGATCCCAGCGCCGAAATCCCGCTCTGCCTGGTCGCGCTCGATGGTGAGATCCGCCTGCGCTCGCGCCGCAAGCGCCGGGTGCTCAAGGCGGCCGACTTCTTCTCCGGCATGATGGTGACGCAGAAGGCCGATGACGAGCTGATCGAGGCCGTGGCCTTTCCGGCTGCCCGGCCCGGCACCGGCTATGCCTTCGAGGAGGTGGCGCGCCGGCATGGCGACTTCGCCATCGTCGGCTGTGCGGCGATGGTCGAGGCCGGGCAGATTCATCTCGCGGTCGCCGGTGTCGCCGACAAGCCTGAGCGCCGGAGCTGGCCGCGCCTGGACGGTTCGGCGCTGGACGACGCGCTCAACGCCTTCGCCTGGGAGCTCGACGCTCGCGAGGACCTGCACGCCAGCGCCAGGCTGCGCCGCGACCTCGTCCGCACGCTCGGCCGCCGCACGATCGAGGAGGCCGGCCGATGCCTCGCCTGAGCGCCGCCCACCGCCACCGCGTCGGCTTCACGCTGAACGGCAAGCCCGTCGCGGTCGAGGCCGAGCCACGCCTGCTCGCGACCGACGCGCTGCGTCACGGCCTTGGCGCGACCGGCACCCATGTCGGCTGCGAGCACGGCGTCTGCGGCGCCTGCACCGTCCTGATCGACGGGGCGCCGGCGCGCGCCTGCCTGACGCTCGCCGTCCAGCTCGAAGGCCGGGAGGTCACCACGGTCGAGGGGCTGGCGCCGGCACAGGACCGCCTCTCGGTGCTGCAGGCCGCCTTCCGGCGCCACCACGCATTGCAGTGCGGCTTCTGCACCGCCGGCATCCTGATCTCGCTCGAGGCCTTCCTGCGCGAGCAGCCGGAGCCGAGCGAGCAGGCGCTGCGCGAGGTCGTCGGCGGGCATCTCTGCCGCTGCACCGGCTACACCCCGATCATCGCCGCCGCTCGCGAGGCCGCTGCCCTGCTGCGCCAGGCATCTCAGTCCACTGCCGCGGAGCCCCTCGATGTTTGACCTCGGGACCAGCTTCACCGCCAGCGTGGCGCGTACCCCCGACGCACTCGCCATCGTCGATGGCGAGGTCCGCCTGAGCTATGCGCAATGGCTGGCGCGGATCTCCTCGCTCGTCGCCGCCTTCGACGGCATCGGGCTCAAGCCCGGCGACCATTTCGTCACCATCATGCAGAACCGCTGGGAGGCGGCGAGCCTGCATTGGGCCTGCCAGTTCGCCGGTCTGATCATGACGCCGATCAACTGGCGGGCGAAGCCGGACGAGATCGACTTCGTGCTGGAGAATGCCGGCGCCAAAGCGATCGCCTTCGAAGCCGTCTCCGCCGACGCCATGGCCGAGAGCGCGCTTGCCGCCGGCCTGCCGCGGATCGCGGTCGGCAGCGATGCCGGGCCTGCAGACTTCAGCTTCGGTGAGATGATCGCCGTGGAGGCGCCGACCGCGACGCCCCGCGCCGGCGCCGAAGACTGGTCGCTGATGCTCTACACCTCCGGCACCACGGCCAAGCCGAAGGGCGTGCCACGACGGCACCGGGCCGAGCGCATGGCCGCGCTCGCCCATGTCGCGCAGAACCTCTACGGCAGCGGCGAATGCACGCTCGGCGTCATGCCGCTCTATCACACGATGGGGGTGCGCTCGCTGCTGGCGATGTCGCTGATCGGCGGCAGCTTCGTCTGCCTGCCGCGCTTCGATGCGGCGCGGGCGCTGGAGCTGATCGAGGCCGAGCGCGTCAGCAATCTCTATCTCGTGCCGACGCTCTATCACGACGTCGTCCATCACCCGCGCTTTGCCGTGAGCGACGTCTCCTCGGTCCGCAAGCTTGGCTTCGCCGGCGCGCCGATGACCGACGGTCTGCTCGGCAGGCTGACCGAGGCGTTCAGGCCCGAGCTCTTCGTCAACCACTACGGCTCGTCGGAAATCTACACCTTCACCATCGACCAGAATGCCGCGGCGAAGCCGGGCTGCGCCGGCAAGGCGGGGCTCAACCAGCTCATCCGCGTGGTGCGGCTTGGCGCGGTCTCGGCTGCGGAGCTCGCTCGCCCCGGCGAGGAAGGCGAGATCATCGCCCTCGCCGCCAGCGACGAGGCCTTCGAAGGCTACTGGCGCCGGCCCGAAGCCGACGCCAAGTCGCTGCGCGACGGTTGGTACTTCACCGGCGACACCGGCTATTTCGACGAGGACGGGGACCTCTTCGTCACCGGCCGCGTCGACGACATGATCATCACCGGCGGCGAGAACGTCTCGCCGGTCGATATCGAGAGCTGCCTGTCGCTGCATCCGGCCGTGTCGGAGGTGGCCGTGGTCGGCCTGCCCGACGAGCGCTGGGGCAAGATCGTCGTCGCCTTCGTGCAGCGCGCCTCGGCCGTATCAGCCGAGGAGCTCGACCGGCACTGCAAGCTCTCCGGCCTCGCCAATTTCAAGCGTCCGCGCCGCTACGAGTTCGTCAAGGCGATCCCGAAATCACCGGTCGGCAAGCTGCTGCGCCGCCAGCTCGTCGCCGGCGAGTACGAGCCCGAGCGACCCGACCTCGCCGCCGAATAACCCCAACCCTGAAATCGAGAGCCACAGCCATGAACGCAGTCACCCCGATCCACGCCAGCCTCACCGGCCTCGACGGCTTCCGCGTCGAGATCGATCCTGCCCGCGAGCGCGCCGACATCATCCTCGACCGGCCGCCGATGAACACGGTCGCGATGGCTCAGCGCGACCAGCTGCGCAAGGTGTTCGAGGCGCTCGACGAGGACGATCGCGTGCGCATCATCGTGCTGCGGGCCGTCGGCGAGCACTTCTCCTCCGGCGGCTATATCAAGGGCTTCCTGGAGGCCTCGCCCGAGCATGTCTCCAAGCTCGCCTGGAACATCGCCGCGCCGGCGCGCTGCTCCAAGCCGGTGATCGTCGCCAATCGCGGCTACACCTTCGGCGTCGGCTTCGAGATCTCGCTCGCCTGCGATTTCCGGATCGTCTCTGAGACCTGCCAATACGCGCTGCCGGAGCAGAAGCTGGGGCAGATCCCCGGCTCGGGCGGCTCGGCTCGCCTGCAGAAGATCGTCGGCATCACCCGGACCAAGGACATCGTGATGCGCTCCAAGCGCATCTCCGGCAAGCAGGCGCTCGACTGGGGCATCGCCACCGAATGCGTGCCCGATGCCGAGCTCGAGGCCGCGACCGACCGGCTGGTCGACGAGCTGCGCTCCTTCTCGCCGATCGCCCAGCGCACCGCCAAGAAGCTGCTCAACGACACCGAGGATTCGACGCTGGCGATCGCGATCGAGCTGGAAGGGCACTGCTATAGCCGCCTGCGCCAGTCCGACGATTTCCGCGAAGGCGTCGAGGCCTTCCACGCCAAGCGCGCGCCGCAGTTCACCGGCCGATGAGCCGGCAAATGACCCGCACGGGCATGCCCGTGCGGGTTCGCCCGACCGACACCGTAGAACAACAACCAGAACCGAGGGAACGACCATGAAGACGACCGGATATCTCACTGTCGCCGCCGGGCTGCTCGCTGCGACGGCGCTCACCGACGGTGCGCTCGCTCAGAGCGGCCCGATCAAGATCGGCGTCGTCACGCCGCTCTCGGGCACCTATACCCCGATCGGCCAGCAGGTGCGCTGGGGCCTGGAGCTCGCCGCCAAGGAGATCAACGCAGGGGGCGGCATCGCCGGCAGGCAGGTCAGCCTGGTCTTCGAGGACGAGGAGGCCAACCCGGCCGTCGCCGTGCAGAAGGCCGAGAAGCTGTTCCAGGTCGAGAAGGTCGACTTCCTCACCGGCACGGTCAATTCCGGTTCGACGCTCGCTGTCGCCCAGCTGGCCGAGCGCAACGCCAAGCTCGCGGCGACGACGGTCTCCTTCGCCGACTCGATCACCACCGACAAATGCTCGCCGAACATGTTCCGCGTGAACGCGCGCGCCGAGCAGCAATCGGTCGCGCTCGCCGCCTGGCTCGCCAAGGAGAAGCCGAAGGCCAAGGTCTATTATCTCGGCCCCGACTATGAGATGGGCCGCTCGACCGTCGCCGCTTTCAAGAGCAGCGCTGAGAAATCCGGTGCGCCGACCGGCGGCGAGGTGTTCGCGCCGCTCGATTCCAAGGACTACACCCAGTATTTCGGCCAGATTCGCGCTTCACGGCCGCAGGTGCTCTACACCTCCGTCGCCGGCAACGACACGGTCAGGCTGCTGACCCAGCTGCAGGATTTCGGCCTGCTCACCAACCTGCAGGTCGTCGGCGCCTCCGGCACCGTGACCTCGCAGAACATCGGCGCGATCGGCCAGGCCGCCGAGGGCTTCGCCACCGGCGTCGGCTATTCCCCGCAGATCGACACACCGGAGAACAAGGCGTTCGTCGCAGCCTTCCGCGCGGCCAACAAGGCCGATCCCGATCTCTACGGCGCCGACAGCTACGGCCTGCTCTTCGCCTACAAGGCCGCCGTCGAGAAGGCGGGCTCGACCGAGACCGACAAGGTGCGCGAGGCGCTGCGCGGGCTGAGCTGGCAGACTCCGCAGGGCGCCAAGACCATCCGCGCCGGCGATCACCAGGCGATGCAGCCGATGTATGTGGTGCGCGTCGCCAAGGGCAAGTTCGACATCATCGACAAGGTCGACGCCGACAAGGCGATCGGCCCCGACGCCTGCACAAGGTTCTGAGGACAGGCGCCGACCCCTCCCTTCACATGGGAGGGGTCACACCGCCCTCGCGAAAGCACATGACATGAATGCCCTCGACTACCTCCAATTCGTGCTGGCGCCGCAGGTCGTCAACGGGCTCGCGCTCGGGGTCGCCGTGGTGCTGGTCGCCCTCGGGCTGACGATCATCTTCGGCATGCTCGACGTCATCAACATGAGCCATGGCGAGTTCTACGCCATCGGCGCCTATGCGGCCCTCGCGCTGGGTGCGGCCGGGATCAGCTTCTGGTTCCTGCTCGTGCTGGTGCCGGTCCTGATGGTGCCACTCGGCATGGCGGCCGAGCGCCTGCTGATCCGGCCGGTCTTCGACAGCCGGGATCGGCACGTCACCACGCTGCTCGTCACCTTCGGCCTCGCGCTCGTGGTCGAGGACCTGCTCAAGGTCGCCTTCGGCCCCAACACCCAGCGTCCGCCGACGCCCATTCCGGGCGCGACCGAACTCGCCGGCATCATCGTGCCGAACTACCGGCTCTTCCTGATCGTAGTAGGCGCGGCGATCGTCAACGGCGTCGCCTATGTCGTCTATCGTACCCGTCTCGGCGCGATGGTGCGGGCGGCCGCCTTCGACCGCAATATGGCGGCCTCGCTCGGCGTGCCGGTGGCGCTGGTCTATGCCGGCACCTTCGCCTTCGGCGTGGCGCTCGCAGGTCTTGCCGGCGTCCTGCTCGCGCCGATCTATTCGGTGTTCCCGACCATGGGGCGCGACTTCATCCTGCTCGCCTTCACCGTCGTCATCGTCGGCGGCATGGGCTCGATCTGGGGCGCGGTCGTCGCCGGCCTGCTGCTGACGCAGGTGCAGGCGCTGGCCAGCCTGGTGATCTCGCCGGTCTGGACCGATCCGATCGTGTTCGGGACCATGGTCGCCTTCCTCGTTTTCCGCCCGCAGGGCCTGTTCGGGAGGCTCGGCCATGCGTGACCGGCTGACATTGTCGATGCGCGCGAGCCATCTGCTCGCCCTTGTCCTCGTCACGGCAGCGCTAGCGCTCGCCGCGATCGGCGCCGCCAGCGGCGACACCTTCTACCTTCGCCTCGGCACGGAGGCGCTGATCTTCGCCGGCCTCGCCCTCTCTGTTGACCTGCTGCTCGGCTATTCCGGCGCGCTCTCGCTGGGACAGGCGCTCTATTTCGGCATCGGCGCCTATGTCTCGGCGCTGACCCTGCTGAAGGTGCCGTCCTTCTGGCTCGCCATGGCGGCGGCGGGCGGGGCGACGCTGATCGCCTCGATCGTCGGCGGCCTGATCGCCAACCGGGTGCGCGGCGTCTATTTCGCGCTGATCACCTTCGGGCTGGCGCAGGTCGTCGCCAAGGTCGTCTACAACACCCGCGAGCTCGGCGCCTCCGACGGCATGATCGGCATCCCCGTCATCGAGATCGGCTTCGGCCCGGTCTCGGTCTCGGCCGGCAATCCGGTCGGCTTCTTCCTGGTCGTGCTGGCGATCATCATGGGACTGTACGGAATCACCGCCTATCTGCTCGACACGCCGTTCGGGCGGGTGCTGACGGCGCTCAAGGCGAATGAGAAGCGCGTGCCCTTCCTCGGCTATTCGGTCTGGCGGGCGCGGATGTTCTCCTATGTGCTGGCCGGGCTGATCGCCGGGCTTTCGGGCGCGCTCTATCCGATGCTGCGCGGCTTCGTCTCGCCGGAGCTGATGTTCTTCGTGACGTCCGGCAATGCGGTGATCTCGGTCATCCTCGGCGGTGTCGGCACGCTGATCGGCGCGATCTACGGCTCGGTGCTACTCGTCCTGCTGAAGTCGATCATCGGCAGCTGGACCGAGCACCATCTCATCGTGATCGGCCTGATCTTCATGGTCTGCGTGATGTTCCTGCCCAAGGGGCTGGTCGGCTTCATCCGGCCGCGCATCGAGCAGCGCCTGCTCGCCGGTGCGCAAAAGCCGGCCGCGCCGTCTTTCGCCCCGGCCCGGCTCGAAGCGGGAAGTGCCAAGCCATGAGCGGTCCCGTCCTCGAAATCCGCGAGCTGGGCATCGCCTTTGGCGGCCTGAAGGCGGTCGACAAGGTGAGCTTCAGTGCAGAGCGCAACCGGATCACCACCGTGATCGGGCCGAATGGCGCCGGCAAGTCGACGCTGTTCAACCTGATCAGCGGGGCGCTCAAGCCGAAATCCGGCCAGCTCCTGATCGACGGCGTCGACATGACCGGCGCCTCGCCGGCGCGCACCAAGGCGGCCGGGCTGTCGCGCTCGTTCCAGATCACCAACCTGTTCTTCGAGCTGACGGTGGCCGAGAACCTGCGCATGGCGGCGCAAGTGCTGGAGCCGACGGCGCGCGCTTTCCTCCCGCTCGGCCGCTCGACCCGGGCGCTCGCCAAGACCGGCGAGATGCTCGAGCGCTTCCAGCTCGGCCACAAGCGCGACGAACTCGCCGGAAATCTCTCGCATGGCGACCAGCGCCGGCTCGAGATCGCGGTCTGCCTGGCATCGGAGCCGAAGATCCTGCTGCTCGACGAGCCGACGCAGGGCATGAGCCATGCCGACACGGCCGACACCGCGAAGCTGGTGCGCGAACTCAGCCGCGATGTCAGCGTGCTGCTGATCGAGCACGATATCGGGCTCGTCATGGACCTCTCGGACCATGTCGTCGTCATGCATCAGGGCCGCAAGCTCGCCGAGGGACCGCCCGCCATGGTGCGGGCCGACCCGGCGGTGCAGGCCGCCTATTTCGGACATCACTGACATGCTCGCGATCAACGGACTGCACAGCCATTACGGCCTGAGCCACGTCATCCAGGGAATCGACCTTTCGGCGGCGCCCGGCGAGGTGATCGGCATCTTCGGCCGCAACGGCGTCGGCAAGACGACGCTGCTCAAGACGATCGCCGGTTGGGTGAAACCGAGCGAGGGCGCGATCACGCTCGGCGGCCAAGCCCTGAACGGGCTCGCGCCCGACCGGATCTGCCTCTCCGGCGTCGGGCTGGTGCCCGAGGACCGGCGCATCTTTCCCGGCCTCACCGTCGAGGAGAACCTGCAGCTCGGCCTGCTGCAGGTGCGCGGCCGGGCAGCCAAGGCCGAGCGCGCCGCCATCGACCAGATCTACGACCGCTTTCCGCGCCTCGGCGAGCGCCGCCGCCAGCTCGGCACGACGCTGTCGGGCGGCGAGCAGCAGATGCTCGCCATGGCGCGCGTGCTGGTCGGCGAGCCCAGGCTGGTGCTGGTCGACGAGCCCAGCGAGGGACTGGCGCCGATGATCGTCGCCGAGGTCTTTGCCATCGTGCGCGAATTGCGCGAGCGCGGCTGCATCGTGCTGCTGGTCGAGCAGAACGTGCACGAGGCGCTCTCGGTGACCGACCGCTTCGTCGTGATCGAGCGCGGGCGGATCGTGCTGAGCGGGGATGCCGAGGACGAGGACGACCGCACGCGCCTGCTGACGGCCCTGGCTGTCTGACAACCGGCTTGCTCGCCCGGGCTCCTCGTCAGGGGCGCCGCGCAGCAACCGGCAATAGGGCCTTCTGCGGCAGCGCAACCAGCGGCTCTTGAAAGCACTAAAGAAGTGCTTTATACTATCGGTATGGTCGGAAAGCCGCACACCACCATGGCGCTGGTTCTGTCGCCAGCTCCCGAGGACCGCGAGGCGCTCCATGGAACGCTTGTCGCCTATCGTCAGGCCCTGGCGATCCTCGACGGCACCAAAGGCGCCAATCTCGTCGCGCTTCACGAGGAAGCCTATGAGGAAATCCGGGCCCGCACCGGCCTGCCATCGCGCATGGCGACGCTCGCCTTGCGCGACCACAGCAAGCGCGCGGTCGGCGCCCCCATCGACGACATCCCGCTCGATTCCAAGCTGTTCTCGGTCAAGGGCCCCGACAGCCTGAGCATCGCCACCATCGGTGGCCGCGTCGTCATCCCCTATTCGGTGGATGGGTATCGCGGCGGTTGGGATGATTTTGCCGAAGCCCGTTTGTGCTTCAGCGGCACGTCGATCAACGTCCTGGTCGGCGTCCAGGCCGGCCTCCATTCCCAGAAGGAGACCACCATGTCCAATGAAGGTATCCTCGCCCGCCTCGGGCGCGTCATCGCCGGCGTGGTCAACAATGCGGTCGATGCCGCCGAGGGGGCCAATCCCACCGCCATCGCCCAGCAGGCCGTGCGCGAGATCGAGAAGATCGCCGAGGAGGCCCGTGCGGCGCTCGGCGTGGCGATCGCGGCCGGCCATCGCCTGAAGGCCAAGGCGGAGGACCTCGACGCTGAGATCCGCGACCTCGACGCGAAGATCCGGACCGGCCTGGAGAAGGGCCGCGAGGACCTCGCCCGGGCGGCCACCGGCCTCCAGATCGACCTGGAAGCGCAGCGCAACGCCCTCGCCAAGGCGATCGCCGAGAATGCGGGGGAAACCGCAGAGGCCGAGGCGACCTTGCGCAGCATCGCCTCGGCCCGCGCCGACGCGATGAAACGGCTCGACGACGCCAAGCGCGCCGAGCGGGCCGCTCCCGCCGCGGCGACGCCCTCGCAGCGCAACGACCAGCGCCTCGCCGCGGCGCTGGCGGCGGTGGAGCGGGTGACGGGCGTTCCGGCCAAGCCCGCCCAGGGTTCGGCCGAGGTCGAGGAGCTCGGCCGGATGCAGCGCGAGGATGAGATCGAGGCGCGGCTCAAGGCCTTCCGCGAAGGCCAGCGCTGATGGACTCGATCATCCAGCCGGGCACCGCGCCCTTCTGGGTGGCGCTCCTGGTGGTGGTCGGACTCGGGCTGGTCGAGCTGGTCTCGGTCCTGCTCGGGCTCTCGGCCTCCGGCCTGCTCGACGACAGCATCGGCCATCACGGCCCGGACGGCCACGAGGCCGGCCTGCTCGGCGGCTGGATGTCCTGGCTGAACGCAGGCGGCGTGCCGATCCTGGTGCTCGCCGTCATCCTGCTCTCGGCCTTCGCCGTCTTCGGCTTCGCTATCCAGGGGCTCGCGGCCGGCCTGCTGCGCCCTCTGCCTGCCATCGCAGCGGTGCCGCTCGCGCTGGGGCCCGCCCTGCCCGTGACCCGCTGGCTCAGCCGCGGCATCGCCAGGGTGATCCCGCGCGACGAGACCAATGCGTTGAGCCAGGCCGATTTCATCGGCCTCGTCGGCACCGTCACGATCGGACCGCTCGACCAGGGCCATCCCGGCGCGGTGCGTGTGAAGGACCGCTACGACAACATCCACACCCTGCGCGCGAAGGCCGCGCCGGGCCACCGTATCGAGACCGGGGCTGTCGTCGTGATCGTCGACGGCTCGGACGGTCTGTTCCAAGCCATTCCCGCGCCGCAGGAACTCGGCAGCGTTGACTCCAGCAGGGGCTGACCATGGACTTCATTTCTCTGGGCATCATCGCCGGCGTGATCGTCGCGGCGATCGTCGTCATCGGCATCATCATGACGTCGCTCTACACGCGGGCGACGCGCGACAAGGCCTATGTCCGCACCGGACTCGGCGGCAAGAAGGTCGTGCTCGACGGCGGCTCTGTCATCCTGCCGATCTTCCATTCCTATTCCTGGGTTTCGCTCAGCACGCTGCGCCTCGAGGTCAAGCGCGCCGAGAACGAGTCGCTGATCACCAAGGACCGGATGCGGGCCGACATCACCGCCGAGTTCTATGTCCGGGTGAAGCCGGATGCGGAGAACATCGCGCTCGCCGCCCAGACCCTGGGCGACAGGACCAACGACGCCGACGCCCTCAAGGCGCTGGTCGAGGCAAAGTTCGTCGACGGCCTGCGCTCGGTCGCGGCGACCATGTCGCTGCGCGATCTGCAGGAACAGCGCGCCGAATTCGTGAAGTCGGTGCAGGCGGCGGTTGCGCATGACCTGCAGTCGAACGGGCTCGAACTGGAATCGGTCTCGCTGACAAGGCTCGACCAGACCGACATCAAGCATTTCAACCCGAACAACACCTTCGATGCAGAAGGCCTGACCGCGCTCACCAAGATCACCGAGGAGCGCAAGCGCGAGCGCAACCAGATCGTCAGGGACAACGAGGTCGAGATCGCGACCAAGGACCGCGAAGCCTCGCTCAGGCGCCTGACCATCGAGCGCGAGCAGCGCGATGCCGAGCTGACGCAGGAGCGCGACATTGCCAACAAGACCGCCGAGACCCGGGCCGAGGCGGCCAAGGCCGAGCAGCTCGCGCGCCTGGCCGAGGAGACGGCACGCCTGGAAACCGAGCGCGGCATCGCCGAGCGCGATTCCGAAGCGCGCCAGGCCCGCGAGTCCGCCCGCATCGCCGCCGAGCGCGGCATTGCCGAGCGCGAGGCCGAGGCGCGCAAGATCACCGAGACCGCCCGGATCGAGGCGGCCATCGCCGTCGCCCACAAGACCGAGGAGGAGCAGGCTGCGCGAGCAAGGGCCGACGCCGCCAAGGCGAGCGCCATCACCGCCGAGGAGCAGGTGACCACCGCCCGCGACGTCGAGATCGCCGAGCGCGCCAAGCGCATCGCGGTGATCGACGCCCGCAAGGAGGCCGAGCAGCAGGCGACCGCGGTCACCGTCAAGGCCGAGGCCGAGCGCCAGGCGGCCGAGGACCTCGCCGCCGCCGTGAAGATCCAGGCCGAGGCGGAAGCGGAGGCGGCCAAGATCCGCGCTACCGGCGTGATCGAGCTCGGCGAGGCGCAGGCCCGGGCCGAGCGCGCCAAGAACGAGGCGCGCAACGCGCTCGCCGCCAACATCATCGATTTCGAGCTGGCGAAGGCGCGTGTCGAGATCGTGCCGCAGGCGCTGGCGCAGGCGATGAAGCCGATCGAGAAGATCTCCGACATCCGCATCTTCAGCGCCGGCGGGCTGGCCGGCGCGCTCGGCGGCGGCGCGGGCGAGCCGAACGGCAACCCGATGGGCGATCTCGCCAGCCAGCTGCTGAGCTTCACCGCCCAGAAGCCGATCCTCGACGAGATCCTGTCCCAGGCCGGTTTCAAGGGCGCCGACCCGACCCAGGCGCTTCTCGCCGCCTCGCTCGGAGACGCTGCAGGCAGGACCGCCAAGCAGGCTGCTCAGCCGCCCGCCAAGCCGATCCAGCCCAAGGGCGGCGAGCCCGCCTGATCTCAGGGGCGCGGCCTCGTTAGTCGCAGATCTGTAGCGCCCGAGCCTTTCTGGCTCGGGCGCAGTGATCTTGTCGGGCCATCGCCGACAGCCATGCTGAAGCGATTGCATGCAAATCCTGCAGGTCAGGCAAGGCGTGCCTGGCCCTCGACCGCAACGGCAGATTCACGGAAGACCAGCATAGGCCGAAATCGTGCACGGCGCTGTCGAAGGGCGGTCCGCTGGCCGGAGCACGCGGTGACGACGCTGGGAGGGGATCGCGTTGAAGCTGCCTTTGTGGGGGAGCGCCTTGAGCGCGACGCTCCTCGTGCAGGTCGTCAGCTCCTTCGCTGCCGCAGCTGTTCCGCTCCTTGGCCCGATCCTGACGCAGCGCTGGAACCTGCCGCCGGAGAGCATCGGCTACGTCTCCTCCGCCGTCTCGATCGGCATTTGCTGGTGCCTGGCCTGCGGCGGCCCGATGCTCGACCATCACGGCCCGATCCGGACCTTGCAGATCGGCCTGGCGGCGATGTGCCTCGGCCTGATCCTGCTATCGCAGCCGATTGCCGCTCTCGGCTTCGCCGGTGCGCTCGTGCTCGGCCTCGGCACCGCGCCGAACAATCCGGCGGGCAGCACGATGCTGATGCGCACGGCGCCGCCCACCCATCGCAACCTGATCTTCTCGATCCGGCAGGCCGGCGTTCCCCTCGGTGGAACGATCGCCGGCGTCTCGGTGGCCCCGGCCGTCGCCGCGCTGGGTTTTAGTCATACGATCTGGCTGATCGCGGCGATCGTCCTGCTCAGCCTGCTGGCGGTGCAGCCGTTCCAGAAGCGGCTCGATATGGAGAGGGGCCCTGCGAATCGGCAATGGGCCCGGATGTTCCTGTCGCCCTCGGCGCTGCGCCGCGCGGCCGAAGTCATCCGCTCGCACCCGTCTCTGCCGCTGATCACCGGCATGGGCATCTCGTTCTCGGTCGCCCAGACCAGCGTCCAGGCCTTCACAGCGACCTATCTGGTGACGCAGCACGGCAAGAGCCTCGCGGAAGCCGGCTATTTCATGGCCGTCCTGCTCGCTGCCAGCACGGTCTCGCGGATCGCCCTGGGATGGCTGGCGGATCGCTGGCGCCGGGGGCTGCTCCTGCTCGGCCTGCTCCTGCTCGCCGCGAGCGCCGCGGTGATCCTGCTCGTCTGGTCGGCGGCGGGACCGTCATGGGCCCTGTATTGCTCGGTCGCGTTCATCGGCGCGACGTCGCTGGGCTGGAACGGGGTCTACATGGCCGAGCTGGCGCGGCTGGCGCCGCCGACGCAGATCGGCGACGTCACCTCGGCGGCGAACCTTTTCGGCTTCACCGGCTCGTTCTGCGGTCCTCTCATCTTCGCCTTCATCGCCAGCCGGACGGCGAGCTTCGACTGGTCCTATCTGCTGGTCGCGGCGCAATTGGCCGCCTGCGGCGTCTTCGTGCTGTGGCGCCGCAGTTGGCGCTGAGGCTTCAGTCGATGCGGTGACGCGTGCAGATGTCCGTCTGGTGATCGCCGCCAGTGCATCTGCCGGCCGCTATGTCTCTGCGACCGCTTCGGAGATTGCGAACGACGCTGCGGTTCCGACCGGCCGCTGATGCCGGACCGACAGATCGTCTGCCTACGCGTTGCTCCCACGCAGTCTTTGAGCGTCGCATGTCGCCCGGCCTTGTTTGTCCGCTCGGGCCGGAACAAGCGCTGGTCTCAGGTGAAGACTTATCTTGAGCTCAGGTTTTCACCGAGTGCTTATTCGATGAGATCGCAACGTAATGTATGTTTAGAACATCGATACGTGAATTTTATCACATTCTCTCGGAGTGAATAACGTCACATGTGCTCGCTATGCAACATATTGCGACTCTATTCAGTTATGTGAACATTTCCACCGTCTGAAATACCCGAAAATAATACCAATAATGCAGGTTGATTCAAAAAGACTCAGCCACGGCATAGGCCAATTCAATTGGAGGCATTGATGAAGAGCTTCGTTTCAGCATTGGGCATGGCTACGGCGGCCTTCGCCGTCGCCACCAGTGCCGGCGCTGCTGACCTTCCCTCACGGAAGGCCGCTCCCGTCGAGTACGTTCGTGTTTGCTCCGCCTACGGTGCAGGCTTCTTCTATATCCCGGGCACCGACACCTGCCTGCGCGTCGGCGGCCGCGTCCGCGCCGAGTATACGGTCGGTTCGCGGTTCGGTGACACCAACGACAGCTACGGCACCCGCGCTCGCGGTCGCCTGAACATCGACGCCCGCACCGCGACCGCCTATGGCACGCTGCGCACCTTCTTCCGCTACGAGCTGACCAACAGCACGAGCTTCTACAACAACACCACCTCGTACGGCGGAAACCAGGGCATCGTCGGCCCCGGCAACGCTCGCGCCAGCGATCGCCCGACCCGCTTCGGCGATGCGTTCGGCAACTCGACCGCTTCGCTGGTTGACCTGGCCTTCATCCAGTTCGGTCCGATCACTGCCGGTCGCGCTCAGTCGTTCTTCGACTTCTATGCCAACGATCTCAGCTTCTCGACCATCCGTACGGCTGACTCGCGTCTGAACCTGTTGGCCTACACCGCCACCTTCGGTTCGGGCTTCTCGGCGACGATCTCGCTCGAAGATCGTATTTCCGGCACTGGCGGTCGCGAGAACGGCGTTGTCAGCCCCGGTTCCACTGCCTTCCTGAACGGCCAGAACTTCCCCGACGTCGTTGCTTCGCTACGCGTTGATCAGGGTTGGGGTTCGGCTCAGCTGTCGGGTGCCGTCACCCAGCGTGACGTCAACATGAACGGCCTTGCCAATGCCGGCGTCATTCTGCGGAACTCGGATGAGTGGGGCTGGGCTGTCCAGGGTGGCGTGAAGATCAACCTGCCGATGCTGGCGGCTGGCGATCACCTGTTCCTGCAGGCCGCCTATGCCGACGGCGCGCTCGGCTATCTCGGCTGGGGTGGTCAGATCGGTCCGGGTCGTCTTGGCTCGGGTGTTGCCGGTGGTTCGACCCTGGCGATCGCCGACGTGAGCGTCGATGCGCTGGGCCGTGTCAAGACCGCGACCGGCTGGTCGGTCGTCGCCGCTCTGCGTCACTTCTGGACTCCGACCCTGCGCTCGGAGCTGGTTGCGTCGTATTCCGAGCTGAAGCTCGGCTACACGCTCGCCAACCAGGGCGGCACTGGTCTCGTCGCCCGTCCGCTTGACCCGAAGGAGCTGATCGTCGCTGGCAACCTGATCTGGTCGCCGGTTTCCGGTCTCGATATCGGTGTCGAGGTTCTCTACACCCGTACCGACCTGCGTCAGCCGGTCCTGGCCGTCGACAACACAGGCGCTCGCCTGGCTGTCGGCGCCGGTGGCCGCCTGATCAAGAACGACGACGCCTGGGCCGGTCGCCTCCGCATCCAGCGCGACTTCTGATGCATGACGGGGTCCCCGGCTTCGGCCGGGGACCCTTTCGCTTTGCGGCTAGCCACCCGGAGAGGGGGTGGCTCTGAAATTCTCCAGGAAGCGCAGATCGTTTCGGTCAGGGTTGGCAGATGAACGGCGAACAATGTCGCAGTGCACGCGCGATGATGGGCTGGTCGATCAAGCAGCTGAGCCGGCAAGTTCGCGTCAATGAGAGCACGATCAGCGATTTCGAGAACAAGGATCGCGTTCGGCTTGAAACGAAAAACAGGATTCGATCGCTGTTCGTGACCAATGGCATCGAGTTCATCGAGGATGACAGTGGCATCGGCCTGAAGCGCCGTCTCAAGCTGGATGAGTATCTGTCTCGAAACGAGGAACGCGCCTCGCGTCATAGATTTATGGAGTCGCTCAGTATCGATGCTACTGGCTGATCCCGTCGACCATATACCCCATTTGGGTGGTTCGTGGGCGATCGACTTGTTGGATAAGCCGCGGTGGAGCCGAAGTTGTGGGAGTGAACTGCACACCGCAGCGCTCGGATGACTGGTTCACGGGTCGGTGGGACGGCGCCGACCAGGAATTCACCGTCGGGCGTGCCATCCGCGCCCCGGTGTCTGGAGAGGCCAGGGGGCAGGGAGGCGTTACAATCGTGGGTGCACAGAAGAAGAGCCGGGGCAGCGCGGTTTCCCGCGGTGCACCCATGGGGTCTGCCACATTTGCTGCGGCGCCCCGGGGGACGGCGATATTGATGGCCAGTCGAACCGCGACGTTGATTCCGCTGCCAGGTTTGTTTCTGGGTGGCCGCTTCCCGAAGCGGCAGTTCGCCAAGGGCTCCTTCATCAAACAGCCGGACGATAGATCGGATAATATCTATCTGATCGAGGCGGGAAAGGTTGCGACCTTCTTCCTGGGGCCGCAGGGGCACGACGTGCCGTTCCCGGAGCTGGAAGCAGGGGATTTCGTCGGGGATCTCTCGGCGTTCGGCAATGACGAGCCGGCAACCTATTTCCAGGCCGTCGAGGACACCACGGTCCTCGTCATGAGCCAGGGGCAGTTCCGCGACGCCCTGCGGAGCCTGCCGGACTTCGCCGAACTCGTGGCGAAGACGCTGTGCGGCCACCTGCGGACGATGAGACGGCTCTACATCGAGAACAGATTGCTGCCGATGAAGATGCGGCTCTATTCGGAGCTGCTTCGTTACGGTGTCCGCGACGGGCACGGGCGGCTGCGCATCTCGCCGATGCCGACGAATGCCGAACTCGCGCGCAAGATCGCGTCGCAGCGCGAGACGGTCACGAAGCAGATGAGCCAATTGGCGAAGATGGGCGTCGTCGACAACTCCGATGGGTTCATCACGATCGTGGACGAAGCGTATTTGCGCTCGGAAGTCAGCAAGGCGCTCGGTGTCATGGATCATCAGCAAGAAAATAGATGAATTCGTGATTTTCTTCACAGCATCTGCCGATGGTGTTGGTAATCTATCATCTGGTTGAAACCGGCTTTGGTTCTCAGCCTCCAAAAGAGTACGACTTGAGGGAGGCGGACCAGGAATCCGCCTCCCTCTTTTTGTTGTCACGGTAAGGTTTGCGGGAGCCGGTATCGGAAGTCGATGCCACGCCCGATGCGATGTCTTGAGACTATGAACTTTCGAGGCGGTTGTCGGTCATCTTGATGACGAGATTCGCGCCGGTGATCCTTGATCGGAAACGGCAAATCTCTCGGCTCTTGGAACCGGGCACTACGGCATCTGCCGTATTGTCGGTCATAGGAAAAGCCTGCCAAAGTTGCCGATCACAGTGGTGATTCCCGATCGCATCGGACCGGAAAGTGGATTCCACTCCTGGCAATATCCGGTGCGATGACAAGGCGTTAGATCATTGTCGCCGCGTCCGATCAGGCGCGCGACGACCTAGCCCACGGGAAGCCCGAGCCGAACCGCGAAGGCCGCCAGTTCGGCGGCGCTATGGAGATCGAGCTTGCGCATGAGATTCTCGCGATGCTTGCGCGCGGTCAGCGGGCTGATGCCGAGCTGCGCGGCGGCCTCGCGGGCGGTGGCGCCCCCGGCGATCAGCACGAGCAGTTCGCGCTCCCGGCGGGTGAGCGGGACGTGAGAGAGTGCGTCGAACGGGACGCCGTTGGCTGCCGGCGGCGGGGCGCCTTTCTGCAGGGCGGTTCCCAGCGGTGGGCTGACATAGGTTTCGCGTCGTTGCAGTGCCGCGAGCGCGGCGAAGAACTCGTCGAGATCGCCGCCCTTGACGAGATATCCGGCGACGCCGGCTGCGAGGGCTCCTTCCACCGTCCGCATGTCGGTATTGGCGGTCAGGATCAGGATGTGCAGGCGGGGAAAGCGTTCGCGCAAGCCGCGGATATAGGACAGTCCGGTCAGCCCCGGCATGCCGAGATCGAGCACCAGGAGATCCGGCGCAGTCGCCGCCAGCAGCCGGAGCAGGCTCGCTCCATCAGCTGCCTCGCCGACGACCTCGTGCTCGCCTTCGGTCGCGATCAGCAGCTTCAGGCCCTCGCGGATCAGGGCATGATCGTCCGCGAGGACGATGCGAAGGCCGGATCGGCCCGTTCCGGGCGGGGCTTGCGAAAAGCGGAGGCGAATCATCGCGGAGATTGTCGCGCTCCTGATCCACCCGGGGTAGTCGCAGGGCCGGATCGCAGACCCCGGGTGAACGCATGATGGAAACGCCCGCACCTGCCGGGCGAGAGGAGCGCGTGCAGGCCGGGTTGATCGACCTGCTCTTTCGCCAGTCGCGCGCGATCCTGCTCGCCAATTTCGTCATTCCCTGGCCGGTTGCCTATGTGCTGCGCGAGGCGGTGCCCGGCCAGCAGCTCCTGGCCTGGATCGGCGCGATCTACGTGTTGACCGGCGCACGGCTCCTGGTCTCTCGCAGCTATTTCAGACGCGGTGCCGCGGCGGCGGGGCCCTTGGTCTGGGCGCATCGCTTCACGCTGCTTTCGATCCTGTCGAGTCTGCTCTGGGGCGTGATCGGCGGGATCGGCTTCGTGCCCGAGCAGCCGCATCTGATCGCCTTCGTCTGCATCGTGCTGACCGGCATGTCGGGCGGGGCGGTGCCGTCGCTCTCGGCCTATCCGCCTGCCTATGCCGGCCTGTTGATCGCGATGCAGCTGCCTTTCGTGCTGCGCTGCCTGCAGCAGGAGGAGGCGATCTATTCGGTCTATCTCGTCTTCGCCGCCTGTCTGCTCGGCGTCTATCTCTACTACAGCCTCGTCACCTATCGGGCGCTGCGCGAGACGGTGTCGCTGCGCTTCGAGAACCTTGCCCTGGTCGAGGGCCTCGAACGCGAGCGCGACCGGGCCACGGCCGCGGACCGGGCGAAGACACGCTTCCTCGCCGCGGCGAGCCATGATCTGCGCCAGCCGATCCATGCGGCGGCGCTGTTCACGGCGAGCCTTGCGACGCTCGCCCGCCGGGGCGATGTCGCGGCCGCGGCGGCGAAGGGTATCGCCGGGAAGCTGGAGGCGGCGCTCGCCTCGCTCGACGGCCTGCTGCATGGGTTGGTCGACGTGTCGCGGCTCGATGCCGGCCTCGTGCCGGTCAGCCGGCGGCCGATTCATCTGCGGCGGATGCTCGACGACCTCGGCGAGGAGTATGCGCCGCAGGCGCGCGAGCGTGGCATCGCGCTGCGTCTTGCTGCCAGCGACGCCTGGATCGAGAGCGACCCCATCCTGCTCAAGCGCATCCTCGACAATTTCCTGTCGAACGCCTTGCGCCATGCGCCGGCCGGCCGTGTCCTGATCGGCTGCCGGCGCCGTGGCGATGCGCTGGAGATCCAGATCGTTGACACCGGGCCGGGCATCCCGGCGGGGCAGCTCCAGACCGTGTTCGAGGAGTTCACCCAGCTCGACAATCCGCAGCGCGACCGCGAGCAGGGGCTGGGCCTCGGCCTCGCCATCGTCCGGCGCCTTGGCGAACTGCTTGGGCACAAGGTCGGGCTGAATTCCATCCCCGGTCGCGGCTCGACCTTCTGGGTGCGGGTGCCCGTGACTGCCACTGCCACGACGAATCCCGCGCCTGGGCCCGTGCTGGCTCCGTCGGCGACGCTGTGCATCATGGCGCTGGACGACGATGCCCAGATTCTCGACGGCCTCGCGATCTTGCTGGCCGCCTGGGGTCATGAGGTGTTCGCCGGGCAGGATGTAGAGGAGCTCCGCCGACGCCATGCCGCGGCGGGCGGGCCGCCCATCGATCTCGTCATCGCCGACTATCGGCTCGCGGGCGGGATGAGCGGAAGCGAGGCGATCGCTCGGCTGAGCGGGTATCTCGGCCATGCCGTGCCGGCGCTGATCGTGACCGGCGACACGTCGCCGGAGCGCCTGCGCGAGCTGACGGCGACCGGCCGCATCGTGCTGCACAAGCCGGTCGCACCGGAGCGCCTGCGGATCGCGATACGCGAAGCTACCGGCGCCGGAGGGGTCGTGTCGGGCGCCGACTGATCGCGATCGCGTTCGGCGGCGCAACCGCCAGAGCGTCAGCTGGTTCCGCGTCGAAATCAAGCTGACGAGCGTGCCCTAGCTCAAGGGCGTTCCCGAATGCGTGCATTCGTCGAGGATGTCGAAGAATCCGTCTTCCTGACTGGAAACCACGATCGAGCGGCCGCTCAGGCTGACCGTCTTACGTTGGCGGCGTTGTCCGTCTCGTTGGCAACACCCATGTGCTGGCGCAGGCCTTCAAGGAAGGCCCCGCCAATGTGCAGGAAGTTCGCAGATCTGTAACGAAGTGGCGCGCCCGAAAGGAGGAAGCTCCAAAGAACCATCGCGTTTGATTTCAAAGCCTTACGCCGATCATAATGACGAAGTTATACGGCTCGTTATGCAGTATCAATAGGGCGTTTGAGTATCCTCGAATGGTGCCGAATAGCCCGTAATGGTGGTCTCAATCTCCCCATTTCGAAGGCATTATTGTCTGCTGGGCCTTCTCAGATCGGCCGCCCGCAGTGGCCGCGTCGCGCCAACTGCAGACATTGGAGTCTTGCCAGTAGGCGGACATTACGGGCACTAGGCTAAAGGAGCCACTTCGACCCGTGGCGGACACAAGGCGGTCTGATCGGACATCGGGGGCGAGCGTCGTGGACTTCATACAAATCGCGATCTCAGCGCGCTTGGCTCACGCCGATCTTATCGCGGGGGACCGCGATCTTGAGGCGGGCCCGAGCGACCCCGCGACCCGCCTCATCCTCATCAAGCAGCTGCTGGTGACCTGCGCCAATGTCAGCGACCTGGAGGGGATCAGCCGGGCCCTCTACCAAGCGCACCCCGAGCTTGGCGACTTGATCACCGCGCACAAGCGCAGATTCGAGTTTGCCAAGTACATCCGCAACATCGCCGTGGGTCACGTGAACCCCGCGCTTTGCCGCAAGGCGATCGAATGGCGGCCGGAGCTTAACGCGCTGTTGGCCGAGCCCAAGGAGGGCGCAGGTGTGTTCCTCGGCTACGCGGTCCTGGAAACCGCCATCAACACATATGTCGATGGCGAACGGCATAGGATTTTCGAGAGCGACACCGATCTGGCCTATCCGCCCGACATGACGCGGTTCCTCAACTTCCTCGGTCAGACCGTCCATCTCGGGATCGCCTATTGTGAAGCTCTCGGCGCCGTGGCGGTGACAGAAGCGAAGCTTCCCGACTTCCAGAAACACCTTCTCGATTTGGCAATGAAAGCCGGACGGACGGACTTCAAGTTCATCACGAGAAAGGGGGAAGCGTCGTAGGGGAAAGCCTTTCTCTGCGTTCGAGCCGACGCCATCTCACTCGACCTTTCGGTACGATTCGACTCTAGGTGTTGAAAGACGACAAGCGATTCATCTTAACCGCCGCTACTCATGCCCAGCAGGCGGCCGATTTCCTGCACGAGCGGCAGCCTGCACCTCAGGCGGCTTGACCCGCATCAGGGGCGAGTTCGACAGCGCCCGGCTTATTCACCTTATACGCGACCAAAACGCTTGCGGATCCAGTCGAGCAAAAGGGCCACGCGAGAAACCGGGACGCTGACCGGCTGTTCGACTGACGCGGGCTGGTCGAGGCGTTCGAGATAGCGGCGAACGTCGAACATCGGATCTCCGACCGCCTTGGCCGGGTAGTGAGGGCAAGGCTTGCCACGCCGCCGGGCTAGGCGGTCCGAGGGGGCCACCGTGCCCAGGTTGGCGTCGTAGGCGAAATAGGCGCTGCGGGGCGGATCAGACATCCAGGGCGTCAGCAACTGGACCACGAGGCCAGCGGCGGTCGACGCCATCAGGCCATTCGGCCAGACCACCTGCGGCCGGCTGCCGGCGACGCCATAGCGCTGCGCCTCCACCTTCAGCCGCTCGTCGGTGACCAACTGCAGGCATCGCAGGCAGGGCTCCCCCGGCATGGACAACACCACCTGCCCGCTGACCAGGCTTTGGCCGGCACCGGGCAAAGGCGTAACGTCCATCCCCATGTCGATGTACGGGATCATAAAGCGGCGGCAGAAGGCCTCCAGTTCGTCCTTAGAGCCGATGTGGTCGAGGCCGCCCACGATGATGTCACAGCCCTTCAAGAGGTCACCGACCTCCTGCCACTTGGCCTTGCGCATCACGATGCGGGCGTCCGGATTGACCGCCCGGATTACGCGCGCCGCGATCTCGATCTTCGGCCGCTCCGCCCGGACGTCGTCCAAGGTCCCGCCGACCAACCTGTTGAGATTGGTCAGGGTGATGATGTCGTCGTCGAGCAGTATGAAGCCGCCGATCCCTAGGTGGGCCAATTGTTGGACCACGTGGGAATTGCCGCCGCCGAGCCCCACCAGGCCGACGGTCGCCGAAGCCAATCTGGCGTCGCTGTCCGCGCCAAGGAAGTTTTGTCGATCAAGCCAAGACATGGGACCCCCATTCGCGCTGCAGGGGCGCGTCGATGCGTTGGAATTGGTCGATGGCGACCGGCGCCCGGTCGTTGGCGAGCCACAAGAGGCCGTGGGCCGCGTCGTTGCTGAGGACGAGCAGGCCGTGCGGCATGCGCGGGCTGGTTTCGAAAAAGCCGGGGACGAAGTCATCAGCACTGTTCAGATCCACGCGGCTGAAGCCGGGCTTGCCGCGGCCTCCGTGGGTATGGACGTGCAGGAGCGCCGCCGCCGGTCTGTAGGCCGACTGCACCGCCTTGCGCATCGCCGCCGAGCCGATCTTAGCGCCGACCTTGCGGTCGATCTCATAATCTTCGTCGGCGACTGGCGTGTAGCCGCGGATCGTCAGCAGCAGCCGGTCGCCCAGGGCGGCCGCGCCGGCGATGAAGAAGCCCACGCGTTCGTGGGCGAAGGGATGCGGTCGGCGCAGGTCCTTGCGGACATCGTCCAGCAGCCGGCCGTCGATCTTCAGGTGCACGGTCATTGCAGAGGCCTCAGATGGGCGCCCAGGATTTCGTCCCAGCCGAGGCTGGGATCAACGCCGTTCCACGACATGGCGTGCCAAGGCGCGCCAAGGATGTTGTGGGTGGTCCAGTTCTGGCCGCGGGCGGGAAAGGGCTTCGACAGGAAAAGCCGCGAGACGTAGCCGCTGTGCTGGCCGGGGCAGAGAAGGCCATCGACCGTCTCCATCCCGCCCGCATACTGGACTCGCAACTCCGGAAGATGGACTAGCGGTTGCCCGCCATCTTCATGGATTTCGGCCCGGCGGCAGATCCGACGCAGCTTGCGCAGTTCCAGCGCCGGGTCCCTCACGACGAGTGCCCCACCGGCGGGTGCGACGAGAACTCCAGACCCTCGCGGATCTTGATCGACTCGCCGGGCTTCAGTTCGCGAAACTCGCCGTCCCGCTCGATCAGGTCGAGCAGGTAGCCGGCCGGCACCGAGAACACCGCGATCAGCTGCTCGGTGGTGTAGGCGCCGCGCTCCAGTTCGAATGGCGCTTCTTTGTAGTAGACCGTCACCGTCTTGGGCGGGCGGCGCAGCATCAGCCGCTCCACGCCCTTGGCGGCCAGGTCCACCAGATCGTCGTCGTCGAGGACGACGTCGCCGTCCTCGGCGTCGAGGACCAACACTTGGCCGTCGGCGGCCTTGGCCAGGAACTTGATGTTCTTGGCGGCCAGCTTCGCCTTAGGCCACTCCATGGACAGGCCCTCCACCGTGAAGCGGTGGAGGTCGTCGCCGCGGATCACGAAGAACCGCTCCACACCCGCTTCACCCAGGTCGACTGGCTCGCTGGGGCGGATCGACTCCAGCTCGCCCGAGCGCAGATGGCGCAGGATGGCAAACGCTTCGATCGGATGGGCGCCGGCGGCTTCAGCAATCTGCAGGCCGACGACCTTGCGATCGTCGAAGCGCACGCGGCGGAACTCGAAAGTTTCGTCGCCGAGTTCGACCGAGAAAACGCCGGCGGCGTCGCGGTCGAGGGCGTCCTCCTCCTGGGGAATGAGTTGGGTCATGGGTGGATACCTCGATCTTGGTGTGAAAGGGCCGCGATGCCGGCCCGCGACAATAGGAGTGACAGCGACTCGCAGGAAAGTCAACAACACACACCAAATTAAGCGGAATTGTTTATGAAAAGCACATTGAATGTCAGCCGGATTGACATCGCTTCACGAGGTTGTCATTATGTTCCTATGGACGACATGGAAGTTTACCGGCAGCTTGGCCGGAATGTCGCGCGCGTGCGCGGCAAGCTCGGCAAGACCCAAGCAGAGATCGCCGCGCAGATCGGCCTGACTCGCGCGTCGCTGGCCAATATCGAAACCGGCCGTCAGAAAGTCCTCATGCACCACGTCTTTCGGCTAGCCAACGCGCTCGAATGCCCATCTGTTCTCGATCTGATTCCAGAGACGTTCGTCTTCGCCGACGACGAGGCGCCGATCACTACGCACGGAAGCCAGCTCAGCGACCAGCAGCACGCCGCGGTGCAGCGGTTCGTTCAGATCGCCGGGAAGCGCTGACCATGGCCGATAAGGTGAAAGCCAGGGCGGAAGCCTTGCGGCTCTTTGAGGCCAACGCGGTCAAATCCGCGCCCGTGCCTCTCGACCGCATCGCCCGCGCGGCCGGCGCCATCGTGCAATACGCGCCGTTCGACGGCGAATTGTCCGGCATGGCCTTTATCAAAAACGGCCAGGCAATGATCGGCGTGAACTCCCTTCATGCGCCGACCCGCAAGCGGTTCACCTTGGCGCATGAACTTGGCCACGTGATCCTCCACCGTCATGTCCTGGAGGCGGAGGGCGTTCATGTCGACAAAGGCATCCTCCGTCGCGACACGTTGGCGTCCCAAGGCATAGACGACCGGGAGATCGAGGCGAACAACTTCGCCGCAGAACTCTTGATCCCAGAACCCTTGCTCGCTGCCGCGCTCGATGAGCGAACCCTCGACCTGGAGGACGACGAGGCGGTGCAGGCCCTAGCGAAGCGTTTCAACGTCAGCGCCAGCGCCCTGGTCTATCGGATCCAACGGTCATAGGCGGGCGCGTCGATGGGCTTCGTGATCTATGACCTCGAGACCACGGGCCTCAACAAACGGTTCGACCAGATTCTGCAGTTCGCCGCGGTCCACACCGACGCGAGCCTTGAGGTGCAGGAGCAGGTCGAATTCGAGGGGCGCCTACGCCCCCACATCCTGCCCTCACCCGGCGCCCTGCATGTCACGGGCCACCACTACGCGAACCTGATCGACCCATTGCGGCCGTCCTACGACGCCATGCTGGGCGGCATCTACGATACGATGAAGCGTTGGACCCCGTCGATGTTCATAGGGTTCAACTCAATCAGCTATGACGAAGAGGTCCTGCGCCAAGCCTTCTACGAGTCCCTGCGGGCGCCGATCTACGTCACAAACAGGGATGGCAATTCGCGCGGCGACCTTATCAAGCTGGCGCGGGTGGTTGGGACCTTGCAGCCCGACGTTCTCAAGACTATCCGAGGTCCGGACGGCCGGCGTGTGTTCCGCCTAGCCGACCTCGCCCAGGCCAACGGAATCCATCCCGGTCAATCGCACACCGCGTCTGCCGACGTCGCGACTACTCTGGCGCTTTGCCGGCTGATCGCTGCTGAAGCGCCAATCCTGTGGTCGAGCTTCATGCGGTTCTCAAATAAGGCCGAGGTTCTGAGCTTTATCGCCGAACGTAATGCGTTCGCGGTGTTCGAGTTCAAGAGGGGCGTCCAGGACATTCACCCGGTAACAGCGATCGGCTTCAAGCCCACCGACAAGAACGTTCGCTACTGCCTGGACCTGACGGCGGACCTCGCCGCGCTTCGGCGGATGTCGTCGGCGGAGTTGATGATCGAGGTCGGAAAGCCCGATGGGCCGGTATTGCGCATGAAGGCCAATGGCTCGCCGATCCTCGCCGAGCTTTGGGAGATTGATCACGCCCTGCTCGGCGACTTCACCGAGGCTGATCTGGAGACGAGGGCCGCCGATGTGGGCGGAGACACGGCTTTTGTTCAGCGCCTGGTCACTGCAGCCATAGCCTCCGAGAGGGTCTGGCCGAAGTCAAAATACGTCGAGTTCCAGATCTACGAGGGCTTCATCCAAGACTGGGACGAGGATTTGTGCCGGCGATTCCATGCCGCCGCCTGGCAGGATCGGCCGGCGCTGATCGATCGCTTCCAAGACCCGCGGCTGAAGAAGCTGGCCCGGCGTATGATCTATTTCGAGCGGCCTGATCTACTCGACCCCGACATTCGCGGACAGATCGACCAGGCGATCTGGGGGCGCTTGCGGGGAAATGAGCCCGACGCACCGGGCCGAACCTACGCCGCCACGCTTCAGGAATTCGACGCCCTGGTGGCCGAGATCCAGATCGTCAGCCCGTCCCTGGCGAGCTACCGCGACTATCTTCAGTCGCAACTCGTCGCGGCCGCCTGAGGCGCTTGGTCTCGATGTCGAGGTAAATGTGCATGCGGCAGGTCCTCCTGTAACCTCTCCCCATGACTCGCGTCCGCCCCAACAGACGATAGAGCGCTGGCACGCTGATATGACATCTGCCAATCTGATCAGGCAACGGCTCGAAGAGGCTGTCGGATCGGGGGGATCGATGCTCACTAAAGTCGGCAGATTGAAAAATCTGGGCGTATTTGCGGACTACACCTGGGGCGCACAGCTTCCGAAATTCGAGCGATACAATCTCATCTATGGAGACAACGGCTCGGGGAAGACGACGCTCTCCCGCCTATTCGAATGCTTGGGGGTCGGCGCGCACGACGACTATCCGACGCTCGAATACAGAATCGAGAGCGAATCCGGCGACATCGTTCATGGTCGGGCGGCACACCGAAGGGTCCGCGTCTTCAATGCCGACTACGTCCAGCTCAACATTGGACCCATCGATGGCGCGCTCAAGCCGATCCTGGTCGTCGGCGAGGAAAACAAGGCGATCGCTGACGAGCTGGTGATCGAACAGGCCGAAATTTCCAGTCGAACGCAGCTGATCAACGCCGCGAAGGACGCGATCAGCACCTTGGAGACGAGCCGCGGCAAGGTCTTCACCGCGATAGCGAAGACGATCAGCGAGGCTACCAGTGGCAGCACGGTTCGCAATTATCGAAAGAACAACGCCGAGGCCGCATTCGTAAAGCTAACGGCCGACTTGACGCTCTCTGCGGCGGACCTCGAACTCCGCCGCGCGACGCTCCGGCAGGAGCCTATGGACGATGTCGCCTCCCCAAGCGAGCTACAGGTCACGGTCGGGGACAGCGCCGTTCCAATGACGGTCGCAGTCAGTTCCCTGCTGCAGGAAGCATCGAGTCTTTGCAGTCGGTCGGCGATCTCGGATGCAATCCAGCGCCTGCGAGATCATCCCGACATCGCCTCGTGGGTCGAACAAGGGCACGCGCTCCACAGACAACATGGCAGTACCGACTGCGAATTCTGCGGCCAACCGGTTCCGACGGAGCGATGGAGCCGACTTGAGGCTCACTTCAGCACCGAAGACCAGGCACTCAAGTCGGCAATCGAAGCGTGCGCGGCGTCAATCGGTGCCCTCATGGCGCCACTCAATGCCGTAGTGCTTCCCGATCGGCTCGCGCTCTACAGCGACTTGCGGGACCGCTACGACGCTGCGGTTGCGGCTTGGCAAGCGGCCAAGCAGGAAGCTGACCGGCAGGTGCAAGCGGTCCTGGAGCGCCTAGCCGCCAAGCTAGCCGCCAGGACGGAGGCCCTTTCTTTCGACCTGGAGGTCGACCTATCGGCAGTCGCGGAAGCCCATGCGGCGCTCGCGGCCGTAATCAAGGATCAGAATGAAAAGACGGCGGGGCTTGGGCAGGCAAGCGACAAGGCACGGGCCGAGATCGAGCAGCACTACCTGACCAGCATCAAGGCCGACGTCGCGGATTATGATCAGAAGATCCGCGACAAGCAGGATCAGATCACGCTCGCAACCGAGGGGTCGCCGGCCGAGGGGAAGCCGAGCCTAGAGGCACTCCAGACCTCTACAGCAGAGAAGCGCGCCCAGATCTCGAATGCGCATAAGGCCGGCGAGCGGCTGACGAAGCTGCTTCACGCTTTCCTTGGCCGCAGCGAGTTGGTCTTCAACTCAAGCGACGAGGGCTATCGAGTCCTACGGAACGGCAGGGTTGCCAAGCGACTGAGCGAAGGAGAGCGAACTGCGATCGCGTTCATCTACTTCATCGTGCAGCTGGAGGATCAAGATTTCGACCTAGCCGATGGCATTGTCGTCATCGACGATCCGGTATCCAGCCTAGACGCAAGCTCGGTCTACCAGGCGTTCGGCTTCCTGAAGGCTGCCGTTAAAGGCGCGAAGCAGGTTTTCATCCTCACGCATAACTTCAGCTTTCTCCGGTTGCTCCTAAATTGGCTCCAGACCTTGCCAAGAGCCGAGCGCAAGAACGCGTTCTATATGCTGGTTTGCCGCACGGACGCCGACAGCCGCACGTCGACCATCGGCGCGTTGGACAAAGCGCTGATCGATCACCCGACGGAGTACCACTTCCTGTTCAAGGTTCTCGCGCGCTTCCAAAACGACGGCACGATCGCCGGCTGCTATCACATCCCCAATGTGGTTCGAAAGGTGCTTGAGACCTTCCTCGACTTTCAGGCACCCGCACCCGAAAAGCTGCATGCGAAGCTCAACTCCGTCACCTTTGATGAGGCCAAGAAGTCTGCGATCTACAAATTCTCGAACGACTTGTCGCACCGGACCGGCCAAGGCTTTGAACCGGGGCTCGTTCAGGAGAGCCAGAAAAATGCAGCCTATCTTCTGGAAATGATCAAGGAGCTCGCGCCCGCGCACTACGACGGGATGATGGCCTCGATCGCGTAGCGGCATGCGGGAAATGGGCGCCATCTCCTTTAGGCCATCTAAATGCTTCGCCATGCATGCCGATGCGTCCAGCAGCCAGCCTGCGCGACATGACGCCACCACAGACAACGATGCGGTTGAACGCCTGGCTTTGGACCTCGTCCGCTTCGGGACGCTCGGCTTCCAGGCTCCATACCGTATCGTCTCAAGCCCGACATTGATCGGGGCCTGACCATAGCGAGGAGCCGGAGCGGTTCCGCTGGTTGCCGGTTGCGTCAGTCGAGGCGAGTCAGGTCGCCGCGTCTTCGCCCGCCTGCGACCCGGTCGAGATTCGCTTCCAGCTCGGCGCGAGTGTGCATGCGGGCCCAGCGTAGAGGCCCGCCCAAATGCCGGGGAAAGCCGTAGCCGAGGACGAGCACGAGATCGACGTCGGAGGCGCGTGCCGCGATGCCATCCTCTAGGACGAGAAGCGCCTCGTTGACGATCGCGGCCATGGCCCGATCCTGAATTTCCTTGCGAGACAACGAACGTGCCGTCACCTGCCGCTCGGCACGCGCCTTCCCGATGAGGATGGCCAAGGCCGGATCGACGAGCTTTTGGCCGTTCTCGTAGCGATACCAGCCGGAGCCAGACTTGCGGCCGAGGCGGCCGGCCTCGACCAGCCATTCGAGTACGGGCAGATCGCTCCTGTCGCCAGTTTCGGCCTGCTTGCGGTTTCGATGGGCCCAAGCGATGTCGAGCCCGGATAGATCGGAGACCGAGAAAGGACCCATGGCGAAACCAAGCGCTTCGATCGCGGCGTCGATCTCCTCGGGCAGGGCTCCGTCCAGCAGCATCGTTTCGCACTGGCTCCGGTAGGCGCTATAGATGCGGTTACCGATGAAGCCCTCGCCGACGCGGGAACCGACGGCGACCTTGCCGAGCATGCGGCCGAGCTTCAGAGCCGTCGCCAGCACTTCCGGCGCTGTGTTCGCTCCGCGGACGACCTCCAGCAGCTTCATGACATGGGCCGGCGCAAAGAAATGAAGGCCCACGACGCGGTCCGGCCGCGACATGACCGCGGCGATGACGTCGAGATCGAGATAGGAGGTATTGGAGGCGATGATCGTCTCCGCAGGCAACAACTGGTCGAGCCTGCGCAGCAGATCCCGCTTGACGTCCATATCCTCGAAGACCGCCTCGAGCACGAGATCACAGCCGGCGAGATCGGCGAGCTCGGTCGTCGTGGCGAGCGCAGCCGGCTTAGCCGCTCTGGCGAGAAAGCAGTCTATCCGCACTCGCGCTGCGTCCAGCGCTCCGGGTTTGAAATCCGCCAGCGTTATCGGCATGCCAGCGGCTAGGAAGGCGGCTGCGATGCTGGCACCCATGGTGCCGGCACCGACGATGCCGATGCTTGCGATGGGCCGCGGCTTCACCCCTGCGAGCCCCTCGATGCGAGCAGCCGCGCGCTCGGCAAAGAACAGGTGGCGGAGCGCCGCCGACTCGTCCGATTGCCGCAGGCGCTGGAAAACAGCCCGGTCCTCGTCCAGCACTTCGTCGAACGGCCGGCTGAGGGCGCGTTTCAGCGCGGCTACCTGCTCATGCGCATGAGGCCGGCCACGGCCGCGTCTTAGCGCTCCTTCCGCTGCTTGTTCGAAGGCGGCGGGATCGACGAATTTGGCCGGCATATCCCTCAGCCTGCGCTTGCAAGGGCCCAGCGCTTTGGCAAAGTTCTCCGTTTCCGAACGGAGATTGCCGACAATTTGGTCGATCAGGCCAAGCTGCTGCGCCTCCGGCGCCTTGACGCGCCGACATGACGAAACGATCTCAAGCACGGTGGCCGCGTCCGTCAGGCGCGCCGCGCGCACCGTGCCGCCTGCACCGGGGATGATCCCGAACATTCCCTCGGGCAGGCCGATCACAGCTTCGGCCACGGCGATGCGGAAGTCACAAGCGAGTGCGAGTTCGTAGCCTCCGCCCAGCGCAGCCCCGTCGATCGCGGCGATCACCGGCTTCGGACAGTCCTCAATCGATGCTATCACGTCGGGCAAGGTCGGCTCGGCTGGCGGCCTGTCGAACTCCCGCAGGTCAGATCCCGAGACGAAGGTTCCGTTGCCGCCAACCAGGACGATCGCCTTCATGGCAGCATCGAACGACAGGGCCGACATGCTTTCGATCAGGGCTCGGCGCAGGTCGAGCGAAAGGGCGTTCACAGGCGGATTGTCGATGATGAGGAAGGCGATGCCGTGCCTTCGCTCGATATGAACAGCTGCTCGTTTCGCCATTGCTTCTTTCGCGGGTTCGCTTGTTGCCTGCCTTGATCTGTGAATGCCGTTATAACGGATTCGGCGGCCCGTCTCACTAGACGGACCAAGTTTCATTATATAACTTGCGCGGATGAGTTTCCAATCGCTCACTGCGGAATTCGGTTTTCGAATGCGAAGCCCTCTGAAAGGGGCGGCGGCGGAGTGTGGGAGAGTGGCTATGCGAGCATTGTGCGTTCGGCGCAGCGAGCGGGAAAGCCCGGCTCGCAGACGCCTCGATCGGCAAGAATAAAACTCGTCGGTGAAGCTCGCAGTTCACTTTTTTTCTTGACAGGCAGATCGCGGATCAAGGGTCGTAGCAATGCTCGACGTCAAAGATGAACAAATCGCCGTTCCATGCACCATCATGCGCGGAGGCACCAGCAAAGGTATTTTTTTCCGTGAAACCGACATTCCTGCACCCGGTCCTTTGAGAGACGCCTTTCTCAAAAGGATGATGGGAACACCCCATCCCATGCAGATCGATGGCCTCGGCGGAAGTAACCTATTGACGTCGAAGATCGCAATCATCGGCGCGCCGAGCATTCCAGAAGCCGACGTCGACTACACCTTTGTACAGGTCGAGATAAATCGTAGTGTTGTCGATTATAAGGGGAATTGCGGAAATATATCTGCTGCGGTGGCGCCGTACGCGATCGAAGAAGGCCTGGTAAAAGCCGAGGGTGAGGTTGCGACGATTCGCATTCACAATACTAATACTGGAAAAATTCTCCTTTCGCGTGTGGCATTGCGAAACGGAAAGGCAAGGGTTGCGGGAGATACGGCCATTCCCGGCGTCAACGGTACCGGCTCGGCGGTCTTTCTGGACTATCTCGAAACGACTGGGGCTAAGAGCGGCTCGATCCTGCCGACTGGCAACCGGGTCGACACAATCGTCCTGGAGGACGGTCGCTTGCTGGAAGGCACGATCTGCGATGTCGCCAATCCCGCGATCTTCGTGCGCGCCGGCGACATTGGCATGAGCGGCAGCGAACTTCCGGCAGCTATCGACGGTGATGCAAAGCTGATCGCTCTGTTGCGCGAGATCCGGGGGAAGGCGGGCGTTCTCATGGGCTATACTCGGGATTGGCGCAAGATTGACGACGATAGTCCTCTGCTGCCGTTCGTGATGATCGTCGCGGCTCCGACCGATTACGTTGGCAGCGACGGCAAGACCATCGTTGCAGCGGATGTAGACATCAGGGTCCGGATGATCTTCATGAATCATTGCCATGAGGCAATGGCCGGTACAGGCTCCATGTGCATTGCTGCGGCGACCCAGATTCCCGATACAATCGCCAACGAAGCATTGGGTTCGCGGGATGCGGGTTCGGAGACGCTCAGGATTGGCCACCCATCCGGTTCCATGCACATCACCGTTCGGACGCGACCTTCAAACGGGCTCGAAGGTGTTCGGTTCGAAGCACTTGGCTTCGTCCGTACGGCCCGCCGCATCATGGACGGCGCCGTCTATGTACCGATCGCGGATCTGCCGGGCATCGACCAAATTTGAGCAGGCTCATCGGGGGCGAAGTTCCACAATTGCCATGTGAGTCACCGGCTTTCGGCAGAAAGCCGCTCAACACGACGTAATTCGTTGCTAACGCGCCGAATGTTCCGTTGTGATCACCGTCCTGTTATCTTGAGTTCTGCGTCGAGTTCGGGCAGGACGGTGAAGAGGTCGCCGACGAGGCCGTAATCCGCGATCTGGAAGATCGGGGCCTCCTCGTCCTTGTTGATCGCGACGATGACCTTCGAATCCTTCATGCCGGCCAGATGCTGGATCGCGCCGGAGATGCCCACCGCGATGTAGAGCTCGGGCGCGACGACCTTGCCGGTCTGGCCGACCTGCCAGTCGTTCGGGGCATAGCCGGCATCGACCGCGGCGCGCGAGGCGCCCATCGCGGCGCCCAGCCGGTCGGCGACCGGCTCGATCACCTTGCCGAAGTTCTCGGCCGAACCCAGCGCGCGGCCGCCCGAGATGATGATCTTGGCGGAGGCAAGTTCCGGACGGTCGGACTTGGCGACCTCCTCGCCCTTGAACGAGGAATTGCTGGGGTTCTCGGCCGCCGAGACGGTCTCGACCGCAGCCGAGCCGTCTTCGCCGGCCGCCGGGAACGAGGCGGTGCGGATGGTCATGAGCTTCTTGGCGTCGCTCGACTGCACGGTCTGGATGGCGTTGCCGGCATAGACCGGGCGCTCGAAAGTGTCGGGCGAGACGATCTTGCTGACGTCCGAGACCTGCATCATGTCGAGCAGGGCGGCGACGCGCGGCAGCACGTTCTTGCCGGTGGTGGTCGAGGGCGCGACGATGGCGTCGTAGCCGTCCGCGAGCTTGACGATCAGCGCGGCGAGCGGCTCGGCCAGCGCATGACCGTAAGCCGCGTCATCGGCGAGCAGCACCTTCTCGACGCCGGAAAGCCTGGCGGCGGCATCGGCGGCGGCCTTCGCGCCCTCACCGGCGACCAGGATGTGGACGGGGGCGCCGAGCCGGCCGGCAGCCGTCAGCGCCTTGGCGGTGGCGTCCTTGAGCGAGGCGTTGTCGTGTTCGGCGATCAGCAGCGTGGTCATCAGATCACCCCGGCGGTCTTGAGCTTGGAGACGAGTTCGGCGGCCGAGGCCACCTTGATGCCGGCGGATCGGCCGGCCGGCTCCACCGTCTTCAGGACTTTCAGACGCGGCGCGACATCGACGCCGAGCGCCTCGGCCGTGGTCTCGTCGAGCGGCTTCTTCTTCGCCTTCATGATGTTGGGCAGCGAGGCATAGCGCGGCTCGTTGAGGCGCAGATCCGTGGTGACGATCGCCGGCAGCTTCAGCGACACCGTCTGCAGGCCGCCGTCGACCTCGCGGGTGACGTCGACCGCGCCGTCGCCGAGCGCGACCTTCGAGGCGAAGGTGCCCTGCGGCCAGCCGAGGAGGGCGGCGAGCATCTGGCCGGTCTGGTTGCAGTCGTCGTCGATCGCCTGCTTGCCGAGGATGACGAGGCCGGGGTTCTCCTGCTCGACCACCTTCTTGAGAAGCTTGGCGACCGCCAGCGGCTCGACCACGCCGTCGACCTTCACGAGGATGCCGCGATCGGCGCCCATGGCCAGACCGGTGCGGATCGTCTCCGCCGCCTGCGCCGGGCCGATCGAGACCACGACGACCTCGGTCGCCTTGCCGGCTTCCTTGAGCCGCAGCGCCTCTTCCACCGCGATCTCGTCGAACGGGTTCATCGACATCTTGACGTTCGCCAGCTCGACGCCGGACCCGTCCGCCTTGACGCGGATCTTCACGTTGTAGTCGACCACCCGCTTCACGGGCACAAGGATCTTCATCGATCTATACCTCACTCGGCATATTTACGCGCCTGATAAGCTTTTGAGTCCGGACTAACGCTGTCCGATGCCGCTACCGCAGCGGCGGTCTCGCAAGATTGTTACTGCAGCAGACATTCCCGTTATTCCACGAAGACGGTCTCGCGTGCCGTCCGCAGCTTGGGGAGCAGAACGAGGAGGAGAAGGAGCCCGGCCGCGATCAGCAACGAGAGGCTGATCGGACGCGTAAAGAAGACGGAAGGGGACCCTTCCGAAAGTAGCATGGCGCGCCGCAGGTTTTCTTCCATGAGCGGACCGAGCACGAAAGCCATCACGAGCGGGGCCGGTTCGCATCCCCAACGCATTATCGCATAACCGGCAAAGCCGAAGATCAACATTATGAGGATGTCGAACTCAGTGTTGCTGACGCTGTAGACGCCAATGCAGGAGACGGCGAGAAGGAACGGATAAAACAGACGGTAGGGAACCTTCAGGATGCTGACCCAGACTCCAATTAAGGGGAGGTTTATCACGATAAGGAGAGCGTTGCCGACCAGCATACTCGCAATCAGGCCCCAGAAGAGCTCGGGATTGCTCCGCATCACCTGGGGGCCGGGCTGGATGCCCTGGATCATCATCGCACCGGCCATCAAGGCGATGACGGCATTCGACGGGATTCCGAGCGTCAGCAGCGGGATGAAGGAGGTCTGCGCGCCGGCATTGTTGGCGGCTTCCGGGGCAGCCACTCCCTCGACGGCGCCGTGTCCGAATTCCTGCGGCTGTTTCGAGATTCTTTTTTCCAGGGCATAGGCCGCAAACGAGCTCAGCATCGCGCCGCCGCCGGGAAGCATGCCGAGGACGAGGCCGAGCGAGGTGCCGCGCACGGTCGCAGGCGTCGCCCGACGGAAATCCTCCCGCGATGGCCAGAGATTCGTGACCTTGTCCTGTATCAGGGCCCGTTCTTCCGGGTTCACGAGGTTTTTGATCACCTCGGCAACGGCGAACAGGCCCATTGCAAGCGGCACGAAGCCGATGCCGTCGTTCAGCGCCTGGATTCCGAAGGTCATGCGGGGAACGCCGGAGGCCACGTCCGTGCCCACACAGGAGAGCAGCAGCCCCACGACGATCATGGCCAGCGCCTTGTCCAGGCTCCCATGGGCCAGAATGACGGCGGCGATCAGGCCCAGCGTCATCAGGGAGAAATATTCGGCGGGGCCGAACAGAAGCCCGACTTCCGACAGCGGTTTCGCGAAGAGCGCGATGACGATGGTCGCGACGCAGCCCGCGAAAAAGGAGGCAAGTGCGGCCACGGCCAGAGCAGGGCCCGCGCGGCCCCGCCGCGCCATCTGATGCCCGTCGATGCAGGTTACGACCGAGGAGCTTTCGCCGGGCATATTGACGAGGATGGCCGTGGTAGAGCCGCCGTATTGCGCGCCGTAATAGATGCCCGCGAGCATGATCAGCGCGGCGATCGGGGGAAGATGGTAGGTTACGGGGAGAAGGATCGCGACAGTTGCGATGGGCCCGAGGCCGGGCAGTACGCCAACGAGTGTTCCGATGAGCGCGCCGATGAAGCACCATATCAGATTGGTGGGAAGCAGCGCGGTGGAAAGACCGGTCAGGAACAGCGAGAACGACTCGTACATCAGCGGAGCATCCACGGGAGCAGGGGGATCGGAAGGCCCAGCGCGAAAACGAAAATGCCGCTCAGGACGGCTGACAGGCCGAACGCGAGCGGCAATATTTCGACGATGCGCGCCGAGCGCTCGGCAACCGCAGCGATCAGCACCAGCCCCGCGATGGTGATCGCCAGCCCCAGCGGGAACAGCGCCAATGCGAACCACGCGACGGACGTCAGGACCCAGAAAATCGGCCGTATCCCCCAGGCGCCCTGTAGGGGGCGAGCCCCCCGCACGACCGCGCGCAGCACGAAAATCGCGGCGGTCGCGAGCAGAAGGCATGAGATGAGGCTCGGAACGAATCCCGGCCCCATGCGCATGGCGGTGCCGAAGCGCAGGCTCGTGCTGGCATGGAGGCCGACGAGGGCTAGAGCCCCGATGCCGAGGCCGAACTGAAAATCAGGGTCGTTCGCGATCTGGCGCATGGCGGGCGAATCCTTCTGGAGCGGGGGAATTCGTAATGTTCCAGAGTGATAGGGAGCCCCTCTTGCCGCGCAGGCAAGAGGAGCAAAATGACAACGACGGCATGGAGTCGGCCCAAAAACGCCGTCCGGGATAACGTTGGATTTACCGGGATCGGTCATTCGAGCTTGATATTGGCCCGTTGCACGAGAGCCGTTAGGCGCTCGATGTCATCCTTGATGATTTGACGCATTTCGTCTGAGCTCGAGCTTTTCGCCTCGATCCCGAGCAGGCGAGCCTTGTCTTGGAAGGTCTTCGAGTCTATGGCCTTCACTAGGGCAGCGCGCAGTTTCCCGATATGGTCGGCTGCCATCTTTGGAGGCGCGATCAGCCCATACCATTCGGCGAAGTCGAAGCCGTCGATCTTCGTCTGTTCCTTCACGGTGGGAATTTCGGGGCGCAGCGTCGTGCGATTGGCCGTCGAAACGGCTAGCGCGCGCAGCTTTCCGGCTTCGACATGCGGCCACACCGAGCTGATCGTGGCGAACTGCATCTGCACTTGGCCGCCGATGAGATCCTGCACGGCCGGTGCGGCGCCCTTGTAGTGAACGGGCTCGATCTTGATGCCGGCTTCGAGATTCAAAAGCTCGACGGCGAAATGGCCGGCCGTGCCGGCGCCGGAGGTCGCCGCGAAGGTCTTCTTCCCGCTCGCTTTGACTTCCTGGAACAACTCGGGAACGGTCGTCGCCTTCACCGATGGGTGGACGACCAGCACCAGCGGCACCCGGCCGAGCATCGTCAATGGGGCGATATCTGCGATGGGATCGTAGGGCACCGCCATCTTGAGCGCGACGCTCGATGCGTGAACGGAGACGATGAGCCCGAAGGTGTGTCCGTCCGCCGACCGGATGACCGCATCCGTGCCGGGAATTCCGGAGCCACCCGGCTTGTTCTCCACGATGATGGGATGCCCGAGGCTGTTGCCGACGCCGTCCTGCGCCATCCTGGCGAGGGTATCCGCCGCGCCGCCGGGCGTATACGGCACCACGAGCTTCAGCGTCGTCGAAGGCCATTGCTGCTGCGCACGGGCAGCGCTGTCCGTAAGCAAGGTCGTCGCGACGGCGCTGCCAAGGAGGCCGCCTATGACGCTACGACGGTCGCTTACCGCCATTTTGCCCAATCGATCCGATGGTTTCTCCATGATGTCTCTCTCCCTGCGCTTTTTTCTTGTGCCATTGACGGATGGCCGTCAATATTGGAACCGGTTCCGCTAGGCGGAGTCAATGTTTTTTAGAGGGAACGATGACGGACGCTGCGCTAACCGATATGGTCGTTCTGGAAATCGGAGACAGACGTGCGACAGCCGCGTGTGGCCTCCTGCTGGCGCAAGCCGGGGCGACCGTGATCGTGGTCGAGCCGGAGGCGGCTCCTCTCCGGGACAAATGGGCGAGCCGCGCCACGCTGCTCGCCGGCAAACGCAGTCTGCTCTGGGACGGCGACAGCGATCTTCTACGCCAGGCCGTCGCAGCTGCGGACATCGTGTTGCTGTCCTCGGATCTTGTGAGCCCCGTCGGCTCCGCTGTCTCTGATATGCTCGGAGGCGACCAGATCGTCTGCGACATCACGGCCTTCGGCCGAGATGCATCCGCCGATATGACAGGCTGGCCTGAGAAGCTCATGCAGGCCGTCTCGGGTGTCGCCGACATTACCGGCCCCTCCGATGCTCCGCCGACGCTAAGCGATGTGGCCGTTCTCGAGTTCCATGCCGGGATCTATGCGGCCTCCGGCGTCCTCGCCGCGCTGCGCGTGCGCCGGCGGGACGGCGTCGCCCAGCGTGTCGATGTCAGCATCTATGAATGCGGCGTCAATTCGCTGGCGACCTTTCTGCCGTTGCACTACGGCGGCAAGGAAACCACGCGGGCGGGCAACCGTCATCCGATGGCAGCGCCGTGGAACGCCTTCCAGGCGGCGGATGGCTGGCTGCTGATGTGCTCGGCGAAGGATCAGCACTGGGTCCGGCTGTGCGATATCATGGGCGTGCCGGAGTTGGGGCGAGAGGGAAACCTCACAAGGCTCGCCGACCGCATCGTCCGGGTCGATGAGGTCGACGCCATCGTCAATGCATGGACGATGCGGCGCTCGGTCGAGGCCTGCATCGCCGAACTCAGCGCCGGGGAGATTGCCTCCGGCCCGATCGTCACGGTCGCGCAGTTCGAGACTGATTCGAACATCGCGCATCGTGGGATGGTTCGGCGGGTGAGCGACCCCGCCACCGGCCGGTCCGTGCTGGTCGCCGGAACCCCGCTGAGGGCGTCGCTCACGCCGGGTGTCGCGCCGCGGCACGCACCGAGGCCGGGGAGCGACCGGGAGCTGGCCAGCGGGCTGCGGCATCGGGCTCTGGGAGGGAGCGCGTCCTGTCCAGATCTGCCCTGCTCTGGCCTAAGGGTGATCGAGATCGGACAGTACACGACCGCGCCGCTAGCGGCCCGGCAGCTTGCCTCGTTCGGCGCGGAGGTCATCAAGCTCGAGCCGCTTGAGGGGGAAGCCTCGCGCGCCTGGCCGCCGCACCAGGACGGCACCGGCTACTTCTTCGCCATGAGCAATGCCGGCAAGCGCAGTCTCAGCCTGGACCTGCGCAACGACGCGGACCGGAAGGTGTTCCGTAAGCTTCTCCGGGTTTCCGATGTCCTGGTCGAGAACATGAAGCCGGGTTCCCTGACACGGCTCGGCTTCCCGCCCGATGTGTTGCAGCAGATCAATCCGGCGCTGATCTATTGCGGCATTTCGGGATTCGGCGCGGACTCAACTCTCCCGGGCCGGCCTGCCTTCGATACCGTGGTTCAGGCGATGTCGGGCTTGATGGACCTGACCAGCGTCGACGGCGTGCCGATGAAGCTCGGGATCTCTGCCGGAGACATCACGGGCGGGATCATGGCGTTGTTCGCCATCCTGGCCATGCTGGAGGTGCGCGACAGAACCGGCAAGGGACAGAGCATCGACCTCGCGATGCAGGATGCCGCGGTCTGGATCACGCAGACGAACTGGAACGGCGAAACCTCCGAGCCGGCCTGCGTGCTCGCCTGCGCCGATGGCTATGTCGCTGTCATGGCGGAGCATGCGGCCGCGACCGGCGCGCTGTCCGACTCCGGCATCGACGCCGCCCGCAGCAACCGCGCGGAGATGGTCGCATCCCTCAGGCGGCACGGCTTCGCCGCGGCGCCCGTCCGCACTATCGCGGAAATCGCGGACGATCCCGCGACCGTCGAAACCGGCCTGATCGACTGGTGCCGCGACGGGAGGCTGGACTGGCCCCGGCTGCGCGCGCCTGTCAGGCTCTCGCGGACGCCCTGTGTCGTCGGTCGCCCGGTCGGAGTGCTGGGCGAGGCCCGTGACGATGTCCTTGCGCTCGTCGATCCGAGCCCGCTTCCGCGGTGACGCGGGCAGGCCCTAGGGAGGCGCGGTCGCAGCCGAGCCATCGTTCATGAATCGGCCCGGGGCTTCAGGAAGTCCCCCGCACGCATCTGCGGGTGCGATCGCTCGTATTGCGGGGGGTAAAAGACCTGCTCGCCGAGCTCCATCGCCGCGTGCCACGGCCAGCGCGGGTTGAACAGCATGCCGCGTCCCAGCGCCACCATGTCGGCCTGCCCCGATGCGACGATATCCTCAGCCTGGCGTGCCTCGGTGATGAGGCCGACGGCCATGGTCGCGATCTCCGCCTCCTGCCGGATGCGTTCGGCGAACGGCACCTGATAGCCCGGCCGCACCGCGAGTGCCTGTTCGGGTACACACCCGCCGCTCGATGCGGTGATGTAGTCGCAGCCGCGCTCCTTGAGTTCGCGGGCGAGCACCACGCTGTCGTCGAGGGACCAGCCGCCCTCGGCCCAATCGGTCGACGAGATGCGCATGCCGATCGGCTTGTGCTGCGGCCACACCTTCCGGATCGCCTCGTAGATCTCGATCGCGAAGCGCATTCTGCCTTCACGCGAGCCGCCATAGCGGTCGCTGCGCTTGTTGCTGAGCGGGGACAGGAAATTATGGATCAGATAGCCGTGTGCGCCGTGGATTTCGATCAGGTCGAAGCCGATCCGGTCCGCCCGCTTGGCCGCCTCCGCGAAATCCCGGATGGTCTCAGCGATTCCCTCCGCGTCTAGCGGGTGCGGCGTGTTGCGGCCCGGATAGGGGATCTCGGAGGGGCTGTGCGGCGCCCAGCCGCCATGGTCGACCGGAATCGCCCTCTGGCCTTGCCAGGCCGTCGAGATCGAGCTCTTGCGCCCGCCGTGATAGAGCTGGATGCCGAGCTTGGCGCCACCATGCCGCCGGCAGAAGCCGGCGACCTCGCTGAGCGCCTTCTCGTTCGCGTCGGACCAGAGGCCGAGATCGGTTTTGCTGAGCCGGCCCGGCTCGTTGACCGCGGTGGCCTCGGTGATGAGCAGCCCGGCGCCGGAGACGGAGAGGTGGCCGAGATGCATCAGGTGCCACTCGGTGGCGCTGCCCTCGTCAGCCGAATATTGCCCCATCGGCGAGACGACGATCCGGTTGGCGAGCTTGAGCTCGCGCATCGTGAACGGAGAAAACAGCTTCGAGGCCAAGGACCGCTCCTGGTTCGGGATGGTTGCTATGGCGGTATGGCGGGGACCGTCACGTCGCGGCAGGCTTGAACTTCAGCAGCCCGATCTCATTGGACAGGGTGTCGAACACCGCCTCGACACGGCTTCCGACGAGATCGCTCTCGATGTCCGAGCCGTCGTGGGTGACGATGTTCGAGAACAGGCGCGCCCCTTCGTCCAGCTCGACCATCACGACGCTGTAGGGCACGTCGTTTCGCCAGGCCGCGCTGTAGACTTGGTGAAAGACGAGATGCGAAAGGACCGTTCCACGACCCGACATCTCTGCCCATTCCGTCTCCGGTGAGAGACAATGCGTGCAGACGGGGCCGAGCGGGAAGCGGACATGGCCGCAGGCGCCGCACTTCTGCAGCATCAGGCGGCCGCGTGCGGCGCCCTCCCAGAATGGGCGGTTGAGCGAGGAGAGAGCGGGCAAGGATTTGGCCGGGGGGGCCTTGGCGCTCGGATTGGCGTCACTCATGATACCGTTACCTCCGGTTCAGGGCTTGCGAAGGATCATGGCGTTCGCGCAGTTCAGCGCCATGCCGCGGCCGGTGACCAGGCAATGTGCGGCCTGCGGCACCTGGCGCGGCCCGCATTGTCCGCGCACCTGCCGGACGCCTTCGACGATGTGCAGCCAGCCTTCCATGTAGCTTTCCGACAGATTTCCGCCTGCGGTATTCACCGGCAGCTCGCCGCCGAGCCGGATGCGCCCGCCTTCCACGAAGGCTCCGCCTTCGCCTTCCTTGCAGAAGCCGGCATGCTCCAGCCACAGGATGACCGAGATGGTGAAGTTGTCGTAGAGCTGCGCGACGTCGATGTCGGCGGTCGTGCATCCCGCCATCCTGAAGGCGTCGGCCAGGGCATTGCGCTGGTGCGGAACGTACCACCAGTCCTTCGCCTCGAGCGTTTGCGCGGTATAGGCTTGCCCCATGCCCGCTATCAGCGCCGGCGGCTGCCGCATGTCCCGCGCGCGCTCGGCCGAGGTCACGATGATGCATACGCCGCCGTCGGAGATCAGGCAGCAGTCCAGGAGGCGCAGCGGCCGGACGATCCAGCGCGAGGATTGATGCTCCTCGATCGTGATCGGCTCGCGCATGACCGCGTCGGGGTTCAGAGAGGCGTGGTAACGGCAGGCGACGGCGACCTCGGCCAGTTGCGTGCTCCTAGTCCCGTAGACATGCATATGGCGGTCGGCGGCGACCGCGCTGTTGGCGGCGGCGCCCATCATGCCCCAATGCGACCAGGGCACCTCGCCTCCGCTCGCGCGGTCGAACTTCACACCCCCGGTCTTGGCCGTATCGCCAAAGACGCAGGCGACCACCGAGGCGAGCCCCGACGAGACGGCCATCGCCGCCATCTGCACGAGAGCACCCGCGGTTCCGCCGCCCATGGTCAGGCTGCCGGTGTAGCGGGGGTTGAGGCCGACGGCCTCGCCGAAGCGCAGATAGTGCAGGCTGCCTTCCGGCGAGGTCGTTCCCGGCATGGTCAGCAGGCCGTCGACCTCCTCCTTGCGCAGCCCTGCATCATCCAACGCCCGCTTGAACGCCTCGATCCCCAGATCCAGGGCCGTGCGGCCTTCGAGCTTGCCTTGCGCGGTGGCACCGACGCCCGCGATCGCCGTTTTGTCGGAAAGCAACATCGTCGTTCTGCCTCAACGTCCCTGATAAGATGGCTTGCGTTTCTCCCGGAAGGCGCGCCGCCCCTCTTGCCGATCCTCGCTGTCCCGGAGCAGGTTGAACAATGCGCGCTCGTAGGAGAGCCCCTGTGCGAGCGGCATGTCCTGCCCCTGCCGGATCGCCCGCTTGACGGCGCGCACCGACAGCGGCGCGTTGGCGTCGATGGCGCGCGCGACGGCCAGTGCCCCCTCTATGAGGGCCTCGGGTTCGAACAGGCGCGTCACCAGGCCGATTCGGTAGGCTTCGGCGGCGTCGACGTGCTCGCCAGTCAGCGCCAGATGCGCGGCCACTCCCGGGGCGACGATGCGCGGCAGGCGTTGCGTTCCTCCGCTTCCCGGCATGCTGCCGACGGCGACCTCGGTCAGCCCGAAGATCGCCTTCCGCGACGCGACCCGGATGTCGCAAATGAGCGCCAGCTCGAAGCCGCCGCCTAGCGCATAGCCGTTGACCGCGGCGATCATCGGCTTGGCGACGCCCGGATCGCGCACGAGGCTGGCGTCGCCACGTCCCAATGCGCGCAGCGCCGGCGTCATGTCGGTCGCGGCGGCGGCCCGCAGATCGGCCCCTGTGCAGAAGGCGCGTTCTCCCGTTCCGGTGATGATCGCCACCGTGCTGGCGTCGTCCGCATCGAAGGCGAGCATCGCCTCGTGAAGGGCCTCCGCGCTTTCGGGATCGAGCGCATTATGGGCGTCGGGGCGGTTGATGGTGATGACGGTAATCCGCCCGTCGCGCGTCAGGTCGATCGTCATGGCTGGTCCCGCAGGCCGTTCTTGAGAAGGTCGCGCGCGATGACCCAGCGATGAACCTCGGACGGGCCTTCAACGATCCGATACACGCGCACCGCGCGATAGATGTATTCGAGGGGCAGTTCCTTGCTGACGCCCATCCCGCCGAAGGTTTGAATGGCACGATCGACGACCCGCGTGATCATCTCCGTGCTCTGGACCTTGGCCATCGAGGCTTCGGTCCTGAGATCGGGATCGCCCCGATCGACGCGCGATGCCAGCCGGTAGGTGAGAAGGCGCACCATCTCGAGTTCCTGATAGCTGTCGGCGATCCACCACTGGATCGTCTGCCGGTCCGCGAGCGGGCGTCCGAACGTGCTTCGTCCATTGGCCTGTTCGATCATCATCTCGATGCAGCGGCTCGCCAGGCCCAGGCAGCGCGCGGCGATCTCCATGCGGCGAACACCCAGTCGCCGCTGTAGCGGAGCGAAGGCGTTGCCGACCTCGCCGAGCACCTGGCGGTCGTCCAGGGTGACATTGTCGAAGACGACCTCGTAGGGGCAATATTCGCCGATCATCGGAAACACGCTGGGGATCGAAAGACCCGGCGTACCCTTGTCGACCAGGAAGGCGGTCATACCGCCGGCGCTGCCCTTCGCCGGGTCAGTGACCGCGATCACGATCATGAAGTCGGCGGTGCGGGCGTTGCTGATAAACACCTTGCTGCCATTCAGCACCCATTGCCCGCCGCGTCGCACGGCCGGCATCTGGATGCCGCCGGCGTCGGCCCCCGCGCCCGGTTCCGTCAGGGCGAGGCAGGCCCGTTTTTCCCCCCGCGCATAGGGAAGCAGATAGCGGTCGATCTGGTCGCCCTTGCACAGAAGTTTGAGCAGATGCAGGTTGGGGCTGTCGGGCGGCGCCACGAACGGGACGATGCTGTGCTTGAGCTGTTCGATGACGACGCATTTCGTCAGGGCGCCGAGATTCTGTCCGCCGAACTCCTCGGGCACGTCGATGCCGTAGAGACCGATCGCCCGTGCCTTCTCGCGCAAGCTTCCCTCGATCTCCGGAGGAAGCAGCGGCCTGTCGGAAAAGCCCCGCTCGGCCTCGCGTTCGAGCACAGTGCGCTCATGCGGGCGCAATTCGTTCTCGGCGAAGCGACGCACGACGTCGCGGATCATTCGAACCTGTTCGGGCAGGTCGAAGTTGAGTTCTGAGGTCATTCGAAGACTCGTTTTGCCGTTAGCTGCGAAATCCGGTCAGGCGCCAATCCGGTGAGCTCGGCGAGTTCGTGATTGTGCTGGCCCAATGTGGGCGCCGGCGAGCGGTAACGGCTCGGGAGGCCATCGATCTGCGCCGGGATGCCGTGGTAGACGCTGCGTCCCATCACCGGATGGTCGAGATACTGCCAGAAATTCCGGGCCCTGAGATGCGGGTCCTCGTCCAGGAGATCGGCGGCCGTCTGCACCACGCCTGCGGCGATGCCTGCGGCCTGAAGCCTGGTCATGACCTCCCTGGCATCGAGGGTGCGCGTCCAGGCCGAAACGATCTCGTCGAGACACTGGGTGTTCTTCCGGCGGCCGTCATGGGTCGTGAACCTGGCGTCGCCGGCTTGCTCCTCGCAGCCAATCAGGCGGCACAGGTTTGCGAATTGCGCGTCGCCCTTGACGGAAATCGCGCACCAGCGATCGTCGCCGGCACAGGGGAAAAGCCCGTGCGGGGCGCCGGCGGGGTCGCTGTCGGTTGGATCGACCGTCAGCCGACCGTTAGCGGCATAGTCCAGGAGCGCATCCGGGAAAGGCGCCAGCGTGCTCTGGATCTGGGACAGTTCGACCCGCTGGCCGGCTCCAGTCTGGCGTCGCGCGGCGAGGGCCGTCACGATCGCGAACGCCGCATGCAGCGGGTTCGGAATGTGATCGGGAAAATTGGTCCCGGTCCCCGCCGGCCAGCGATCAGGCAGCGAGCCGAGCTGGAGGAGGCCCGTCAGGGCGGCGATGTTCATGCCGTAGCCGAGAAAGTCCCGGTAGGGTCCGCCAGAACCTCCGAGCGGCATCGAGACGTAGATGATGTCCTCGCGCACGCTTCGGATCGCCTCGTAGCCGAGGTCGAAACGCTCCATCACGCCAGGCGAGAACGAGTTGATGACGACGTCGCTGCGCCTGGCGAGCGCGAGGACGACCTCGCGCGCGTCTGGGTTCTTCAGATCGATCGACACGCTCTTCTTGTTGACGTTGCGGTTGGCGAAATAGCCGCTTTCTTCGATCGTCCGGTTGCCGGTCAGCGGTTCGGCCTTGCGCAGCTGGTCCGGGCGCTTGCGGGATTCGACCTTGATCGCCTCCGCGCCGAAATCCGCGAGGATCTTGGTCGTAAAAGGCCCCGCGCCGACCCAGGTGAAATCGAGGATTCGGACTCCGGCGAGCGGAAAAGGAGAGTTCATTGCGGGCATCCGCCATGTCGGGGTGCACGCCCCGCCACCAGGCCGGGCGTGATCGAAAGGCTGAACGGGCTGCCCGGAGAAGGCAGCGGTTCGCTCGCGCCGATGTCCAGTTCCCGGAAGTAGTCCGTCGCCAAAAGATGAGGATCCTGCAGAACCTCTGCGGGGCCGTTCACCGGTGTAATCGCAATCCGGCGCTTCTGCCCTTCGACGAAGAGATCCTGCTTGGCGCGCGTTGACGCAAACAGCCCAAAAATCCGCTCGAATGCTTCCTTCGCAACGGTGGTCTGCTTGAATTTGTTCGTCGCCCATTCGTCCGAAAGAAGGGGCTCGGCCCCCTCGACGCCAGATTCGACCAGCCATTCGATCAGGCGTGTCCAGCCGGTGCCCACCCCCGCCTCGGCCGCATAGAGCATGACGTAGCCGTCCTTGCAGGGGTAGACCCCGATCCCGGCCTGCTTTTGCGCCTCGCCGTTGCGCCGGCGCACGACGTTCTGGAGATCGTAGAATTGCGGAGCCGTTTCGGTTCCAAGTGCGACGACCTCCTGGACCGAAACATCGATCAGGCGGCCGCCTTCCGCGTTGGAGCGGCCGAATGCGGCGACGATCGAGCACACTGCCGCGTAGAGCGACGCGCTGCGCAGCGCGATCTCACCTCCCGAAACGATGGGGCGCTCCTGATAGCCTGAGAGCCAGGCCATCCCTCCCATCGCCATCGAAACCAGGTCGCCGCCCTGATAGGCGGCATAAGGTCCCCACTGCCCGAAGGGCGTGACGGCGCACCAGATGAGACGGGGATTGAGAGCGATCAGCGTCTCGAACGAAAGATCGCGCGCGCGCCACCAATCCTGGAGCCGATCGTCCAGGACGATGTCCGCATCCATGACGGCCCGGCGAAAGGCCTGCCGGCCCTCGGCGGTTTCGAGGTCAAGGCAAAGGCTTCGCTTGCCCGCGCTCATATAGTGAAAATGGAGGCTGTTGTCCGGACCCGGGATGCCGTCCTTGAAAGGCGGATGGTTCCGCAGCGGCGAACCGGAGGGTGGCTCCGCCAGCGTGACCTGCGCCCCGTGATCGGCAAACAACTTTCCGGCATAGGCGGTAACCGTACCGGTCTCGAGGATCCTGAGATGACCGAGTGCGCCATGTGTCATGATGCAAGCGCCCTCGCGGCTGGGGCAGCGCAGAGGTGGCCGGAAATTTGCGCACCCGCGGAAAGCATGAGGCCGATAAACGTCTCGCGCGGTGGATCCATCCGAACACTCGGGCCGGTGAGGCCGAGCGCGTAAGTCACATCACCGCTTGAGTCGGGGAGGGGAACGGCGATGGCGCTGATACCCGAGACGCGCTGGCCGCTGCTCAGCGCATAGCCGAGCCGCCTGATCTTCGCGAGGTCCTCTAGGAGGGCCTTGCGGTCGACCTTCTTGCCGGGCGTCTGCGCGATGATCTCCTCCACTTCCTCGTCGGAGCGATAGGCGAGCAGCACCCGGCCGGTGGCGCCGGAGAGCAGTGGAATCTGCTGCCCCGGCCGGGCGATCGTCATCAGCGGGGACGGGGTGTCGATCACGTCGATGCAAAGCCGCTGATGCTCGTGAATCGTATTGAGCGTGACGGTTTCTCCGGTGGCTCGCGCCAGTTCCATCATGGCCGGCCTTGCCGTATCGCGGATGCCGATCGTGCTTCTCACCAGATTGGCGAGCCGGACGATCTTCAACGACAAGCCGTAGCGGGCGCCGTCCAGCCGGACGAGAAACCCGGAACGCTCCAATGTGTTCACGATCCGAAAGGTCGTCGCCTTGGGCATGCCGATGCGCAAGCCGATATCCTGCAGCGACAAACTCATGTGCTCGGCATCGAATGCATCGAAAACTGCCAGAGCTCTTCCGACTGAACGGACTACCGCCAATCTCTGCTCGATTAAGCCGCTGTTCATCTGATGTTCCGGTGTTGCTATCCGATCCGGTCGGGCGTCAGCCGGCCGGATCGGACTTTCCTCAGTGGCGTATCGCTTCGAGACCGAGCAGATCGCGGCCGGCGATCAGGGTCAGGATCTCGTTCGTCCCGTCGGGGATCGGCAGCATCCGCACATCCCGATAGAGCTGTTCGAGCCGCGCTTCGCGGCTGATACCCATCGCGCCGTGAACATGCATCGCCAGCGAGACGGCCCGTTCGCACGCGGTGGTCGCGAACCGCTTGGCCATCGCGGAGGTGGCGTTCGCCCGCCCGCCGCTGTCGATGACGTCGAGAGCCTGGTAGCAGAGCAGGCGGCTTGCCATCACGTCGGCGGCGATATCAACGATCCGTTCCTGGATCATCTGCCTTGCACCGATCGGCTTGCCGAACTGGACGCGGACCTTGGCGTATTCGATCGCCGCATCGAGCGCCTGCTGTGCAATGCCAACGGCGGCCAGGCCGACGAGGGGGCGATTGCCGTTCCAGGTTAGCGTCAGGATCCGGGCCGCGTCGCCGCCGGTTCCCAGCGCGTTCTCCGCCGGGACCTCGCAGTTCTCGAGAAGGATCTCGGACAGATGCCCCTGCTTCAGCCCGAGGCCCTGGATTTCGAGCGCCTCATAGGGGGAGACATCGCGCTCGACCACGATGCGGCGCAGAATATTGCCCTTTTCCCCCTGGCCCATCGAGCATGTCGCGATCATCAAGTCGCTGGCGGTGCCGTTGGTAATCCACATCTTGCGGCCGTTGATCACCAGCTTGCCGTCGCTTTCGACCGCGCGCGTGCGCACCCCGCGCGGGTCCGATCCGGTATCGGGCTCGGTCGTTCCCGTGCAGCAGATCTTGCGGCCAGCGATCAGGTCCGGCAGGAAGCGCTTGCGCTGCTCGGCATCGCTGTCGGCGTAGATGCGTGCGACGGTGCATTCGTGCGAGAGTAGCGAGATCGCGATCGCGGTCGGAAGCTGCTCGAAGACGAGGCCGTAATCGAGCATCTTCATACCGCTTCCGCCCGCCTCCTCGGAAAGCCGCGGAGCGGTCAGGCCCTCGCGCGCGAGCACGCCGTAGATCTTGAGCATCGCCGCCTTGGGAAGCGGCCGGTCGGGATCATGCGCCGCCAAGACCGGTCGGATTTCCTGCTCGACCATGCTGCGGGCGGATTGCTGAAGGATCGATTGTTCTTCGGTGAGGCCGAAATCCATCGGAACTGCTCCTCAGGGCATTACGAAGCCGCCATTGACGCTGAGCACCTGTCCGGTGACCCAGGAGGCGCGCTCGCTCGAAAGAAAAAGAATGGCGGAGCCGATGTCCTCAGGCTCGCCGATGCGGCCGGCCGGATACATCTTGAGAACCGATTTCTGGCGCCTTGCGTATTTCTCCTCGCCCATCTGATCGCGCAGGCTCTTCTCGCGTTCCAGGCGGAGCGGCGTGTTGGTGGCGCCGGGAGAGACGATGTTCAACGTGATGCCGGAGGTCCCGACTTCCTGCGCGACCGACTTGACCAGCCCGATCACGCCGGCCTTTGCCGCGGCATAATAGGAAAGCCGCGCCTGCCCGATCCGGGCCGAATCGGAGGCGAGGCAGATGACGCGCCCGAAACCGCGCTCGGCCATTCCCGGCAGGATCTGGCGCAGCAGGATCATCGGCCCGTACAGGCAAACCTTCAGCATGCGGTCCCAGTCCTGGAAGGACGATTCGAGAAAGAGCTTGTCGTCCAGCACCGCGGCGCTGTTGATCAGGATGTCGATCGCCCCGAAGCGGGCGACGACCGCATCGACCATCGCCTTGACCTCGGCTTCATTGGTGATGTCGACGCGCAAGCCGATCGCCTCGGTGGAGCTGCCGAGGTCCGAGGCGGCCCTTTCGGCGGATTCGCCGTTGATATCGACGAGCGCGAGCTTCACGCCCTCCTTTGCGAGCAGCGACGCGGCTGCGAAGCCGATGCCGCGAGCGCCGCCCGTGATCAGAGCTACTCGGCCCCGAAGTCCCGTTTCCATGGCGTTTCCTCCTTCGCTCGAGGTGGCGCGCCTAGCGCCGGAACTTGCGGAAGTTCGAGGGCCGCTTCTCAAGGAAGGCCGTGATCCCCTCCATGTTCTCCTCATTGCCGTAGATCGAGGCGAGGAGCTCGGAGGTGGGGAAGTAGGAGCCGTAGAATTCCTGGTCGGAGCCGGCGTTCAACGCGATCTTCGCGATGCGGATGCTCTGGGGGCTCTTGTCCAGGATCGTCTCGCACAGGTCCCGTACGACCTTGTCGAGATCTTCGGCTTTGCAGACCTCGTTGATGAGGCCCATGTCGACAGCTTCCTGCGCCGAGTACAGGCGACAGGTATACAGAATCTCGCGGGCTTTCCGCTCGCCGACGTAGCGGGCGAGCAGCTGACAGGCGCCCCAGATCGGGATGCTTCCCACGCGCGGCCCGACCTGGCCGAACTTGGCGTCCTCGCTGGCGATGGTGAGATCGCAGAACAGGTTGATTTCGTTGCCCCCGCCGACGCAGAAGCCGCGGACCTTGGCAATGATCGGCTTGTCGATCATGCGCATCATCGAGGAAAGGGCGTAGAGCCGGCGCATATGGGTGCGCCCGACATTCGGCGTGCGCTTGGATTGATCGCGGACATCGCCGCCCGAGCAGAAAGCCTTATCCCCGGCGCCGGTCAGGACGACGACGCCGACCGTCGGGTCCTCGCCGGCTATTTTCATGGCGGCGGTCAATTCTTCATAGGTTTTGGGCCGAACCGCGTTCCTGACTTCAGGTCGATTGATTGTGATCGTGGCGATTCCATCAGCCGATTCGTACAGGATATCTTCGAACTTGGTCATTTTTCCTCCGCTCGGCTCTATCGGCATTTTGAAAATCATATCGACGAACCGCATTCACGGCTGTTCGCTTTTGAAGACGTCGAGCACGCTACATCGCAGCGCCGGTAGTCTGCAACCAAAAAATTTCACTAGACGGACCCAATTCCATTTTGTTAGTGTCGCCTCACATCGAGGCGGGCAGCCTTTGCTTCGGTTCGGATGTCAAAAAATGGGGGCGCGCCGAAGGCCGGCCTGACTTGGTCCGGTGCGACTAAATCCAGAAACTCAGGGAGGAAGTGATGGGGTTTGGGAAGCTCGTACTCTTGGCCGCGGCAACGTTGACTGTCGCAGGCGCTCTTGGCCCAGCCGCCACGCCGGCATTCGCGGAGACGATCAAGGTCGGTGTTCCGATGGAGCTGAGCGGTCGTTTCGTCGCTTATGGTGCGGCCGGCCGTCGCGGCGTCGAGATGGCCGCCGAGGTTTTCGGCAAGCAGGTCGGGGGCAATACCCTCGAGTTTCTGTATCGAGACGTCCAATCGGACGCCCAGGCGACGGTCTCGGCGATGAATGAGCTGATCAAGGTCGAAAAGGTGGATTTCCTGATCGGCCCGGTCGCCAGTCCGATCGTCGCGGCGTCGATTCCGCCGTGGCAGCAGGGCAAGCCGGCATGGATCGTGAACGGTTCGTCCAGCACGCAGCTCGAGCAGATCGCCGGGCCTGAGGATAACTTCTTCCACACCTATCCGTTCGCCTATCATTATCACACCAGCGAGGCGGCGGCGCTCAAGCATTACCTAGGCGGCAACAAGAAGATCGCGATCATCTATTCCGACGACACCTACGGCCGCACGCATCTTCCCTATGTCGAGGAGTTCTATACGAAGGCGGGCTTCGAACTCGTCGCCAAGGAGGTCGTGCGGACAAACTCGGCGGACTTCAATCCGGTGCTGACCAAGATCGCCAGGGCGAGGCCCGACATCCTGCTCGGCCTGGTCCAGACGACGGATGCGATCACCCTTGCCAAGCAGGTGCACACCCGCAAGCTCAACGTGCCGTATCTGGTCGGCACCGCATATACGCAGCTCGACGAGTGGCAGAATGCAGTCGGCGAGGCGCAGGAAGGCTGGCTTGGTGTCACGACCTATCTGCCGGGCGTCAACCATCCCGGGAACCCTGACTATCCCAAGCTCTTTCCGAGCACGAAGGAATGGGTCGAGGCTTTTCGCAAGAAATACAATGCGGAGCCGGATTTCCTCGATATCGGTCACTATGCCGCCACGGGCATGCTCCTTGTCGCCCTCGACAAGGCGAAGGGCGACAAGGTCAAGGCCGTGGAGGAACTCCGCAAGCTCGACATTCCCACTGTGAACGGCCGCGGAACCTTCGTGCCGACGGGGTTCGGCACCAAGCACCAGGCTTTCACCGACATGGTCGTTTTCCAGCGTCAGGGTGGAAAGAACGTGGTCCTCTGGCCTCGTGACGCCGCCAGCGGGACGCTCGTGCCGATCAAGCGCTGAGCAGGGTTGCAGCGGGTCAATCTAACGCCGCCTGCACCCGGACGGGCGCAGGTGGCGCACAGAGAGCCCACGCTTGAGCGGCACCTGTCCGGCCAGGGCATCGGATCGAAAAGGGAAAGCCGCTTTTCGGGCGAATCCAATGCCGTAACGAGGAGCCGGATGGCCGCCGCGACTGGGGAGAAGGGAGAGCCTTCTCCGTCCGAACGCCTCCGCATCATGCTTTGAGGTTCAATGGATGAGTGATCTCGGCCAATTCTTCGTGGACGCGATCCTGCTGGGCGGGCTCTACACCTTGATGGTGGTGGGGCTGTCGCTGAGCTTCGGGATCGTCCGCGTCATCAATTTCGCGCATGGCGAAGCCATCATGCTCGGGGCCTATGGCGCCTTCTGGGCCTTCCGCATCGGCGGCGTCGATCCTCTCGTCGCGCTGCCACTGGTGATGATTGCAGGCGGGCTCGTCGGATTCGCCATCTTCAAGGTGTCGATCCGACGGGTGCTCGACGCGCCACACATCAACCAGATCCTGCTGACATTCGGCATCGGCCTGGTGCTGCAGAACCTCGCGCTCATCGCCTGGAGCGCCGACGAGCGCTCAGTCAATCCAAGCTACGCCTTCGCCTCGATCATGATCGGGGAGGTGGTGATCTCGGTATCGCGCCTGATCGCTTTCGCCGTGGCGGTCGTGCTGGTCGGAGGCCTGTTCCTCTGGCTCACCCGCAGCGAACTCGGCCGCGCCAGCCGGGCGCTCGCGGAGAACCGGATCGCCGCGAAGCTGATGGGGATCGACGTGAACGCCATCTACGGCATCGCCTTCGCGATCAGCGCGGGGCTGGGCGCCGCGACCGGCGTGCTGATGAGCGTCATCGGCGCGATCTCGCCCTTCATGGGCTTTCATATGCTGGTGAAGGGGTTCGCCATCATCATCCTTGGGGGCCTGGGAAGCATCATGGGGTCGGTGATCGGGGCCTTCGTGCTCGCTTTCGCCGAAACGGCCGTTTCCTACTACGTGCCGGGAGGGATCGGCTGGGCCGAGGGCGTCGCCTTCGCCTTCCTGTTCCTGATCCTGATCCTTCGCCCGCGTGGAATACTTGGGCAAGCAGTCGAGGAAGAGGGTTGAAACCTTGACACGATGGATTTCATGGATTGCGCTTGCCGCAGCCGCCGCCCTGTTCCTAGCTTCGCCCCTGATGGGGTCGCCCCAGATAAGCGACTGGCTCTTCCGGGTCTCCACCCTGGCGATGCTCGCCGTGAGCTGGAACCTCATGGCCAATGCCGGCCTGATCTCGCTCGGCCATTCGGCCTTCTGGGGGCTAGGCAGCTATGCTTCCGTCCTCAGCGCCAACAAGTTCGGCCTGTCGCTGCCCGCAAGCCTCATCGTCGCGATGCTCTGCGGTGCCGTTCTTGGGGTCTTCCTCGCCGTGGCGACCGGCCGGCTGCGCGGCATCTTCTTCGCGATCGCCACGCTCGCGCTGTCGGAGGGCATGCGAATTTCCGCCTTCATGCTGCCGGACGTGACCGGCGGCGCCGTCGGCCTCTATCTGTCGCAGACGCTGCGGCCCGGCGTGACGATGCTCTACCTGGTCGGCGCGCTCGCGGCCGTCGCAGCGGTCTTGGTTTCCTATCTGATATCGCTGTCGCGCTTTCACTTCGCCTGCCGCGCCATGCGTAACAATGAGGCGGCGGCCCAGATGCTTGGGATCAATCCCTATCGCTACCGGATGGGGCTGCTCGCCATCTCCGGCGCCATGGCGTCGTGCGCGGGCGGGATGAACGCCTGGTACGGCGGCTATCTGGATCCGGAGGTCGCGTTCACGCTGCACTTCACGATCCTGTCCCAAATCGCTCCGATCCTGGGCGGCGTCCACACCGTCGTGGGGCCGGTCATCGGCTCCTTCGCGATCGTCATCATCGCCGAGGCGTCACGCATCTTCCTGGGACAGCAGGAGGGCTTCAGCCAGCTCATGTACGGCTTCGTGCTGATCCTCGGCATCCTGTTCATGCCGCAGGGGATCTGGGGCGCGATCAGCGCCGGCTGGCAGCGCCATGTCGTCTCGCGCGGCCGGAAAGGCTCCGGCGCCGGAAACAAAGCCCTGGAGGCCGCCGAATGAAACCGCTGCTCGAGATCAAGCGGCTGCGTGCGGGTTATGCCGGCGCGGTCGCCCTGGAGGATATCTCGCTCGAGGTCCATCCCGGTGAGGTCGTCTGCCTTCTCGGGGCGAACGGCGCCGGCAAGACGACCACCATGTCGGTGGTGACCGGACTGTGTCCGGCGATGTCGGGCGAAATCAGCTTCGACGGCCGCGATCTCCTGAAGATGCCGAGCCATGAGCGGGTTGAGGCCGGACTTTCGCTGTCACCCGAGGGGCGCAAGGTCTTCCCGAACCTCACGGTTCGCGAGAACCTGATCCTCGGCTCCTACAGCAAGCGAGCGAGGGGCAGGCGCGCGGCAAAGCTCGAGGAGGTCTTCAGCCTGTTCCCGCGCCTGGTCGAGAGAGCCAACCAGGCGGCCGGCCTGATGTCCGGCGGCGAGCAGCAGATGCTCGCGATCGGACGCAGCATGATGGCCAATCCGCGGCTGCTCCTGCTCGACGAGCCCTCGCTCGGCCTTGCGCCGGCGATCGTTCAGACCGTGTTTCGCGCCATCCTGCAGATCGCCCGCTCCGACACCACGATCCTGCTCGTCGAGCAGAACACGCGCGCGGCGCTGAGTGTCGCCGATCGCGGATACGTCCTGTCGGGTGGGCGGATCGTCTACACCGACACCGCCAAGGGCCTGAGGGAGTCCGCGCTCGTGCAGGAGGCGTTCTTCGGCAGTGACAAAACGTCGAAAACAGAGGTCGTCGATGCTTGAGATCCGCAACCTCACGAAGCGGTTCGGCGGTCTCGTCGCCGTTTCCGACGTCTCGCAGGTGGTCGAACAGCGCGAGTTCCTCGGCATCATCGGTCCGAACGGCGCCGGCAAGACCTCGTTGCTCAATCTGCTGACCGGCTATCTGCGGCCTACGAGCGGCACCGTCCGGTTCCGTGGCCGAGACATCGACAGGCTCGCGCCCCACCACATCTGCCGCCTCGGCATCGGGCGGACCTTCCAGGTCGTGCGCCCGTTCCCGGAGATGACGGTTCTCGACAATGTCGCCGTCGGGGCGCTGTTCTCGCGCGCCGAGCGGCGCAGCATCGCCGAGGGCCGCCGTCTCGCCCAGCGGCCGCTGGAGCTGACCCGCCTCTGGGATCAGCGGCACCTGCCCGCCTCGGCCCTTACCATCGGCAACAAGAAGAAGCTCGAACTCGCCCGGGCGCTGGCGACGAGCCCGGATCTTCTGCTTCTCGACGAGGTCATGGCCGGTCTCACCCGCGGCGAGGTCGACGAGATGATCACCGTGTTGAGGCGCGTGCACGAGGACGGCGTCACGATCTGCATGATCGAGCATCTCGTCCATGTAATCCTTCAGCTCTCTCAGCGCGTGATGGTGCTGAATTTCGGCGAGAAGATCCTGGATGGGGCGCCGCAGGACGTCGTCCGGAATCCCCTCGTCATCGAATCCTATCTCGGCAAGCCGCTCGAGGAAGAGGACAGCCATGTCGGCTAGCGCTCCGATCCGGGAGGCTGGGCTTCCTCCTCTCGCCTGCCATGTCGAGGGTTCCGGCCCGAGCCTCGTCCTGTGCCATGGCGGCATGGGCTCGCACACGCACTGGCAGCGCAATCTCGCGGCTCTGTCCGCCCGGTTTCGCGTCCGTGCCTTCGACCTGCCGGGCTTCGGCGATTCCCCCGACGTACCGGACCATGTCGATCCGGAGGGCTATCTCGACTGGGTCGGCGCCGAAGCGGCGGCGCTGCCGGGGCCCATCCATCTGGTGGGGTTCAGCTTCGGCGGCGCGGTCGCCGCCGCCGTCGCCGCGAGGCTGGGGCCGCGCATCGCCGCACTGACCCTTCTCGGGCCCGGCGGCTTCGGCAACCCGGTCGGGAGATCGATTTCTCTCCAGTCGATGCCGCGCGGCGGGAGCGAGGCACAACGGCGCAAGGTGATTGCGCACAACCTGTCACGCTGGATGCTAGCCAGGACGCCCGATCCGGACGATCCCGTCGTCGATATCCAGCAGCGGAACATCGCGCGGGCCCGTTTCGACAGCCGCAGGATCAGCCTGCAGGACAACCTGCCGGGAAATCTCGCCCGGTTGGCTTGCCCAGTGCAGATCATCTGGGGAGCAGACGATCCGCTCGCCTATCCCTCGATCGAGGAACGCCAGCAGCGTTGCCGTGCGGCGCGCCGCGACATCGCGTTCCACACCATACCCGGGGCCGGGCACTGGGTGCAGTACGAGGCTGCCACCGCGGTGAACGCCCTTCTGATTTCATTCCACGCCAAGGAGAACGGCGCATGAGCTACGAAACCATCCGGACGGAACGCGACGGCGCGGCTTTTGTCATCACCTTCAACCGCCCCGCGCGACGCAACGCGGTCAGCACGAAGGCGATGGACGAGATCATGGCGGCCTGCCGCGAGGCAGAGGCGGACGAGGCCATCCGGGCCGTCATCCTGACCGGCGGAATCGAGTATTTCTCGGCCGGCGCCGACCTGACGGAGGCCCGCGCGATCAGCGGAGCGGCTGCCGGCATCGCCTATTTCAACCGCTGGCATGAACTCAACAACACGCTTGAGACGCTGCGCAAGCCCGTCATCGCCGCGATCGAGGGCTTCTGCATGACAGGCGGCTGCGAGCTGGCGCTGGCTTGCGATCTCCGCGTCGCGGCGAAGGGATCGAGCTTCGCGATCACGAGCTCGAAGATCGGGACGGTGGCCGGTGCCGGCGGCACGCAGCGTCTGCCGCGCATCGTGGGACCGGCCAACGCCCTGGACATCATGTTCTCCGCCGAGCCCATCAGCGCCGAGGAAGCCTATCGGATCGGACTCATCAATCGCCTGACCGACAAAGGCGGAGCGCTGAGCGAAGCCAAGGCCATGGTGAAGATCTACGAGCAGCGCGCGCCCTTGAGCCTCGCTTTCGTCAAGCGGACCGTTCACCGCGGCATGCAGATGGATCTGGCTTCCGCCATCGAGTTTGAAACCTTCCTGGTGACTGCGATCTACGGAACCGAGGACCGGCTGGAAGGCATCGGTGCGTTCCTGGAGAAGCGGCAGGCGCAGTTCAAGGGCCGTTGATCATGTCGGAACCCGCAAATCGCGCCGAGGCGACTCTGCCGCTGTCGGGGGTGCGTATCCTCGATTTCAGCCGCCTGCTGCCCGGACCCTGGTGTACGCAGTTGCTCGGGGACATGGGCGCCGAAGTCGTCAAGGTGGAGCATCGGGAAAGCGGCGATCCGAGCCGCCACAACCCGCCGCATCTGAGGGAAAACAGTGCCTATTTCGCCAGCGTCAACGCGAACAAGCGATCGCTGACGCTCGATCTGCGGTCGAAGCAGGCATCCGAGGTGGTGCGAAGGCTGTTCGGGTGGGCCGATGTCGCGATCGAATCCTTCAGCGTCGGTACCGCCCGCCGGCTCGGCATCGACTACGATGCCGCCCGACGCGTCAACGACGCGATCATCTACTGCTCCGTCTCCGGCTTCGGACAGACGGGCGAGTGGGCGGGCGTGCCCGGCCACGACCTCGTGGTCCAGGCGGCCAGCGGCATCCTGAGCCCCCATCCGGGCCATATGCCGCAGTTCCAGGCCGGCGATTACGCGGCCGCCTCCATGGCCGTGATCGGCATCCTGACCGCGCTGCGCTGGCGCGATCGAGCAGGAATCGGTAGCTATCTCGACATCTCGATGTTCGACAGCCTGGTCGCGATGGGCAACATCGCCTTCGGCCCCGCGCTTTCGCGGGCGGGAGGAGGCACCGGCGAACCCGGGCTGCATGCCTGGGGCGGCAACCCTCGCTACAATCTGTACAAGACCCGCGACGGAAAGTCGGTTGCGGTGTGCTTGCTCGAAGCGCGCCTGTGGAACGATTTCTGCGCCGTCATCGGCCGTCCGGACCTGGTTTCGCGCTCGGAGGACATCGCCGACCGGCATTCCCGGCACGGTGAGCGGGGCGAGGCTTTCAACGCGGCGATCAGCGCCTTCTGCTCCGGTCTCGACCGTGACGAGCTCGTGGCGCTGATGAGCCGGCACGCCCTGCCCGTCATGGCGGTCGCCGATGCCGACGAGGCCGTGAACGGCACGCATATGAGGCAGCGCGGCATGGTTCGTGCGGCGTCCCACCCGCAGGACGGGGACATCCTCGAAATCGGCAACCCGCTGGCGCGCAGCGGCTTCGTGCGCGAGACGCGTCTGCCCGCGCCCGCGCTGGGCTGCGGGACCGACGAGATCCTGCACGATCTTGGTTACTCGATCGAGGAGGTGCAGGCGCTGCGCGCAGCCGAGGTCGTTTGAGGGTTCGCTGCCGACAGTGTGAGGGGATCGGATGGATTTCGAGCTAAACGAAGACCAGAGGATGTTGCGGGACTCGGTGCAGGCCCTCGCCAGGCGCCATCTCGCCGATGGCGCGCTGCGGCGCGCCCATTTCCCGGATTATCCCTGGGACGTGGCCGAGCTGATGGCCGGCAACGGCCTGCTCGGGATCACGGTCTCCGAGGCCGACGGCGGCGCAGGCGGTAAGCTGTCCGACGCCGTCATCGCCATCGAGCAGATCGCGAGCGTCTGCCCGCGCAGCGCCGATGTCGTCCAGGCCGGAAACTTCGGTGCCATTCGCGTCCTGGCCGAGTTCGGCACGCCTGCCCAGAAGGAGCGCTATCTTGGATCGCTGCTGGCGGGGAAGGGCATCATTTCGGTCGCGATGACGGAGCCTGGAGCCGGATCTGCCGTCACTGAGCTCGCGACCAGCGCGACGCCGGACGCGGACGGATTCAGGCTCAACGGCAGCAAGGTCTTCACCACCCATGGAACTCACGCGACGGTGTTCCTGGTCTATGTCCGCTTCGGTCCTGGCCTCGGCGGCATCGGCTCGGTGCTGGTTCCCCGCGACAGCGAAGGCTTCCGCTTCGGGCAGCGTTCGCGCTTCCTGTCCGGCGAGGACTGGAACACGCTCTATTTCGACAACGTCTACGTCCCGCGCGAGGCCGTGGTCCTCGGACCCGGCGGCTTCAAGAAGCAGATGGGGGGGTTCAACGTGGAGCGCCTGGGCAACAGCGCCCGCTCGCTGGCGCTCGGCCGCCATGCCTACACCTTGGCGCGCGATCACGCCCTGATGCGCCACCAGTTTGGCCGGCCGCTCGCGGAGTTCCAGGGCCTGCAATGGAAGTTCGCCAACATGAAGGTCCAGATGGACGCGGCCCAGTTGCTGCTCTACCGCGCCGCCGTGAATGCGGACCGGGGATTTCCATCGGCTGAGCAGACGGCAATCGCCAAGGTCGCCTGCAACCGCGCCGGCTTCGACCTCGCCAACGAGTCGATGCAGATCCTGGGAGGGCTCGGCTACAGCGAGGAATCGCTCGCCGAATACTGCTTCCGCCGCACGCGCGGCTGGATGATCGCGGGCGGTTCGACAGAAATCCTGCTGAACCGCATCGCCGAGCACGTGTTCGAAAGATCGTTCCCGCAGCGTCCTGCTCCCGCGGATGCGAAGGCCCGATCATGACAGGGGATGGAATGACCGCGTCCCTCTCCAAGGCCCTGTTTGCGCCCGACAGTATCGCGCTGATCGGCGCCTCGGGCGACGCCGACAAGCACACCTCTCTGCCCCAACGCTTCCTGCGGCAGCACGGCTATCGCGGAGAGATCTACCCGATCAATCCGCGCCGCAGCGAGATCATGGGCCTGCCGGCCTTTCCGGACGTGGCGAGCGTCGGCCGGCCGATCGATCATGCCTTCATCATGGTCGCGGCGGAATCGGTCCCCGCCGTCGTCGCGCAGTGCGGCGCGGCGGGCGTCCGCTGCGCCACGCTTTTGAGCGCGGGCTTCAGCGAGATCGGCGAGCAGGGGCGGGAGCTCCAAGCGCAGACCGTTGCCAACGCCCGCAAAGGTCATCTGCGGCTGGTCGGGCCCAACAGCATGGGCGTGGTCAACATGAACGCCGGCATCACCTTGACCGCCAACGAGGTGTTCTCGCTACCGAAGCTCGAACCCGGCCGCAACGCTCTGATCTCGCAGAGCGGCAGCCTGCTTGGGGCGCTGGTCTCGCGCGGCATCGACCACGGGATCGGCTTCTCCAAGATGGTCTCGGTCGGCAACGAGGCCGATCTCGGCGTCGGCGAGATCGGGTCGATGCTTGTGGAGGATCCAGACACCGACGTCGTCCTGCTTTTCCTGGAGACCATTCGGGACGCGGACAGCATGCGGGCCATGGCGCGCCGCGCGCATGAGCTCGGCAAGCCGATCATCGCTTACAGGCTCGGGCGCAGCCGTATCGGCGAGAAGCTCGCGCAATCCCACACGGGTGCCTTGAACGCGAACGGGGCGTCGATCGACGCCTTCCTCGCCGATATCGGGATCATGCGGGTGATGCAGCTCGAGGCGCTGATCGAGGCTTCGTCGCTCGCCAGGCGGCGGCCGCGGACGGGCGGCAGGCGTGTCGCCGTGATGAGCACGACCGGTGGGGGAGGCGGGCTCGTCGTCGATGCCCTGGCCGAGGGCGGGCTCGACATAGTTGCTCCAGACGCGGCGCTGATCGACAGGCTCGGCCGCAAGGGGATCGCGATCGGGCCGTCGCCACTCATCGACCTCACCCTCGCCGGGACCCGGGCCGATGTCTACCGGGTCGTTCTGGAGGAGGTTCTCGGCTCGCCGCATTGCGATGCGGTCGTCGCGGTCGTCGGCTCCTCCGCGGAATACAGGGCGGACCGGGCCGTCCGCCCGATCCTCGACGTCGCACCCACCTCCGACAAGCCCCTCGCGGTTTTCCTGACGCCCCAGGCCGAGACGTCGCACCGGCTGCTGCGCGAGGCCGGAATCGCCTCGTTCCGGACCCCGGAGAGCTGCGGCGACGCCGTTCGGGCGCTGCTCGAATGGAGCGCCCCGCCGCCGCCGCAGGATCCCTCGAACCTCGCGCACGCGGTCGAGGAGGCGCTCGCCGGCGTCGGCGAAGGGCATCTCGATCCCCGCCTCGCCATGCGGGCGATGGCGGCGCTCGGCATCGCCTCACCGCGGAGCGTCATGCTGCCCGCTTCGGATCGGCTGACGCTCGCCGATCTGCCGGCGGATCTGCGCTATCCGGTCGTCGCCAAGATCGTGTCGCGCGACATTCCTCACAAGACGGAGGTCGGGGGGGTCGTGCTGAACATTCAGACGCCCGAGGCGCTCCTCGACGCTTGCCGCGCCATTCTGGCGAGGGTGCGCGAGCGGGCGCCGGAGGTGGGGCTGTCGGGGATTGAGATCCAGGCGCAAGAGCGCGGTCTGGCCGAAGCGCTGGTCGGCTACGTGCACGATCCGAGCGTCGGGCCGATGATCACGCTCGCGGCTGGCGGCATCCTCGCCGAGATCTATGACGATTTCGCCATCCGCCCCGCTCCGGTCGACCGCTCGGCCGCGCTCGCCATGATCGACGAGATCAAGGGGCTCGCGACGATCCGCGGTTTTCGCGCCCTGCCCAGGGGCGATGTCGGAGCGCTGGCCGACGTCGTGGTCGCGATGTCTCTGCTCGCCCATGTGCAGAACGTCCATGTGACGGAGGCCGAGATCAACCCGGTTCTGGTTCGGCCGGAAGGGGAAGGGGTCGTGGCATTGGACGCCTTCCTTTCGCTCGGCAGGAGGAATGCCGGATGAGCACGACCGCGATGGAACCCACGCGCCTCTTGGCCGTATTCGCAGCCGGTCTTCGATACGATGACCTGACCGATGCCGAAAGGCGGGCGGCCGGCCGTCACCTGCTCGATACGATCGGCGCCTGCCTGTCGGGGGCGTCCAGCCGCCCGACGCGGCTCGCCGCTGGCCTAGCGGACGAGATCGGCCGCACGGGGAACGTGCCGGTGCCAGGATTGCCGGGGCGCTACGACGTTCTGACGAGCGCCTGGCTCTGCGGAACGAGCGCCCATGGGCTGGAGGTCGACGACGGCTATCGCGCCGGCTCGGTTCATCCGGGCGCGGTGGTCGTTCCGGCGGTGCTGGCGGCGGCCTTCGGACAGGGCATGTCCGGCGAGCGGATGATCGCCGCGATCGCTGTGGGCTACGAGTTCTCGACCCGCCTGGCGGAGGCGATCCACCCCGCCTCGCGCCTGCGCGGCTTCCACAACACGCCGGTCGTCGGCGTTCTGGCCGCGGCGGCGGCGGTCGGCAGCCTGCGCGGCCAAAGCGCGGATTGCATCGAGCAGGGGCTGGGCATCGCGGCGAGCTCGGCTGCCGGCCTGTTCGCGTTCCTGACCAATGGCGGCGAGATCAAGCGGTTGCATGCCGGCTTCGCGGCGCGTGAGGGGTTGCAGGCGGCCCTACTCGCGGAGCGCGGCATGACCGGGCCGACGGGCGTGCTGGAGTCGGCGGACGGGTTCTTCCAGGCCTATGGCGGCCAGCCGATCACCGAGGCGCTCACCCGGGGCCTCCACCCGCGCCTGGACGGCGTGTCCCTCAACATCACCCGCTGCTATCTCAAGCCCTATGCCTGCTGCCGCCATATTCACCCGGCGGTTGACGCCGTCCTCGATATCGCCCGCACCGAGCGCTTTTCGCCGGCGTCCGTAGCCCGCGTGCAGGCAAGCACCTATGCGATCGCGGCCAAGCACGCGCATCTTGGCGGCTGGGGCGATATGGCCGCTGCCCAGATGAACTACCAGTTCTGCGTCGCGACGGCCTTGCGCCATGGCGACGTCGCGATCAGCCGCTTTCAGGAGGCTGAGCTCGGCGATCCGCTGACGAACGCCCTTTGCGAGCGGATAGCGGTCGACGTGGACGCCGAATGCCAGCAGACCTATCCCGCCCTGCGCGCGGCGAAGCTGTCGCTCACGCTGGAGGACGGCCGTTCCTTCGAGCGCTATGTCGACGAGCCGAGCGGATCGGCCCGGCATCCGCTCTCTGATGCTGCAGTCGTCGAGAAATATCGCGGCCTAGCGGGCCCCGTTCTCGGGCAGGAGCGCACCGAGGCGTCGATCTCGCTGCTGGGTTCGCTCGCCCGCCTCAATTCGGTGGATGGGTTAGTCGAAGAGCTCGCCGCGACGGGAGACGCCGCTTGAGCGCTTCTGCTTCACCGCGGATGATACTGGTCCTCGTGCTGTTGGCCACGATCGGGGCCCAGACGCTCGCGGCCAACAGCCTGTTCATCGTTCCGGCGACGGCGCCGGCGGTGTCGAAGGACCTCGGCGTATCGACGACCTTCATCGGCTATCAGGTGAGCATCGTCTATCTTGCCGCGATGATCATTTCGGTCGTGGCCGGATCGATCTCGTCGATCTGGGGGCCGGTTCGCACATCACAAACCGCTCTGCTGCTGGGAGCGGTGGGGCTGGCGCTGGCGACCATCCACTCGCTGCCGACCTTCATCGTCGCGTCCCTGGCGACGGGCGCCGGCTACGGTCTGATCAACCCGCCCTCCGGCCAGATGCTCGAGAAGGTCTCGACCCCCGCCAACCGCAGCATCATTTTCTCCATCAAGCAGACCTCGGTTCCGATCGGCGGCGTCGTGGCGGGATTGCTCGGCCCTCCGCTCGCGCTTCGCTATGGCTGGGAGGTCGCGTTCCTGACCAGTGGCATGCTCTCGCTGGTGATGATCGCCCTGCTCCAGCCCTTCGCCGGCTGGTTCGACCGCGAGCCTCGGCCGGACCGGGCGATCAAGATCGGCGCCTCGCCTTTCCGCGATATCGCCATGGTCTGGGCCACCACCGAGCTGCGCTGGCTGGCGATCTCAGCCTTCTGCTTCGCGGCCGTGCAGTTCACCTTGACGACATATCTGGTGACGCTCCTGGTGGAGGACGTGCATCTGAGCCTGATCGCGGCGGGGATTGCCTTGTCAGTGTTCCAGTTCGCGGCGATCTCGGGGCGCATCGCCTGGGGCGTGATCGCCGACGCCACCGGCTCCGGCATGGAGACCCTGCTGCTCGCCTTCGGACTCGCGGCCTTCGCGACCTTGCCACTGATCTGGATGAACGGCGGATGGTCCATGACCGCGATCCAGCTCTGCTTGGCGGTGCTCGGCGTCTCAGGCGCCGGCTGGAACGGGGTTTTCGTCGGCCAGATCGTCAATCTCGCGCCGGCTGGAACGGCGGGCCGCGCCATCGGCGGGGCGTTCGCCTTCACCTTCGCCGGCGCACTCGTCGGACCGAGCTGCTTTGCGATCGTGCATGGCTGGCTCGGCCTCTACACGCATACGGTCGCCGTCGTCGCGATCTTCGCCTTCGGGGGCTTCATCTGCTGCGCGCTGGCGATGCGGGCCAGGCGGGCCGATGCGGCTCGATCAACCATGAACCCTTGGAGGGAATAGGCATGAACGCATCGAGAGCCCTGGCGGAGGACATGACCGCCCTGACATTCGAAACGATGTCCCCGGCGGATGTCGAGCAGGTCAATCGCCTCCTGCTCGACTTCATGGGGGTCGCCTATGGCGGTGTGCAGCTGCCGTGGGCGGTCGGCCTGCGCAACTGGGCCTCGCGCTTCGAGGGAACAGGCGAGGCCGGACTGCTCGGCTCGGGCACACGCACCGCCGCCCATGTGGCCGCGCTCGTCAACGGCGCGACGGCCCACGGCTACGAGCTCGACGATACCCACGACGCCTCGACAAGCCATCCCGGCGGGGTGATCATCTCAGCGGCGCTCGCCGTGGCCGCCGAAGTCGGCGCCACGGGCCCCGAGCTGATCGCGGCGATCGCGGCCGGCTACGAGGCGATGGCCCGGATCGGCATGGCGGCCAACGCCGCTGAGGGGATGGAGTTCGGCCACCATCCGACGGCCGTGCTCGGAGGCTTCGGCGCTGGCACGGCCGCGGCGCGGCTGATGAAGCTCGACGTGGCGGGCCTGCTCACGAGCTGGGGCTTCATCCTGTCGCTGGCCGGCGGCTCGATGCAGTTTTCCGACGAGCCCGCCGGCACGATGGTGAAGCGCTGCCATGCCGGCTTCGGTGCCAAAAACGGGGTTCTCGCGGCGGAGTTCGCCGGCCTTGGATTGTCGGCTCCGCAGTCGGCCATCAACGGCAAATACGGCTATCTCGCGCTTTACGGCAAGAACCCCGACGTCGGGCGGCTGACCAAGACGCCGGGCACGCCCCTGGAAATCCACCGGATCAGCCTCAAGCCCTATTCCTGCTGCCGCCTCTTCCATTCCCTGATCGACGGGCTGGGCGAGGTCACGGACGGCCATCGGGTCGATCTCGACAGCATCGAGCACATCCATGTCAGGGGTCCGAGGGCGATCGCGGAGCAGCATATGCTGCGCCGACCGACCTCGGTCATGGCCGCTCAATACAGCCTGCCCTTCGTCGTCGGCGCGACGCTGGCTTTCGGGCCGAAGCGCTATGACGCCTACCGGACCGAAAACCTGAACGATGGCCGGATCCTGCGGCTTGCCGACCTCGTCGACGCCAGCGCGGATGCCGCGATCGAGGCGCATTTTCCCGAGCATTTCGGCACCGCGGTCGAGATGCGCTTCAAGGACGGGACGGTGCGCTCGGCAACGGTGCTCGACAGCGTCGGCACGCCGGCCCGGCCGATGTCCGTCGCGCAGATCAGGGACAAGGCGAGCGGCCTTATTTCCCAGGTGGATCCGGGCTTTTCCCTGGACGCGCTGGCTGACAGCATCTGGTCGATCGCGTCGACCGGGAGCTGGAGCGAGATGGCGAAACTGGTGATGCGGGCGCCGGATGGAAGCGAGGCTCGCATCCAATGACGGCGCCGCTGTTCTCACCCATGACCTTGCGCGGGCTGACGACCTCGAACCGGATCGTCGTCTCGCCCATGTGCCAGTACAGCGCGTGCGACGGCAGCGCCACCGACTGGCACCTGATGCATTACGGCCAGTTCGCCGTCTCCGGTGCCGGCCTCGTCATCATCGAGGCGACCCATGTTGAGGCACGCGGGCGCATCACCGAGGGCTGCCTCGGCCTCTACAGCGACGAGAACGAGGCGGCGCTGCGCCGTGTCGTGGCCCTGTGCCGCGAACATGGCAGCAGCCGTATCGGCATGCAGCTCTCGCATGCGGGGCGCAAGGGGTCGGCCTGCCTTCCCTGGGAGAACCGTGGGCGGCCGCTGGCGGCTGAGGCCGGGGCCTGGGAGACGGTGGCAGCCTCGCCCGTGCCGCATGACGAGGGCTGGCCCGCGCCGCGCGAAATGACAGGCGAAGACCTCGAAGCCGTCATACAGGCGCATGTCCAGGCCGTGCGCCGCGCCGCCCGCCTCGGCATCGACCTGATCGAGGTCCACATCGCTCATGGCTATCTCCTGCACGGCTTTCTGTCGCCGCTGGCCAACCGGCGCACGGATGCCTTTGGCGGCTCGCTCGCCAACCGGATGGCGTTTCCGCTCGCGGTGTTCCGGGCCATGCGCGGGGCTTGGCCCGATGACCGGCCGATGGGCGTGCGCCTGTCGGTGCAGGATTGGGTGGAGGGTGGCTGGAGCGTCGAGGACAGCGTCGTCTTCGGGCGCGAGCTCGCCGCTCTGGGCTGCGATTATCTCACGGCTTCGTCGGGCGGCGTCTCACCCCGGCAGCAGATAGAACTCGGCGAAGGCCATCAGGTCGAGTTCGCCCATCGACTTAAGCGGGAAACCGGGTTGCCTACCATGGCCGTGGGCATGATTTTTGATCCCCACTTCGCGAACGAGCTCATTTCACAGCGCAAATCCGATTTCGTCGCCCTCGCGAGAGGAATGCTTCACGATCCGCACTGGTCGTGGGCTGCCGCAGCTGCTTTGGGTGCCGAGGTCAGCCATCCGCCGCAGTACGTCAGATCGTACCGCTCCGCCTGGCTGCGCCGGCAGCGAGCTCTACCGCAATTTCATTGATCTGAACTGTCGAGGAAACGACATGGGCAAGACTTTGTATGAGAAGGTGTTCGACCGTCATGTGGTGCGCGAGCTCGCGGCCGGCCAATATCAGCTCTTCATCAGCCTACATCTGATTCACGAGGCCACGAGCCCACAGGCCTTCGCGATGATCCGTGAGCGGGGCCTCGAGGTCCTCTATCCGGGCCGTACCTTCGCGACGGCCGACCATGTGATTCCGACGGACAGCATGGTACGTCCCTATGACGACGAGCTCTCCGAGGCCATGGTCGAGGCGCTGCACCGCAACAGCGCAGATCATGGAATCCGCTATTTCTCACCGGAGAAGGCGGAGCACGGCATCGTTCACGTGATCGGGCCAGAGTACGGGCTTTCCCAGCCGGGGCTGACGATTGCTTGCGGCGACAGCCATACCTCAACCCACGGCGCCTTCGGAGCCATCGCCTTCGGCATCGGGACTTCCCAGGTCCGGGACGTGCTCGCAACGCAGACGCTCGCCATGGGCAAGCTGAATGTGCGCAAAATTGAGGTGACCGGCAGGCTTCGGCCTGGTGTCTACGCCAAGGACGTCGCACTGCACGTCATCAACCGCCTCGGTGTCCAGGGCGGTGTGGGATATGCTTATGAATTCGCCGGCGACGTTGTCTCGGCGATGACGATGGAAGAGCGGATGACGCTCTGCAACATGTCGATCGAGGGAGGCGCGCGCTGCGGCTATGTCAACCCGGACCAGACGACCTTCGATTATCTGAAGGGCAGGGCCCACGCGCCCGACAGCGAGCGCTGGGACGAGGCGGTCCGTGATTGGAAGAGCACCGCTTCCGATCATGACGCGGATTACGATGACGTCGTGGTCTTCGCAGGCGAGGACATTCGGCCGATGGTGACGTGGGGCATCAATCCCGGACAATCGGTGAGCGTCGAGCAGTCCATCCCGCAGCCGGAAACGCTCCAGCGTCGAGACGCCGAAGCCGCTCGCGAAGCTTTCGACTACATGGGCATGAGGGCTGGTGATGCGATTGCCGGCACCCGGATCGACGTGGCGTTCATCGGCTCATGTACGAACGGGAGGATTTCCGACTTCGAGGTCGCGGCCGAGATCGTGCGCGGCCGCAAGGTTGCCCCGCATGTACGGGCCCTGATCGTGCCGGGCTCGCAAGCCGTCCGCGACGAGATGATCCGGCGCGGGCTCGATCATGTCTTCATCGAGGCGGGTTTCGAGTTCCGAGAGGCCGGATGCTCGATGTGCCTAGCGATGAACCCCGACAAGCTACAGGGGCGCGAGGTCTGTGCGTCGTCGTCGAACCGGAACTTCAAAGGCCGTCAAGGGTCGCCGGTCGGACGCACGCTGCTGATGTCGCCTGCCATGGTCGCGGCGGCCGCCATCGCAGGTGCGGTGATGGACGCACGCGTTCTGACAAACCATGCGGCTTGAGCCGGTTCAGCTCCGAAAGGCACAAACGATGCACGACAAATCCGTTACGACCGGCCGTGTGGTCAGCATCAGCGGTACCGATATCGACACCGACCGGATCATTCCAGCCCGCTTCATGAAGCATCTGACATTCGAGCATCTGGGGACGCATGTCTTCGAGGACGATCGCGCCGATCTTCGCCGCAAGGGCGAGGTGCACCCGTTCGACGATCCGCGCAATGCGGGTGCGCGCATACTGCTTGTCGGCCGGAACTTCGGCTGCGGGTCGTCGCGCGAGCACGCGCCGCAGGCTCTCCACCGGTGGGGCATCGATGCCGTCATCGGCGAGTCGTTCGGCGAGATATTCGCGGGAAACTGCGTATCGGTCGGGATGCCCTGCGTGCGCGCCTCCGCCGAGGTCATCGCAGAACTGCGGGAGCTTGCCGACGAGAACCCGGAACGCGTATTCTCCCTGGATCTGGAAACCTGCTCGATCGCAACGGACAATCACCGCTATCCGTTCGAAATCGCCGACGGGCCGCGCCGACAGTTCAGGGAGGGAAGCTGGGATCCCGTCGGCATGCTCCTCAGCGCGCGCCCGGACATCGAGCGCGTCGAAGGCAAGGTACCAGCCTACTTCAAGAGAAACTGAGATCAGCAATCTTCAAGGTCGACACCCAGTGCTTTAGGGAGCTCTGTCGCTGATTTCATTGCAAATCGGACGTCGAACTGCGCGATTTCGAGGGTGGAAGGGGCTGGCGCAAACGCTTTGAAACGAGGACGCCGCGAAATTGCACGATGGGCGTCGGGCGACCTGCCAGGCCAGAGCGTTGTATCGTGACGAACGAGTGCTACTGAGTGTTGGCGCTACCAGGAATCGCGACCGCGATAAGGGATGCGAGCCGACAAGCCCTCATGTGCTACGGTCGCCGGGGCGAACGGAATCGAAAGCATACAGATGATTAGAGCGGTTGAACGAGCGCTGGCCATTTTCGACGCGTTCGATGCGCAGCATCAGAGCCTATCGCTGCTGGAAATCGGCGCGCGGATCAACATGCCCAAGGCGACCACGTTTCGGTTGGTGAACACCCTGCAGAAGAACGGCTTTCTGGTGCGCCTCGAGGACCAGCGCTATTGCTTATCACTGAAATTGCTTCGGCTATCGGGGCTCGTCAAAAGCACGCTCGGTATTCGGGATACGACCCGGCCAATAATGGCCGAAGTCTGCCGGGCTACAGGCGAGACGGTCACGCTCAACATCAAAGCCGGGTTCCAGCGCGTATGCATCGATGTGGTCGACACCCCGTCACCGCTCATGTCCATCGCACGGCCGGGCGAACATATCAGCCTGTACCGCGGTGCCGCCGGCCGTCTTTTGCTGGCCTACACAAGCGAAGCGGAGCTCAACGAGATTCTTCGGCAGTCAGATCAGATGGAAGGCGTAGATCCGACCGAGTTGAAGGCTCATCTCGCGGACATCCGTACACAGGCCCTCGCCTGTACGGCTGGCCAACGTATCCCGGGGATCACCGCGATTGCCGTTCCGATATTCGATATCCGTGACGAGGTACACTACTGCCTGTCGCTGAGCGGGCCCAGCATCCGCATGGATCCGCGCCTCGATGAATTCCAGCGGATAATGATCGAAGCAGGGAAATCAATCTCTTCGATGATGGGGACGTCTTACTCCTCGGCCGTCAAGCCGGAGTTTGCCAAGATTGATGAAGCTTTTGTCCCAAGAAAATCACTAAAGGCCGGAGCCAAGCCTGCGGCTGCCTCCCGACGGACACGCAAACGGGAACCCGCTTAGGATTAGTTGTTTCTGCTTGCGCCGGCGAATTTCGATTTCTTCTTTGCTTTCCACTGCTTCTGCCTAATAGAAACGGCACGTAAAGCTCCCGCTCGAAGCGATCGGGTTTTGAGTTCGCGACGTCCCAGGAAACGACGCCGGCCGAGAAGGATACCCGAGCGCGCCAGCGCCGTGAGAACCGCAGCGCGCTGCCGGCACAACAGCGCGAGGTGCGTCGCACCCGCATCTACATGGTCTTCCATCATTCCGTGCTGCTGCCCAACAAGCTCGTAATCGAGAATGTCGAGCTCGGCCTGAAGCTGCGCGGCATTGCGCTGGCGGAGCGTCGCCGGGCGGAGGAAATGCTGAGTCGCCCGATCGAAGACGGCGGACGCCGCCTGATAACGCTGTCGAGACAACCGGGTCCGGCCTTGCCGCCCAGCGGAGAGATGGGCCGCACCGGACGCCTGAGTATGCCGAGCACGCGGGACGGTTTCTGCCAGAAGTGCGAGGCTTATGCAGCTTGATCGGCATAGTGTGCGGCTCGGGATAAGACCCATACCTCCGTATGATGAGATCAAGGTGAAGACGCGAGATTTCCGGTAACTTGGCAGATGCAGGTAGGGACGAAATGCCAGAATGCCAAAACTCAAATACGCTCCTTATCGCGTGCACCCGGTGATTGCGGTGATCAGCGCGGTCCCGCCCCGAAGCGCCGTGCTTCAAGAGCACGAAGCCTGTCGCGACTGCGGGCGAGCCGCGGCCTGATCCTGGCGACTTCGGCCGGATCGGCTCGCGGGATGGGCAGGCCCCTTCCCGCTTTCTCGGATTTCTTGCCATAGTGGAAATCCGCAGTGTCGTCGGTCGCGTGTCCCATCAACGCGGCGATGATGGCGCAGCCGAGATCATATTCCTCCTCGGTGCGGGCGTTTCCGAGGTAGAAGGCCTTGAGCCTGGCCGAAAAGGCGTGGCGGGTGGTATAGGGCGTCGGGCGGTTCTTGCGGAACAGGCGCTTGGTGATCGCGCGCATGACCTCCTCGATGCGCTTCAGCAGTGACTTGTAGACCTTGCGGGTCAAAGCGTTGACCCGATTGGCCCAGTTCACGATAGCGTCGCGATGGTCCAGGGACAGATTGTCGAAGACGAGCGTTCGTGTCGGACCGTGGGCGCGTCCATTCCCGCGCTTGGCATTCGGTACGATCATGACCAGCGCCCTGCCATCGATCCTGATCTGCGTCCCATGCCATTCGATCGGCCTGAGACCGCAGAGCAGGTTCGCCTTGAAGAACGCGCTGAAGTCCGAAGCGTAACTGGACCGCAGCGCCTGCGCCTTGGCCAGGATGCTGTCCGAGACCTCGTCGGTCATCGCCCTGGCCTTCGCGGCAGAGGTCCGAAGCGGAAGCTTGAGCTTTTCCCGACCGACGACCACTGATCCATCAGCCAGGGCAACAGCGACGGTCTTGCCCCTGGACTCCTCGAGCAGCTTCATTGCTTCGGGCAAACCCCGGGGACGACGATCCGGCGGTCGCTTCGCTTGGAACTCCAGGGCGAACATCGTCGCCGCCCGGTATTGCCGGAACGAGCGGGGCTTGAGCCTGTCCTGCTGCGCCAGAAGCCATCTTACAAACGCGACCGCCTGCAACTTGGGGCTCTGGAGTTCCTTGCGGGCACGCAGCCAGAGTTGCCGAAAGCGCTTTGCGTAGTCGATTTCCGTCGCTTCCACCCGCGTCGGATCTGCCGAACTCATGATGCCACCCCCGTTACTCCGGTGTTACGCGCTCGAAAATGCTGGATTGATCAAACTGCTCAGCTGGCCGGAGAACGCCGCTTCTCGACCCCAGCACGCAGGCGCGGATTGACCTCGTAGGACACCGATGGACGCCCCTTTGCGCCAAGGTGGCCGACCGGCCGAAGCACGCCGGCCATGACCAGGCTATCGAAGGCATCACGAAGAGCCGGTCCATCCGGAAACAATCCGCGGTGCCCCCTGCTCAGGTCCCTCCGGTTGACCGTCGCAAGCTTGTTCTCGACGACATAGCGCATGATCCGTTCGGCCAGCCCGGCCGGCGCGGTCGCCCCCGACGCCGCAAGAGCCTCCATCATGCCCGGCACGAGCACGAGATCGATGAAGCGGACAGCGGCAGCGAGCGTGCCGCCGGAGATCATCCGGGGCCGCCGCGGCTCGACAGTCGTGGCCGCCCTCAGCATCTCGATGACCAGCGCAACCCTCATCGCCTGCGTGCCGGCACGTTCCATCCAGGCCGAAGCCGGGCCACCGCCGAGCCGGGCAGCTTCCTGTTCCCAACGCCGCACGGCCTGTTCCAGAACCTCGACCGCCTGCATGGCGAGAACGAGTTCGTGTTCCGTGTCCCCCCAGTTCCGCAGAACGGAGAGGATGTTCTCGATCACCGTCAGGTCTGCGGCATGGCGCGCGATGGCGAAGGCAGGCTTGCGGGTCGGGACAATCCACATCATCCGCGCGAAGAGCTGATCGTTGCGCTCGACCTTGAGATCCGCGAGCGCCGCCGGAACGGTCCCGATCAGAAGCGACAACCCGAACCCCTCGATCCGCCGGATATCGGTATGCCTCGCCGAGGGCACATTGAAGGTATTGCCGTCATGGCCAGCGAGGACGAGCTCGCCGAGCGGCTCGCCGGGGCGGGCTGCCCGCAAGAGCCTGCCGCCCTCTTCCGCCATGTAGAACAGGCCCCGCCCGGCGACGGCAGCCTCGACGATCGCAGGTGGGGCCGTCTCGTTCACCGTAATCCGGGGCATCACAGGAGCGCTCTGCCCACCCGACCACATCGGCGATGGCGGCTCGGGCCTGCCTTCAGCTTCGGCACGTTTCGCCAGGGCGGCATGGTTCTTCAACGCGGCATCGTGAATCAGCTTTTCCTGGGCGAGCTTGCCGAGGGCCTCCTGCCACCGCGCCAGTTCGCCCTCCTCGATCGTCAGCAGGGGCTTCGACAAGCTGGCTGCAACCGTCATCCGGCGCCAGCCGGCCGGCGTCACGACACAGGCCCAGAGAGTGGGGGGCTCCGACCAGACGGCGCCGGCCCTCGCCCGCACCCGCGTGCCGATGGCGGCACCGGCAATGACGAGGAGCGCACTGGTCGCCAAGATTCGCGGAAGCGAGTGGACGCGCGCAACGTCGTCGAGGCAATTCTCGATCGCCACGGGGAAGATCAATGGCGGCCGCACGGGCCGACCGACGATGCCTTCGACGACCGCTTCGTCCAGCTCGGCGAAGCCGTCAGCCGCCCCATCGTCGAAGGCGCTCGCCTCGGAGCCGACCGTCACGAGCGCCGTGGCCTGCCTGAGTTTCGCCCCCGGCGGCGCCGTGTGCGACGACGCGCTCTCGACCTCCGGCGGCGTCTGGCGCCAAACGGGATTGAGCGGACTGTTTTCTTCCGCCGCGATATCCGCTGCTTGCGGATCATGTAGAAAATTCGTCATTGGTCCCACGCCTCTTGAGGTGCACCAAGGTCGTGAGAGCCGGCTCTCGCCGCAGAAGATCGGCAGCGCTCGCGCCGATGTCTAGCCATACAATGTAGGAAAAATCAGAATATTTTCAGTCGGGTAGTCGTTACCCCAGGACAAGTTCCCAGCCGGGCCACCATCGCGTCTTCGACATGGAGGGCGCAATGGCCACCCAGCCAGCTTCGTCGAGCATCTTCGCTGCGAGCTACGCATCGGGACCCGCGTCCCTGAGGTCTTCCTTCATCGCTGCATCGATTTCGCTGGCGTCGAGGATACGACGCTCTACGAGGGCTTCGGCCAAGGTGACGATCTCGCGCTTGTGACGCTGCACCATGCTGATGGCCTCATCCTGAAGACGGTGCAGATCGGCTTCCACGACGGTCGCGAGAGCCCTGTCCGTGGCCAGCAGGCGCACGGCATCGATGGCACCACCGCGGTGCGTGAGCCGGCCGCGCAGACCGAAGGCGACGTGAGCGGCAGCGACCCATTCGGTGGCCTTCTCCAGATCGCTGACGGCACCGGCGTTCGGGCCGTCGCCCAGAACGATATCGGCAGCGCGGCCAGCCAGGATCGCCACGATCTGATTGTCGAGACGGTCGCGATCCGGCGCCCGGTCGATGACCAGCTCCGCCCAGCCATCGGCATTCCCGCGCGCCTGGATCGTGACCGAGCGAACCTCGATCCCCAGGCTCCGCGCGACGACGGCATGGCCGGCTTCGTGCAGGGCGATCAGACTCAGCTCTCGCGGCGAGCGCGTGTCCCGCGGCATCATGACGGCGCGCAGATCCTCCAGGGTGATCGCTCGACCCGCGGTGAGTGCCTTGCGACGGGCCTGCTTGATCCATTGCACGGCGTCCGCTCCGGTCGAACCCGGAACCTGACGCGCCAGCGGCAGCAGGTCGATGCCGGGCAGTTCGGCACCGAGATGGAGGCGCAGGATGCCGGCGAAACCCTCCGCGTCGGGCGGCGGGATCAGGAACGACCGATCGAAGCGGCCGGGGCGCCGGATCGCGGCATCGACACGGTCGACATGATTGGTCGCGCCGAGAAGAACCACCCCGCTCTTGTCGGCACGGACCTGATCGATCCGGAGCAGCACGCTGGTGATGACCGGCAGCCACCAGTCCGCTCCCCTTTGCGAGATCTTCGCCCGGTCGGGCAGCGCATCGAGCTCGTCGATGAACAGCACCGAGGGGGCACAGGCGAGCGCCCGGTCGAAGACGGCGGACGCCGCCTTGATGACGCTGTCGAGATAACCGGGTCCCGCCTTGAACCAGTCCGCGATGCTGGTCGTCACGATCGGCAATCCCGCGGCCTTTGCCACCGCACGGGCCAGGGTGGTCTTGCCGGTGCCGGGCGGCCCGTAGAAGATCGCGCTCTCCAACTGACCCGGCGGGACCAGCCCGGCGCGCATGCGGCGCACATCCTCGACGAGATCGAGCGCCCAAGCCCTGGCCTCGCCATAGCCGGTCAGTTCCGCAAGCGGCGGGGTCTCGTCGGCGGAGCTGGTCACGGTGGTCGCCGCCGATGCACGCTTCAGCCGTTCGACGCAAACGCGTGCCGAACTACCGCGGCGAAGGGCGAGACCGAGCTCGGGCAGATCGAGCCCCGCGACATCCGCTCCCGAGATCGCCGGCGCCGAGCGACCGGTCCAGCGCCGGATGGCCTTGCGCATCAGGACGGGCGTCGGGCTCTTGATGGTCATCCGGAGATCGGCCGCGCCGCGCAGGAGAGCCGGCAGGCGCTGATCGGGATCGGCGGCGATGCCGATGATGGTGCGCCCTGCCTGCAGATCCCGGATGATGTCCCGGCCCACGCCGTCCCGGGCCTTGACCTCATTCCTGCCGGTATGGATTGCGAGATGCCCATCGATGCTCTCGATCAGCCTGGCGAGCGGCTGCTCCCAGGCTTCGGTCGGAACCCGAACGACTATCACCAGCGTCCTGCCGGACGGCATCTTGCGCAGGTCCAGCCGATCAGCGCGGGCCTGCTCGTCAAAGGCCAGCTCGACGATGAGCTCGACGGGATTGTAGGCGGACTGCACGGCGCGGCCGGCCGCCACGCCGTTCGCCGGGCTACCCGAGCTGCGGCTGCTGTCGTTCTGGTCGAGCCCTTCATCCGCCGCTTCGGGACGATCGGCTTCTAGGCGCCAGACCGTTTCGTCGTCAGCCCCGGCCTCGACCGGGGTCTCCTGATCATCAGCCGCGCGACGAGGCTGCGCGAGAGAGGCGAGGATGCTCGTGCGACGCGGATCGGTGGGTTCGGAGTTCGGCGGGATATCGTCGGACGTCATGGCGATAGCCTAGGTCAGATCTGAGCGGAGGCAGGCCGGGCATTCGTCAACCGCCCGGCGGAGCGGTCGGGCCGACGATGCCACTCAACCCGACGCCGGCGCTCATGGGCGCGCGCATGATCGAGAATGAGACGGCAGGCCCCGTTCCCGTCGGCACGCAGAAGTAGGGCCGTCATCGCCAGATCGCGCCGCGTGTCATCGTCATTATGCATCAGTTCGAGCGCGAGCCAGGATGCCATCGCCGCATCGCCCTGGAGAGCCTCGGGGAGGCCCGGCATGCCGAGGATCGCGACATGCGTCAGCAGGCTCCGCAGACGGGCCGCGACATCGGTGTGCAGCGGCAGGGCGGCGGCCGTCCACAACCGCAACAGCGCGGGCGCATGGGGCTTCAGGATCGGGCTCAGCGGATCGGCAGGACGGTCAGTCATGGCAAAGCGGCTCCATGCGCGCGGACCGAGGTTCGCACGGCGGGTGTGCAGGAATGGCGTTGGGACGGGAGCGGTGACCTGCACCGCTCCCGCGTCGGCTACTGGATCGTCTGCCGCAGGGTCCCGGGCCGCGCCTTCGCCCGCGCCATGGTGGCGTTGTCGTTCACGGCCGGCCGACGGGCGGGCTTCGGCTTGACCGGGTTGGCGAAGGGGTGCGCCTCCAGGCTGCCGTCATTCGCCGCGCCCAGCATATTCTGGGCGACGGTGAGGAGGCGGGGAACCTCGCGCAGGACCTCGACCCGAAGCCGGTCGGTGACCGTATCGACGAGATCGCGGACCGGCACGCCGAAGAGCACATCGATGCCCTCGCGCGTGACCGTCAGGCCGTCGCTGAAGCCGCTGCGCCCGTAATAGTCGAGCAGCCAGCTCTCGTAGCTGCGCGGCTCGCAATCGAAGCGCGGCCGCAGGAAGGACGGCAGCTGCAACCTAGCGCAGCGCAGGTCGCGTTCGATCAGGCGCCGCTTACGGACCTCGGTGATGCCGCCGCCGCGCTTGATCTCAATGATCTTGGCCGCGCCGGTCTTCAGGTGGATCGCGATCAGATCAAAGAACGCGACCCGGCGATACGGCCCATGCGCCGTCGCCGTCAGGCCGGCGAGAGCTTCCGGCGTGTTGGTCGCCACCAGCGCCTCCGCGGCGTCCGTGATCGGCATCTCGACCTGGCGCAGCACAAGATACTCGCCGCTGCGCTCCAGCGCCTCGCAAATCGCCGCATCGATCAGGCCGCCATGCCGCTTGACGACGGAGGAGAGATACGAGTTACAAACGCTGAGGCCCGGCCCGAGCAGCGGATCGGCGACGAAATCCGCCTGCAAGGCACCCGCGGCCGCCCGCTCGACGCTGGCGATCAGCGACGCCGGCAGCGGCACGACAGAGGACGTGGACGAGGTGAGGTTGAGACGATGATCGGCCTTGGCCATGGTGATGAACTCCTAGCGTGGACGGGCTGTCCACAGGAGTCAGAATGTCTCTTTTGGAGCCATATGTCTACTATAATGCCATTTTATGCTTAACGGCCCCCAAATCCGCGCGGCGCGGGCTTGGCTCGCTCTATCTCAAGATGAGCTCGCCGAGCTCACCGGTGTGGCCAAGAGAACGATTGCCCGCATTGAGCAGAATCTGACGGTTCCTCACGATCGGACCCTGCGCGATATCCAGCAGGCGCTCGAAAGCCGCGGCATCGTGTTCATGTTTGAGAACGGCAAGGGGATTGGCCTCCACATCCGCTCTTCCTGAAGCAGGGCGATGCCATGCGCTCAGCGAGCGCTAACTGCTAGGCTACGTGGCTGACCGTGGGCAGGAAGGCCCAGCCGATCCCCTGCACGGCCTCGTCGAGCTCGCCGATGTTGATGACGCGCGGCTTGCGCTTCGTTCCGTAGCGCTTCGTCATGCCGCCTTCCGCATGCCCCATCAGCGCCTTCTTGACCTCGTCGGCGTGACCGGCCCGGCTGAGTTGATCCTGGAAGGCATGTCGGAACGAGTAGAGCGTCGTACCCTCGCTTGCGATCTCCAGATCCTTGCGGGAAAAGTCGGCCCAGAATGACGAGAAGTATCCCGATACGCGCGTGACGTCGTTGTCGTGCGTCACCATCGCCGACCACAGGAACGTCTGCCCACCGGTACGGGCCGCCTCGATGAGATCGCGCAGGCCGAGGTCGAGAAGTTCGCGCCGGATCGGAACCCAGCGGCGGCGGGCCAGGGTCTTGACGCGGCGGTCTCCCGCATTGGTCACCACGAAGCAGAGGACATCCGGAGCATCGGGGTGAGGCATGATGCTATCGGGGCCAAGCTGGATGATCTCGGAACTGATCATCCCGTGCAGGCAGGCGATCAGCGGCAGCCAGAACTGCAGTTCCGCGCAGGCCTTGACCTTTGTGAACCGCTTGCCCTGCGTGAAGATCGGGTGGGCGAAGATGCGCTTGAGCTCGGCATCGCTGTAGGGCTCGCGACGGTCCTCGTCCTCGGGGATTTCCAGATAGATCTCCTTGCCGAGCGGCGTCTCGACCCATCCCGCGTTCAAGGCCGTCGCCATCAGCGAGGAGATGAACCCGACCTTCTTGTTGATGGTCTGGATCGCATAGTCGTGCGCCGAGCCGAGATGATCGCGGTAGGCGAGCACGTGCTTGCGCTTGATCTCGCCGATATCCTTGACTTTGGCATGCGCGATGAAGTCGGAGATGGTGTGCTTCATCTCCCGCAGATATTCCGGCCTGACCTGCTTCTTCGCGAGGCGTCGGTTCTCCTGCCATTTGGTAGCGCAATCGGCGAGGGTCTTGCCCACCGTGATCGAAGCGCCCGGAGCGCCGGGAACGACATGGAGCGCCGGTAATCCGGACTGCGCCGGAACCGTCTTACGCCACGGGCCGGCGATCGTATCGGGATGAGCGGTGCCGATGCCGCCCAGGCGGCTCTCCCGCTGGCGGAAGACATCGAGATAGGACAGCTCGGCTTCGAGGCACGAGGCCATGAAGCGGTCGTGATGCTGCGAGGTCCTGGACAGCGAGACGCCGAGCCGGCGGACATAAGCCTGGACGAAGCCCAATCGCTCTGCCGCATAGTCGGCGATCGTCATCGTGCGCAGGCGTCGTTCCCGTGCGAAATGCTCCTTCACGTCGGCATTGCTCCGCCGCGGCAGGTCGGAGATGTCGGGCACCGCCGCGAAGGCGGCTCCCCTGACCTGTCGAAGGCGCTCGCGCCAGTCGTCCTCCAACAGGCTTGCGCCGAACCAGCGGGCGAGCGCGTCCCAATCCTCCCAGCTCCAGCTGGACGTGTCGGTGGACGGCAACTGGTCGGCGGCGCTGGCCAGCCCGCGCCGCTGACGGGCCTCGGCGAAGCGGCGGTCCCATTCCAGATCCAGCGCGAGCGCCTTCTCGCGGGCAATGCGCTGATCGCGCGTCTTCAGAGACAGCTGGACGCGCGCGAACGCAAACGCGCCGAGCAGGTCCTCGGGCACGCGGCGCACGTACTGGCACACGCCGTTCCGGGTGGTGAGATGGTTCGCAACAGGCACGTCGTCGTCAGCCATGTTATGCACGATGTTATGCATTCGGACGGGGTGCAACCCGCCCAAAGGGCTTGTCGACGTTGAAGTTCAAGGGGATGGAACACCCCGAAGGGTGAATGGCGCGCCCGAAAGGATTCGAACCTCTGACCCTCAGATTCGTAGTCTGATGCTCTATCCAGCTGAGCTACGGGCGCATGACAACGGAAGCGGTTTGAAGGCCGCCATCGGCTGACGGATGCGGACTTAACGGCTCCCGCCGCTCTTGGCAAGTCCGATTTGCCGACTTCGTTCGCTTTCTTGCCGAGCCCTGTGAAGAGCCGCGGACGAGGGCCTGTCAGCCATGCTTGCCGTGTAGCAGGAGTGGCTGCAAGGCATCCTGCCTCACGCCATCATCGCCCGCTGCGCTGTCCTGCGCAGCCATGCGATGGCCGCCATGTCGTGATTTCGGCAGTTTCTCGGCGATGCCGTAGAGCTCCTCGCGCCGGTCCATCTCGCGCCAGACCTCGCCGGGCGTGATGCCGAGTTCGCTCCACAGCACGACGAGATTGTAGATGAGGTCGGCGCTTTCGCGGACCACCGCCGGGCGGTTGTTCTGTACTGCCTCGATGCCGACCTCGACCGCCTCCTCGCCGAGCTTCTTGGCCATCTTCGGCACGCCTTCGCGGACGAGCTTGGCCGTGCGCGACCGAGCGGGGTCGCGGCTGCGGGCCGCAAGGACGGCGGCGTAGAGTCTCTGCACCGAATCGGTCATCGCTGCAGAATCGGGCCGCCATGTAAGGGTTTCGTGACGCTCCCGCCGCCTGCGCCGTGTGCTCATCGTGCCACCCCCGCGAACAGGCGCACCACCTCGCGATAGACCTCGCGCTTGAACGGGATGATCAGCTCCGCCGTCTCCGCCAGCGGCACCCAGCGCCAGGCGTCGAATTCCGGCTTGTGGCCGCCGCCGGGATTGAGGATGTCGATCTCGCTCTCATCGCCCTCGAAGCGGAAGGCGAACCATTTCTGTGACTGGCCGCGATATTTGCCGCGCCAGGCCTCCTTGCCGATCTCGCGCGGCAAATCGTAGCTCAGCCAGTCGGGCGCCTCGGCGAGGAGCGAGACGGACGAGACATTGGTTTCCTCGCGCAGCTCGCGATAGGCCGCCTCGATCGGCTGCTCGCCGGCGTCGATGCCGCCCTGCGGCATCTGCCATTCATGGCCGGGGGCGGTGTGCTCGCGCTGGCTGCGGTTGGCGCGGCGGCCGACGAAGACCAGACCGGCCGGATTGAACAGGGCGAGGCCGACGCAGGGACGATAGCCGGCGGGAGGTTTCATCATCGCAGCGAGCCGGTGGTGGAAGGGTTGCGGAAGCCGCGGGCGGCGCTGACCGGGACAAGGACCAGATTCTTGCCCTCGAGCGTGCGAGCCCAGCGGGTGATGCGCTCGATCGTGACGGGCAGGGCGCTGGCGGTGGCGACGACCGCGCCCTGGTCACGGGCGAGCGTTTCGAGCCGCTGCAGCTCCTTGTCGATGCTCTCGGGGCGCGGGACCGTATCGAGCGATAGATCGGCCTTGAGCGCCGGGATCTGCGCTTTCGCCGCCGCCGAGGCGAGCAGGCTGCGTGGCGAGGAGCCGTCGTCGACGACCATCAGCCCGCGCCCGGCGAGTTCACGCAGCAGTGGCGTCAGGGCCATGTCGTCGGCGGTGAGGCGGCCGCCGAGGAAGTTGACGATGCCGACATAGCCTGTGAAGCGGCCGAGCACCCATTGCAGCCGGTCGAGATTGTCGCTGCCCTTTTGCCCGGTGAGCAAGGTGTGCGGGCCGGGGTCGTTGTCGGGATAGTCGAACGGCTCCATCGGCACCTGCAGGAAGACCTCATGGCCTTCGCCGCGGGCGCGCTGCACCGTCTTCTCCAGCTCGGCGCCATAGGGGGCGAAGGCGAGCGAGACGGGCCCCGGCAGGCGCGCGATCGCTTCGCTGGTCGAGCTCTGGCTGATGCCGAGGCCGCCGACCAGGATGGCGATCCGGCCGGCCGGCTTGCCGGCGGGGGCGGGGCCGAGCGGGCGGGCATAGACCTGCGCCGGCGTGGCGCCGTCGGAGCCGATCTTCGGCAGCAGTCCATGCCGCGTGCGCTCGACCAGGCGCTTGTCCGGGGCCGGAGCGAGCTTGACCGCGCCGTCATCGGGAACGGTGATGATGATCGCGCCGGGGGCGTCGGAGCCGGGTCGGACAACGGTCACGCCGGATTCGGTCTCGAGTTGGCTGGCGCTGGCGGGGCCGCGCCGGTCATCGCGCTGCTGGGCGGGCTCTGGCAGAGCTTTGGCGATGTCGGGCGCGACAGGGCGCTCGCGGATCATGGCGGTTGCGATCGGCTCGCCGCCATTGGGGTCGCGCTTCAGCGCCGCGTAGAGGATGAGCCCGGCGAAGAGAACCGCCAGTCCGCCGGCGAGGCCGCGCCAGAGCCAGCGCGCATAGGGCCTCGACGCGCGCGCGCGCTTCGCCTGCCCGAGCGGCTGGTCAAGTTCGCTGAGCGGCAATCCGGCCAAGAGGCGCCGTCCTCTTCGACGTCAATCCATCTGCGAATCAGTTCGCAGCGCTAGAGTCGGATGATTCGGGCCGGAATCAATCGCCAATCGGCCGCAGGGAAAACAATCTCCTGCGGCCGTTGCACAAGTGCCGAAGAGCTGGGCTGGAAAGAGCCCGCGGCTCAGTCGGCCTTTTTCTCTCCGTCGGTCTTGCCGGCTTCCGGAGCGGGGGCGGGTGTGGCGGGCGCCGGCGTTGCCGGTAGGGCCACATCCTTCTTGCCGCGCAGCAGGTTGAGCGCCGCGGCGAGCTGGGTGTCCTTGGCCGGGTCGATCGGGACATAGGACGGCGAGCCGGCCTGCTCTTCCTTGCCGTCGCCATTGCGCAGATGGCCCTTGAGCGAGGCCTCGCCCTTGTTCTCGACCTTGTCCTTCAGCTCGGTCGGAACGTCCTGGATGATCTCGATGTCGGGCGTGATGCCCTTGGCCTGGATCGAGTTGCCGGACGGGGTGTAGTAGCGCGCCGTGGTCAGGCGCAGGCCGCCATTGTCGCCGAGGCGGATCACGGTCTGGACCGAGCCCTTGCCGAAGGAGCGCGAGCCCATGACGGTGGCGCGCTTGTGGTCCTGCAGGGCGCCGGCGACGATCTCGGCGGCCGAGGCCGAGGAGCCGTTGATCAGCACGACGATCGGCTTGCCCTTGGTCAGGTCGCCCGACTTGGCGTTGAAGACCTGGGTCTCCTCGGCGTTGCGGCCTCGGGTCGAGACGATCTTGCCGCGCTCGAGGAAGGCGTCGGAGACCAAAACGGACTGATCGAGGCGCCCGCCGCGGTTGTTGCGGAGGTCGATGATGTAGCCCTTGACCTTGTCGAAGCCGATCTCGGCATTGATCTTGTCGAGCGCCTTGCGCAGGCCCTCATAGGTCTGCTCGCTGAAGGTGCCGATACGGATATAGCCGACATCGCTCTCGATGCGCTCTTCCACCGCCGGGACGACGATGTTGGACCGGGTCAGGGTGAATTCCAGCGGCTCGGTCTTGCCGGTGCGCTCGATCGTCAGCTTGACCTGCGTGTTGATGATGCCGCGCATCTTCTCGACGGCCTGGTTCAGGCTCAGGCCCTTGACCTCGTCATTGTCGATCTTGCGGATGATGTCGCCGGCCAGGATGCCGGCCTTGGCGGCGGGCGTGTCGCGGATCGGCTTGGCGACCTTGAGAACCTCGTTCTCCATCGTCACCTCGATGCCGAGGCCGCCGAACTGGCCGCGCATGTCGATGTCCATGTCGCGGAAGCTCTTGGCATCGAGATAGGCCGAGTGCGGATCGAGCGAGGAGACCATGCCGTTGATGGCGGCCTCGATCAGCTTCTGCTCGTCCGGCTTCTCGACATAGTCGGTGCGAATCTTCTCGAAGATGTCGCCGAAGAGGTTGAGGCTGCGATAGACCTCGGCCGAAGCCGCGACCGCGCTGGTCGAGGAGAAGAGCTTGGTCTGGGTCACCACACCGGTGAGCCCCGCGCCGGCGATAGCGCCGACCAGAACGAGAGAAACCTTGCGCATCATCCGCGAACCTTTTCGCCTTGCGATTTCGTCCACCACGGCGTCGGATCGATCGAGACGCCGTCTTTTCTGAACTCGATATAGAGGATCGGCTCGCCGGTCCCCGCTCCTACATTCGTCGCGGCCGCTTCCGCGGTCTCGCCCATCACCGCAACCGGCTCCCCAGCCAGCACAAATTGGTTCAACGACACGTCGATGCGCTGCATGCCCGCCAGGAGAATATAGTAACCATTGCCGGCATTGAGGATCAAGAGTTGGCCAAAGGAACGGAACGGCCCCGCATAAACCACCCAGCCATCGGAAGGTGACGAAACCACGGCATTGGCACGTGTGGAAAGCGAAATTCCACGGGTTGCGGCGCCAACTTCGTCGGCAGCGCCGAATCCACGCAATTGTGAACCTGCGACCGGCAAAGGCAGCATGCCGCGCAATTCCTGGAAGGCCGCCTTGGGGGCGAGCCTTGCCGGGTCGCGGAAGGCGAGCTGGGCCATGCGCTGGCGCTGCTCCTGCGTCTCGGCTTCGAGCGCGCGGCGGGCGGCCTCGGCGGCGCGATTGGCGGTGGATATGTCCTTCTCGATCCGCTCGACGAGATCGCGCAGGGTCTTTGCCTGCGCCGCCAGTTCGCCGCCGGCGGCCCGCTGCGCCTCGATGTCCTGGGCGGCGCTGGCCTCGCGGGCGCGCCTGGCCTCGATCAGTGACGCCAGCCGCCGGCGCTCGCCCGCCAGCCCCTCCATCTCGCCGGCAATGCTCTTGCGCTCCTCGGCGATGGCTTCGCGCAGGCGGACCAGCTCGGCGAGGTCGGTGCCGAGGATGGTGATCTCCTGGCGCAGGTCGGGCACGACGGCGCCGAGCAGCATGGAGGCGCGTACGGCTTCGAGGATATCCTCCGGGCGGACCAGCACGGCCGGAGGCGGCCGGCGGCCGATGCGCTGCAGCGCCGCCAGCACCTCGCCGATCAGCCCGCGCCGGCTCTCCAGCGAGCGCCGGATCGCAGTCTCGCTGGTCTGCAACAGCGAGAGGCGTTGTTCGAGGCCGGCGATGCGGCCTTCGGCGGCCTGCGTGCGGGCGGTGGTATCGAGCAGGGCCTGGTTGAGCTTGGTCCGGTCGGCGCGGATCCCGGCGATCTCGGCTTCGAGCTTCACGCGGGCATCGGCATTGCCGGCGAGGCGCTCCTCGATCGCCTTGAGTTCGGCCTCGCGGGCGCGCTTTTCCTCGCGCTTCTGCTCGGTGTCGCGGGCGGCCTGCTCGGATTCGGGGGCGGGGGCCGTTTGAGCCACAGCAGCGCCGGCTGACAGGCACGCGCAGAGCAGCACCGGCCAGGGCCGGAGCGCGTGTGCGAGTCGAATCAGCCGAAAGCGGCGGGTCATGCGCGATGATAGGGGTGTCCGGCCATGATCGTCATGGCTCGATAGAGCTGTTCGAGCACGAGCGCACGCACGATCTGATGCGGCATGGTCAGGGCGCCGAAGGAGAGCACCAGCGCAGCCCGCTCGCGCAACTCGGCATCGAGCCCGTCGGCGCCGCCGATCAACAGGGTCGCGGCAGGCGTGCCGGCATCGCGCGCAGCGGCGAGGCGATTCGCGAAGGTGTCGCTGTCGAGGCTCCTGCCGCGCTCGTCCAGGGCGATGACGAGACCGGAGGGTGGCAGGCGCTCGCCGATCAGCTTGGCTTCCTCGCGCCGGCGTTCCTCGGTGCGGCGGCCGCGGCCCTCGGCGAGCTCGATCACGTCAGGCCCGCTCAAACCGAGCCCGCGGGCCAAGCCCTGGGCGCGTTCCTGATAGCGGGCACAGAGATCGCGCTCCGGCCCGTCCTTGAGGCGGCCAACCGCGATGACCGAGAGGCGCACGCTAGATCGCCATGCGTCCGTTCGGACGCAGATATGGCGATCCAGCGTTCTGGCTGAGCATCGGATTATCGCGAAAACCGGATTCCACTTTTCGGTCCGATGCCAACGGTCTCAGCCGACAAGGCGCTCGCGCGGCCGGTCGGCGCCCCACATCTTCTCGAGATTGTAGAATTGGCGCACTTCCGGCCGGAAGATGTGGATGATCAGGTCGCCGGTATCGATCAGCACCCAGTCGCAGGCTGGGAAGCCCTCGACCTTCGGCGTCTCGTGTCCGGCCTTCTTGAAGGCTTCCACGAGGCTCTCGGCGATCGAGGCGACGTGGCGGTTGACCCGGCCGGAAGCGATGATCATGGCGTCGGCCAGCGAGGTCTTGCCGACGAGATCGATCACGGTGGCGTCCTCGGCCTTCATGTCGTCCAGGACCTGCAAGGCGAGCGCGATGCTGCTCGCGGCGGGGTTCTCTGTGATGGCAGCCGGGGGAAGCGGCTCGGTGCCGGCTTCGCCGATGGATTGACGGTTCAGTGCCGTATCCTCACGTGACGACGCGCTCAGGGCGCGACATCCCCAATTTAAGCGCCAGAGGGGTCGAGTTCAATTGCTTTCGGCGAGGCCGCGCAGATAGGTCGAGGACAGGTCCGAGCGCCGGCCATGCAGGAAGATCCAGGCGGGGGGGGTGCGCACCGGCAAGGCGGCGCCCTGATTCTCCGACAGGCGCCAGCGCGCCATCCAGTTCGCGGCTGGCGAGGCGATCGAGCGATGGGTCGAGCCGGGGCGGTCGATCACCGCGATCGGCATCATCCTGGCGATGGTGCGCCATTCGTTCCAGCGGTGAAAATTCGCCAGATTGTCCGAGCCCATGATCCAGACGAAGCGCACGCCGGGACAGCGGCGCTTCAGCTGGCGCAGCGTGTCGGCGGTGTAGCGGGTGCGCAGCGTCGCTTCGATGCCGGTGACGTTGATGTGGCCGTGATTGGCGAGGGCGCGGGCCGTCGCGATGCGCTGCGTCAGCGGCGGCAAGGCGTGATTGTCCTTCAGCGGGTTGCCGGGCGTGACCAGCCACCAGACGCGATCGAGCTGGAGCCGGCGCAACGCCGTCAGGCTCGCCATGCGGTGGCCGTCATGGGCCGGGTTGAAGGTGCCGCCGAACAACCCGATGCGCAGACCGGGGGCGTGCGGCGGCAGGCGCAGCTCCTCGGCGCTCACGGGCGGACCTGACCCTGGCCATGGACGCGGTATTTGAAGGAGCAGAGCTGCTCGACGCCGACAGGACCGCGCGCATGCATGCGGCCGGTGGCGATGCCGATCTCGGCGCCGAAGCCGAACTCGCCGCCGTCGGCGAACTGGGTCGAGGCATTGTGCAGCACGATCGCCGAATCGACCTCGGCGAGGAAGCGGGTTGCCGCCGCCTCATTCGCGGTCACGATCGCATCGGTATGGTGCGAGCCATAGGTCTCGACATGGGCGATGGCGGCATCGAGGCCGGGCACCACCTTCACCGCGATGATGCGGTCGAGATATTCGGTGTGCCAGTCATCCTCGTTCGCCGTCGTGACGCGCGGGTCGACCGCGAGCGTCGCCTCGTCGCCGCGGACGGCGCAGCCTTCATCGAGCAGAGCGGTGACCAGCGGCTTCAGATGCGTCGGGGCGCAGGCCTCGTCGACCAGCAGCGTCTCGGCGGCGCCGCAGACGCCGGTGCGGCGCAATTTGGCGTTGATGAGGATCGCGTGGGCCATGGCGAGATCGGCTTCGCCATGGACATAGACATGGTTGTTGCCGTCGAGATGGGCGAAGACCGGCACGCGCGCCTCTTGCTGGACGCGTGCGACCAGGCTCTTGCCGCCGCGCGGCACGACGACGTCGATATTGCCGTCGAGCCCCTTGAGGATCGCGCCGACAGCGGCGCGGTCGCGGCTCGGCACGAGCTGGATCGCCTCGCGCGGCAGGCCGGCGGCTGCGAGCCCGTCCTGCATCGCGGCAGCGATCTCGCTGGCGCTGCGGAAGCTGTCGGAACCGGCCCGCAGGATCGCGACATTGCCGCTCTTCAGGCAGAGCGCGCCGGCATCGGCGGTGACGTTGGGGCGGCTCTCGAAGATCACGGCGACGACGCCGAGCGGGGTGGCAACGCGCTCGAAGACGAGGCCGTTGGGTTGAGTCCAGCTCGCCAGCACCTTGCCGACCGGATCGGGCAGGGCGGCGATGTCGGCGACCGCCTGGGCGATGGCTTCGAGGCGGGCCTCGTCCAAGGCGAGGCGGTCGATGAACGAAGGGGCGAGGCCAGCGGCGCGCGCATCGGCGAGGTCCTGCCGGTTGGCGGCGAGGATCGCCGGAGCGCGCTGGCGCAGCGAAGTCGCCATCGCGGCGAGGGCACGGTTCCGCTGTTCTGCCGACGCGGTACCGACCCGGCGCGCCGCGGCGCGAGCGCCTTGGCCAAGCCCGTGCATCAGCGCGGCGATGTCGCCGTTCTCATTGTCGGGCGCGGGGACGCGCCGGGCGCTTTCGCTGGTCATCACAGGCCTGGTGTTTCCTCACTTGCCCGAGCAGGATGCGAAAAAGTCGGAACCGGTTTTTCGCAAGAATCCTGCTCAAGCTTTTTGATCGTAGCCGAGGCGCAGCGCCATGTCGTCCCGGTGAATCATCTCGGCGCGGCCGGGATAGCCGAGCACCGCCTCGATATCGCGGGAGGCCTTGCCGAGCACGCGCATCGCCTCGTCGGCATCGTAGGCGACGAGGCCGCGGCCGAGCTCGCTGCCGTCGCCGGCACGGATCATCACCGCGTCGCCGCGGTTGAAGGCGCCCTCGATCCGGGTGACGCCGACCGGCAGCAGGCTCGCCCCGCCACGCAGCGCCCGGGCGGCGCCGTCGTCGACATGCAGTGTGCCGCGCGGCTCGAGCGAGCCGGCGATCCAGGTCTTGCGCGCGGTCGCGGGCGTCGAGGCGCTGAGGAACCAGGAGCAGCGCGCGCCTTGCGTGACGGCGCGCAGCGGGTTCTTGGCGCGGCCGTCGGCGATCAGCATATGGGCGCCGCCTGCGGTCGCGATCTTGCCGGCTTCGATCTTGGTGCGCATGCCGCCGCGCGAGAGTTCGGACGCCGCGCCGCCGGCCATCGCCTCGATCGAAGGGGTGATCGCCGGGATGACCGGGATGTGCCGGGCATCCGGACTCGACAAAGGCGGGGCGGTGTAGAGGCCGTCGATGTCGGAGAACAGCACCAGCAGGTCGGCGCCGGCCATGGTGGCGACGCGGGCGGCGAGCCGGTCATTGTCGCCATAGCGGATCTCGGAGGTGGCGACGGTGTCGTTCTCGTTGATGACCGGGACGGCGCGCAGGTCGAGCAGGCGCCCCAGCGTGGCGCGGGCATTGAGATAGCGCCGGCGCTCCTCGGTGTCGGCGAGGGTCAGCAGGATCTGGCCGGCATTGAGGCCGTGATGGCCGAGCGCTTCGGCCCAGTTGCGGGCGAGCGCGATCTGCCCGACCGCGGCGGAGGCCTGGCTTTCCTCGAGCCGGAGCGGGCCAGCGGGCAGTTTCAGCACGGTGCGGCCGAGCGCGATCGCGCCCGAGGAGACGACGAGGACATCGGCGCCGCGCGCGTGCAACTCGGCGAGATCCTCGGCGAGCGCGGCGAGCCAGGCATGGCGCAGGCGGCCCTGCGCCCGGTCGACGAGCAGGGACGAGCCGACCTTGACGACGATGCGGCGGAACTGGTCGAGGACAGGCAAGTTCACGAGGCGGGACCGGGCTTCAGATAGGCGGGATGACGCCCGCTGCCGTTCCTTGGCTAAATTGCCGGCATTGTAAAGCAGCGTGCGCGCATTGCTGTTGTGCCGGGCGCGGTGTCTTCTGATGCCTTCTACAGCGGCGCGGTGAGCACGCGGGCCGTCCAGTAGAGCTGATAGGTGATATGCAGCAGCGCCATCGCGAGCTGCAGGCGCTTGTTCGCCCAGAGCGACGCCACCAAGCAGAGGCCGAGGCCGAGCGGGACCTGGATGAGATAATCCGCGCTATAATGGTTCCAGCGCGCCGGCCCCTTGAGGGCGGTGTCGACGACGTCGAGGACGAAGATCAGCGCAAAGAGCCCGAAGAACCAGCGCCTCCGGTTGAGGAAGTAGTCTTCATAGTCGGCATACTCGTCGAGATCCTCGGGGAACAGCAGGGCGCAGAGCAGGAACAGCGTCAGCGCGTAGACGATCAGGAAGATGAAGGTGCCGAAGGTCAGGCTCGACAGCCGGGAGAGCGCGAATTCCCACCACCAGAACAGAGCGAGCTCGGCCAGCAGCGAGAACACCCAGAGCAGGTGGATGAGCGAGACCCGATAGCGCTTGGGATGCTGGATCAGCCGGGCGATGCCGGTCAGCAGCCGGGCGATGGCGAGGCCGATCACCATGCCGATGACGATGCGGATATGGGGGAAGAGCTCGTTGACGGCCTGGGGATCCATGATGCCCGATGCGATCGAAAGGTGACTCAAGGTGCATGGCGGGCTGCGTCATGCCAAGAGGTGGAACGCGCCGCGGGTTCGTTATGCGCATGGCGGGACACGATAGGGGTGGCGCTCCCCGCTGAATTCTGCTACCGCGGCGCACAAATCCCAAGGGTCGGGCTTTGCCTGACCCTTTTTCCATCCATCCTGCCAGCTGGAGACACGGATGCAGGTTCTCGTGCGCGACAACAATGTCGATCAGGCCATTCGCGTTCTGAAGAAGAAATTACAGCGCGAAGGCGTGTTTCGCGAGATGAAGCGTCGCGCTTCCTATGAGAAGCCGTCCGAGCAGCGCGCTCGCGAGAAGGCCGAGGCCGTTCGCCGCGCCCGCAAGCTCGCCCGCAAGCAGGCTCAGCGCGAAGGCTTGATCGCCGCGCCGAAGCCGAAGGTGCTCAAGCCCCGCGCTGCTAGCGCGGCCGCCCCGCGCTGAGTTCAGTACCCAAAGCCCGCGAGTTGCCGTAAGCGCAGGGCGCGGGCGGCATCCTCGCCCAAGTAAACCCCGAGAAGGCCCACCTTGAAGAACCCGAACGACCGCCATTTCACTGATCGCCAGGCCAATTCTGCAAATGCGAAGAAGGCCCTGCTGGAGCGCTTCAAGAAGCGTCCCGGACCAGACGATCCGGTGATGGTGCAGCGTCGGGCCGAGCGCGAGGCGATAGCCGCCGCGCGGGCCGAGCGCGAGGCCAAGAAGGAAGCCGAGCGCCTGGAGGCCGAGCGCATCGCCGCCATCGAGCAGGCTGCGCGCGAGGAGGCCGAGCGCCTCGCCGAGATCGAGCGCGAGGTGCAGCGCAAGGCCGAGCAGGCCAAGCGCGATGCCGAGCGCCCGCGCCGCGTCCTGCTCGAGGCCGTGCAGTACATGGAGATGCGGGTCGCCGGTAAGCGCCGCTGAACACGAATTCTCGATCAGAATTGGTCGATCGATCGCGGCGCCGCACCTTGTGCGGCGCCGTTTTTCTTTGACGGATGGGCGCTCGCGACACCCGTTCTTTCCACGTGGGAATAGCACTCGTTCCGTACGGGAACGGTATTCGTTTCACTTACAACTAAAGTTATAGTCCGTTCGGCTTGCCATCTCCCCGCACTGCCGAAACTCTCAGAGCCCGTCCCGAAAGGGTTGAGCGACTGGGGCACTCGTGATTCCAAGGGGTTGTTCAGGCCATCTTGGAGCGAGCGATGTGGACCCCAGCCACTCGCCGGCAGCATAGTCGCGCGGGACTTCGAT
>Ga0209127_100055_pt1 | contig 182068 bp, 165 predicted proteins | sample LakSupMetagenome_FD_187469 | JGI IMG/M metagenome (GOLD analysis project Ga0209127, IMG submission 187469) | Freshwater microbial communities from Lake Superior, Canada - Sta WM archaea (SPAdes) (version 2) | ecosystem: Environmental > Aquatic > Freshwater > Lake | place: Lake Superior, Canada... | reverse complement strand
GCCATCAACCACTTCCATTCCGACACCGATGCCGAGATCCAGGCGATGAAGGACTATGTCGCCAAGATGGGCGAGGAGGCGATCCTGTGCCAGCATTGGGCCAAGGGCTCGGCCGGCATCGAGGAGCTGGCCCACAAGGTGGTCAGCCTCGCCGAAAGCGGTGCCTCGCAGTTCTCGCCGCTCTATCCCGACGACATGCCGCTGTTCGAGAAGGTCAACACCATCGTCAAGCGCATCTATCGCGGCGACGAGGCGATCGCCGACAAGTCGATCCGCGACCAGCTGCACCAGTGGGAACAGGCCGGCTACGGCCACCTGCCGGTGTGCATGGCCAAGACGCAATATTCCTTCTCGACCGACCCGAACCTGCGCGGCGCGCCGACCGGCCACACCGTGCCGGTGCGCGAGGTGCGGCTTGCCGCCGGCGCCGGCTTCGTCGTCATCATCTGCGGCGAGGTCATGACCATGCCCGGCCTGCCCTCCAAGCCATCGTCGGAGAAGATCTTCCTCAACGACCAGGGCCAGATCGAGGGACTGTTCTAGGCGCAAAGGGCAATCGGCAGTCGGCAGTCGGAACATCAGTTCACCCGACTGCCGACTGCCTACTCCCGACTGCCCTGTTCAACCCGCCGCAAAACAGATGACGCCCCCCGGAAAAGTCTCGCTCTACGAAGCCGTCGGCAAGGATGATGGCTTGAGCCGGCTCGTGCGGGCTTTCTACGACATCATCGAGCAGGCCCCGGAAGCGCAGGAGTTGCACCTTTTGCATCGCCGAGGCCACGGCATCGCGCATTCCCGCATCGAACAGTTCGATTATCTTTCAGGCTTTCTCGGCGGTCCCCAGCACTATGTGCAAAGGCACGGCCATTCGCGGCTGCGCGCGATTCACGACCATGTTCCGATCGGTCCGGAGATGCGTGACCTGTGGCTGAAATGCATGATTAAAGCCGTGGCGGTGGCCGGCATCACCGACCCGACCGCCAGCCTGCTGATGCAGCATTTGACGCGGGCAGCCGAAATCGCCCGCAATCAGGACTAGCTACCCGGAAATCGCGGCCCGCGCCTGCTCTTCCAGCCAGACCACCATCTTGCGATAGGGCACCGGGCCGTGGCTGACGCGGGCGACGCCGAGCTCCGCCAGCTTCTGGCGCGGCGGCACATGCGCCAGCGCGATGATGTTGACCGGCAGTGCAACGGCCTTGCACAATTTCTCGATCAGCGCCGGATCGCCCAGTCCCGGTGCGAAGAAGCCATGCGCACCAGCCTTCTCATAGGCAGCCGCGCGGGCGATTGCCTGCTCGACCAGCGCCTCGCTGTGTTCTTCCGGCTTTGCTTTCAGGAAAATGTCGGTGCGAGCATTGATGAAGGCCGGGACACCGCTCGCCTTGACCGCATCGGCCGCCGCCCTGACGCGCTCGACCTGGGTAGCGATCTCATAAAGACCGCCGCCGCCCACGATCTGATCCTCGAAATTGAAGCCGACCGCTCCGGCCTCGATCGCTTGCCTCACCGTACTCGCAACCGTCGCCGGAGCCGGACCGTAGCCGCCTTCCAGATCCATCGTCGCCGGCAATTCCACCGAGGCGGTGATGCGGCGGAAATTATCCAACGCCAGCGCCAGCGGAATCTTCTCGCCATCGGCGAAGCCGAAGGCCGCAGCCACTGGCCAGCTGCCGGTCGCCAGCGCTTTCGCGCCAGCCTTGACGACCGCCTGGGCGCTGCCGGGGTCCCAGACGTTGAAAAGCACCACCGGGTCGCCCTTGACATGAAGGGCGTGGAAAGCGCGCGCGCGTTCGATCTGATCGCTCATGGAATTGCCTTATGCCGGGATAACAGACCGGGCGAACCTATCGCGCACCCGGCCGTCACGCCATGGCACAGATCGGCGTGGCGACGCGTCCAACCGACCGGACAGGATCCCGGCGGGTCACCCGTGCCCGTCCGATATGAAGGCGAGCGTTCAGGCCAAGGGCGTACGCGAGGCTTCGATGCCATATTCGGCGGCCGCATCGGCCAGCGTATGCCAGAGGCTGTCGGCGAAGCTGGTGAAGACGAGCAGATTGTAGATCGGACTACCGCCCGGCGCATCGGGTCCGCGCCAGAGATTGACGCCGGTATGGTCGATCGAGGTCGCCGCGGCAGCTCCAACCGGGAAGACCGTCTCATGCAGGTCGATCGACGACACTTTGACCAGCGCATCGCGCGCCTTGTTGCCCGAGATCTGGATCAGGCAGCGCCCGCCCGATTGATCGCTCAGCGATGCCGCATCGCCAAAGACAGCCGCAAGCGGCAAGACCGCATTCTGCAGTCCGTTGCCGATACGCACAACGAGGAACTGGTCTGGACCGGACCAGATCAGTGTCGCGCCCTTGCCGGCAATCGCGGCCGGACGATCGGGCGCCGCCACCCCCCATTCCTTCTTGGCGGCCTTGGCCAAGTCGGCGGCACGACCGCGCCTTGCCATCACCTGCACCAGACTGAAGTCGCTGATCTCGGTCATCGCCACACCGGCCTGGCCTGCGGCCAGACCCAACCGGCCCGGCGACAAAGCCTTGCGCAACGGCGACTGTGCTTGCCAGGAAAACTCAGCCACGTTGACGCCCTCCTTCAGGATCGTAGAAGACCGGACTGGTGATCTCGACTTCCATGTCCTCGCCTCTCAGCGGATCATAGGCCCGCATGATCTCGCCAAGACGCTCGCGGCCGCGCTCGACCAGCGCCAGCGCGATCCAGTGACCCGACATCGGCGAATAGCAGACCGAGGTGAGATAGCCCTGGTCGGTATCGGGGCCGGGAACCGCACCCTTGGGGACGACATGTGCGCCGGAGCGCAGCCTGTTCGCCTTGTCGACCGGCTTGATGCCGACCACCACCTGCCGGTCGGATGCAATCAACGCCTCGCGCCCGGCCATGGCACGGCCGATATAGTCCTTCTTCTTTGACGCCATCTTGCCGAGGCCGAGATCGTCCGCCGTCGTCGTGCCGCTGAGTTCCGGCCCGGCGACATGGCCCTTCTCGATGCGCATGACGCCGAGCGCCTCGGTGCCGTAAGGGGTGACGCCGAATTCGGCGCCTGCCAACATCAGGTTCCGCGCCATGGCCTCGCCGTAACGCGCCGGCACGCCGATCTCGAAGGCCATCTCGCCGGAGAAGGAGATGCGGTAGAGCCTGGCCCGCATGCCGCCGCGCAGCGACACCTCTCGCACGCCCATGAACGGGAACCCTTCGTTGGAAAGGTCTTCCGAAGGGTCGCACAGCTTCTTCAAGAGATCGCGCGTGTTCGGCCCGGCAATCGAGAACTGCGCCCACTGGTCGGTCACCGAGGTGAGCTGCACGTCGAGTTCAGGCCACAGCACCTGCCGGCAGAATTCCAGATGTTGCATCACCAGTCCGGCCTTGGCCGTGGTGGTGGTGAGGAAATAGTGATCCTCGGCCAGCCGCGACGTGGTGCCATCGTCATAGACCAGCCCGTCCTCGCGCAGCATCAGCCCGTAGCGGGCCTTGCCGACAGCAAGATTGGAGAAGGTGTTGATGTAGACGCGGTCGAGGAATTTACCCGCGTCGGGGCCATGCACGTCGACCTTGCCAAGCGTCGAGACATCGCAGAAGCCGACGCCGTTGCGCACCGCCTTGACCTCGCGCGTCACCGATTCCAGCCAGTCCTTCTCGCCGGCGATCGGATACCACTGCGCGCGTTTCCAAAGTCCGGTGTCGACGAACACCGCGCCGCGTTCCGCCGCCCAGTGATGCGACGGCGTCAGCCGCCAGGCGTGGAAATTCTCGTCGCGATGATGGCCGGCCAGCGCGCCGATCGCCACCGGTGCATAGGGCGGACGATAGATGGTGGTACCGGTGTCGGCGATATTGCGCCCGGTCGCCTCGGCCATCAGAGCAAGGCCGTTGACGTTGGAAAGCTTGCCCTGGTCGGTCGCCATGCCAAGCGTGGTGTAGCGCTTCAGGTGCTCGACGCTTTCAAAACCTTCGCGCTGGGCAAGCTTGATGTCCGATGCGGTCACGTCGTGCTGGAAGTCGACGAAGGCCTTGCCGCCTTCGACATGCCAGAGCGGCGCAATCGCGTAGCCTTCGTCGCCGCCGGCCGGGGTCGCGCCGGTTTTGCCCTTGGCGCCGTATGCCTCGGCTGCGGTCGTCCCTGCCTCATGTCCGGCACGCAGGCAGGCGGCCAGCGAGAAATCGCCATTGGCGGCGCCCACCATGACCATGCCGGGCGGACATTGGCCGGGTACGAAAGCGGCGATATCGTCGCGCCATACCGGTCTGCCGCGATGGAACGAGGACAATGCGACATTCGGGTTCCACCCGCCCGACATCGCCAGGCAGTCAGCCTCGATCTGCTGCGTGCGTCCGTTCGTATCGCGCACCACGATGCTGCGCACGCCATCGACACCGCCATGGACCTCGCTCACCACGCCGGCGAGCAGCCTGGTATCGGGCTCCCGCTGTGCCTTGGAACCATCGCCGCGGCTGTCGATCACCGCCGTGACGATGCCACCGGCGCGCCGTACGGCCTCCGCAGTACGCCAGCCGTCGTCATTGTTGGTGAACAGCGCGACCCGGCGGCCCGGCATCGCCGCAAAACGATTGATGTAGCTGCGCACGGCGGACGCCATCATCACGCCCGGCCTGTCGTTGCCGGGGAAAACGATCGGCCGCTCGATCGCGCCGGCGGCGACCACGGCCCGCTTGGCAACGATGCGCCATAGCCGCTGGCGTGGCTGATATGCCGGCGGTGTCGCGACATGATCGTTGACACGCTCCAGCGCACCATAAGTGCCGCCGTCATAGACGCCGAACACAGCCGTGCGGGCCATAATGCGGACATTGGCGAGGCTCTCGATCTCGCGCAGCGCGCCGGCCAGCCAGTCCGATGCCGGCTTGCCGTCGATCTCGCCGCCGTCCGAAAGCAGGCGACCGCCAAGACGATTGTCCTCTTCGGCCAGGATGACGCGCGCCCCCGTGCGCCCGGCGGCCAGTGCCGCGGCAAGCCCGGCCGGGCCGCTGCCCACCACCAGCACGTCGCAATGCGCCCAGGCCTTTTCATAGTGGTCGGGATCGGCCTCTATGGAAGCCTTGCCGAGACCGGCTGCGCGGCGGATGGCAGGCTCGTAGAGCTTTTCCCAGAACTTCGCCGGCCACATGAAGGTCTTGTAGTAGAAACCGGCGACGAAGATCGGCGACAACAGCGAATTCACGGCCATGACATCATGGCGCAGCGACGGCCAGCGGTTCTGGCTTTCGGCAATAAGCCCGTCATAGAGCTCGGTCGTCGTGGCACGCGTATTGGCTTCGCGACGGGCGCCGCTACGCAGTTCCACCAGCGCGTTCGGCTCTTCGGCGCCGGCGGTGAGGATGCCGCGCGGCCGGTGATATTTGAACGAACGCGCGACCAGCTTGACGCCATTCGCAACCAGCGCGGAAGCCAGCGTATCGCCGGCAAAGCCGGCCATGATCTTGCCGTCGAAACTGAAGGAGAGCGGCTTGGCGCGGTCAACCAGCCCGCCGGCGGCGAGGCGGTGCGACTGCGTGGCGCTCGCAACCGAGCCCGTCTGGCCGGAAGCGTCGACCCGTTGCAGCCGATCGGTTTGCACGGCGTCAGCCATCAGCGGCCTCCTGTCCCGGCGCCCGCGCCAATTGCGGCGCGCACGGCCGTGATGTCATGGGTCGTCGTGCTGCGGGTGACGGTCAGCCACGAGCGGCAACCGCCACCGTGGTACCAGTGCTCGGTCATGTCGCCGGCAACGTTGTCGCGCAGATAGACATAGTCGAAGAACAAATCCTGCGCGTCAGGCTGTTCGCCCCCGTCGGCGGCGAAAGCCGACGGCCGCTTCGGTGCCGCGTCGCCAAGATAGGTGAACTCGCCGAGTTCGCGTTCGCCGCAGAATGGGCATGCAATGCGCATGACGCCTTACTCGCTTTCAATGCAGATTGGGTTGGGCGCCCTGGCCCTTCTCGTCGATCATCGCGCCACGCCGGAACCGGTCGAGCCGGAAGCGCTTCGCCTCCTCATGCGGCTCGTCGCGGGCAAGCAGATGGGCAAAGACCAGCCCGGAGGCGGGCGTCGCCTTGAAGCCGCCATAACACCAGCCGGCGTTGAGGTAGAGCCCGTCGATGGGTGTCCTGTCGATGATCGGCGTGCCGTCCATCGACATGTCCATGATGCCGCCCCATTGGCGCAAGAGCCGTACGCGGCCGATCATCGGCATCAAAGCCATGCCGCCTTCGCAGACGTCCTCCATGACAGGCATGTTGCCGCGCTGGGCATAGGAATTGTAGCCGTCGAGATCGCCACCGAAGACAAGCCCGCCCTTGTCGGACTGGCTGACATAGAAATGGCCGGCGCCGAAGGTGATGACGCCGGGGATGAGCGGCTTGATCGCTTCCGATACGAAGGCCTGCAGCACATGGCTTTCGATCGGCAGGCGCATGCCCGCCATCGCCGCGACGCGCGAGGTGCTGCCCGCCACCGCCATGCCGACCTTGCCGGCGCCGATCGTGCCGCGCGAAGTTTCGACGCCGGTGATTTTTCCGTTCTGGTCGCGCGTGAAACCGGTCACTTCGCAATTCTGGATGATGTCGACACCGAAGGAATCGGCGGCGCGCGCATAACCCCACACGACAGCATCATGGCGGGCCGTGCCGGCACGTGGTTGCCACAACCCACCCATCACCGGGAAACGGGCATTGTTATAGTTCAGGAACGGCAGCACTTTTCGGATCTGTTCCGCGTCGAGCAGCTCGGCATCGATGCCATTGATGCGCATGACGTTGCCGCGTCGGGCAAAGGCGTCGCGCTGCGCATCCGAATGGTAGAGGTTGATGATGCCGCGCTGGCTCACCATGGTGTTGTAGTTGAGGTCCTGCTCCTGCCTCTCCCACAACTTCATCGACAGTTCGTAGAAGCCGGTATTGCCAGGCAGCATGTAGTTGGAGCGGATGATGGTGGTGTTGCGGCCGGCATTGCCGGAGCCGATCCAGCCCTTTTCAAGCACCGCGACATTGCGGATGCCGTATTCCCTGGCGAGGTAATAGGCGGTGGCCAGTCCATGACCGCCGCCGCCGATGATCACCACGTCATAGTGTTTTTTCGGCTGGGGATCGCGCCAGGCGCGCGTCCAGCCCTTGTGGCCTGAAAGCGCCGCCTTGGCGAGCGAGAAGATCGAGTACCGCATTTCAGTCTGTTCTGGCTTCTGTTGGTACGACTACACGTCGAGCGTATGGTCGCGCTCCCATTGAGTGAAGTGCGAAGCGTAGGAATTCCACTCCTGCTGCTTGAGGCGCAGGAACGCAGCGGAGAACTCCTCGCCCATCGCCGCCTTCAGCGATGCGTCCTTGTCGTATTCGCGCAGCGCATCGAGCAGGTTGAGCGGCAGCTTGGCGCCATGGGTGACGGTGTGGCCGTCCTTGTACATGTCGATGTCGCTGCGTGGGCCGGGATCGGCCTTGCTCCGCATGCCGTCGAGGCCGGCGGCGATGATCACCGCCTGCATCAGATACGGATTGGCCGCGCCATCCGGCAGCCGAAGCTCGAAGCGGCCAGGGCCAGGCACGCGCACCATGTGGGTGCGGTTGTTGCCGGTCCAGGTCACGGTGTTGGGAGCCCAGGTGGCACCGGAGACGGTGCGCGGCGCGTTGATGCGCTTGTAGGAATTGACCGTCGGGTTGCAGATGGCGGCAAGTGCGGAGGCATGTTTCATGATGCCGCCGAGGAAAAAGCGGCCCTGTTCGGAGAGACCGAGTTCCATGCTCTTGTCGGCGAAGGCATTGGTCTTGCCGCCGAGGTCCCAGACCGAGATATGCGCATGACAGCCGTTGCCGGTGAGCCCCTGGAAGGGCTTCGGCATGAAGGTCGCACGCAGGCCGTGCTTTTCGGCGATCGATTTCACCATGAACTTGAAGAAGGAGTGCTTGTCGGCTGTCGCCAACACATCGTCGAAGGCCCAGTTCATCTCGAACTGACCGTTCGCATCCTCGTGGTCGTTCTGGTAGGGCTCCCAGCCGAGCGACAGCATGGCATCGCAGATTTCGGCGATGACATCATAGCGGCGCATCACCGCCTGCTGATCGTAGCAGGACTTGGCGGCGGTATCGTATTCGTCCGAAATCTGCTTGCCGTCCGGCGTCGTCAGGAAGAACTCGGGTTCAACACCGGTCTTGACGCGGATGCCGAATTCGGCGGCTTCCGAGACCAGTCGCTTCAGCGTGTTGCGCGGCGCCTGGGCGACGCTCTTGCCTTCCATCAGGCAGTCGGACGCCAGCCAGGCGACTTCCGGCTTCCACGGCAGTTGGATCACCGAGGACGGATCCGGCACCGCCAGCATGTCCGGATGCGCCGGCGTCAGGTCCAGCCATGTGGCAAAGCCGGCAAAGCCGGCTCCGTCCTTCTGCATGTCCGAAATCGCCTGTGCCGGCACCAGCTTTGCGCGCTGGCCGCCGAACAGGTCGGTGTAGGAGATCATGAAATATTTGACGTTGTGCGCCCGAGCGAAATCCTTCAGCTCTGCGGTAACTGCCGTGCTGGCCTCGAAATTGGTTCCCATTGTTTTCCCCTGGGTTGTTCTTCTTGTTGTTTTGATTGATCGAAGAAGTTGCCTAGAAGCTGCCCTTTCCCGGTATCCAGCCGGTGCCGGCAAGCGGCACGCCGGCCATGGCAGCGGATTCAATGGTGAGCGCGCAGAGATCCTCCGGCTCGAGATTGTGAACGTGATTTTTGCCGCAGGCTCGCGCGATCGTCTGTGCCTCCAGCGTCATCACTTTCAGGTAATTCGCCAAACGCCGGCCGGCCGCGATCGGGTCGACCCGCTTCATCAGTTCCGGATCCTGCGTGGTGATGCCGGCCGGGTCCTTGCCTTCGTGCCAGTCGTCATAGGCACCGGCGGTGGTGCCGAGCTTCTGGTATTCGTCCTCCCAGCGAGGATCGTTGTCGCCCAGCGCAACAAGTGCGGCCGTGCCGATCGAAACCGCGTCGGCACCCAGCGCCAGCGCCTTGGCGACATCGGCGCCATTGCGAATGCCGCCGGAAACGATGAGCTGGACCTTGCGATGCATGCCGAGATCCTGCAGCGCCTTCACCGCCGGACGAATGCAGGCAAGCGTCGGCTGGCCGACATGTTCGATGAACACTTCCTGCGTCGCCGCCGTGCCGCCCTGCATGCCGTCGAGAACGACGACATCGGCGCCCGCCTTCACCGCCAGCGCGGTGTCATAATAAGGCCGCGCGCCGCCGACCTTCACATAGATCGGCTTCTCCCAGTCGGTGATTTCGCGGATTTCAAGGATCTTGATCTCGAGATCGTCCGGGCCGGTCCAATCGGGATGACGGCAGGCCGAGCGCTGGTCGATGCCCTTGGGCAGCGTGCGCATTTCGGCGACGCGGTCTGAAATCTTCTGGCCGAGCAACATGCCGCCGCCGCCGGGCTTGGCTCCCTGGCCAACCACGATCTCGATGGCGTCGGCCCGGCGCAGGTCGCGCGGGTTCATGCCGTAGCGCGATGGCAGGTATTGATAGACCAGCGTCTTGGAATGACCGCGCTCCTCCTCGGTCATGCCGCCGTCGCCGGTGGTCGTCGAGGTGCCGGCGATGGTGGCGCCGCGCCCGAGCGCTTCCTTGGCCGGACCGGACAGCGAACCGAAGCTCATGCCGGCGATAGTAATCGGGATTTTCAGCTCGATCGGCTTCCTGGCATGGCGTGCGCCGAGGACGACACTGGTGTCGCAGCGTTCGCGGTAGCCCTCAAGCGGATAACGCGAGATCGAGGCGCCGAGAAACAAGAGGTCGTCGAAATGCGGCAGCTTGCGCTTGGCGCCGGAACCACGGATGTCGTAGATGCCCGTCGCCGCCGCGCGGCGGATTTCCGACATCGTGTATTCGTCGAACGTGGCCGACCTGCGGGGCGTCGTCGGAGGATTGTGATAGGTCATTTATGCGGTCCCCTCAGTACGCGTCGGCGTTGTCGATATTGAAATTGTAGAGCGTGCGCGCCGATCCGTAGCGTGTGAATTCTTCCGGCTTGACGTCGGCGATGCCGGCACGGTCGAGCAGCTCCTTGAGCTTGGCGATGTGCTCGGCGCGCATTTCCTTCTTGATGCAATCGGCGCCCAGGCTCTTCACCTTGCCGCGCACGAACAGCCGCGCCTCGTAGATGGAATCTCCCAGCGCATCGCCGGCATCGCCGAGCACGACGAGATTGCCGGACTGCGCCATGAAGGCCGACATGTGGCCGACATTGCCGTGCACGACGATGTCGATGCCTTTCATCGAAATGCCGCAACGCGACGAGGCATTGCCTTCGATGACCAGCAGGCCGCCACGGCCGGTCGCGCCGGCATACTGGCTGGCGTCGCCTTTCACGATGATCTGGCCCGACATCATGTTTTCACCAACGCCCGGCCCTGCCGAACCATGAACGGTGATGCTGGCCTTGTCGTTCATGCCGCCGCAATAATAGCCGACGCTACCGCGCACCTCGACATTGATCGGTTGGTCGACGCCGGCGGCCACCGCATGATTGCCCTTCGGATTGACCACTTCCCAACTCGGCTCGTCGGCCGCGTCGGTCACCTGGTGCAGAGCGAGGTTGAGCTCGCGCAGCGGCGTCGCATCGAGATCGAAGACACGCGGCGCATAATTGACTTCGCGCTGAGGCGCCTTGGCGAGGTTTGTCACGGACATCGGCTCAGTGCTCCCAGAAATAGACGGTTGACGGCTCGGGCTCCCAGACCTTGGCATCCTCGATGCCGGGCAGCTTGGTCAGCGCGCGATATTCGGAGCCGAAGGCGACGTAGCGATCGGTCTCGGCCAGCACCGCCGGCTTGCAGGCGATCGGATCGCGCACCACGCCGAAGCCGTTCTTGGTGCCGACGACGAAGGTGAAAAAGCCGTCGAGATCGTTGACGCTGCTTTCCAGCGCCTGACCGAGGTTCTGACCGTGCGCGATCTTCGACGACAGGTAGGCGGCCGCCACTTCGGTGTCGTTCTCGGTTTCGAACTTCATGCCCTCGCGGATCAGTTCGCGGCGCAGATTGTTATGGTTCGACAGCGAGCCATTGTGCACCAGGCACTCGTCGGGGCCGGTCGAGAAGGGATGCGCGCCGAGCGTGGTGACGGCGGATTCGGTCGCCATGCGCGTATGGCCGATACCATGGGAGCCGGTCATCTTGGCGACATCGAAGCGCTTCACCACGTCAACCGGCAGGCCGACTTCCTTGTAGATCTCGATCGCTTCGCCGGCGCCCATGATGCGCACGCCCGGACGAAGTTCGGCGATCGCTTCGCGCGCCGCTTCGACCTTGGCGACCGGTACGTCGATCACCGCATGGGTCGACTTCACCAGGAGCTTCACCTTGATGCCGATCTTCTTGCCAAGGTCCGCCTCGAGACCCGCGAAATCAGCTTCGGGAGCCGGCGACTGGATTGTGATCTTGGCCTTGCCCTTGGTCGCCGCGCCATACACCGCGATGCCGGCGCTGTCCGGGCCACGGTCGGTCAACATCACCAGCATTTCGGACAGCATGGCGCCGAGCTGCGGCTCCAATGTCTTGTCCTTGAGGAACAGTCCCACGATTCCGCACACGACATCACCTCCAATGGCAGCAGTCTGATGACGAAACGCTAGCAGCTTTGATTTGCCAATTCAACTGCTGTGAATGTTTTTTTCCCTACAGAAAACTCTCATACTGGATGCACGGCACGACCGGCGCTTCCACGGCCGGGGTATAAAAAAGTTGCCTGGCAGTAATATTTCTTGCACAAAGATATTGCCCTGCCGGCGAATTTCGAGTCAATATGCTTCCTACGAAAGCGCAAGCCGATAAGAAAAAGAACGGCTGCGTTTCGATGGTACCCTTGAGGAGAAGGACCCAAAATGACAGCTTCCTGGCGTTTCTCGACATTGGCCGACCGTCACAGGGCCTTGGGCTCCAAGCTCGAAGACTGGAGCGGCATGGGCACGGCCTGGTCCTACGACAAGGATGCGGATGAAGAATACACCGCCATCCGCACCAAAGCCGGCCTTATGGATGTGTCCGGCCTGAAGAAGGTCCACATCACCGGCCCGCACGCCTCGCATCTCATCGATCTTTGCACGACGCGCGACGTCGAGAAGATCTATCCGGGCAAGTCCGTCTATGCCTGCATGCTCAACGAGGCCGGAAAATTCACCGACGACTGCGTCATCTACCGCATCAGCACCAATTCCTGGATGGTCGTGCACGGTTCGGGAACCGGCCACGAGGAACTGACCCGAGCCTCCATCGGACGCGATGTTTCGGTTCGCTTCGACGACAATCTTCACGACCTGTCGCTGCAAGGCCCGACCGCCGTCGACTATCTGGCCAAGCATGTGCCCGGCATTCGCGACCTCAACTACTTCCACCACATGCAGACCCAGTTGTTCGGCCTGCCGGTGATGATTTCGCGCACCGGCTACACCGGCGAGCGCGGCTACGAGATTTTCTGCCGTGGTCAGGATGCTGGGACGATCTGGGACCGCATCCTCGCCGAAGGCAAGGCGGACGGCATCATTCCCTGCCGCTTCACCACGCTCGACATGCTGCGCGTCGAGAGCTACCTGCTCTTTTACCCCTACGACAATTCGCAGAAATACCCCTTCGAGAACGAAGGCCCCGGCGACACGCTGTGGGAGCTCGGCCTCGATTTCACCGTCAGCCCGGGCAAGACCGGCTTCCGCGGCGCCGAGGAGCACTATCGCCTGAAGGGCAAGGAGCGCTTCAAGATTTTCGGCGTCCTGCTCGACGGCACCAAGCCGGCGGATGAAGGCGCTCCGATCTATCGCAACGGCAAGAAGGTCGGCGTCGTCACCTGCGCCATGTATTCGCCGCTGGTGAAGAAATCGATGGGCATTGCCCGGCTCGACGTTGACTGCGCCGTGGTCGGCACCGAGCTCGAAATCCGCAACGCGTCCGGATCGGTGAAGGCGACCGCCCAGGCCTTGCCATTCGACGATCCGAAAAAGCTGAAGCGCACGGCGAAAGGCTGATACGTTGGACGGGATGCCGGCAAAGACGATCCTAAGTCGCCCGGTCTATGGAACCCTGTCGCCCCAGACCGGCAAGAACCATCTCCTCGTCGCGGACGCCGAAGGCGCGTCCGCGATCCTCGATCTGGCGAAGAAGGCCCCCGAAGGTTTCTTCGCCAGTGCCCACATCATCTACGTTCCGGGCAGGACCGGGCAGCAGTTCCAGCCCGCGCTTCGCGCGTTGAACGCCGCCCAATTCTACGAGGGGCCGTCCATCGCCGCTGCACTGCCTCGGCTCAAGCAGACGCTCGCCAATGCGCATATGGGGCTGCGGCTCTATCTTGCCGGCACCGAAGGCCTGATCGGCCAGGCCATGCAGGCGGCGCTGGAAACCGGCATCGACCATTCCTCGATCCAGACCGAGCATCGCGGCTCCTGGGCGCGCCGTGTGCAATGCGTGCACTGCAAGGGCATCACCGAGAACGTCACCACGCAGCCGGTTACCTGCGCGCATTGCGGCCTCCTGCTTCTGGTGCGCGATCACTATTCGCGCCGCCTCGCCGCCTTCCAGGGCGTCTGCATCAATGCCGAGGATCCGAGCGAGATCCCTCAGAAAGAGGAGATTTTCCGGTGAGCGCGGGAACCACGAAATTGAACGTCACCGTAACCGACGTGGTCGCGGTCAACGAACTGGTCAAGCGTTTCCATTTCGAGCGCACCGATGGCGGCGACCTGCCAACCTTTTCCGGCGGTGCCCATGTCGTGGTGGAAATGCGCGACGGCGACAAATCGCGGCTGAACCCCTATTCGCTGATGAGTTCGCCGCTCAACACGCGCGACTACACCATCTCGGTGCGGCGTGACGATTCCGGTCGCGGCGGCTCGCTGTTCATGCACGGCCAGGTCAAGCGCGGCATGGAGATGGTGATCTCCTATCCCGTCAACCTGTTCTCGCTCGATCTGCGCGCGAAAAAGCACGTGCTGCTGGCCGGCGGCATCGGCATCACGCCGTTCATGGCGCAGACCGCGCAGCTTGCCGGTGAAGGCGGCAATTTCGAGCTCCATTACACCTGCCGCACGCCGGCGCTCGCCACCTACGCCGACACTTTGCGCGAACGCTATGGCAAGCGCATCAACATCTATTACGACGACGCCAACGAGCGCCTGCCGCTCGAACGCCTTTTGACCGCGCAGCCGCTCGGTACCCATCTTTATGTCTGCGGCCCCGCCGGCATGATCCGCTGGGTCCGCGAAACGGCGGCCGCGCATGGCTGGCCGGACGAGACCGTGCACTACGAGCACTTTGCCGCCCCGCAGCCGGGCTTGCCCTTCGACGTCACGCTCGCGCTCAGCAGGAAGCAGATACGCGTCGGCGGAGAGCAGAGCCTGCTCGAGGCGATGGAAGCCGCCGGTATCGACCCGCCCTATCTGTGCCGCGGCGGCGTCTGCGGCCAGTGCGAGACCAATGTCGTCTCCCATGACGGCACTTTTAAACACAACGACCACTGGCTGACCGAGGCCGAACACTGCTCGGGCAGGAAGATCATGCCTTGCGTCTCGCGCTTCGAGGGCAAGTCCCTCGTGCTTGAGCGCTAGCGGAACCACAGGGAGGAACCTATGGGCATCAATTTCAGGCAAGAGACGTTCCGCGACGATTTCACTTTCAGGAACAGCCCGGAATTCATCCGGCGGTTTCCCTTCCCCTTCCACGAAGACGCCTACATGTACGCGGTCAACATCGAGCCGCATGTGCAGGGCCCGAAGGACAGCGTTTTTGAAAACCTGATCGATGTCGACGAACACTACGTCGCCGAGATGCGGGACCGCGCCATGGTGCTGGCCGAGGACCCGTTGCGCTGCCAATCGCTGCCGCACATGACGCTGGCCGGCTGGGACCTGCTCGAACTTTTGATGACCGAACAGGCCAAGGGTTATCCCGAGCATTTCTCGCTGACGCGCGAGGGTGACCGCTGGCGCTGGATCAACCGGCCGCTCGGCATCGACGACACCTTCACCTTCGGCGACCTCTCCACCCTGCCCTATGGGCCGATGGAATACATCACCCGCCAGAGCCAGGGCGATTTCTGCATTCTCGACCAGCGCGACGGCAATCTTTGGATGGATGCCGGCATGGTCACCACGCAAGCCGACTGGTCGCTCGATTTCGACATCGGCATGAACTTCTTCGAATGGCATGCACCGGTGCCGCTGGCGCATGAAAAAGGCATCTTCACCCGTGCGCTGAAATTCCTCACCAACATCCAGCAAGGCAAGCCGGCGCGGCGGCTGAACTGGACGATGACCATCAATCCGCGCCTCGACACCAGCCCGGAGAACTACCACAAATGGGGCACCGACCGAACGACGGTCACCCCTGAAAACGTCGGTGACAAGGTGCATCTGCGGGTCGAACTGCAGAGCTTCTGGCGCCTGCCGCGCTCCAACGCCCTGGTCTTCCCGATCCGCTGCTATCTCATCAAGATGGACGAGCTGGTAACCCAGCCGAAATGGGCGCGTCGCTTCCACCGCGTGCTGCGCGACCTGCCGCAGCAACTGGTCGACTACAAGGGCCTCACCCGTTATCGGCCGACGGTCATCGAATGGCTGTCGAAATATGATGACGGCGCCCCGACCTCGCCCGGCTTCGGCCCGGACTAGACTTCACCTGTCGGGGCGGAGAACGAGGAGCCGGACCCGCGCTAGTCCTGGTTGGAGCCCTGTCCGTAGGAAATGATCGACAGGTAGCGGATCGGAAGTTTCGTCAGTTCGTCGGGGCCGTGCGGCGCATCGGCGTCGAAGAACAGGCTGTCGCCCGGCAGCATCCGGAACAGGTTGTTGCCGTGGCGATAAACCACTTCACCTTCCAGCATATAGAGGAATTCCATGCCGTCATGCTGGAAGGCCGGGAAGACATCGGAATCTTCCGTCAGCGTGATGAGATAGGGTTCGACCGTCACCCCCGCTGTATTCGAACTGATATAACCGAGCAGGTTGTATTGATGACCGGCGCGGGTGCCGCGGCGTTCGACGTCGACGCCTTCGCCGGCCTTCACGAACACGGCATTGCGCTCTTCCTCGAAACGCCGGAAGAAGGAACTCAACGGCACGCCGAGTGCGCGCGACAACGCCTGCAAAGTCGTCAGCGACGGCGACGTGATGCCGTTCTCGATCTTCGACAGCATGCCGAGTGAAATATTGGTGGTTGCGGCAAGATCGGCGACAGTTATGCCGAGCTTTTTGCGGAAAGCCCGCACCTCGTGACCGATGGCGACTTCCAGAACCTTCTCGCGCGTATCGCGAACCGCATGCGGATCCTGATGCAGCGGAGCCGACTTGGGCTGAACGGAAGCTTTTGCCTTCTTGGAAGCCTTGGTGACGTCACCGCCGCCCTTACCATCCTTGACGGACTTGTCCATTATATACCCCCGCAACTTCGCTGTTCACCATAGGTAAACATATTCACCCTTTGGTTCAAGACCAAAGGATAAGTGCGACGAAGTGCAAGGGGCTTGGGAAAAACCAACCCTCTCGGACCAAAAAGATCAGCTAAGCTTTTTGCGCGATCGACCTCCCTTGACCGGACGCGTGCTCAAACAACGCGATCGGGAACAGTCCCGCCGGCGAAGAAAGCGGTGATGTTATCCACCACCTTCATGCCCATGGCGACACGGGTTTCTTCCGTGGCGCTGCCCAGATGCGGCAACAATACGGTGTTTTCCAGCCGGATCAGCCGCTCCGGAACCTGGGGTTCTTGCGCAAACACGTCGAGCCCGGCGCCGGCGATCGCATGACGCTCCAGCGCATCGGCAAGCGCGTTTTCATCCACCACGTCGCCGCGCGCCGTGTTGATGAGGAACGCGCTTTTTTTCATGCGCGCCAGCCGATCCGCATTGATCAGGCTGCGGTTCTCCGCACCGCCCGGGCAATGCAGCGAGACGAAGTCGGCCTGCTCGAGCACATCCTCGATCGACAGCAGTTGCACCGCGCCCAGCGCCCGCGTCTCCTCGTCATCGACACGCGAGCGGTTGAAGAAGATCACCTTCATGCCGAACCCAAAATGCGCGCGGCGGGCCATTGCCTTGCCGATCCGCCCCATGCCGATGATGCCGATCGTCTTGCCGGTCACCTTGGCGCCGATCATGTGGGTCGGGCACCAGCCCTTCCATTCGCCGGCGCGAAGCTGGCGTTCGCCCTCGCCGGTGCGGCGGGCAACGGATAACAAAAGGCTCATCGCGATATCGGCTGTGCAGTCGGTCAACACACCCGGCGTGTTGGTCACGACGATGCCACGCCGTTTCGCCGCCTCGACGTCGATATGGCTGAAGCCGACGCCGAAATTGCCGATGATCCTGGTGCGCGGCTGCTCCTCGGGGAAAACCTCCGCCGGCAGTCTGTCGCTGACGGTCGGCAGCACGGCGTCGAAATTCAGCAGCGCCGCCTTGAGCTGGGTCGCCGTGAACGGAATGTCGCCCGCATTGAGCGTGGTGTCGAAGCGCTCGGCGAGCACCTGTTCGACAGCGGCCGGCCACTTCCGGGTCACGATCACGCGTGGCTTCATCGATTGCTCCTCCAGGACACGGTATCGGGGCAGTGCCGTGGGCCGGCGCCGCCCCGATTGGATATTGCGTCAACCTGTTTAAGCGGCTTTGCGCTGCTCTGCCAGCACGCCGGCCACGGTCGGCCCGAAGGAAGCCGGCGTTGCCACGATGGTGACACCGGCGTCACGCAGGATTTCCACCTTCTCCTGCGCGGATTCGCCGAAGGCCGAGATGATGGCGCCGGCGTGGCCCATGCGTTTTCCCTTCGGTGCCGACAGGCCGGCGATGTAGGCGATCAGCGGCTTCTTCATGTTGGTCTTGGCCCATTCGGCGGCTTCCGCCTCCTGCGGCCCGCCGATTTCGCCGATCATCACCACCGCGTCCGTCTCATCGTCCTTCTCGAACAGTTCGAGAATGTCCTTGAACGACGAGCCGTTGATCGGATCGCCGCCGATGCCGACGCTGGTCGACACGCCGATGCCGAGCGCCTTCATCTGCGAGGCGGCTTCGTAGCCCAGCGTACCGGAGCGACCGACGATGCCGACGCGGCCCGGCAGATAGATGGAACCGGGCATGATCCCCATCAGCGCCTGTCCGGGCGTGATGACGCCGGCGCAGTTCGGGCCGATCAGCGTCATGCGGTCCTCGCGGCGGTAGCGCAGCATGTAGCGCTTCACCCGCATCATGTCCTGCGAGGGGATGCCGTCGGTAATGCAGACGCAAAGCTTGATGCCGGCATCGGCCGCTTCCATGATCGAGTCGGCCGCGAAGGGCGGCGGCACGAAGACGATGCTGGCCTCCGCGCCGGTCTCGCGCACCGCACCCTTGACCGTGTTGAAAACCGGAATGCCCTGTTGCGACTGGCCACCCTTGCCGGGCGTGACGCCGCCGACGACATTGGTGCCGTAGCGTTTCATGTCCTCGGCGTGGAAGGAGCCGATCTTGCCGGTCAGGCCCTGGACGATGACTTTCGTATTGCGATTGAGCAGAACTGACATCTGGTCCTCCCTCAGCTGGCTTTCTTGAGCGTCGACTGGCGCATCGCGGCGACCGCCTTTTCAGCGGCTTCCGCAAGCGTTTCGGCCACGATGATGGTTTGGCCCGAAGCGCTGAGAATACGGCGGCCTTCCTCGACATTGGTGCCGGCAAGCCGCACCACCAGAGGCACATTGACCCCCACTTCTGTCATGGCCTTGAGCACGCCCTCGGCCACCCAGTCGCAGCGGTTGATGCCGGCGAAGATGTTGACGAGAATGGCCTCGACATTCTTGTCGGCGAGCACCGCGCGGAACGCCTTGGCCACCCGCTCCGGCGAAGCGCCGCCGCCGATATCGAGGAAGTTCGCGGGCTCGCCGCCGGCGATCTTGATCATGTCCATCGTCGCCATCGCCAGCCCGGCGCCATTGATGATGCAGCCGATATTGCCGTCGAGGCCGACATAGGAGAGACCGCGGTCGCTGGCGAAGGTTTCGCGCGGGTCTTCCTGCGATTTGTCGCGCAGTTCCGAAATCTCCGGCCGGCGGAACAGCGCGTTCTCGTCGAACGACATCTTGGCATCCAGCGCCATCAGATTGCCTTCGCGGGTCACCGCGAGCGGATTGATCTCCAGCATCGAGGCGTCATAGTCGCGAAACACCTGGTAGCAGCCCATGATGGTGTCGGTCGCCTTGCCGATCAGGCTGTTTTCCAGCCCCAGCCCGAAGGCGATCTCGCGCGCCTGGAACTGCTGCATGCCGACACCCGGGTCGACGGTGGCGCGGATGATGGAATCCGGCTGCCGCTCGGCGATCTCCTCGATCTCCATGCCACCGGAGGCCGACGCCACGATCATCACGCGCTCGGCCTTCCGGTCGAGCACGAAGCCGAGATAGATCTCCTGGCGGATATCGACGGTTTCCTCGATGTAGAGACGCGACACCAATTTGCCGCGCGGCCCGGTCTGATGCGTCACCAGCTTGCGGCCGAGCATGGTTTCGGCGGCATCGGACACTTCCTTGTCGGACTTGCAGATGCGGATGCCGCCGGCCTTGCCGCGCGCGCCGGAATGGATCTGCGCCTTCACCACCCATTTGTCGCCGCCGATCTCGCGGGTGCGGTAGGCGGCTTGTTCGGGACTGTAGGCCAGCCCGCCACGCGGAATGTGGACGGAGTGGCGCGAAAGCAGTTCCTTGGCCTGATATTCGTGAATGTCCATGTCGAACTCCCTCTTAGTTCGGCAGCGCCTGGCGCGAACGCGCCGACTGCTCGATTGCTTCGTGCGTCACCAGCACATTGCGGGCCATGCGTTCGGAGGCGGCATCGATCATCTTGCCGTCGAGCGCGGCCGCACCCTTGCCCTGTTCTTCCGCCTCCTTCAGCACTTCGATGATGCGGCGGGCGCGAGTGACTTCCTTCTCCGGCGGCGAGAACACCGCATTGGCGAGTTCGATCTGCGAAGGATGGATGGCCCATTTGCCCTCGATGCCCAGCGCCGCCGCCCGGCGGGCGGCCGCGATGTAGCCGTCCGGATCGGAGAAATCGCCGAACGGACCGTCGATGGCGCGAAGACCGTAGGCCCGGCAGGCGACCGTCATGCGCGACAGCGCAAAATGCCATTGGTCGCCGGGATAGTCGGGATTGAGACCGCCGATATTGACCGTGCGCGCCTTGCAGCTCGCCGCATAGTCGGCGACACCGAAATGCAGCGCCTCCAGCCGGCTTCCGAAGGCGGCGATCGCCTCGACATTGGCCATGCCGAGTGCCGTCTCGATCAGGGCTTCGAGGCCGACGCGTGTCTTGTAGCCCTTGGCCATCTCGATCTGGTTGACCATCGCCTCGACCATGTAGAGATCGGCCGGCACACCGACCTTCGGCACCAGGATCGTATCCAGCCGGTCGCCGGCCTGTTCCATGATGTCGACGACGTCGCGATACATGTAGTGGGTGTCGAGGCCGTTGATGCGCACCGACACGGTCTTGCCCTTGGCGCGCCAATCGATGTCGTTCAGCGCCTCGATGATGTTCTTGCGCGCGCGCTCCTTGTCGGGCGGCGCCACGGCATCCTCGATATCGAGGAAGATGAAGTCGGCGGCGCTCGACGCCGCCTTCGTGATCATGTCCGGATTGGAACCCGGGACCGCAAGCTCGGAGCGCTGCAGCCGCAGCTTGCGCAGATGGTTGATGGTGTGGCTCATGCCGGCTCTCCCCGCGCTCTGCTCAAGCGGCCTTGGCGACGGCGACCGGCCCGGCCAGCCGGAAGTGCTCGAGCGCGGCGCCGACGCCGGAACCCGGCGCCAGCTTCACGCCACAGTCACGCAGCGCCATTTCCGCCGCCGAGAGAGCGCCGCACACCATCACCTCGTTCAACCAGCCGAGATGGCCGATGCGGAACACCTTGCCCGCCACCTTGTTCAGGCCGACGCCAAGCGACGTCTGGTACTTGTGGTATGCGCGCTTGACGACTTCCGCGCTGTCGATGCCTTCCGGCACATGGATGGCGCTCACCGTGTCGGAATGCCATTTGCGCTCCTTGGCGCAGAGCTTCAGCCCCCAGGCATCGACCGCCTTGCGCACGCCTTCCGCGAGATGGTGATGACGGGCGAAGATCGCCTCCAGCCCTTCGGCCTCGATGAGATCGAGCGAGACGCGCAGGCCGCGCAACAGTTGCGTCGCCGGCGTGTAGGGGAAAAAGCCGTTGTCGTTGTTGCGGATCATGTCATCGAAGGAGAAATAGCAGCGGCGGCCCTTTGCGGTCTTGGCCGCTTCAAGTGCCTTCTGGCTGACCGAGAGGAACCCCAGGCCGGCCGGCAGCATGAAACCTTTCTGCGAGCCCGAGACGGCGCAGTCGACGCCCCACTCGTCCTGGCGGAAATCGATCGAGCCAATCGACGAGACACCGTCGACGAAGAGCAGCGCCGGATGGTTTGCCGCATCCAACCCCTTGCGCACGCCGGCGACATCGCTGGTCACGCCGGTCGCCGTCTCGTTATGCGTGCAGAACACCGCCTTGATACGGTGCTCCTTGTCCGCCGCGAGTCGCTCCGCATAGATCTCGACCGGCACGCCGGTGCCCCATTCGGTGTCGATGACGTCGACCTCGAGGCCGAGCCGCTCGGCCATGTCGACCCACAGATGCGAGAACTGGCCGAAACGCGACATCAGCACGCGGTCGCCAGGGCTGAGCGTGTTGGTCATCGCTGATTCCCAGGCGCCGGTGCCCGACGACGGGTAGATGAAGACGCGGCCGCTTTCGTTCTTGAACACCCGCTTCAACCCGGCGAACAGGCCAAGCGTCAGCTCGGGAAAGGTCGAGGCGCGCATATCCTCCATCGGCAGGTTCATGGCCTGCCGGACCTGCTCCGGAATGTTTGTCGGCCCTGGGATGAAGAGATGCGTGAAACCAGCCATGATGATCCTCCCGATCTGTCTGCGCCAACCCTTGCCAAGGCCGGCGGGCAATTCGGCGGGCTCCGCCGTGGGAAGAATAATCTTTTCCTGCCGCGCCTCTCACAACACCTGCCAAGGTGGAACCTTCCACCATCTAGCGTCGGCACAAACCTGCCTGCCGGGTAGGCCAAGCCCCTACCCGGATAGGCCGAACGCCACCCGGAACGCCGGCGATGCGAAGACAACGAAAAACGGCGGACCAAGGCCCGCCGTTCATCATGCTCGGAAAGCGCGAGATCGCTTAATCGATGTCGAAGGACACGCCCTGCGCCAGCGGCAGTGCCTTGGAATAATTCACCGTGTTGGTAGCGCGGCGCATATAGGCCTTCCAGGCGTCCGAGCCGCTCTCGCGACCGCCGCCGGTTTCCTTCTCGCCACCGAACGCACCGCCGATTTCGGCGCCGGAGGTGCCGATATTGACGTTGGCGATGCCGCAGTCGGAACCGTCGGCGCTGAGGAAGCGTTCCGATTCCTGCAGGTCGCGCGTGAAGATCGACGACGACAGGCCCGCGCCCACCGCATTGTGCAGGTCGAGCACCTGGTCGAAGTCGGAATATTTCATCACATAGAGGATCGGCGCGAAGGTCTCTTCCAGAACCGGGCCGGCCTGCTTCGGCATCTCGACCAGCGCCGGACGCACATAATAGGCATCCTTATGGCCGTTCTCGACGCGAGCGCCGCCGGTGATCTTGCCGCCATGCTCGCCGGCTTCCTTCAGTGCCTTCTGCATGCCGTCGAACGCCATCTTGTCGATCAGCGGGCCGACCAGCGACGAGGTTTCCAGCGGATTGCCGACCGAAACGCTCTCATAAGCCTTCTTCAGGCGCGGCACGAGCTGGTCATAGACGCTCTCATGCACGAACAGGCGGCGCAGCGTGGTGCAGCGCTGGCCGGCGGTGCCCATGGCGCCGAAGGCGATGGCGCGCAGCGCCATGTCGAGATCGGCCGACGGGCAGACGATGCCGGCATTGTTGCCGCCGAGTTCAAGCACGGCGCGCGCGAAACGCTTGGCCAGCCGCGGGCCGACCTCGCGACCCATGCGGGTCGAGCCGGTGGCCGAAACCAGCGCCACCTTGGGATTGTCGACCAGCACTTCGCCGATGCCGCGCTCACCGATCAGCACCGGTGCCAGATTGGCCGGCGCATCAGTGCCGAAGCGCTTGACGGCGCGTGCGAAGATCGCCTCGCAGGCGAGCGCGGTCAGCGGCGTCTTTTCGGACGGCTTCCACACCACGGAGTCGCCGCAAACCAGCGCCAGCGCCGCGTTCCACGACCACACGGCGACCGGGAAGTTAAAGGCCGAGATGACGCCGACGACGCCGAGCGGATGCCAGGTCTCCATCATGCGGTGGCCGGGGCGCTCGGTGGCGATGGTCAGGCCGTAGAGCTGGCGCGACAGGCCGACGGCGAAATCGCAGATGTCGATCATTTCCTGCACTTCGCCCAGACCCTCGGACGGGATCTTGCCGACCTCGATCGAAACCAGGCGGCCGAGCTCGGCCTTGTGGGCGCGCAGTTCTTCACCCAGCAGCCGCACCAGTTCGCCGCGCTTCGGACCGGGCACCAGGCGCCAGGCCTTGAAGGCCTCATGCGCGGCATCGATCGCCTTGCCGGCATCGGCCGCCGAAATCTGCTTCAGCGCCGCAAGCTGCTCGCCCGTCACCGGGCTGCGCACCACCAGATCGCCGCCCGAAAGGGCTTCCTTGGCAACGCCAAGTTTCGCGAGCAGTTCGGCGGTTTCCTTCGCAATCGTCATCGTCATCCCTTTCGAATTTGTGCTGATATGGCGACAGCAGCAGCCATCCGCCACCCCGCGGCTCCTCCTGCGCGGGTCTTTGGCGTGGCATTACCCGTTTCAGGGGCAAACCGCCACCCCGGCATGGTCCAAGCCTGTGGCAGTGACGATTGATCCAGTGAAAAACGATCCGAACGAATGATCGTGCCTTCGACCTAGCTGGCCTTTTCAGCCTTGCCTTGCGCGGCTTCCGCCTTCAATCGATCGAGATGCATGCGGATGTGGGCCGCTTCCGCCGCCGTATTGGCCAGCGCGATCGCCCTGTCGAAGGCGACACGCGCCTCCTCGTTGCGGCCAAGCTGCATCAACAGCCCGCCCTTCAGCCCGAAGAAATGGAAATAGCCGGAAAGCCGCTCGGCAAGCGGTTCGATCATGGCCAGCGCTTCCTCCGGCCCGCGCACCTTGGAGACGGCGACAGCGCGGTTCAGCGTTACCACCGGCGACGGCTGCATGCGCTCGAGCAGGCCGTAGAGCAGGTCGATTTCCTGCCAGTCCGTCTCCGCTGCCTTGGCCGCGCGGGCATGCAACGCGGCGATCGCGGCCTGCACCTGATAGGGGCCGGGCTTGCGGTGGCGCAGCGCCTTGTCGACGAGAGCCAAACCTTCCTCGATCATCTTGCGGTTCCACTGCGTGCGGTCCTGGTCCTCCAGAAGCACGATTTCGCCATTGGCGTCGAAACGCGCCGGCGCCCGCGCATGCTGCAGCAGCATCAGCGCCGTCAGGCCCATCACTTCCGCCTCGGTCTGGAACAGCCGCAGCAGCAAGCGGGCAAGCCGGATCGCTTCCTCGCATAGAGGCTCGCGCGCCGGCGCTTCGCTGCTGTTGGTGGAGTAACCTTCGTTGAAGACGAGATAGACCATCGCCATGACGGCGGCCAACCGCTCGGCCCGCTCCACCGCGCCCGGCGCCTCGAACGGCACGCCGGCATCCGCGATGCGCGCCTTGGCGCGGGTGATGCGCTGTTCCATGGCGCTTTCACCGACCAGGAACGCACGCGCTATCTGTTTCACCGAAAGGCCGGAAACGATGCGCAAGGCCACCGCGATCTGCTGGGTGGACGGCAGGTCCGGGTGGCAGCAGATGAACAACAGCCTCAGGATGTCGTCCCGGTAATGCGCGCCGTCCAGCCGCTCAGCGATGTCGGCTTCCGCATCCTCCAGATCGGAAACCTGGTCCTCGTCCGGCATCGCCGTCTGCTTGCTTCGCTTGCGCACCGCGTCGATGCCGCTGTTGCGGCCGACGAAGATCAGCCAGGCGGCGGGATCGCGCGGTGGTCCGTTCTGCGGCCAACTCTTCAAGGCGCGCAGGCATGCGTCCTGGAATGCTTCCTCCGCCGTATCGAGATCGCGGAAGTAGCGCAGCAACGCCCCCATCGCCTGCGGGCGCGCGGCGCTGATGGTGTTGCTGATCCAGGCGAGATCGCTCATACGGGAACCCTTACTCTGTCGAACATGGAAATCGGCCGGATCTCGTAGGATCCGCCGCTGGGATTGACGTCCGAAAGCTCCCGCGCGAAGTCCAGCGCCTCGTCGAGATTGTCGCAATCGATCGTATAGAAGCCGAGGAACTGCTCCTTGGTCTCGGCAAACGGCCCGTCGATGACCAGCGGCTCGCCCTTGACCTTGCGCAGCGTTGTGGCGGCGGTCGTCGGCAGGAGGCGCGCCACAGGGCCGAGTTTCCCGGCCTTGACGTACTTCTCCTGCACCTTCGACAGCTTGACCATGATCTCGTCGTCCTGCTCCTTGGTCCAGGTACCGACGACGTCTTCGGAGGCATAGCAGAGGACGGCGTAGAGCATTGCAAACCCTTTCTGTGTCTAAGGACGTAAGAGTTAGGTATTTCCCGACATTGCGTCGACAAAAAATCTGAAATTTCGGCGGCGCCGCGGGCGGCGTCCGCTCAGGCCTTGCCGCGCGTCACGGGGATGACATCCACGGCCTGCACGCCGGCCTGGCCGCCGGTCGTTTTCAGCACGCCGACGATCGGCGCGACATCGCCGTAATCGCGACCGTAACCAACGGTGATATGGTCGTTGGAGGCGCGCATGCCATTGGTCGGATCGAACTCCTGCCAGCCGGCTTCCCGCCCGCACCAGACCCTGACCCAGGCATGCATGGCGTCCGCCCCCTCCAGCCGCTCCTTGCCGGGCGGCGGAATGGTGCGCAGGAAGCCGCTGACATAGCCGGCCGGGATGCCCAGCCCTCGCAGGCCGGCAATCATGACATGCGAAAAGTCCTGGCAGACGCCGCGTTTCAGCGCGAAAGCGTCGGAGGCGCGCGTCTCTACGTCGGTCGCCGTGCCGTCATAGGTGAAATCCCGCCGGATGCGGTTGCAAAGCTCGGTAGCGGTGGCGATCGCCGAGCCGCTCGCGCTCACGCGTGCATAGGCGGTGATCGCGGCATCGAGGCCGGCATAGTCGGTCCCGGTCAGGAAATGGTGCGGCGCGTCCGGTCCCAGCGAGCGCACCGATCCGATCTCCAGCGCGAGCTGGTCGACATTGGGCGAAACATCCAGGCCGGGCTCGGGCCGTGTCACCGAGACACGCGCGCTCATATGCACGTCGAGTGTCCTGTGCGCTTCGCGGAAGGCGATGGCGGTGACGTTGGAGCCGAAGAAATCGTGGAAATCCGACCGCTCGCCAGGTTTGGGCGAAAACGACAACGACGCCGCCACGATGCGCTGGGTGCCGGTAAGGTTAGCCGGAAGCACCCGCACCAGATGCCGGCCGCCGCCGGCGGCGGCCTCGTAGTCGTAGTGCAGATTGAGGCGGATGTCGTAGAGCACCGGAGTCAGCCGAAATAGGCCTTGGCGAGGCTGTTATAGAGGCCGCCGATTTCCTCCGCCAGTTCGCCGAGCGCCTGGGTCGTCATGTCGGACGGCTCCTTGATGGCGAGCGCCGTGTTGAGCCTGAGCACCTCCTTGGCCGCCGGCGACATATGGCCACCGCTGCCCTCGGTCGGCAGCAGCCCGATTTCTTCCTTTAGCCGTTCCACCTGGAAGAAGATCGAGCGCGGATTGAGCGGATCGAGCGCAAGCAGATCGATGACCGTGCGCCGACCGGCCTGGACCGGATATTGGCGGCGATGGGTCATGACGCTGTCGCCGATCTCAAGCATCATGTCGAGCGCGCCTTCCGGCGCGTCGGCGCGTGTCAGCCTGGTCAGCATGCGCGCCATCTGGATGCCGCGCTCCAGCCGCCGCCCGATTTCCAGGAAGCGCCAACCGGTGAAACGGTACATGTTTTCGTGCAGCAGGCCGGAAAAGCCGGCCAGCTTGCGCAGGATCACCGTCATGGCGCGTGTCGCGTCGTCGCCGCGCGAAACGGTGGTCTCGAACAGATGCAGCGTCTTGGACAGGTCCTTCAGCGCCAGCCAGCCATCGGGCGAAAAGCGGTCGCGGATCTGGCCGGCGCTGTAGACGGCACTGTCCAGCATATCGAGCAGGCCTTGCGGTACCGGATCGGCGACATCGATGCCGATCGGGTCGAGATAGCCGCGCAGTTCGGCAAGCAGCGGCATGGCGGGATCGGAAGTCTCGGCCAGGCGCACGTGATAGGCGCGCAGGATGCGGGCGGTGTCCTCGGCCCGCTCGATGTAGCGGCCGAGCCATGTCAGGTTTTCCGCCGCCCTGCTGGGCAGGCTGCCGGGCACGGTGCGATCGAAGCCTTCGCTTTCGCGCGGGAACAATGTCTCGCGCTCCACCGGCTTGTCGCTCACCACCCAGACGTCCGCCGCCTGGCCGCCGCGCTGCATGGCGATCGCGGTCGGGTCGAGCGAGAAACCGACACGCGCGAAACCGCCCGGCATGACCGTCCAGCCGTTCGGGGTGCGGGCCAGGTAGACGCGAAGGCTGGCCGGGCGCGGTTCCAGCCGCCCGTCGACATAGACCGGCGTGGTCGAAAGCGTCACCGCCTCCTGGCCGACGAAATCGCCGCCCTCGACCTCGATCCGCATGGCGAGCGCGGCCCGCTCCTCTTCCGACAGCGCCGCGCCCAGCACGCTGGCCCCGTCATCCTCGAAGGCCAGCCGGGTCGACAGCGCCGGTCCGATCACCATCCTGTCGAGATTGGCCAGCACATGCGCGCGCTCCGCTCCCTGTCCGCACCACCAGGTCGCGACGCTCGGCAAGAGCAATTCTTCCCCGCCAAGCTCCTTGTGGATCTGCGGCAGGAAGGCCAACAGCGCACGCGTTTCCAGAAGCCCCGTGCCAAGCCCGTTGACCGCGGTCACCGCGCCTTGCCGCACGGCTTCGACCAGCCCCGGCGTGCCGATTTGCGAATCCGGCCGCAATTCGAGCGGGTCGGCGAAAGCCGCGTCCATGCGCCGCCACAGCACGGAGATCGGCACCAGCCCCGCCACCGTGCGCACCATCAACCGGCCGTTCGAGACGGTCAGGTCCTCGCCTTCCAAAAGCATGATGCCGAGATAGCGGGCGATATAGGCATGTTCGTAATAGGTCTCGTTGAGCGGTCCCGGCGTCAGGATCGCGACGCGCCCGCGCGAGGCTGCCGCCGTGGTGTTGAGCGCATCGCGGAAACGCCGGAAGAAACCGGCCAGCCGGTGCACATGCAGTTCGCCATAGAGTTCCGACAGCGCGCGCGTCGTGGCGACCCGGTTCTCCAGCGCGAAGCCGGCCCCCGACGGCGCCTGCATGCGGTCGCCCAGCACCCACCAGCGCCCGTCCGGCCCGCGGCCGAGTTCGAAGGCGCAGAAATGCAGGTAGTGCCCGCCGGCAGGCACGGTTCCTGCCAGCGGCCGCAGATATTCCGGACTGCTGGCGATCAGGCCGGGCGGCAGCAGGCCGCCCTCCACCAGCCTGTTCGGTCCGTAGATGTCGGCGGCGATCTTTTCGAAAAGGTCGGCGCGCTGGATCAGGCCGGCGCTGATTGCCGACCACTCCTTCTCCTCGATCAGCAGCGGCACATGCGCCAGCGGCCATTCGCGCTCGTTGGCGCCGGCCTTGTCATAGACGCGATAATAGACGCCGGCATCGCGCAGATATTGGTCAGCCCTGGCAAAGCGCTTGACGAGCTTTTCGGGACCGAGCGCCTCCAGCGAAGCGATGAACGGCTTCCACAACGGTCGCGGATTGCCGGCGGCATCCACCATCTCGTCGACAACGCCGTCGATCGGCCGATAGTGCTCAAGCAGGCTGTCTGCTTGGCCTGCCGCCCCGGTTCGCTGCTGATTCCCGCTCGCCATGATCGATCTAGAACGTCGGTTGCCGCTTGAGGTCAAGCCTTGTTGGCCAAAGGGTCTTTATATGTGCTCCGGCTCATTGATGATGGGCTGGGCCTAAACGTCGGGATGACAGCTGCCTTTCATTTGTCCGGCTCCTTGTGTAAAGCGAGACCAGCAAACTCCCAAGACGGGCAAAAAGCCATGGACAAGTTCACCAAGCTCACCGGCGTTGCGGCGCCCCTGCCGATCGTCAATGTCGACACCGACATGATTATCCCCAAGGATTATCTCAAGACGATCAAGCGCACGGGCCTGGCCAAGGGACTTTTCGCCGAAATGCGCTTCAACGAGGACGGCTCGGAAAACCCCGATTTCGTGCTCAACAAGCCGGCCTACCGCAAGGCGCAGATCCTGGTCGCCGGCGACAATTTCGGTTGCGGCTCCTCGCGCGAGCATGCGCCTTGGGCGTTGCTCGACTTCGGCATCCGCTGCGTGATCTCGACCTCGTTCGCCGACATCTTCTACAACAACTGCTTCAAGAACGGCATTCTGCCGATCACGGTCAGCCAGGAAGATCTCGACAAATTGATGGACGACGCCGAACGCGGCGCCAACGCCACCCTCTCGGTCGACCTCGAAGCCAAGGAAATCCGTGGCCCGGATGGCGGCGTCGTCACCTTCGACCTCGACGATTTCAAGCGCCACTGCCTGCTCAACGGTCTCGACGACATCGGCCTGACCATGGAAAAGGCCGGCGCCATCGCCAGCTTCGAGCAGCGCAACGCCGCCGAGCGCCCCTGGGCCTGAACCGGCGTTCGTCGCCTTCCGGCAGTTTTCTGTCGGCGCTTTTCCTTGCCGGCGGCCAGGCCCCTAGCCCGGCCGCCGAGACGGACTGAGATCAGACCCCGTGATTTGGTCTGATCCGTGGCAGCGGAGCGTTCCGTTGCCGTTCAACGGGAGATGCCGTGATGGGATTGCTAACGCGATTGTCGGCCGCCGCTCTTGTCTCGGCCAGTCTTTGCGGGATGGCGATGGCGCAGCAGGCGCCGGCGACGACGGAGGCTCCCGCCGCGACAGCCAATCCGGCACCGGCGGACAATGCAGCGCCTGATGCCGGCGACAAACAGGCGCCTATCCCCTTCGAGGGCGGCAGCTTCACCGTCACCGAAACTCCCGATTCCGACAAGATCCTGGCCTTCGACGGCAAGGAAGTCGCGCGCAACTACGACGTCTTCTTCGACAAGATCGTGAAGGTGGGCGGCATCAATGTCGCCCTCTTCGCAGCCGGACCGGGCGGCAACCAGTGCGGGCCCGACACGGTGATTGCCTGGAAACCGGAGGGCGGCACGCTGCAATCGGTCACCGTCGACCAGAACGACTGCGGCGCGCCACCGACCTCCGTCGCCGACGATGCGCTCTATTTCGTCCCCTACCTGCTTCCCGGCGATTCCGGCGATGCGCTGAAGTGGACACCGCAGGATGGACTGCTGATCGCCGGTCGGCTGAGCTACACGCCGCAGCCGAACACCGGCTGGGGCGACATCGATGCCTCAAAATACCAGAACATCATCGACGCCTTCCACAATGAGGCCGTCTACAAGGCCGCCGAGAAACTGCTCGGCGATAAGATGAGCGACGTCGCGACCAGCCTGCTGGTCGGTGGCGGCACGGAAAAGACGCCGTCCGGCGCCTTCTACGCCACCGGCTGCGTGCCGCATGCGTGCGGCGGCAGCGACGGCTTCATGGCGGTCGACGCCAACAACAAGGCGCTCTATTTCGCCCAGCAGTCCGACAAGCCGGAACCGAACGCCTGGCCGCCGCTGACGGAATGGCCCAATGAGATGAAGGACGCCCTCAAGAAGGCGTTCGAACAGCCGCAGTAATCACCCTGTCAGGGGTCGATGGATCAGGAGCAGTTCAATGCGCAGATTGATTTCGACGGGTTCGCCCTTCGAAAAGACCGCGGGCTATTCGCGCGCCGTCGTCCAGGGTGACTGGTGCTTCGTCGCCGGCACCACCGGCTACGATTACACCACCATGACCATGCCAGACACGGTCGAGGCGCAGGCCCGCAACTGTCTCGAGACCATTTCCGGCGCGCTGAAACAGGGCGGCTTCGAACTGGCCGACGTCGTGCGTGCCCACTACTACATCACCGACCAGAACGACGTGGACAAGGTGTTCCCCATCCTCGGCGAATATTTCGGCGACATCCGCCCGGCCGCCACCATGGTCGTGTGCCTGCTCAACAAGCCGGAAATGAAGATCGAGGTCGAGGTCACCGCGCTGCGCCGCGGCGCCACCGGCCTGTGACGGTCAAGCGCATCGTCGCCAACATCGCCACGGCCGACACCGCCACGGCCCGGCGCTTCTACGGTGACGTTCTCGGCCTCGATCTGGTCATGGACCATGGCTGGATCGCCACCTACGGCTCGAACGAGCGCATGACGGTGCAGATCTCCTTTGCCGAACAGGGCGGCGCCGGCACGCCGGTGCCGGATATTTCCATCGAGGTCGACGATGTCGATACCGTTTTGGCCGGTATGAAGCAGGCCGGTTTTACCGTCGAATACGGCCCCATAGACGAGCCCTGGGGCGTGCGCCGTTTCTTCGTGCGCGACCCGTTCGGGCGGCTGGTCAACATCCTGGAACACCGCTGAGGTCGTTTCCATAAGCCTGGGCTGACGGCTCTCGCCAAACGCGGACTTGCGCAGACGCTGCGGCAACGCTAGCAAGACCGCGGTTCACGGCACTTTTCCAGGACGGTCTCCATGGCTTCGAAAAATCTCTTCCTCCTCCCCGGCGACGGCATCGGCCCCGAGGCCATGGCGGAAGTGAAAAAACTGATCGTCGCCATGAACGAGAAGCTCGGCTCCGGTTTCGTCACCGACGAAGGCCTGGTCGGCGGTTCGGCCTATGACGCGCATGGCGCGGCGATCTCCGATGCCGACATGGAAAAGGCGATGGCGGCGGACGCCGTGCTGTTCGGCGCCGTCGGCGGCCCGAAATGGGATAGCGTGCCTTACGAGGTTCGCCCCGAGGCCGGCCTGTTGCGCCTGCGCAAGGACATGGAACTCTTCGCCAATCTGCGCCCGGCGATCTGCTATCCCGCGCTCGCCGCCTCCTCCTCGCTCAAGCAGGAAGTGGTCGAGGGCCTCGACATCCTGATCGTGCGCGAACTGACCGGCGGCGTCTATTTCGGTGAGCCCAAGCAGATCATCGACCTCGGCAATGGCCAGAAGCGCGGCATCGACACGCAGGTCTACGACACGTTCGAGATCGAACGCATCTCGGGCGTCGCCTTCGAGCTTGCCCGCACCCGCAAGAACCATGTGACGTCGATGGAAAAGCGCAACGTCATGAAGTCGGGCGTCTTGTGGAACGAGGTCGTCACCGCCACGCACAAGGCCAAGTATTCCGACGTCAAGCTCGACCACATGCTGGCCGACGCCGGCGGCATGCAGCTGGTGCGCTGGCCCAAGCAGTTCGACGTCATCGTCACCGACAACCTGTTCGGCGACATGCTGTCTGACGTTGCCGCCATGCTGACCGGCTCGCTCGGCATGCTGCCTTCGGCGTCGCTCGGTGCACCCGATGCCCGTACGGCCAAGCGCAAGGCGCTCTACGAGCCGGTGCATGGCTCGGCCCCCGACATTGCCGGCAAGGGCATCGCCAACCCGATCGCCATGATCGCCTCCTTCGCCATGTGCCTGCGTTATTCCTTCAACATGGTCGCCGAGGCCGATCGTCTGGAGGCTGCCATCGCCGCGGTGCTCGACGACGGCCTGCGCACCAGGGACATTATGTCGGAAGGCAAGACCGAAATCGGCACCGTTGCCATGGGCGATGCCATCATCGCCAAGTTCTTCGGTTAGCCGCATGGTCTCGGGCCGCGACCCAGCCCAGCCGGTCGGCGTGCTTGCCCGGCTGGCAAGCGCGCTGGGTCGAGGCGACGAGAAGCCAAACCAGGAACTGGCCGCCGCTCTGGCCGCAAGTGGCAATGGCGACGACATAGCCGTCCTCGCGCACGCGCTGGCGACCGCAGCCAAACCGGTTCGCCACGATGCCATCAAGGTGCTCTACGAGATCGGCGCACTGCGGCCCGACCTGATCGCGCCGCACGCGCAAGCCCTCCTGACCGCACTGAAGAGCCGTGACAACCGCATCGTCTGGGGCGCCTTGACGGCGCTGGACACCTTGGCCGCGACCGCGCCGGAGTTGATTGCGGCCCATTTGCCCGACATCCTCGATGCCGCCGACCAAGGCAGCGTGATCGCCAAGGACAAGGCGGTTTCCATGCTGGCGACGCTCGCCGCCAACGGCAATTCCTTCGCCTGGGACAGGCTGCTCGCCATCCTGCGCACCAGCGCGGACAACCAGACGCCGATGTACGCCGAACAGGCGCTGCGTGCCGCCCCGATGCAAAACGTCGAGGCCCTGGCCGAAGTGGTAGGGGCACGTGCCGGCTCTATTCCGCAATCGGCCAAGCGGACCCGGCTGGAAAAAGTGCTGCGCCGGCTCGCCACGCTCAAGGCGAAGTGACACTGCGCCTGAAAAGCCCGGCCACGCCCTTCGCAGCCCGTCGGCCCGCCAGGCGCTAGCAGCCGCATAAATCATCCCGGAAAAAAACGCCGACGTTCTTGCAACCGACATTGGATACTGTAGATTGAACCGATCCAATCATTGGTTTTCCACGGAGGAGCAGCATGCCGATCAGCGCACTGGTATGGGGCGAAAACGTTCATGAGCAGACCAGCCGGGTCGTCGCCGGCCTCTATCCGCTCGGCATGCATGGCACCATCGCGGCGGCCCTCAACCAGGACAAGGACATCAAGGCCGGGACCGTCGTCCTGCAGGATCCCGAACACGGCCTGACCGAGGAACGCCTGGCCAAGACCGATGTGCTCGTCTGGTGGGGCCATGCCGCGCACGGCAAGGTCGAGGACGCCATCGTCGAACGCGTCCAGAAGCGCGTCTGGGAAGGCATGGGCCTGATCGTGCTGCATTCCGGGCATTTCTCGAAAATCTTCAAGCGGTTGATGGGCACGCCCTGCTCGCTGAAATGGCGCGAGGCCGGCGAGCGCGAGCGCATCTGGGTGGTCAACCGCAACCACCCCATCGCCAAGGGACTTGGCGAATGCATCGAACTGCCCAACGAGGAAATGTACGGCGAACCCTTCACCGTGCCGGAGCCGATGGAGACCGTTTTCGTTTCCTGGTTCGAGGGCGGCGAAGTGTTCCGCTCCGGCCTCACCTATCAACGCGGCGCCGGGCGCATCTTCTATTTCCGGCCCGGCCACGAGACCTATCCCACCTACCATCATCCCGACGTGCACACGGTGCTGCGCAACGCCGTGCATTGGGCCCACAATCCGATGCCCGCCTGGACGGCGGTGACGGACGCACCGAATGTGCCGATTTCGGCCGCCAGGGAACCGCTGGTGGAGAAGGGGCCGAAACTGCACAAGGATGGCGAAGAGGGCCTGCGCTGATGCGCCGCCTGCTCCTGCTCGGCACCGGCGGCATTGCCGGCCAGCACATGGAAGAGTTCGGCCAGCTGTCGGAATGCCGGATCGTCGCCTGCGCCGACGCCCTGCCCGGCCGTGCCGCCGCTTACGCGGAAAAGAACGGCATCGCCCACGCCTTCGATGGCCTGGACGCAGCCCTTGCCTGGGGCGAGTTCGACGCCGCCATCAACGCCACCCCGGACGGCGTCCACAAGGACACCACGCTGCAGCTGATCGCCGCCGGCAAGCATGTGTTCTGCGAGAAACCGCTGGCGCCCAACCATGCCGACGCGCTGGAGATGACGGAAGCGGCCGAGCGCGCCGGCCTCGTCAACATGGTCAACCTCACCTATCGCAACTCGCCCGCCCTGCAGCTGGCCCGCCAGATGGTCGAGGCCGGCGAGCTCGGCGACCTGCGCCATGTCGAGGCGAGCTACCGGCAGAGCTGGCTGGTCGGCAAGGCCTGGGGCGATTGGCGCACCATGGACCAGTGGCTGTGGCGACTGTCGAGCGAACACGGCTCGACCGGTGTATTGGGCGATGTCGGCATCCACATTCTCGACTTCGCCACCTATGGCGCCGCCGACGGCATCGCCAGCCTCAATGCCGAACTGGTCACCTTCCCGAAGGCCGAGGGCGACCGGATCGGCAAATACCGGCTCGACGCCAATGACAGCGTGGCGATGACCGCGCGCTTCGGTTCGGGCGCGCTGGCCACCATCCTGGCCACCCGCTACGCCACCGGCCACCTCAACGATCTGGAACTCAAGCTGCACGGCACCAAGGGTGCGCTGTGGGTCGAGACCAATGGCAAGACCTCGTCGCTCAAGGGTTGTTTCGGCAAGGATATCGACGACGCCGTCTGGCGTGACATCGCCCTTAAGGAGACCAGGCGCAACGCCCGCCGCTTCATCGATGCGCTCACTTCCGGCATCAACGGCGACCCGTCCTTTCGCCGCGCCGCCGACATGCAGAAGCTGATCGACGCAGCCTTTGTGAGCAGTGCCGACAAGCAACCGGTCGCGATCGGTTGATCTCGCCATATGGCGGCGAAACGACGCCATCCGATGTGATGACACACGCGGGTCGGCGCCTGTCGGCTAAGAAATAATCCTGTCTATCCAATGCCTTGGTCGAACAGATCAGGAAAATTCATCGAAATCGAACTCACACCCTTTCGGCCTGCCGCATCCTTGCGCCTGAAAGCCGTCCTCAAGGGAACCTGGTGCGCACCGGGTATCAGGGAGGACGTCGGTGCCGGACTGGCAGCGCTAACGGTGGCGCTGTCTGGTGACGAGCCCTAAGTCCGGGCCCTGGAAAAACCCGGCCGCCGAAAATGGCGGCTTGAGGCCCGAAGTCTGCCGTCGCGAAGGACGGCGAGGTCGGTCCGGGGCAAGAACACCGGGCGGGGCGCCTGTGAGGCGCCACGTACTATTACAGAGAGGCACCGACCAGGCGCCCCGCTTTCCCACCTCCCTCAAGGGGAGTGCTCTTTGACAAAAGCCAGGGCGGTCTTCCGCAGCGTGGCAATGAAGACGCTTGGCATCCGGGAAGGACGCACCCTTTTAACCCTCCCCGCGAATGGGGGAGGGCAAAGTTGCCTCAGTTCAGAAAAACGCCTGCAGGCCGGTCTGGGCTCGGCCGAGGATCAGCGCATGCACGTCATGCGCGCCCTCATAGGTGTTGACCGTCTCCAGGTTCTGCGCGTGGCGCATGACATGGTAGCCGATCTGGATGCCGTTGCCGCCATGCATGTCGCGGGCCATGCGGGCGATGTCGAGCGCCTTGCCGCAATTGTTGCGCTTGACGATCGAGATCATCTCCGGCGCCATCTTGCCGGCGTCCATCAGGCGGCCGACGCGCAACGAACCCTGCAGGCCGAGCGCGATGTCGGTCTGCATGTCGGCGAGCTTCTTCTGGTAGAGCTGCATGCCGGCCAGCGGCTTGCCGAACTGCTTGCGGTCGAGCCCATACTGGCGGGCACGATGCCAGCAATCCTCGGCCGCGCCCAGCGCGCCCCAGGAAATGCCAAAGCGGGCGCGGTTGAGGCAGCCGAACGGACCCTTGAGGCCGGCGACATTCGGCAGCAACGCGTCCTCGCCGACCTCGACGCCTTCCATGACGATCTCGCCGGTGATCGAGGCGCGCAGGCTCAGCTTGCCGCCGATCTTCGGCGCCGACAGGCCCTTCATGCCCTTTTCCAGCACAAAACCGCGGATCTGGTTGTCATGCGCGGCGGACTTCGCCCACACCACGAACACGTCGGCGATCGGCGCGTTGGAAATCCACATCTTCGAACCGGAAATGCGGTAGCCGCCAGGCGTCTTCTCGGCGCGGGTCTTCATGCCGCCCGGGTCCGAGCCGGCGTCCGGCTCGGTCAGGCCGAAGCAGCCGATCCATTCGCCGGAGGCGAGCTTCGGCAGGTACTTCTTGCGTTGCTCCTCCGAGCCATAGGCGTGGATGGGATACATGACCAGCGACGACTGCACGCTCATCATCGAGCGATAGCCGCTGTCGACACGCTCGACCTCGCGGGCGACCAGCCCATAGGTGACGTAGTTGGCGCCGAGACCGCCATATTCTTCCGGAACGGTGATGCCGAGCAGGCCGGCTTCGCCCATTTCGCGGAAGATCGCCGGGTCGGTCGTCTCGTTCATATAGGCGTCTTCGATGCGCGGCATCAGCTTGTCGGCAGCGAACGCGGCCGCGCCGTCGCGGATCATGCGCTCGTCCTCGGACAGCTGGTCGTCGAGCAGGAACGGATCGTCCCAGACAAAGGCGTTCTTGTCGGCGGCCATGGCATATCTCTCCCGGATTGCGCGGAACGTCCGGCTTATCGGCCCCCGCCCCGCAAAAATCAAATGAAATTGCCACCGCGATCAATGACGATTAGTAATGGATCATGAGCGTGCAACGTCGCCTTCTGCCGGCCACCGGCGCCCTCGCCGCCTTCGAGGCGGTGGCACGGCTCGGCTCGTTCACCGCCGCGGCACAGGAACTGGCGTTGACGCAGGGCGCCATCAGCCGGCAGATCAAGCAGTTGGAGGATCAGTTCGGCAAACGGCTGATCGAGCGCGACAGCCGCAACGTCCGGCTCTCGCCGGAGGGCGAGATCTATGCCGAGACGGTGCGCGCGGCACTTGGCCAATTGCGCGAGGCGGCCCTCGGATTGATGAGCAATCGGCATGGAGGGGTCCTGAACCTTGCCATCCTGCCCACATTCGGCACGCGCTGGCTGATGCCGCTGATCCCCGATTTCGTCGAAAAGAACCCGGACATCACCATCAACTTCGCCACCCGCATCGGCCGGTTCGACTTCTCCCGCGAGCGGCTGGACGCCGCCATCCATGTCGGCCAGCCGGACTGGCCGGGCGCCACCTCGACCCTTCTGATGCGCGAGGAGGTGGCGCCGGTCGCCGCGCCCGAATTCCTGGAAGCAAACGCCGTTGCCGCGCCGCGCGACCTCGGCCGCCTGCCGCTCCTGCACATGGCCTCGCGCCCCGGCGGCTGGGCGGAATGGTTCGAGCATCAGGGGCTGGCGGCGCCGACCGGCCCCGGCATGCAGTTCGAGCAGTTCTCGACGGCCGCCCAGGCCTGCATCGCCGGCCTCGGCATCGCCCTGTTGCCGCTGTTCCTGATCGCCGGCGAATTGCAGCGCGGCCAGTTGGTGCCGGCACCGGGTGGCCCGATGCAAAGCCGCAGCGCCTATTACCTGGTGGTGCCGGACGAAAAGCGGCTCTACCCGCCGGTCGCCAGTTTCCGCAGCTGGCTGCTCGCCAAGCTGCCGCAGACAGACTGACGGGGCGGTCGAGCAATGACGGACGCGATCGCTCTGGATATCGACGACCTGCGCGCGGTCACCGCCTATGCTGCCGAAAACGCGGCGGGCGTGCTGGCTATCTTCGAAGCATCGCATCCTTCGGATACCCGTCCGCGCGACGCCATCGCGGTCGCCCGGGCTTTCGCGCAAGGCGGCAAGCGCGGCAAGGCGTTGCGCGACGCCGCCTGGGCCGCGCTCGAGGCCGCCGGGCAAGCCGACGATGCGGCGGCAAACCAGGCGGCACGGGCGGCGATGAGCGCATGCGGGGCGGCCTATCTTCACCCGCTGGCCCGCGCCACGCAGGTCCGGCACATTCTCGGCGCCGCCGCCCACGCGACCCACGCCGCCGAACTGGCGGCCGGTGCGGCGCCGGATGCTGGCGCCGACCATCTGGAGCAGGCCGCTCGGCTAGCCAGCCCAAGGGTGATCGAGGTGTTATGCCGCTATCCCCCAGCACCGCCCGGCGGCGGGCGTGTCGGAGAATTGCTGCGCGCGCTGGACCGCAGGCTTCGTGGCACGGCACTGGCCGGCGAGGCAGGCGAAAGCTGAGGTCGGCCCGCAACACCCTTTCTGCCTTCTCCCCTTGCGGGAGAAGGGACGCTCCAGACGCCTTAGACCATCGTCGCTAGCGCCTCGAAGAAGGCGACGTTTTCGTGGTCGAGCGGATCGTCGACCGGTTCCGGCTGCGACGACATCTTGACGATGACGACCTCGCTCGCCGGATCGACGAACAGCCACTGGCCGTGGATGCCGATGCCGCAATAGGAACCCTTGCCGCTCTGGTACCATTTGTTGCGATAGCGTCCCTCAGGGAACAGCTGCGCCATGTCGCCCCGCTTCCAGGCATCCTGGCTGCCGGCTGTCGTCGTGTCGCGAACCCATGCCTCCGACACCACGCGCGTGCCATTGGCGAGACCGCCCTGGCGCATCATCTCGCCGATGCGGGCGAGATCGCGCGGCGTCAGCGAAATGCCGCCGGCGGTGCGGGCCGCGCCAAGACGATCGACGGTGATCGCGCCTTCGCCGCAGGCGCCAAGCGGTGCCCAGAGTTTCTCGCGCAGCAATTCCGGCACGCGCAGGCCGGAAGCGCGCTCGACCAGCATGCCGAGCAGGTCGGAGTTCGGCGAGCGGTAGCGGAACACTTCGCCATGCGGCCCAGGCAGGCGCTTGATCGACAGGAGGAATTCTTCCAGCCCTTCCTCGCCGCCGCCCGGGTTCCACAGCGTCGCCCGGCGATAGCGGGCGAAGGCGCTCTCGGGATCGAGATAGGCTTCCTCGAAGTCGAGGCTGACCGTCATGTCGAGCACGTGGCGGACCGTGGCGTCGCCATAGGCCGACCCGACCGCTTCGGGAATATAGGTGGTGACCGGCGCTTCCAGATCGAGGCGGCCTTCGCCTCCCAGGATGCCGGCGAGGATCGCGGTCAGCGATTTGCTGATCGAAAAGACGAGATGACGATTGCCGAACGCCATATGCGGCGCGAACCAGTCGCCGACGAATCTACCGCCCTTCATGACGGTGAGCGCATCGGCATGCGAACGCGCCAGAAAGCCCGCCACGGTTTCGCTGCCCTCGGCCAGCGCGACCGTTTCGCCAAGCAGACCGCTCATATCGGCTGCCGCCGTCTCGCCGGCCGCCGGGCCAGCTTCGATGCGCGCGCTGGGCACCAGTTCGCCGACATTCTGGAACGCCCAGCGGTTGAACGGCGTCGTGCGCCAGTTTGCCAGGCCTACGTCGCTGCGGCGAAAGCCGAATTTGTCCTCGAATGCGGTTGGGTTGGTCACGTCCTGTCCTTCCTGGGTAGTGCACGCAGCGCGGGAACCTTGGCGGCCACACCGGCTCTGCATCGATTGATCTATTCGGCGGCCGAGCCCAGCTCCGTCGCGATTGCCGCGATCGCCTTCAGCGTCGCCACCGCATAGGGTGTGTTGGAGAAGTCCGGAAAGGACGACAGCTTCACCGTCACCATCCGGTTGTTCCAGTCCACATGGATGAGCTGCCCGAAGACACCACGGCACATGAGCGCGCGCGAACGCGGATCCTGGATCCAGAACTGGTTGCGGTAGCTGCCTTCCGGCAGGCTCTCGGAAAACTGCGTGCCATGCACGCCGTTCCTGGTCGCCTCGATCCAGTCGGCGGGCACGATGCCGGCACCGTTGTCGAGGATCATCTGGCCGAAACGTGCATAGTCACGAAGCGTCGCGTTGAAACCGCCGTCGGCCAGCGCGTAGCCGGCGCTGTCCACGGTGAAACAAGCGCTTTCCTCTGCGCCAAGCTTCTGCCAGAGCTCTCCGGAAACAAGCTCGGCCAGCCTGCGCCCGGTCACGCGTTCCATGACGAAGGCCAGCACATCCGTCTCGATTGACCGATATTCAAAGGCTGCGCCGTGTGGCCGGGTGGTTTCCTTCAGCCGCAGGATGAGTTCCCACACATGGGCCGGCCACGGGAAAGAGGGATCGCTATCGGGCGGCGCAGGTTTCCAGCCGGAAGCGACGTCAACCTGACCGATATCGGAATAGCGATCGGTATAGGCTTCCGAAAACTTAACGCCGGTCGTCATGTCCAGCACGTGCTGGACCGTCGCGCCTGCCCAGCCAGTTTCTGCAAGTTCAGGAAGATAGGCCGTCACAGGTTTTGCCGGATCGATCAGACCCCGGCCGACAAGGATGCCGCAGACCGCAGCCGTAACCGATTTCGCCATCGACTGCGACAGATGCAACGAACGCGGTGTCATGCCGTTGAAATAACGTTCATAGGCGACCGTGCCGTCCTTCAGCACCAGGAAGCCGTCGGTATAGGTCTCGTCGAGAAGGCCGGCGAGCGTTGAGGGACGGCCAAGACTGTCGGTCACAGCCAGCGCATCGAGATTGGTCTCGGCGCGCGGCAATTCGCTTGCCGGGCCAGTGCCACGCCAAACCTCCACGGTCGGCACGATCTGGCGCATGTTCTGGAAGGCCCAGCGGTTCCAGGGCGCCCTGTCCCAGTCAAGCCGGGGTGGCACCAAGATCGGCGGTGTCCCCTGCATGATCGGTGGATGCGGATCGCTGTTGCGGTAGGGCTGCATGAGAAGCGCCTCCTGCGACATTCTCTAAACTTGTCGTTCAATGGCCGGTGCCGACTATGCTCGTCAGCGCCGGGCAGGTCGTCCGGCGGCTATTGCCGCCGGACGACAGGACCACTTACTTGCGCAGTTCGGTCCAGATCTTCTTGTAGAGCGCGTCGGCTTCTTCCGAGCACATCAACGCCATCGTGCCGTGCGGCTTGGCCTCGGCCGGCACCACGATCTCGGGCGCGTCGCGCATCTCGGCCGGCATGAACTTCTCCGAGCCGGCAACGCCATTGGCGTAGCGGTGATAGGCGGAAAGCCCTGCGGCAACTTCCGGGTCCATGATGAAGTTCTGGAACAGCTTGGCGTTCTCGACGTTCTTGGCGTCCTTCAGGACGACCACGTTGTCGGACCAGTAGGTGAAGCCTTCCTTCGGATAGCCGTAGTGGATCTGCGGATGCGCCAGGCGCATGCGCAGGCCGGCGCCGTTCCATGTGGTCGAGCCCTTGAAGTCGCCGGCGCCCATCTTGTCGATGGCGCCATATTCCATGGCGATCCAGTTCGGCTTGGCCGCCACCAGAAGGTCGCGCACCTTCTTCAGCACTTCCTTGTCGGCCGTGCACTGCTCGCCGCCGACATAGCGGATGGCGGCGGTCATCACGTCCTTCATTTCCGGAACGACGTTAACCTTGCCCTTCAGCTCGTCCGGCGTCTTGAAGACGATGTCCCAGGTGTTGATGTCGCCCTTGTAGGTGTCGCTGTTGACGACGATACCGACCGTGCCCCAGGCCCATGGCACCGAATATTTGCGGGCGGGGTCGAAATCGGGATTGGCCCATTCCGGGGCGATGTTCTTGAAATTCTCCATGCCGCCCGGATTGGTTTCCAAGAGCAGGCCTTCCTGGATCCAGATCGGCAGATGCGTCTGCGACGGCACCGCGATGTCGAAACCGGAACCGCCCTGGCGCACCTTGGCGAGCGCGGTGTCGTTGGAATCGTAGTCGGTGATGGTGACCTTGACCTTGTACTTTTCCTCGAACTTCTTGATCACGTCGGGGTTGGTGTAGTTGCCCCAATTGTAGATGTTGAGCTCGCCCTCGGCGCGGGCGAAGCCGGTCGCGGCAACGAGCGCCAATGCCGCCGTCGCGGCGAACAATCTCGAATTCATGGCAGGGCTCCTTTTTCTTGGTTGCGGTGTTTTCTGCCTGCTTCGGGCAAAAGGGGTGTGACAACCGGGACCGATTTCATCGGTCCCGGGTTCGTCATGTCGGGTAGGCTGGCTGCGAAGCTTACTTCTGCAGCTCGGTCCAGATCTTCGAGTAGATGTCCTGGATTTCCGGCGCGCAGAGGTGCTGCAGTTCGCCCAGCGACTTCACGTCGGCCGGGATGTTGACTTCCGGCGCGTCCTTCATGTCGGCGGGCATGAACTTCTCCGAACCGGCAATGCCGTTGGCATAGCGGTGGAAGGCCGAGTTCAGCGCCGCGTTTTCCGGATCCATCATGAAGTTCTGGAACAGCTTGGCGTTCTCGACGTTCTTGGCTTCCTTCAGAACGACGACGTTGTCGCTCCACAGGCCGTAGCCTTCCTTCGGATAGTTGTAGTGGATGGCCGGGTTGGCCAGCCGCTGGCGCAGCGCCGAGCCGTTCCAGTCGCTGGTGGCCTTGAAGTCGCCGGCGCCCATCTTCTCGATGGTGTTGTATTCCATCGCGATCCAGTTCGGCTTGGCGGCGACGAGCGTGTCGCGCACCTTCTTCAGCACCGCCTTGTCGTCGGTGCACTGCTTGCCGCCGACATATTTGATGGCGGCGAAGATGACGTCGTTCATCTCGGGAACGACATTGACCTTGCCCTTCAGCTCGTCAGGCGTGTTGAAGACGATGCCCCAGCTGTTGGCCGGGCCCTTGTAGGCGTCGGTGTTGACGACCACGCCGATCGTGCCCCAGGCCCATGGCACGGTGTATTTGCGGCCGGGATCGAAATCGGGATTGGCCCATTCCGGCGCCACGTTCTTGAAGTTCGCCATCTTGCCGGGATCGGTCTCCTGGATGAGACCTTCCTTGATCCAGATCGGGATGAAGGTCTGCGAGGGGATGGCGATGTCGAAACCGGTGCCGCCCTGACGCACCTTGGCGAGTGCGGTGTCGTTGGAATCGTAGTCGGTGACGGTGACCTTGACGTTGTACTGCTTCTCGAACTTCTTGATCATGTCGGGGCTGATGTAATTGCCCCAGTTGTAGATGTTGAGCGCGCCCTCGGCGCGGGCGAGGCCCGTCGAGGCCATCAGCGCCAGCCCGACGGCTGTCGCGGTTGTCTTCCAGTTCATTTCAGTCTCCCATTTTTTTGGTTGGTTTAGGCCTAGTCGCGTTTCCTGCTGACGAAGAAGAACAACGTGACGATGATGACCGACAGCAGCAGGAAGGCCGTCGAGATCGCGTTGATTTCAGGGGTGATGCCGCGGCGGATCTGGCCGAGCATGTAAGTTGGCAACGTGTCCTGGCCGCCCGACTTGACGAATTCGGTGATGACGACGTCGTCGAGCGAAATGACGAAGGCGAGCATCAGGCCGGCGAGGATGCCGGGCCAGAGCAGCGGCAGCGTGATGCGGCGGAAGGCCTGCCAGGGCGTGGCGTAGAGATCGGCCGCCGCGCGTTCCAGCGACAGGTCCATATTTTCCAGTCGCGCGCGGATCGGCAGATAGGCAAAGGGAATGCAGAACGCCGTATGCGCGGCGATCAGGTAACCCAGGCCCGAATAGCCGGTGAAGATCTTGATGCGCGAGAAGAAGATCAGCAGCGCCACGCCGGTGACGATTTCCGGCACCATCAGCGGCTGGTTGATCATCGCATATTTGAAGGTCAGCCCCGGATAGGGCGGCGTGCGGGTGGTGGCCAAGGCCGCCATGGTCGCCGCGATGGTGGCGAGCGTGGCGGCCACAGCCGCGATCTGGAAGGAGCGCAGCGTGGCATCGATCACCTGCGCGTTCTGCGAGGCCGACTGGAACCACTTCAGCGAGAAGCCGCCCCATTCCGACGTCGAGGGTGCCTCGTTGAAGGCGTAGACCACCAGCACGATGATCGGCAGGTAGAGCGCCACGAAGCACACGGCGGCGATCGTGGTGAAGCCCGGCTGGTGGCGAATGGAGAAGCTCTTAGCCATGCCGCACCTCCTGCGAGCCGGCGTTGCGCACGTAAACCAGGAGCGCCGCCATGACGATGAACATGACCGTGATCGACAGCGCCGAGCCCAGCGGCCAGTTGCGGCCCTGACCGAATTGCAGCTCGATCAGGTTGGACAGCATCATGTTCTTGCCGCCGCCGAGCACGCTCGGCGTCACATAGGCGCCGATGGCCGGGATGAAGACCAGGATCGAGCCGGCGATGACGCCGGGCTTGACCAGCGGGAAGATGATGCGGCGCAGCACCTGCCAGCGCGAGGCGTAGAGATCGTAGCCCGCCTCGACCAGACGGAAGTCGAGCTTTTCCATCGAGGCGTAGACCGGCAGCACCATCAGCGGCAGATAGACATAGGCCATGCCGATCAGGATCGCGACGTCGGTGTAGAGGATCTGGATCGGCGCCGAGATGATGCCGAGCTTCAACAGGATGGTGTTGACGATGCCTTCGTTGCGGATGATCTGCAGCACCGCGAAGGTGCGGATCAGAAGGTTCGTCCAGAACGGGATGGTGATCAGGAACAGCCACAGGTCACGCGTCTTCTCGCTGCGCGTGGCCATGAAATAGGCCGTCGGGAAGCCGAGCGCCAAGGTGGCGAGCGTGGTGATGACCGCCAGCTTCACCGAGCGCCAGAAGATGCTGATATGGGCGGCAGCCAGCGACAGCGTGTCGTCGAAGATGTCGCGCTCGAACAGCACCGACACCCAGGCGTCGGTCGAGAACTGCCACTTCACGTCGCCATAGGGGCCGGGCGTGAGGAAGGAATAGACGAGCACGATGGCCAACGGGCCGACCGCGGCGAAAAAGATGGTGAGCAAGGCAGGCGTCGTAAGGTACCAGCGGTTGCGAACGTCGCGCCGGTCGGCCGCCTTGGCGATTTCCTCGGCGGTGGCCATCAGTCCCTCAACACTTGTGCTGCGTCGTCGCTGATAGAGATGCCCGCCTTCTCGCCCGTCTCGAAGCCGCAGCTGGCGCTGCGCGCATTCTGCTGGCGCACGATGAAGAGGTCGTCGCTGCCGTCGAGCCGCAAATGGATGTGCGTGTCGGTGCCGAAATAGACGATGTTCTCGACCGTGCCCGAAAGCTCGCCCTTGCCCTTGACGAGCTTCGCATGTTCGGGCCGCACCACGACGGTCGCCTCGCCCTTCGGCTGGAAGCCGTCGGCAACGCTGGCCATGATGGTGGCACCCGATTTGAGCGTCGCGCGTGCCCTGCCGTTTTCCACGCCGGCGATCGACGCGGTCAGGAAATTGGTCTCGCCGATGAAGTCGGCGACGAACCGGTCGGCCGGCTTGTCATAGATGTCCCAGGGTGAACCCACCTGCAGGATCTTGCCCGACGACATCACCGCGATGCGGTCGGACATGGTCAGCGCTTCTTCCTGGTCGTGGGTGACGAAGATGAAGGTGATGCCGGTCTGGTTCTGCAGCCGCTTCAGTTCGATCTGCATTTCCTTGCGCAGCTTGTAGTCGAGCGCCGAAAGCGGCTCGTCGAGAAGCAGCACTTTCGGCTGCGGCGCCAGCGCGCGTGCCAGCGCCACGCGCTGCTGCTGACCGCCGGAAATCTGGCTGGTGCGCCGCGAGGCCAGATGCTCCATGCGCACCAGCTTCAGCATCTCGGCGACGCGCGCCTTGATCTCGGCCTTTGGCTTACGCAGCATCTCCAGGCCGAAGCCGATATTCTGCGCCACCGTCATGTGCGGGAACAGCGCATAGCTCTGGAAAACAGTGTTGACCGGCCGCTTGAACGGCGGCAGCAGCGCGATGTTGTCGCCATAGAGCTGGATCTCGCCGGCGCTCGGATAGTCGAAGCCGGCGATCAGCCTGAGCAGCGTCGTCTTTCCGCAGCCCGACGGCCCCAACAGCGTGAAAAACTCGTTTTCCCGGATCGATACTGAGACCGTGTCCAACGCGGCAACCGCCGCTTCCCCAGAACCGAAGACTTTCCGTACATCACGGACTTCGATCGCGTTCTTACCCGGTTGTTCCGGCACGCAAACCCCTCTTTTTGTTCTCGGCCTGCCCTCGAAAGCAGGCTTCTTTTTCTGTCTCAGATTGTCACCACAAGCCGCCACGCTTGGCAACAATCGCATTGAATACCAGTTCAGGAAGCGAAACGAATGTTCAGCTTGCGACCTGATAGGTGACCTTACCTCCGCAGATGGTGACCGCCGGCCGCACCTCGTGCAGCTGGCGCGGTTCCACCGCTTCGATATCGTGCGAGAGCACCACAAGGTCGGCCATGAAGCCTTCCTTCAGCCTGCCCTTTCGGTGCTCCGTGAACTCGGCATGGGCGCCCTCGACCGTGTAGGCCGCAAGCGATTCCATCAGCGAGAAACTCTGGTCCGGGTCGCCTTCGGCCCACGGCTTGCGCAGCATCGCCGCCTGCATGCCACGGATCGGATCGATCGAGGCGACCGGCCAGTCGGAAGCAAACACGACATGGGCGCCGGCGCTCTTCAGCGTGCGCCAGGCATAGCTCAGCGGCCAGCGCGCCTTGCCGATGCGCGACACGGTCGGCTCCAGCGGGAAATCCATCGCGCCCGGAGGATGCGGAGGCTGCATTGAGGCAATGACGCCGAGTTCGGAGAAACGCGGCACGTCCGTCGGCGCGACCACCTCGATATGCTCGATGCGGTGGCGGCTGTCGCGCTTGCCATTGGCCTTGGCGGCGGCTTCGTAGCCGTCGAGCACGGCATTGACCGCGCCATCCCCGATCGCATGCACCGCGATCTGCAATCCACGCGCATCGATGGCGACGGCCAGTTCCTTGAACTCGGCCGGCGTGAACAGCGGTTCGCCGACCCAGTCGAGACGATCGGCGTAGGGCTCGACCATCACGGCGGTCCAGGAGTCCAGCACGCCGTCGTAGAAAACCTTGACCATGCGCGACGACAGCCATTCGCTGTCGTATCGCGTGGCCATTGTCGACGCCTTTTCCAGCATCTCGAGCTTCATGAAATTCTTGAAATGGAAGGGCATCTTGACACGACAGGAGAGCCCTTCCTCGGCCTCGATCTCGGCCAGCAGTTCGAGCTGGTAGAGATTGCCATCCATGTTCTGGATCGAGGTGATGCCGTGTTCGGCGCACCAGGCAAGGCCGCGCCGCATGATGTCGCGGTCGGCGGCGCGCTGCGCGGGCGTCGGCGCGGGATCGGGCTCGCCGCCGGTCGACAGGCCGAGCCGCACGCGTTCCTCGTCGGCCAGCGCCAGCACCGGGCCAAAGGCCTCGCCTTCGCGCAATTCGCCCTCGGCTAGCCCGTCCTCGCCCATGACGATCTCGTTGCCGGGTCCGAGCGCGCGGCCATGCAGCACGCCGGCGGCTTCAAGCGCCTTGGTGTTGGCCCACATCGTATGGTGGTCGGGCGCGGCCATGCAGAACGGCCGGTCGGGCAGGATTGCGTCGAGATGATGCCGGGTGACGCGTTCATCGCCGAGAATGGTGTAATCGGCCGACTGCGCGACCAGCATCGGCGCATCGGGGCGCTTGGCCGCATAGGCACGGACCGCGTCACGCAACGCGTCGAACCCGTGCACGCCGATGAGCTGCAGATGCGCCAGTTCGGCGGCGCCGGAAAAGAGATGCATATGCGCTTCGATGAAACCGGGGATCACCGAACCGCCCTTGGCGTCGATGACTTTCGTGGCCGGCCCCTTGAGCGCCTCGATGGCAGCGCGGCTGCCGACGGCAAGGATAGCGCCATCCTTCACGGCAACGGCTTCGGCGGCTGGCAGATCGTCATCCATGGTCAGGACACGACCATTGAAGACGATCAGATCGGCTTGACGAACCGTACCCGTGACAGACATCGCAGCTCCGCGCTTTGTGACTGACCTAGACTGCCCAGCCTACTGTTCCACGACCGACCGCTCCGCTGGAACGACGTTGTGAGACGGAAAGCTGATGCCAGTCCGCCGCCCTCGGAATTCCCCTGGTTTCCCTAAAGACAGCGTGATGAAAAAATGCGACTAATTATTCGCGTTTGTCAATACGCGGTTTTTGGAATGCATTGTGGACAGCACCCTTCGCGTGTGGTGAGAGCTAGCGGAGGATGGGGGATTCGAGCAGTGAATCGCGATCTCAAACGGAAAACCAGGATTGCGCTCGAGCCCCGCAAGCAGCCGCGGCAGGAGCGGTCGAGCAAAGTCGTGGACAGGATTCTCGATGCTGCGCTGATCTTGACGCGAGAACAGGGAACCAAGACACCGACGACGCTTGCCATTGCGCAGCGCGCCGGTTTGTCGGTCGGCTCGGTCTACCAATATTATCCCAACAAGGAAGCTATTCTTCTGGATCTCGCACGGCGCTGGCTGGGCGCGTTTCCGGAAGTGATCGCAAAACGCATCGAGGCACCACGACCGACCGACCGCGACGCCTTCCGGCGGGAGGTGCGCGAACTCTTCATCGACACGTCCAGGCTTTATCTCGACAACGCCAGCCTGATGCCGGTCATCGAGGCCATCACCGGCAATGCCGAGCTGAGGCCGATCCAGAACGAATATGACGAGCGGATTATCGCCCTCTACGCCGCCTGGCTGCAGCATGTGAACCCCGCCCTCAAGGACGAGGTCGCCGGCCGGCTGGGCGTCTTGATGATGGAAGTCGGGCACGTATGCCGGCTGGTCGGCCTGAAGAGAGACCGCAAGGCCTTCGATCTCATCCAGGACGACGTGGAAATCATGTGGCTCGCTCTGGTCACACCCTATCTCGATCTCGACTAAAAACCATTCCAGGGAAGGAACCTTATGAAGACTGTCTATTCGCCGCTCCATGCCGGCCACGCCGGCACGATGGAACTGATGTCGGGAGCGATCATGCCTGGCTTCGAGAAACCGTCCCGGGCCGAAATCATCAAGGCACGGGTCGAGAGCGAGAAGCTGGGGCCGATCCTGGCGCCGGAGGTTCACGACCTCGCCGCCGCCAAGCGCGTGCACAAGGCCGACTACATCGACTTCCTGCCGACCGTCTATCCGGAGTGGGAGGCGCTTGGACGTTCCGGCTCGGCCATCCCTTACACCTGGCCGACGCGCGGCCTGCGCGGCGACGTGGTGCCGGCTACGCTCGACGGCAAGCTCGGCCATTATTCCTTCGACGCCGGCGCACCTTTCGTGAAGGGCACTTGGGAAGCGATCAAATCGTCCTATGACGTCGTCATGACCGGCGCCAAGCTGGTCAAGAACGGCGAGCGCGCCGCCTTCGCCTTGTGCCGTCCGCCCGGCCACCATGCCGGCGCCGGCTTCATGGGCGGCTATTGCTACATCAACAACGCGGCAGTCGCCGCGCAATGGTTCCTCGACCAGGGCGCCAAACGCATCGCCATCCTCGATGTCGACTACCACCACGGCAACGGCACGCAGGAAATCTTCTATGCCAGGGCAGACGTTCAGGTGCTGAACCTGCATGGCGATCCGATGGTCGAGTACCCCTATTTCCTCGGCCATGCCGACGAAGATGGCGAGGGCGCCGGCGAAGGCTTCAACATCAACTACCCGCTTCCCTTCGGCACGACCTGGGAAGCCTGGAACGCCGCGCTGGAAGACGCCTGCGCCAAGCTCGCCGCCTACGCACCCGATGTCGTCGTCGTCTCGCTGGGCGTCGACACTTTCGAAAAGGACCCGATCAGCCAGTTCAAGCTGAAGAGCGGCGACTATCCGAAGATCGGCGCCCGCATCGCCAGGCTGAACCTACCGACACTGTTCGTCATGGAAGGTGGTTATGCCGTCGACGAGATCGGCGTCAACGCCGTCGGCGTGCTGACCGGCTTCGAGGGCCGCTGACGCAATGCGGCGCCTCGCCGGCATCGATCGGCGAGGCGTTGCGCATGGCAAAACCCAGCAAATGCGCGGGTGAGTCGCATTTGTGAGTCCGCTGAATCCAAATCTGTCAAATCCTGTTTGAAGTTGGATTCAGCAGAGGCTAAATTAAACCCGAATCAGCCGTTCCGCGGGGGCGCGGCGAACCATCTAAAGTCCTGATGTTCCGGTGTTTTCCGGCGCAAGGCGCGATTGGTTTCGCGTTCCCCTGACGGATTCGTCCGATCGGGCGCCTTTTCGTGCCCGGAGTGAGTTTAAGGTAATTGTGACGCGTATCCGCGTCCGGGGCTGATGAAAACAGCGCCGGGCAAGAAAGATGGATTCTGGCCTCAAGACTATGACAGCCTTCGCAGCGCCTTTGACATCGGATGCAGTCGGAATTCGCCTCTCCTCCCGGGCGGACCTGACCGGCTTCCTCACCCAGCTCGCCGACGAGATCGGCGCCGACAGCTATATGCTGGTCGCCATCGTTCACGAACAGGAACGCAACGATGCCCGCATCGTCGCCTCCAACTGGCTCTATGACGCGATCGAACTGATCGGCAAGCGCCTGATCGCCAGCCTCGCCCACGGACCGCTGACGGCGGCACCCGGCACCCGCGCCCAGCCCCTGGTCACCGCCCATGCCGACACCGCGAGCGGCCTGCTCAGCGGCGAGGAAGCGAGGCTGCTCGACGTGCTCGGCCATGCCGAGCTTTATTCGCTGCGCCTGGATGTCGGCCGGCAACGCCTCTTCGTGCTGTTTTCCGCCGCCGAGACAGACCGGATCGATCCGGCGGCGCTCAATCGCGCGCAGCTGAAATGCTGCTACGCTCTGTCGCAGGTTTCGCAGCTTCTGGCAGCGGCGGCGGTGCAGGACCCGCTTTCCGACCGCGAGCGCGAATGCCTGTTCTGGGTGTCGGAAGGCAAGACCACCGAGGAGGTCGCGGTAATCCTCGGCGTCTCGGCCAACACGGTCAACAGCTACATCACCCACGCCATCCAGAAGTTCTCGGCCTCCAACCGCGCGATGGCCATCGCAACAGCGATCAGGAGTGGCATCATTTGACACGGGCTCATGCCAGCGCGACCGCCGAGCACGCTTTCGGCTCCCATTCCAACCCCTTCGGCGGCTTCGTCGGCGGTTCCGAGTTGCAGGCCGTCACCATTCCCGATGCCGTGCGCCGCTGCCGCTGGATCGCGATGGATATCAACGCCGAGGCTTTCGGGCTCTTTTTCGTCGCCCCCGCCGCCGAGCGTGCGCGGCTGGTGGCCTGCTTCGATTCCGACTATCCAAGCGTCGCCCAGGCGACACGGATGGTCTCCGATCCGGCTGGCGAAGAGATCGTCCAGCACACGCGTCAATCGACCGGCCCGCGCTGGTGGTGTGACGACAGCCAGGCCGAAAGCGGAGGCGCGTTGCGCGACCTCACCTGGGTGGAGCGGACGACGCCGCTCGTTCCCGGCACCACCGGCATCGCCTTCCCGGTCCATGCCGACCACGGCCAGTGCGGACTGGTGGTGTTCTTCGGCGCCGCCATGACCCTGTCCGGCAACGCCGTCTACGACATTCACGCCCGGTGTTTTTCACTGTTCAACGCCGTGGCGCGGATCCGGCCCGGCGAAACCGGGCGAGCCCGCGCTATGTCGAAACGCGAGCTGGAATGCCTGAAGCTCACCGCCAATGGCTATACCAGCGAAGAGATCGCCCGGCTGCTGAAACTGTCGGTACACACTGCCAACCAGTATCTGACCCAGTCGGCGCAGAAGCTGGACGCAGTGAACCGCACCCAGGCGGTCGCCAAGGCCTTGCGCCTCGGGCTCATCGACTAGCAAAGACGGACAAGAAAGCGGCTTGGGCTGCCTGTTGCCGGCGGTCGCCTACTGCATCGGCCAGAAAATCGGAATCGATTTTCGGTAGGCACGATGCAGCAGATAAAGAGTGTTAGAGTGTCCTTTGCGCGTCCAATTGGACGCGCGGCGCTCTAACCGATCGCCTCGGGACGGCGGATGCGGGCATCTTCGAGCAGGGCTTCCAGCAGTTCGGTGTTGCGCTCCGGGTCTTCGTCCGGTTTTTCGAATGAGACATAGTTGAGCACGACCGAAGCCTCGTTCTCGGTCAGCGTAAGCTGGAAATAGACCGTTGCGCCGCGTGGCCTGAGCTCCAGGTCGAGCACGATGCGCGGCCAGCCGCTCCAGTCGACATGCACCTCGCCACCATGGCCCAGCCGCAGCGTACCCGGCATGAAGAAGAGTTCCGACGCCGAATCCACCAGGTCCGACAGGCAGGCGAAATGCTCCAGCCGGATGAAGGCGATATAGTCGGCGACATCGATCAGCCGAAGCTCCGACACGACCTGCTCGATGGCGCGGGCGACGATGATTTCACGCGAAAGTGTGTGCGGCTGTCGATTCATGTGACCCGTCGGCGCTCCGCCTTGTTTGAGTAAACCACCCGTACCAACTCGGCGACTGCTTGGTAAAATTGTGATGGGATGACGCTATCAACCGAAACTTGCTTGTACATGGAGCGAGCCAAAGCAACGTCCTCGAAAATCGGAATATTGTGCTCCTTGGCGATCTCGCGAATACGCAGCGCCACGAGATCCTGGCCCTTGGCCAGCACAACCGGCGCGGCGTCCTGATCGCGCACATATCGCAACGCAATCGAGAAGTGCGTCGGGTTGGCGATGACCAAAGTGGCGTTGGGCACCGCCGTCATCATGCGCCGTCTTGCCCGGTCGCGCGCCAGCGAACGCAGCCGCGACTTGACGATGGGGTCGCCTTCCGACTGCTTCAACTCGTCCTTCACTTCCTGCTTGCTCATCCTGAGATCGCGCTTCCAGTGGAAGCGTGACCAGACGAAGTCGGCAGACGCGATCACCGCCATGACGAAGACGATGGCAACGAGGATCTGCACGGCGATCGAGCGGATGACCTGCACGAATTCGACCGGGCTGGTGATCATGCCGTTGAGCAACTGGCGATGCGTTTGCGAAAGCGCGAAGAACAGCACCGTGATGGCGAAACCGACCTTGGCCAGCGATTTCAGAAACTCGACGAACCCCTGCACGCCGAACATCCGCTTCCAGCCCTGGAAGAGCGAGATGCGCGACCATTGCGGCCGGATGCGCTCGCCGACGAATTGCGGCAGGTTCTGGAAGATCGAAGCCCCGATGCCCGCGACCACCAGGAGCACGAGCAGGCTGACCACGGCGCGGCCGATCTCGGCCAGCACCATGCTGTAGAGCTGGATGACGTCCGTCTCGGTGTCCATCGGCCAGGATTCCGGCCGTTCGAGAAACGATGAGAGGAATACGCTGAGGCTGAGAACGGCTTCGCGCGCGTAGAACACGGTGAAGACCAGGATGGCGACGAAGGAGGTGAGGATCGCGGCTTCCTTCGAGTGGGGCAGCTTGCCCTTCTCGACGGTGTCGCGAATCTTCTTCTCTGTGGCTTCCTCGGTTTTGGAGTCCTTGTCCTCGCCGTCAGCCATGTCGCGCCCGACCCGTCAAGGCGCGATCAGGCGGCGTCTGCGCTCGGCGCGGACGGCAGCTCGTAGGCTCCTTCGCGCGCGAGACGCACCGTGGTCGCCGCGATCGTCTTGCGGGCGCCCATGATATCGGCCAGCGGAATGCCTTCCGAGCCCTGGCTGAGCTCCGCCTCGATCATGCGCCGCGAGCGCTGGCCGATCGACGACAGCACCGCCTCGGTGAGCGCCGGCGGCGCCCCGCGCAGCGCCAGCGTCACCACTTCGCTGGACAGGCCGTCGAACACCAGAACGCGTGCCTTCTGGGTGAGCAGCGGCAGGTCGTCGAAGTTGAAGATGCGCGCCTTCACCCCGTCCAGGTCAGGGGTGCCTGCTGCCTCCAGGTCCTGCATCGTCTCGTCAAGCTGGGTCTTGTCCATCTCGTTGAGCAGGCTGGCGACGCGGATCTGGCCGGCGGTGGTGTCTCTCGAAGCGGTTTCGGCAAGCACGCGAGCGCGCAACTGGTTCTCGATGATCCGAGTCGCCGTTTCCGGCACCACCGTCATCGTTACCATGCGGCGCAGGATTTCGCTGCGCAGCGGCTTGTCGAGGATAAGCAGCACGGCGGATGCCGGCTGCGGCGACAGCATCGACAACACCATCGCGGCGGTCTGCGGGTGTTCGCCGGCCAGGAAGGTGCCAAGCCGCTGGGGTTCCAGCTTTTCCAGTTGCGGCCAGATCGGCGGCGGGCCGGACGGCTCGGCTTCCGCCTTCTTGCCGCTCATGATGGCGTCGACTTCTTCGGGCGACAGCGATTCGTTGAGAATCGTGTCCATCTTGTCGGCGGAATCGAGTAGGCCGGCACCCTCGGTGAACTCGGCCTCGAACTCCGCGACGACGCGTTCCAGATCGGCCTGCGGGATGGTGCGCAACAGACGCGCGGCTTCGATCAGCGCCTTCAGCTCTTCCTGCTTGAAGAACTTCAGCAGACGGCTCGCCGAGGGCTTGCCCATGGCAACCAGAATGGCGGCAGCCTTCTGCGCACGCGACAGCGTCAGCATCGTGCTCATCTCGTCTCATTCCCCGATCGCATGGAGGCCCCCGCCGTCATTTTGTCAACCAGCCTTGGTGGCGGTGACGATCTCGGTCAGCCGGATGCCGAAGCGCGACGGATCGTTTTCCAGAACGGTGATTTCGCCGCGCGCGATGCGGCGGCCATTCACCACCACGTCGACCGGCTCGCCGATACGGCGGTTGAGCGCCACGGTCGAACCCTTCTGCAGCGCCATCAGGTCCGAGACCTGCATTTCGGCGCTGCCCAGCACGATCTGCACGTCGACCGGGATGTTGAGGATGACGCCGGGGTTGGCGGCGGACGCATCCCGCGCCGGACCGCCGACGCGCTGCTCTTCCTCCTGCAACACGCCGCGCAGTTCCTCGATGGCGCGGTTGAGCTGGTCGTCCGGAGCGTCGAGATCGGTTTCGTTGTTGGTCTTGTTCATGCGTCGTCTCCAAGAAGCAGCTGCCGGCTCAGCCGGGCATCAACCCGTCGATGAAATCCTGCCCGGCATCGTATGGCTGATTGATGCGGACCGTGTAGTTCTGTCCAAGCTTGCCGAATTCGCAAACGAACAGGGTCTTGTTGCGCGCCGACAGCCTGGCGCGCCCCTGCGCGTTTTCCTCGATTTCCAGCACCTGGCCGGCCTGCAGCAGGGCGAGATCGCCGAGCGTCATCCTGGCAAGCGGCATCGTCGCCTCGAGCGTGACCGCCGAACGCTTGACCTCTTCCGAGAAACGCTCGTGCCAGTCGGTCTCCGAGCCCTCTTCCTCGCCAGCTGCGCCGGGACCGTTGCGCTGCACCAGAAGCACGCGCTGCGGGATCATGACGGTGATCGTGCCGCTTTCGGTCGGCGTCGACAGGCCGAAGATGATGCGCACGGCAGCGCCGTCGCGCAACACGCGGCGGCGCGCCTCGTGGCCGGACATCGCGCGCGGCACCGGCAGGCGAAGGTCCAGCGACCGTTTGCCCGAACCGTTGAGGATCTGCGCTATCTCTTCGAACACCAAGGTCGCGACATCCGCCTCGAGCGGCGAGAGGTCGCGCTGGATCGGCGTGACGGCCTGGTCAGGGTCGCCGCCGAACAGCGCGCAGATCATCACCGCCACCGCCCGCGCGTCCATCACCAGGGTCAGCGCATCCGACGACACCGGCGAGGACACCACGGTCATCGCGAAATTGTCGCCGGCCTGTTCGCGCGCCTCGGTGGTGCGCGACACTTCGACCGCCCTCAGATCGATCGTTACCTGCGCGCCGATCTCGCCCGAGAGACGCTTCTGCAGCGGGGATACGACACGCTCGGCCAGCGAACGGCCGGCGCCAATGACATGCGACGCCTCGCCACTGTCGCCGACCAGGCGCTCGATGATCAGCGCGCGGCTGTCTTCCATTGTGGCCAGGCCGCTCATGACGCCGTCCCGCCCCTGCCTTCGAATGCCATGCTCACGCCGCCTTCTTGTCGGCGGAGCCGGTGCTCATCGTGCTCTGTTCGACCGCGTCGATCGAGGGGCGGTCATAGGACGAGATCGTCTTGCGGCCGAACTCGATGGCGACCTGCGGCAGCGAGCCGTTCATGTAGGCGAGCAGGGTCTGCTTCACGATGATGTAGAGCCTGTTCTTCTTCTCGCGCACCATCTTGATCTTGGTGGCGATAGGACCGACCACCGCATAGGAAAGGAAGATGCCGAGGAAAGTGCCGACCAGGGCGGCGCCGATCAGGCCGCCGAGGATCTCCGGCGACTGGTCGAGCGCGCCCATCGCCTTGACGACGCCGAGCACCGCCGCGACGATGCCGAGCGCCGGCAGGCCGTCGCCCACGGCAACCATCGCGTGATAAGGCTTCAGCTTGTCCGCCTTGATGGTCTGGATTTCCTCGTCCATCAGCGCTTCGATCTCGAACGGACGGGCATTGCCGATGATGATGATGCGGCAATAGTCGCAGATGAAATGCGTCAGGTCGTGGTTCTTGAGCACGGTCGGAAACGCCTGGAAGATCGGCGACTCTTCGGGATTGTCGATATGCGCCTCGACCTCGGAGCGCGACTTGGAGCGCAGCTCGCGCATCAGCGAATGCAGCACGCCGAGGGTTTCGAGATAGTCCCGTTCCTTCGGCACCGACTGCTTGAAGGCTTCCATGATGCCTTTACCGGTGTCCTTCACCGTCTTCATCGGATTGGCGACCAGGAAACACCCCAGCGCCGCACCGCAGATGATCACCGCTTCCCACGGCTGGATCAGCACCTGGATGTGCCCACCCATGGCCATGAAGCCGCCAAGGACGCAACCAAGCGTCACCACCAAGCCGATCAGAATGCCCACTGCCGGTCCTTCCGCAATTCAACTGCATCAGGAAATAGACGCCGTGCCTTGTGTGAGGCTTGAATCGCCGTGGCCGACCTCGCTTAGGTTTTAAGCGATCCGATTCAGCTTCGCGCAAGGAACCTGAGCTACTTTAGCACGAACTGCTTCAGCGGGAGGCGTGCGTGACGACGTATCTGGATTATCAACTGATCACGAGAGACCTGAACAAGTCGCTCGACCGAACCAGCAAGCAGGTCGTCGTCTCGCGCGAGACGAAGTACTATCTCGACAACATCGGCAAGGTGAAGTCGATCGACGATTTTCTCAAGAACGACCGGCTGTTCAAATATGCCATGAAGGCCTTCGGCCTCGAGGACATGTCCTATGCCAAGGCGTTCATGAAGAAGGTGCTGACCGAGGGTGTCGACAGCCCCGACTCCTTCGCCAACAAGCTGACCGACAAGCGCTACGCCGACTTCGCCAAGACCTTCAATTTCAAGCGCTATGGCGCGAACGCCACCACCTATAACGGCGCGCAGAACGATGTGCCGAAGAACTTCAACGCTCAGGTAATCCTTACCTACTCGCAGCAGGGCGTCGACTTCGTCGAAAACGAAGTCAGCTATTACATCGGCAAGATCGGCAACGTTAAGTCGATCGACGACCTGATGGCGGATTCGCGGCTGCTCTACGTCGCCATGGGCGCCTTCGGACTGGACGCGAAGAAGGAGCCGCCGGCGACCGTCCGCCAGATGCTGGAAGGCGGCGTCACCGACCCCAACAGCCCGGCCAACAAGCTCTACGACAAACGCTACGCGAACTTCGTCGCCGCCTTCAATTTCGTCGAGAAGGGCGACCAGACGACGGCGCAGGACTCGGTGCAGAACCTGGTGCCGAAGCAGTTCATCGCCAACACCGGCCTGGTCACCATCGTGCCCCGCGCCGAATACACCAAGGCCGAGAGCGACTACTACAAGGCCAATATCGGCAATGTGAAATCCATCGACGACCTGATGGCCGACAAGCGCCTGCTGCGCGCCGCCATGGCCGCCTATGGGCTGGATGTGGATGTCGAAACGCCGAAGACCATTCGCAACATGCTGGAGGGTGGCGTCACCGATCCCAACAGCCCCGCCAACAAGCTGACCGACAAGAGTTACGCGAACTTCGTCACCGCCTTCAACTTCGTCCAGTATGGCGACACGACGACGAGCCGCGACGCGGTGCAGAAGGACACGCTCAAGCTCTTTTCGACCAAGAGCTCGTTGGGCATGATCAAGCCCGGTTCCGACTACATCGCCGCCGAGACGGCCTATTACAACGCCAACGTCGTCAAGCTGACCTCCATCGACGACCTGATGGCGAACCAGCGCCTGCTGAACTATGCGCTGAGCGCCTATGGCCTGGACCCGTCCACGCAGACGCCAGCGACCGTCCGCAAGATGCTCGAGGGCGGCATCACCGACCCCAACAGTCCGGCCAACAAGTCCGGCAGCAAGGCCTATGTCGCCTTCGTCACCGCTTTCAACTTCGCCCAGTATGGCGAGAAGGCGACGACCCGCACGCTGGCCCAGCAGCCATCGACCGACAAATATGTGCGCCAGACGCTGGAAGAGGACGCCGGCAAAACCAATGACGGCGTTCGCCTGGCGCTCTATTTCCAGCGTAAGGCGCCGACGCTGACCAACTGGTACGAGGTTCTGGCCGACAAGGCGCTGTCCCAGGTGGTGCGTACGGCCTTCGGTCTGCCGGACTCCTTCGCCAAGGCCGATATCGACAAGCAGGTGCAGCTCTTCCAGCAGAAGTTCAACATCAAGGACTTCGCCAACCCGCAGAAGCTCGGCAAGTTCATCGGCCGTTTCACCACCATGTACGAGATGAACAACCCTTCCTCGCCGCAGATCTCGGCGGCCAGCGTCCTGTTCGCACAGCCCACCACCGCAGGCATTTCGACCGACCTCCTGCTCACCATGCAGCGAATGAAATTCTGACCATGCAAGACAGCCTCTACGTCGCCCTCTCCTCGCAGATCGCGCTGGAAAAACGCCTCAACACCATCGCCGACAACGTCGCGAACGCCTCGACGGTCGGCTTTCGCGCCACCGGCGTGAAGTTCGAGGACGTCGTTTCCGGCACCGGGCAAAAGGCGGTCTCCTTCGCCTCCACTGGCGACACCTTTCTTTCAGGTGCGCATGGCGGCATGCGCGAAACCGGCAGTCCGTTCGATTTCGCCGTGCAGGGCGACGCCTGGTTCGGTATCCAGACGCCCGCCGGCACGGTAATGACGCGCGACGGCCGTTTCTCGATGAACGAGAATGGCGAGCTGTTGTCGATCGAGGGCCACCAGGTGCTCGACGCCGGCGGCGCGCCGATCCAGCTCGACCCTCGTGGCGGTCCGCCGAAGGTCAGTGCCGACGGCGCGCTACGCCAGGGTGATCGCCAAGTCGGCGCCATCGGCCTGTTCAGTTTCGACCCAGGTGTGAATTTCACCCGCTATGGCAATTCGGGCATCGTGCCGCCGAAACCGCCGGAACCCATCACCGACCGCTCCGACGTCGGTGTCGCCCAGGGCTTTCTGGAGGATTCCAACGTCAATCCGATCATGGAGATGATGCGGCTGATCCAGGTGCAGCGCGCCTTCGAGAACGTCGCGGCGATGGTGCGCCAGGCCGGCAGCTCGACCGACGACGCAATCAAGACCCTGGGATCCAAGTAAGCGCCCATGGCCGCCGACCGGTCCCTGATCCGCATTACCGAAAGGGACGGCATGCCGGAAAACCGGCTGGCCGTGCTGGAGCATGTGTGGCGCCGTTTCGACGACGACACCGCGATGTTGAAACAGGGCGGGCTGGTCGCCGAGGTTTCACCCACGCACTACAAGGTGAACGGACTTTCCGACATCGCCCGGCTCGGCGACGTCGTCGAACACCGGAGCCGCAGCGGTTCGCGGCAAGGCGAAATCGTCCATATCGGGCGCGACGATGTCGTCGTCGCCCCATTTGAGCGCAGCCCCGATGCCGGCATCGGCGACGCCGTCTTCCGGCGCGGTCCGTTGACGGTGACGCCGCATTCGTCCTGGCGCGGCCGTACCATCGACGCGCTTGCGCGCGCCATCGACGGCGGCCCGCCGCTGCTGCGCAGCCCGGACACCGGCGCACACCACGATGCGACGCCCGGCGCCATGGCGCGGCAGCGCGTCGGCACGTCCTTCACGACCGGCGTGCGTGTCATTGATATCTTCACGCCGCTCTGCTTCGGCCAGCGCATGGGAGTGTTCGCAGGCTCTGGTGTCGGCAAGTCGACGCTGCTCGCCATGCTCGCCGGCGCCGACGCTTTCGACACCGTGGTGGTTGCTCTGGTTGGCGAACGCGGCCGCGAAGTGCGCGAATTCCTCGAGGACACGATCGGCGAGGAAGCGATGCGCAAGACCGTGGCGGTGGTCGCGACCAGCGACGAAAGCGCCATGATGCGCCGCCGCGCGCCTGATACGGCGATGCGGGTTGCCGAACATTTCCGCGACCAGGGCCATCGCGTGCTCCTGGTGCTGGATTCCATCACACGCTTTGCGCACGCGCTGCGCGAAGTGGCAACCGGCACCGGCGAGCCGCCGGTGGCGCGCGGTTATCCTGCCTCCGTCTTCACCGACCTGCCGAAGCTGCTTGAGCGCGCTGGACCTGGCCTCGAGGGAACAGGTTCGATCACCGCCATCATCTCCGTGCTTGTCGACGGCGACGATCACAACGACCCGGTCGCCGATTCCGTGCGCGGCATTCTCGACGGCCATGTCGTGCTCGACCGCACGATCGCCGAGCAGGGACGCTATCCGCCGGTGAACCCGCTCGCATCCATCTCGCGCCTTGCCTCGAAGGCATGGACGCCGGACCAGCGCACATTGGTGACCAAGCTGAAGTCGATGATCTCGCGCTTCGAGGACACGCGCGACATCCGCCTGCTGGGTGCTTATCAAGGCGGCGCCGACCCGGAGCTCGACATGGCGGTGCGCCAGGTTCCGTTGATCTACGAAGCGTTGACGCAATCGCCCAAGGATGGCCCCTCGATCGATCCTTTCTCGGATCTCGCCCATCACCTGAGAGGCAGGCAGAGTGCAGATGCGGGAGATTGATCTTCAACAAACAGAGGCGTTGTTGCGCGAGATGCTGGCGCAGGCGGAAGAAGCCGAGGAGCGCGCCCGCCCCCGCAAACGCCTGTTGTCCAAACTGCCCAACCCGCTTTCGGGATTGGGCCGCAAACGCGCTTCGGCTGGCAAGGCTCAACGGGAGGTCGGCAGAAGCGATGCGCTGGCCGAACTGTTCGCGCCGCCCGATATTACGCCCGAGCCCAGGCAACATTTACCAAATCTAAGCTCGCGCAGGCGTAAGACTGCCCGGACCGATGTCATCCGAGATCGGCCCCAGCAATCGAGCGAGCCGACCCCGAGGATGAAGAAAGACACCCGGCGCACTGATTTTATCATGGCCGCCTGCGGCGTGGCGCTCGGCCTCACGTGCGCGCTGTTTCCCTGGTATATCTTCTTCAATCCCGATCAGTTCGGCGTGCAGGCAATGAAGTTCGGCGGCCGCGGCCACAATGCCGGGCGCATCATGGTCCAGCCGGACGGCGCCGGCACCGCCGATCCATTGCCGGCTCAATTCGCCGCGCTGAACGCCAATCTCGACCTCGGCTTCACCGGTTCGCTGCAAACCAAATCGCTGACGCCGGAACAGGCGCCGGGAGCTGACGAACAGCCTTATCCGCTCGAGGCAGTGACGTTCCGCCTGGTCCATGTCGCCAACGGACGCGCCATGATCGAGGACAATGCCGGGCTTTGGATCGTCCAGCCCGGTTCGACCCTGCCGGACTCCTCGCGCGTCAAGTCGATCGAGCAGCGCAAGGGCAAGTGGGTTCTGGTCACCAGCACCGACCGGGTCATCGAAGTCTCCAAATAGGACCACGCGCACCGAGCCTTGCCGATACGCGTAAGGCCCGCGCAAGACTGGTGTCCTAATTTCCGGTTAACGATCCGGAGATTCCCATGGAGCCTGTCAACCTCTTCGACCTCGCGACCCGACAGTCCCAATGGCTGTCGGTCAGGCAATCCTCGGTTGCCGGCAACATCGCCAATGCGAACACGCCCGGTTACACCGCCACCGACGTCGAGCCTTTCGAGAAAGTGCTGGACCGCACCGCCGTTCGCCTGAGCGCGACGCAGAGCGGCCATCTCGGCGGCGCCACGGAAGCCGCCTTCACCGTCAAGCCGCAGGAACCCACCGGTCCGGTGATGCCGTCCAAGAACACGGTGGTGATGGAGAACGAGCTGATGAAGGCCGGCGAAATCCGCCGCGCCTTCGAGCTGAACACGGCCGTCGTCAAGGCCTTCCACACCATGCTCATGACCACAGTGAAGAGCTGATCCGATGGACGCACTAGCCGCCGCTCTCAAGGTTGCAGCCTCCGGTCTCGGTGCGCAGTCCGAACGAATGCGCGTCGTTTCCGAAAACCTCGCCAACGCGCAGTCCACCGGCACGACGCCCGGCGCCAATCCCTATCAGCGCAAGACCATCTCCTTCGTCTCCGAACTCGACCGCGCTTCCGGCGGCTCGCTGGTCGAGATCAACTCCATTGCCCGCGACCCCGCTGATTTCCCGGTTGAATTCCAGCCCGGCAACCAGGCGGCCGACGCGAAGGGCTACGTCAAGATGCCCAACGTCAACGTGCTGATCGAGATGGCCGACATGACCGAGGCGAACCGCTCCTACGAAGCGAACCTGCAGGTAGTGAAGCAGGCTCGCGATCTCATTTCGATGACCATAGACCTGATGAGGAACCAGTCATGATCGGCGGTATCGGCGCTGTCCACCTAAAGTCCGCCAACAGCGGTTCGGAAACCTCCACCGACCTTCTCACCGGAACGGGCGCCGCCCCGACCGGAACCCAGGTCGCATCCACTTTCGCCGAGGCGCTCAACCAGGCCGCCACGAAGACGGTGAACACCCTGCAGCATGCCGAGCAGGCTTCCATCCAGGCCTTGAAGGGCGATGTCGACACCCGCCAGGTGGTCGACGCCGTGATGGGCGCGCAGCAGGCGCTTCAGACGACCATCGCCATCCGCGACAAGATCGTCTCCGCCTATCTCGAAGTCAGCCGTATGAGCATCTGAGGACACATCCGTGAAAGCCCTTGCCATAGCCGCCACCGGCATGAATGCCCAGCAGACCAATCTGGAAGTCATCGCCAACAACATCGCCAACATCAACACCACCGGCTACAAGCGCGCGCGGGCGGAGTTCTCGGATCTTCTCTACCAGGTCGACCGCACCCAGGGCGTTCCCGACCGTGGCAACACCTCGGTCGTGCCGGAAGGCGTGTCGATCGGCCTCGGCGTCAAGACCAGCGCCGTGCGCAACGTCCACATCCAGGGCACGTTCACCAACACAGGCAACGAGTATGACCTCGCGCTGGACGGCAAAGGCTGGTTCCAGATCGAAGGCGCCGATGGCCAGACGCGCTACACGCGCGCCGGCACCTTCAACACCAACGCCACCGGCCAGATGGTGACCGTTGACGGCGCGCCGATCGTTCCGGCCATCACCGTGCCGCTCGACACCAAGGAACTCATCATCAACAAGACCGGCCAGGTCTTCGCGCGTGTCGATGGCCAGATGGATCTGCAGAACCTCGGACAGCTGACCATCGCCACCTTCGCCAACGAGGCCGGCCTGGCGCCGCTCGGCGACAATTTGTTCCAGGAGACCGTGGCTTCCGGCCCGGCCAATGTCGGCGTGCCGGGCGACCCCGGTTACGCCACCATCCGGCAGAACTATGTCGAGAACTCCAACGTCGACCCGGTCAAGGAGATCACCGACCTGATCTCTGCGCAGCGCGCCTATGAGATGAATTCCAAGGTCATCCAGGCCGCCGACGAAATGGCAGCGGTCGTCTCCAAGAACATTCGGTGACATCATGATCCGGCTCGCCCTCGGTCCTTATTTCCGCCGTCTCGCGCTCGCTCTGGCATTGGCCATGGGCGTCGCGCCGGCCTTTGCCGACGAGGTCGTGCTGATCCCCAACCGCGTGATCTATCCCGGCGAAACGATCGGCCTCGCCGCGCTGAAGGAAGTCACGCTCGGCGCCGGCAAACGCAAGCCGCAGGGCGTCGTCACCGTCGCCGCCGACCTCGAAGGCAAGATCGCCAAGCGCACGCTTTTGCCCGGTCGCTACATTCCTGCCACCGCGCTGCGCGATGCCTGGCTGGTCGAACAGGGCGCGCCCGTCCTGATCAACTTCGTCGTCGACAGCCTCTCCATCACCGCGTCCGCCATCTCCTTGCAGCCCGGCTCCGCCGGCGACCTGATCAAGGTCCGCAATGTCGACAGCGGCAAGGTGCTAACCGGCACGGTCATGGCCGACGGCACCATTCGGGTCAGCGCTTCATGAAGAAGTGCCTCACTTTCACTCTTGCGGCACTGCTTTGCGCCCAGCCCGTCCTCGCCGACGGCCTGAATGCCAAGGCCAAGCGTGAGCTCGCGGCCAAGGCGACGCGCGAAGGCGGCCAGTTCGACGATCCCAACTACGATCCCGACACGGCAAGCCGCATGTTCCAGGTCTCGCCCGGGCCGAGCTCGCTGCCGCCCGGCCAGGTGGCCTCGCGCATCAAGGACGTCGCCCGCCTGCAAAGCGCCCGCGACAACCAGCTCGTCGGTTATGGCCTGGTCATCGGCCTGCAGGGTTCCGGCGACTCGCTGCGCAATTCGCCCTTCACCGAGCAGTCGATCCGCGCCATGCTGGAAAATCTCGGCATCGCCTCGCTCGGCACCAATGCGCGCGCCAAGAACGTCGCCGCCGTCATCGTCACCGCCAACATGCCGCCCTTCGTGCAATCCGGGGCGCGCATCGACATCAATGTATCCTCGATGGGCGACGCCACCTCATTGCAGGGCGGCACGCTGATCATGACGCCGCTGAAGGCCGCGGACGGCGAAATCTACGCCGTTGGCCAGGGCTCTGTGGTCGTTTCCGGCTTTACCGCGCAGGGTCAGGCGCAGCAGGTGACGCAGGGCGTGCCGACCGCCGGCCGCGTGCCCAACGGCGCCATCGTCGAACGCCAAGTGCAGGCGGAATTCGGCGACCAGGCAATGCTGACGCTGCAGCTCTACAACGCGGACTTCTCGACGGCCGTCCGCATCGCCGACGTCATCAACGACTACACACGCCAGCGCTTCGGCGCGCGGGTCGCAGCTGAACGCGACAGCCGCACGGTTTCCGTCAAGAAGCCGAAGGGTGTCTCGGCGGCACGCTTCTACGCTGAGATCGAGAACCTCGTGATCGAGGCCGACACGCCTGCCCGCGTCGTCATCGACGAACGCACCGGCACCATCGTCATCGGCAACCAGGTCAAGATTTCGCGCGTCGCCATCAGCCACGGCACGCTCACCGTGCGCATTACCGAGGCACCGACCGTCATCCAGCCGGAGCCCTTCTCGCGCGGCGTGACAGCGGTCGAGCCAAACACGGCCATCGACATCAGCCGGCCCAACGGCCGCGTCGCCGTGCTCGACGGTCCGAACCTCGAGACGCTGGTTTCCGGACTCAACCGCCTGGGCGTCAAGCCCGACGGCATCATCGCCATTCTGCAGGGCATCAAGTCGGCCGGCGCGCTGCAGGCCGATCTCGTGCTCCAATAGGCTGTCCGATGACCGAAGCGACCCGCCCTTCCCGCCACCGCCGCACACCGCCGCGCCTCGCCGTCGTCGGCGCCGTCGTCGCCCTTCTGGCGTCGCTCGGACCGGTTCGCGCGGAAGACGCCGTGCGCCAGGTACTGCCCGGCGGGCCGACGGCCGACGCCCCGCAGAACCTGACCCGTGAGGCGCCGCGCGCCGAGATCGCCGAGGCTCCATTGCCATTGCCGCTGAAGCAGCCGGCGGCGGTAGCCAACCTCACCACCGGCTCAACGCCGACGGCGCCCGCCAGCAACGAAAGCGAGGTGCAGCGTTTCTGCTCCAACATCGCCGACGCCGCGCGCGACCGCCGCTACTCGCTGCAGTCGGCCGAGCTCAAGCAGTTGCAGAGCGAAGTCGACAAGCGCATCACCGCGCTCGAGGAAAAACGCGCCGAATATGAAGCCTGGCTGAAGCGGCGCGAAGTGTTCCTGGCGCGCGCCGAGGACAGCCTCGTCAAGATCTATTCCGGCATGAAGCCCGATGCCGCCGCCGAGCGGCTGGCCGGCACCAATGTCGAGCTCGCCGCCGCCATCCTGATGAAGCTCGATGCGCGCAAGGCAAGCGTCATACTGAACGAGATGGACAAGAAAGCGGCCGCCGCGCTCACCGGCATCATAGGCAGCGCTGCGCGCAGGGTAGACCCGACATGATCCGCAAAACTTTGATTTTGTTCGCTGCCGCCAGCCTCACAGGCTGCGGGACAGACCTGAACCAGGTCAACAAGGAACCGGCCATGTCGCCTGTCGGGTCCGGCATCCGCAGCCAGGCCGCGCCTGTCTATCAATATCCGGAATCGCCTGCCGCGCCGCGTCGCCGTTTTTCCTTGTGGGACGACCGCCAGAGCCGCCTGTTCACCGATCCGCGCGCGCTGCGCGCAGGCGACATCCTGACCGTCAAGATCAAGATCAACGACCGCGCCAAGTTCAAGAACCAGAACGACCGCAGCCGCACCGCGAGCCGTTCGCTCGGTCTCAAGGCCGATGCCGAGTGGGATAGCGCCAAGACAGGCGGCAAGCTCGACGGCTCTATGGAATCGAAGACCAAGACCAATGCCGACGGCGCCATCGAACGGTCGGAGACCATCGAGCTGAACGTCGCCGCCGTCGTCACCAATGTGCTGTCCAACGGCAATCTGATGATCACCGGCTCGCAGGAAGTACGCGTCAACTACGAGATGCGCGTGCTCACCATCGCCGGTATCGTGCGGCCCGCCGATATTGGCCAGGAAAACACCATTTCCTACGAGCGCATCGCCGAAGCCCGCATCTCCTATGGCGGCCGCGGTCGCGTGTCGGAAGTCCAGCAGCCGGGTTACGGCCAGCAAATTCTCGACCAGGTACTGCCGTTCTAGGCGCGGGATAGAAGAGCGTGGCAAACACCGAGCAGATCGCAGCACCGAAGGGCCCCTCCCTCATCGTGCAGATGGGGATGCTCTTTGCCATGACCGGGGCGGCACTCGGCGTCGGCTGGTTCGCGGGCACTTATCTGAAGAATTCCGAGAAGCCGGCACCGCCGGTCAAGGAAAGCCACCAGAAGCTGCCGACCAAGGAAACCAAGAAAGAAGGCGAGACCACCGGACCGGTTCTGGTCGAGCTCGCCTCGCTGACCACCAACCTGGCCGCGCCGACGGATGTCTGGGCGCGGCTGCAGGTCTCGCTGGTCTTCGACGGTACGCCGCCGCCGGGAATGGCGGAAAATATCCATCAGGACCTGCTTGCCTTCCTGCGCACCGTCAAGATGCATCAGGTCGAAGGCGCCAGCGGCTATCAGCATCTGCGGGCCGACCTGCAGGAGCGCGCCGCGATCCGCAGCGGCGGCAAGGTCAAGGAAGTGTTGGTCAGGGCGCTGCTGTTCGAATGAAAAAAATCCTCCTTTTCGCCGGCGTCTTCGCGGCCACGGTAACGGCAGCGAGCGCCCAGCAGATCGACCTCGGCGGCATCGGCCAGGCCAGTGGCACTACCGTGGCCACGATCATCCAGATGTTCGGGCTGCTCACCGTGCTTTCGGTGGCACCGGGCCTGCTGATCATGGTGACGAGCTTCACCCGCTTCATTATTGCCTTTTCGATCCTGCGCGCCGGCATCGGCCTGCAATCGACGCCGGCCAACCTGATCCTGATCTCGCTGTCCCTGTTCATGACCTTCTATGTCATGGCGCCGACCTTCGACCGCGCCTGGGCGAACGGCGTGAAGCCCTTGATGGACAACCAGATCAGCCAGACGGTGGCGCTGGAGCGCATTTCCGATCCGTTCCGTACCTTCATGCTGAGCAATGTGCGCGACAAGGATTTCGACCTGTTCGCCGACCTCGCCCGCGAACGCGGCCAGACGGTGGCCAAGGAAACGGTCGACCTGCGCATCCTGGTGCCCGCCTTCATGATCTCAGAGATCCGCCGCGGTTTCGAGATCGGCTTCCTGATCGTGCTGCCCTTCCTGGTCATCGACCTGATCGTGGCCACCATCACCATGGCGATGGGCATGATGATGCTGCCACCGACGGTGGTGTCACTGCCTTTCAAGATCATGTTCTTCGTGCTGATCGACGGCTGGAACCTGCTTGTCGGCAGCCTGGTGCGATCGTTCAACTAGCCCGCAGAGCGGCTCGTTCCCCCTTTGCTCGAACGTTTATTCGGTTCATTTGCCAGCGTGGCGCGCTGTGGTTGCAACGTCGCCGCGTGCACACCCAATTGCTAAAATAATCAGCGGGTTAATGCTGGTTAACCATGTTCCTTAGAACTTTGCTAGCAAGTCGCCGCGATAGTGCCCCCTATGGCGGGTGACCTTCCCTGAAGCACTCATTGGCATGATGCCTCTCCGCCATACCGGCCGATCCGGTATGTCCCTGTACTGTGTTTTAGGGGCTTTTTTCCCATGTCCAGCATCAACACGAATACCGCCGCTCTTACCGCTCTGCAGAGCCTGAGCGCTACCCAGAAGTCGCTCGAAACCACCCAGGGCCGCATTTCGACGGGTCTGCGCGTTGCCACCGCTTCCGACAACGCCGCCTACTGGTCGATCGCGACCTCGATGCGTTCCGACAACAAGGCCAACTCGGCCGTTCAGGACGCGCTCGGCCTCGGCGCCGGCAAGGTGGACACCGCCTACACCGCCATCAACGACATCAAGGACCAGGTCGACAAGATCAAGGCCAAGCTGGTTAACGCCCGTGGCGCCAGCCTTGAAGACCAGAAGAAGATCGCGACCGAAATCACCGGCATCCAGAACCAGATCAAGTCGTCGGCGACCAACGCCAACTACGCTGGTGCCAACCTGCTCGTCAGCGACGGTGCCGCGACTTCCGACCTGAACGTCGTCGCTTCCTACAACCGCGTCGGTACCGCCGTCACGATCGACACCGTCAACGTGAAGGCCTCCGACATCCAGATCTTCGGCAAGGCCGCCGGCGGCGCTCCGGACTTCACTGCTGGTCTTCTGAAGGACATCGTCGCCACCGGCGCGACCGGCCTGTTCGACACCAGCGGCGCGACCGCTGTCACCGACGCCAATGTCGACGCTGCTCTGGTCAAGGTTGAAACCGCACTTGCCGGTCTGACCACCGGCGCTGCCTCGCTCGGTGCCGCCAAGTCGCGCATCGACACGCAGAAGAACTTCCTGTCCAACCTGTCGGACTCCATCGACAAGGGCGTCGGCCAGCTCGTTGACGCTGACATGAACAAGGAATCGACCCGTCTGCAGGCCCTCCAGGTCCAGCAGCAGCTCGGTGTCCAGGCTCTGTCGATCGCCAACGGCTCGTCGCAGCAGATCCTGTCGCTGTTCCGCGGCTAAGCCGAACCTTCTCAGGCAACAACGATCCTATGAATGGGCCGCGCGCAAGCGCGGCCCATTCTCTTTTTTGGCTTTCGCCACCCCCTACATTAGCTTCATCTTAATGGCCTATTAACCATGACTGGTTAGTTGTGGTTAACCACGTTTGTTCCGCCCGCTCATTCGACCGGCGACAACCGAGGCAAGGCATAGCGCGGCGACGGCGCGCCATTTGAGAAGGGGAGTTATCTTGGCGAGTATCATGACCAATGCCCAGGCGTTGACTGCGCTGCAGAGCCTGAGCGCCACTCAGAAGGCACTTGAACAGACGCAGTCCCGCATCTCCACCGGCCTCCGCGTCTCCACCGCCAGCGACAACGCCGCCTATTGGTCGATCGCCACCACCATGCGTTCCGACAACAAGGCCAACTCGGCCGTGCAGGACGCACTCGGCCTCGGGGCCGGCAAGGTCGACACCGCTTACGCCGCGATCATCGACGTCAAGGATCAGGTCGACAAGATCAAGACCAAGCTGCTGGCTGCCATGGGCAAGGGCCAGGACATCCAGAAGCAGATCGCGACCGAAATCAAGGCGATCCAGTCCGGCATCAAGTCCTCGGTCACCAATGCGTCTTATGCCGGCACCAACATGCTGCAGACCGACGGCCTGGCCGCTTCAGACCTGAAGATCGTTGCCGCTTACAACCGCACCGGAACGACCGTCAACATCGACACCATCAACGTCGCCGCAGCCGACACGCAAGTGCTGGATACCGGCGGTACAGGCGGTTTTGTCGGCGGCTTGCTCCAGCCAGGCTTCTTCGATCCCAGCGCGGCGCAGCTCACCGACGCAGCCCTCACGACTGCATTGGGCACCGTCGAAACGGCCCTCGCTAAACTGGCGGATGGCGCGGCGACGCTGGGTGCTGCCAAGTCGCGCATCGACACCCAGAAGAGCTTCCTGTCCAACCTCAGCGATTCGGTGGACCGCGGCGTCGGTCAGCTCGTCGATGCCGACATGAACCGGGAATCGACCAAGCTCCAGGCGCTCCAGGTTCAGCAGCAGCTCGGTGTCCAAGCACTGTCGATCGCCAATTCCAGCGCCCAGAACATCCTGTCGCTGTTCAAGAACTGATCCATTTCATTTGCTTCTTTCCAATCGGGCCGCGCCACCAGCGCGGCCCGATACCATTTTCGCACAAGCTTCAGCGTCTAGTGTTTCGACGGGCAACCATGGGACTATCGATCCGTGCCGGAACAACTCAGAAGCATCGTCATCAATCTCCAGGATTTCGGCACCAAGCGGCTGGCCATCATGGCCGGCATCGCGTTGTTGACGCTGGCCGTCATCGGCATCGCCTCGGTCTATCTCAACCGCCCCTCCTATGAGACGCTCTATGTCGGCCTCGAACGCTCCGACGTGAACCAGATAGGCATGGTGCTTGCCGAGGCCGGCATGAATTTCGATGTCGGTTCCGATGGCGCCAGCGTGCTGGTTCCGGTCGGCACCACGGCAAAAGCCCGCATGCTCCTGGCCGAAAAGGGCCTGCCCACCAGCGCCAATGCCGGCTACGAATTGTTCGACAAGGTCGGTTCGCTCGGCCTCACCTCCTTCATGCAGCAGGTGACCCGCGTGCGCGCCCTGGAAGGCGAAATCGCCCGCACCATCCAGTCGCTGGCGGGTGTGAAGGCCGCGCGTGTCCACATCGTCATGTCCGAACGCGCCAATTTCCGCCGCGAGGAGCAGCAGCCCTCGGCTTCGGTGGTGATCCGCTACGCCGGCGTCGACGGCGGCAAGGCCGCCATGTCGATCCGCCATCTGGTTGCAGCCGCCGTGCCCGGCCTGTCGGCGGAAAAGGTGACCGTGCTTGATTCGGCCGGCAATCTGCTCGCCGCTGGCGACGACCCCTCCAACACCAGCGCCGCCCGCTCGCTCGGCGTCGAGCGCACCGTCGAAAGCCAGATCGAGGACAATATCCGCCGCGCGCTGACGCCCTATCTCGGCCCTGACAATTTCCGCGCCAGCGTGAAGGCCGACGTCAACACCGATACGCGGCAGACCGAGGAGACCATCTTCGATCCGGAATCGCGTGTCGAACGCTCGGTCCAGACCGTCAAGGCGAACGAGAACAGCAATCAGCGCCAGGCGGCGACGCCGACCACCGTCGAGCAGAACCTGCCGGAAACGCAAGCCGCCGCCACCGATGGTCCGCAGTCGAGCTCGCAGAACGACCGCAAGGAAGAGATCACCAATTACGAGATCAATTCCAAGAAGATCGCCACGGTGTCCAACGGCTATTCGGTCACCAAGATGTCGATCGCCGTCGTCGTCAATCAGCAGCGCCTGATGTCGGTGCTCGGCAAGGACGCCAAGCCGGAGCAGATCGCCCAGCGCGTCGCCGACATCAAGAAGATGGTGGCGTCCGCGACCGGCCTCGACGAAAAGCGCGGCGACATCATCGATGTCTCGGCGGTCGAGTTCATCGACGGGCTGGACGGCCAGCAACTGGCCTCCCCCGGCATCCTCGACGCCGTCTCGCGCTACACCGGCAGCCTGATCAATGCGGCCGCCTTCATCGTCGTCGTCTTCCTGGTCGCCTTCTTCGGCCTACGCCCGATGGCTGCGGCCCTGTCGAACAAGCCGGCGGCGCTCGCCGGTCCGAGCTTCGACGACGTCCAGCGTTCGCTGCCCACTCCGGATGCCACCGCGACGGAGGCGCCGGTCGGCTCGCTGGCTGACAACCGCCCAACGCCGCTCGACGACCTGCGCAAGAAATTGCGGCCGGCGCCGCAGGATCGGCTGGCGCGCATGGTCGACATCAATGAAGAGCGCACCGCCAACATCCTGCGCAAATGGACGGCCCAGGAAGCCGCCGGCTGATGCGTCAGGCTTCGCTTTCCGATCTGTTGCCGGACTTCGGCACGCCACAGATCCATAGTGGCGTCACGGTTACTCATGTCGATCCGCACCCGCATCCGCCGCTCGATATGCCTGCCCCGGTCGACATCGACAAACTTGTCGCCATGGCCGTCGCCAAGGCGGAAGACGCGCTGGAAGCTACGCTGACGGCGGCGCATACCGAGGCGCTGGCGGCCGAACGCCAGGCACTGGCCGACGAAGCCAGGGCGATGGTCGAGACGCTGGGCACTGACCTCGGCACCGCGATCGCGGACCGCGCGGAAAAGCTGGAACACAGGCTCTACGATCTGATGGGCGATGCCGTCGCCCGCATCGTCAGCGGGCTGTTGAGCGACGAATTGCAGAAGCGCTCGCTGGCGGCGCTGGAACGCGTCATCCGCGACACGCTCGCCGATGCCGAAGCGGTCCGCATCAGCGTTCGCGGACCACTGTCGCTCTACGAGCCGCTGAAGGCCGCGCTCGGCACGCGCGCCGCCAATCTCGACTTCGCCGAGGCTGCCAGCCTCGACCTCACCATGACCGTGAACGACACCGTCGTCGAGACGCGCATGTCGGAATGGTCGGCCGCCCTGTCGGAGGTTCTCGCATGAGTACGGCAGACGGCGCCGAGCCGCGCCAGGAAATCATCATTGTCCGGCGCAATCATCACGATCACGACGAAGGCCATCACGGCGGCGTCTGGAAGATCGCCTTCGCCGACTTCATGACCGCGATGATGTGTTTCTTCCTGGTGATGTGGCTGATCAACGCCGCCAACGAAGAGACGCGCGCCGCCGTCGCCTCCTATTTCAACCCGGTGCCGCTGGTCGACCGCAGTTCCAGCCGCAAGGGTCTCGAAGATGTCGGCGACGGTCCGGACGAGCCCGGCTACACCTCCAACGATCCCGTCGAAGGAAAGACCAAGCAGGGCCACAACGGCAAGGGCAATCCCGGCACGGCGCAGGACAAGCAGACCGGCAGCAACGAGAAGCCCAACAAGGCGGAAGAAGCCAAGAATTCCGACCAGAAGTTGTTCGCCGACCCCTACGCCGTGCTGGCCGAGATCGCCGCCGAAACCGGCACCCGCCAGAACATAAGCGCCAAGGGCGAAGGTGGCGTCCAGACCGCCGGGCCCGCGACCGGCGCCTCTGGCGGCGAATCCTACCGCGACCCATTCGCGCCCGATTTCTGGTCGCAGCAGGTGTCGACGCCGTTGCCGGAAGCCAGCGCCGAAAACCCGAAGACCGACAACGAAGCGACCAAGCCCGGCGAGACGGCTGCACAAGCCCAGCAGACGGCCAAGGACGGCACAGCGGCGAAAGACCCTGCGATGGCCAAGAAGGCGGCTGCCGAAGAAATCGAGCAAGCCGAAAAGCAGGACAAGAAGCCCACGGACGCGACCGTCAAGGCGGCCGAAGACGTCAAGAAACAGATAGCCCAGGCCTTCAAGCCCGGCGATGCGGTAGCCGACGGCGTCAGCGTCGAAGCGACCGACAAGGGTGTCGTCATCTCCGTCACCGACAGCTTCAATTTCGGCATGTTCGAGATCGGCTCGGCGGTTCCCCGGCGCGAACTGGTGCTCGCCATGGAAAAGATCGGCCACATCGTCATGGAACAGAAAGGCCGGATCGCCATTCAGGGTTACACCGACGCGCGCCCGTTCCGGGGCGACTACGACAACTGGCGCCTGTCCACCGCGCGCGCGCATTCGGCCTATTACATGCTGGTGCGCGGCGGCCTTGACGAGGGCCGTGTCAAGGAAGTTTCCGGCTTCGCCGATCGCGAACCGAAGAACAAGGCCGACCCGCTGGCCGCCGTCAACCGCCGCATCGAGATCCTGCTGGAGGCGGGGGGATGATCCGCGCCGCGCGCATCGGCGCTGCCGGCCTCGCCTTGCTGATGCTGGGGACGGCCAGCGCAGCCTTCGCCCAGGACCCGCTGCAGCCCTACCAGATGGTGCGGTCGCTGCAACTCGTGCAGGACAGGCTCGCATCCGGCGACCACGCCGCGCTGCCGATGCAGAACAAGCTGCTCGAAATGGTCGATGCCCGTTTTCGCGCCGCCAGCTCAGATGATTTCAAGGAACTAAAGAACCTGCGCGCCCTGCTCGTCTACGGCATGAGCGGCGGCAACCCGGCAACGGTCAAGGCCGCGGTCGGGCGCATTCAGCTCGACCAGACGAACCAGGCGATCGTCGAAGGCGTTCTCGATTATCTCGGCGGCCGCCCGGCTCCGGCGATCGAAGCGCTGAAACCAGTCGATCCGATGATGCTGCCGCCGGATGTCGGTGCCTTCGTCGCGCTGGTGAAGGGCTCGCTGCTGGCTTCCGAAGACCCGGTCCAGGCGTTGACACTTCTGGATCAGGCCCGCCTGCTCAGCCCCGGCACGCTGGTGGAGGAAGCAGCACTGCGGCGTTCGGTGGCGATTGCCACCACGACCGGAGACGCCGCCCGCTTTGCGCTGGCCTCGACCCAATATGTCGAACGCTACCTGCTCTCGCCCTATGCCAGTCAGTTCGCCGACAGCTTCGTTTCCGGCGTGGTCACGCTGCACATGGCGCTGAGCCAAGACAAACTCGCCGACATCACCTCGATGATGGACCGCGAACGCGAACGGGTCATCTATCTGCGCATCGCCCGCCGCGCGGCAATAGACGGCTTGAACGAATTGTCCGCCTTCGCCGCGGCCAAGGCCATCCCCGACGGTACCAGCGCAGTGGGAACCGGCGACCCGCGGGCCGAACTCTATGCAAGTCTTTCCAACATCACCTCGGCCACCGTCGACGACATCCGCGCCAAGCTGAAGACGATCGACCGCACCAAGCTGTCGCCGAGCGACCGCGAGTTGCTCGACGCCGCGCAACAGATCACCCAGGAGGTCGTCGCGCCGCCGGCTACGGCGGTGTTCAACCAGCCGCAGCCTGAGCCGAAAACCGACAAGTCCGACCCTCCGGCCAAGAGCGTGGCCAAAGGCAAGGCAAAGGCAGAGACTCAACAAGCCGCGAAAACGTCCGCGCCGCAAGCCGTAGCGGAGGACGGCTCGGACCTGCCGCCGGTAGAAGGCGCAGTCTCCGAACGGCCAGCGACTGCCGCCGCAGCCCAGCCAAAGCCCGGTGCCGCGCCAGCAAATCAAGGTGCGGCGGCACAGTTGCCAGCAGCCGTTCTGCCGGCCTCCGCGAGTGCCTCAGCAGCACCCGACACCACCGATTCAGCGATCGCCGATACCAGGCGCAAGTTGAACAAGATCGACCTTTTGCTCGGAGCCTCCCCTCAATGACCGCAAGCGTTGGCCAGACTTTCGTAGGCACCGCGCTGCAGCGGTCCACCACCCAGCAGTCCGACGCCAGGACCGGCGAAGACAGCCCCGCCTTCGGCGAATTGCTTGCTCACGAAAAGACGCCAGGCAAGGAACGGATGGTGCATGGGGAAAAGACGCGCGCCGATTTCGCCGTTGGCAAAGCCGGCGAACAGCCCGATGCGGCAGGACTACTCGCGAACGACGAGGCGGTCGCCGGCCCCGACGGCAAGGGCAAGCGCAAGCAGGCCACCGATGATGAAACCACGGACGCCGACGACCGCACCGCCGGTTTGCGTGATCGGCTGCCGCTGATGATGGCCTTGCACGGGCTGAACCGCGCGCAGGCTGATGGCAAGGACCAGGCGACCGACCCCAACGCCTCGGCGGGAAATGTCGATCCGGACAGCATCAGTAAGTTGATGCGAACGAATGTCGCGCGCCAGCAAAAGGCGGACGGAACCGTCGAAGAAGACGGTGAGCAGGCGCCAAAACTCCAGATCGACAAATCCACGCAAGCGATGCGCAGCGCGGATGGCGCATCATCCGCAGCGATGGCGGGTAAAACCGACTCGCTGACGAACCTGCCCGCCGAAGGCAATGCGGACCCCGTCGACGCGACACTCGAAGCCGCCGGAACCGGCGGCAGCCAACCAGCGCAGGTCGATCCCTTGTCGGTCGAAAACGACGGCCATCGCAGCTCAAGCGCCGTCCTGAAACAGTCCGGCGCCGCGCGCGCATCGGTGGTCAGCGAGCAGAACTTCCCGGCGCCCGCCTCGCAGGCCGTCAGCCAGACCGCGCGCGACGTCATTGATGCGATTGCCGCCAGTGGCAAGTCCGAACTGGCCTCGCCGACACCCGCCGCAGCCAATCAGAACGGTGCTTCTGTTGCAGTTCCGGCACACGTCTTGAAGATAGAATTGCATCCGGCCGAGCTCGGCGCGGTCACCGCCAACCTTCGCCTTGCCGGCGAGCAACTGTCGATTGAACTGAGGCCTGAAACGCATGAGGCGCATCGCCGATTGTCGTCGGACAGCGAGACCATCGTGAAGTCGCTGAAGGCGCTCGGATTCGATATCGACAAGGTCACCATTCTACAACCCTCGATAGCAGCGACGCCTGCCGCGCGCGTGGATGCGACGGCGAACGGCGCGAGCGCTGGCCGCGACCAGTCCTCGTTCCAGCCGGGAGGCTCCGGCGGCAATGGCGACGGCATGGGTGGACAGCAATCGGGAAGGAACCATGGCGATGAAAGGCATCAGGATCAGCGCCAGGCGCAGTCTTCTCGCCAAAATTCTGGTAGCGGCTTGTTTATCTAGCCCGCTTGCCGCCACGGCCGCTTCGGCAGCTGCAAACCCATGCGAAGCCGAAATCCTGCGCGCCGCCGACCGGTATAAAATTCCGGCCGGCATCCTCTATGCTGTCGGCCTCACCGAGACCGGGAACAAGGGCAGCCTCCAACCTAATGCTCTGAATATAGAAGGAAAAGCCGTGTTTCCGCGCAGTCGTTCGGAGGCGCTCATCACTTTTCAAAACGCGCGCCGCGAAGGCAAGACGCTGATCGATCTCGGCTGCATGCAGATCAATCACCGCTACCATGGCGACCAGTTCCGCAGCGTCGATGACATGCTCGACCCACGCCGCAATGTCGACTATGCGGCGCGCTTCCTGACGCAGCTGCATGCCCGTCACGAGACCTGGTCGATGGCGGTGGCGCGCTACCATGCGGGGCCAGACAACGACCCGGCGCAGAAACGCTACGTGTGCCGCGTCATCGCCAATATGGTGGCCGTCGGCTTCGGCAAATGGACGGCCAACGCGCGCAGCTTCTGCAACCTTTAGGTTGTATGCTCAGAGAGTATCTCGGACGTCTGGCACGCCCTGCCGGAGCCGCGATTTTTCGACGTTCCCGACTCTCCACGGTAGCGAAATTGTACACGGTACAACCACGACGATTCCCGACTCCCAAGAAACCAGCCACAAAAAATGACGGTTAGTCAGGATTCGGCACCCGGACTACGCCTTTCGCCAACGGGGCAGATGAACTGATTCGGGGGTGGGCGATGATCGTGATCGTTGACGAACGAGAACTTGTGACCGAGGGTTACAATTCGCTGTTCGATCGGGAAGGTGTGGCTAGCGCGGGTTTCGCGCCAAGCGAGTTCGATGCTTGGGTGTCGAGCGCGCCAGCGGACGATCTGAAATCGGTCCGGGCTTTCCTCATCGGCGACTGCCGCGAAGGCGCGGTGTCGCCGCGCCAGATCCGCGACCGTACCGGCGCCCCGGTCATCGCGCTCAGCGAGCACAACTCTCTCGAAAACACATTGCGGCTGTTCGAATCCGGCGTCGACGACGTCGTACGCAAGCCGGTCCACATCCGCGAGATTCTGGCACGCATTTCGGCGATCCGCCGGCGCGCCAACGAAGATTCCACCTATACCGAGATCGGATCGATGCGCATCTTCATGGATGGCCGCGATCCCGAAATCGAAGGCCAGCCGATGCCGCTGCCACGGCGCGAACGCCGCATCCTCGAATATCTGGCCAGCAATCGGGGCCGCAGGGTCACCAAGACCCAGGTCTTCAACGCCATCTACGGCATCTTCGACGAAGAGGTCGAAGAGAACGTCGTGGAAAGCCACATCTCGAAGCTGCGCAAGAAGCTGCGCGAACGGCTCGGTCACGACCCGATCGATTCCAAGCGCTTCCTCGGCTACCGGCTTATCGCCTGATGCAGCCGACCGCAGCCCGCGCCAGCCTCGCACAAGACAAAGCCGCTAGCGTGAACGGCGACCCCATGCGCAGAACGGAGACGTTGCGATGAGCCTCTATGGAATGATGCGGACCGGCGTTTCCGGTATGAACGCGCAGGCCAACCGCCTGTCCGCGGTCGCCGACAACATCGCCAACTCCGACACCACCGGCTACAAGCGCTCTTCCGTCGAGTTCTCCAGCCTGGTCATGTCGAACACCGGCGGCGCCTATAATTCCGGCGGCGTCAACTCGACGATCCGCACCGCTGTCACCGACCGCGGCGATCTGAGAGGCACCTCCTCGGTGTCCGACCTCGCCATTCGCGGTGACGGTTTCTTCGTCGTCCAGGATTCCGGCGGCACCCCGTTCCTCACCCGCGCCGGTTCCTTCGTGCCGGACGCGCAGGGCAGGCTGGTCAACGCCGCCGGCTTCCAGCTGATGGCTTACAGCTACGCGAACGGCACCCCGGCACCGACGGTGAACGGCTTCCAGGGTCTGGTGCCGGTCCAGATCACCAGTGGCGACATGACCGCGACGCCGTCCACCACCGGCACCTTCAGCGGCAACCTGCCTTCTGGCGCCACAGTGGTGGCTACACCGCCGTCCGGCAACGCCGCGGGCGCCCAATACACCAACAAATCGTCGATGGTCGTCTACGACAAGCTCGGCAACAAGGTGATGGTCGACGTCTATTTCACCAAGACAGGCGCCGGCGCCTGGGAAGTCTCGGTCTTCGATCAGTCGAAGGCAACAGCTGGCGGACCGTTCCCCTATACAGGCGGCGCGTTGCAGACGGCCAACATCACCTTCGACGCCAACGGCAAGCTCACCGGCGGCACCGACAGCATCACCTTCACCGTTCCCGGCGGCAATCCGCTGAAACTCGATCTCAAGGGCCTCAGCCAGCTGGGAACCGGCTATACCGCCACCGCGCAGGTGAACGGCAACGGCCCGAGCAGCATCGAAAAGGTGTCGATCGGCAAGGACGGCACCATTTACGCCCAGTACGCGGATGGTTCGACCAAGCCGCTCTACAAAATCCCGCTAGCGACGGTGCCGAGCCCAGACCGGCTGGTCCAGCAGTCCGGCAACGTCTTCACCCAGAGCCCGGACTCGGGCGACGTGCGCATCGGCTTCGCCGGTGACGGCAAGCTCGGCGACATCATGTCGGGCAATCTCGAGAATTCCAACGTCGACATCGCCGAGGAGCTCACCAACATGATCTCCTCGCAGCGCAGCTACACCGCCAATTCGAAGGTGTTCCAGACCGGCTCCGAGCTGATGGACATCCTCGTGAACCTGAAGAGATGAGGCGCGGCATTGGGGAGCGGTCGATGGTCGACCGCTCCCCGGCCGCATCACTGCCTGAAAGATCCGCATGTCGTTGTCATCCGCACTCAACATCGCCCAGTCCTCGCTCAAGGCAACGTCGCGGCAGACAAGCATCGTCTCGCGCAACGTCTCGGACGGCTCCAATCCCGACTACTCGCGCCGTTCCGCAATGCTGGTCTACACGGATCCCGGCGTCAGCGTCGTCAAGATCCGCCGCGAAGCCAACGACCTGCTGTTTCGCCAGAACCTGAGCGCCCTTTCCGCGTGGAGTGGCCAGGGCGCCCTGGCCAAGGGCATGGACAAGCTGGAACTGCAGGTGAACGGCGTCGACAACGCGTCGTCCGCGTCCACCGCGATCGGCAACCTGCAGAAAGCCTTGCAGCTTTACGCCACCACGCCATCGAACCAGAACCTTGGTTCCAGCGTGGTCGAGGCCGCGCGCCAGGTCGTCCGTTCGCTGAACGATGGCACCAAGGCGATCCAGGATTTCCGCACCCAGACCGACGGCGAGATCACGACCGCAGTCAACGACATCAACGACCTGCTCAAGCAGTTCGAGGTCGCCAACAAGGCGGTCGTCTCGGGAACGCGCTCCGGCGGAGATGTTTCCGATGCGCTCGATAACCGCGACGCGATCCTGAAAAAGATCTCGGAATATGTTCCGATCTCCACCTACACCCGTGGCGACAATGACATGGTCATCACCACGGGCGACGGCACCACGCTGTTCGAGACCATCCCGCGTTCGGTGACCTTCACGCCCTCGGCCGGCTATGCGCCCGGCGCGGTGGGCGGCCAAATCTATATCGACAATGTGCCGCTGAAGACGACAGGCGTGACCGATGCGCCAGGCAAGCTCGCCGGCATGCTGCAATTGCGCGACAACGTCACCGTCACCATGCAGAGCCAGCTCGACGAAATCGCGCGCGGCCTGGTCACGGCCTTCAGTGAGAGCGCAACCGGGCAGCCGACGCTCGCCGGCCTGTTCACCTGGTCCGGCGGACCGGCCGTGCCGCCCGCGGGTACGCTGGTCGACGGGATAGCCGGCACGATCAAAATCAACCCGGCGGTCGACCCGTCAGCTGGCGGCAATCCCGTCCTTCTCCGCGACGGCGGCATCAACGGGGCGGTTTATCGCACCAATCCGAACGCCGCGGGCAGCGGCGCTTCCTATGCCGACCGGCTGATCGCCTATGGCGAGAAGCTGACCCAGCCGATGGCCTTCGATCCGGCAGCCGGCATCACGGCAAACTCCAGCCTCGTCTCCTACGCAGCCAGTTCGATCGGCTGGTTCGAGGGCGTGCGCCAGCAGGCATCGACCCTGGCCGACACAAAGGAAGCGCTGGCGCAACGCACCGGCGAAGCCCTTTCCAACGCCACCGGCGTCAATGTCGATACCGAGATGTCGCTGATGCTGGATCTGGAACACACCTACCAAGCGTCGGCGAAAATCCTGACCACCGTCAACCAGATGCTGGATACCCTCCTGAGCGCCGTGAGATAAAAATCATGAAAACCACGTCCGTTTCATCGTCAGCCATGTCCAACGCGATGCGCTATTCGCAGTCGCGCATGCAAGCGGAACTCGTGAAGCGCCAGAAGGAAATGGATACGCTGCGCGTGGCCGATCTCGGCCTGGCGCTCGGTGCCCGCACGTCGCAGTCGGTCACCTTCGCCCGCGATCTCGAGCGGCTGAACAGCATCGTCGATTCCAACAAACTGATTTCGTCCCGTCTGTCGACCACGCAGGACGCCCTCGGCAAGATGGGCGATGCGGCGCAGCGTCTGCTGACGGCCGTCACCACCGCCGCGAGCGGCGACCCGGGCTCCAACGTCACCCGCGACGCCGGCAAGGCGGCGCTGCAATCGATGACGTCGATCCTCAATTCGAGCATCAACGGCGAATATCTGTTTGCCGGCACCAACACCGATGTGAAGCCGATCAACGACTATGGGGCGGCGGGCTCGCCGGCGAAGGCTGCCTTCGATGCCGCCTTTGTGGCGCGCTTCGGTTTCCCCGCGACCGATCCGGCCGCGGCCAGCATCACCGCCACCCAAATCAACGACTTCATCACCAACGATGTGGCGCCCCAGTTCCTTGGGGCAGGCTGGAAGGCCAATTGGTCGAACGCCACCGATCAGCAGATCGTCAGCCGCATCTCACTGAATGAGACGACCGAATCCTCGATCAGCGCCAACACCGATGGTGTCAAGAAACTCGCCATGGCCGCGACCATCGTCAACGAGCTTTTCTCCGGCAATCTCGGTGCCGAAGCCAAGAAGGCGGTGGCCCAGCGCGTCATGACGATTACCGGCGAGGCTATCGGCGCCAACGCCCAGACCCAGTCGCAGGCAGGCATCATCGAACAGCGGGTGAGCGACGCCAGCGACCGCATGAAGGCACAGATTGGTCTGTTTGAAAAACATGTAGTCGACCTGGAAGGCGTCGATCAGTACGAGGCCGCCAGTCGCGTCAACGATCTGATGTCGCACATCCAGAACTCGTACGCCTTGACCGCCCGTATTTCGCAGCTCAGCCTGATCAACTTCCTGAAGTAACCGCCGATCGGACAAGTGATGTACCAATTCTCCTATGCCGATGTTCAGACTGACTCCATGGCGGACGCCAAGGAACGCGAGCGGCAATTGCTGACGCGGTCGATCGACCTGCTCATCACCGCTGCCAATGCCGGCCGCGATTCGATGCAGGCGGTGGACGCGCTGCATTTCACCAACCGCGTCTGGACCACGTTGCTCGAAGACCTTTCCTCCAGCGACAACGCCCTGCCGAAGGAACTGCGCGCCAATCTCATCTCCATCGGCATGTGGCTGCTGCGCGAGACCGAAGACATCCGCCAGGGCCGCTCCGACAATTTCGACGGCCTGATCGAAGTCTCCCAGATCATTCGGGACGGCATTCAATGACCCCGGCCAAGAGCACGCTGAAACTCTCCCTGAAGCCGGGCGAGCGCATCTATCTGAACGGCGCCGTGATCCGCGTCGACCGCAAGGTCACGCTGGAACTCCTGAACGATGTCCAGTTCCTGCTGGAGAGCCACGTTTTGCAGGCGGAAGAAGCCTCGACACCACTCAGGCAGCTCTATTTCGTCGCGCAGATCATGCTGATCAATCCGCAGGGCGCCAATGAAGCGCGCGAAATGTTCCGGCATTCGCTGCCGCTTTTGCTCGCCTCCTTCGACAATGAGCGCATCCGCTCGACCTTGAAGGATGTCGACCGCATGGTCGGCGAAGACCATGTCTACGAAGCGCTGAAGGCGATCCGTTCACTCTATCCGCTCGAACGGCTGGCACTCCAGAACGACGACAACGAAACCCAGGACACAAAGCGTCCTATGGCAGTGGGAGCACGCTGATCATGGCCGTCGACATGAACACCAACAACACCACCTACTCGAACAACACCCAGCCCTCGGAGCAGAAGTCGAAGACCTCGGTCGACTACCAGTCGTTCCTCAAGCTTCTCGTCGCCCAGATGAAGAACCAGGATCCGACCAAGCCGATGGATTCGACCCAGTATGTGGCCCAGCTTGCCACCTTCTCGCAGGTCGAGCAGTCAGTGCAGATGAACAAGCGGCTTGAATACATCCTGCAATCCTCGGCTCTGTCGCAGGCCGATTCACTCATCGGCCGCCAGCTGACCTCGGCCGACGGCAAGGACACCGGCGTGGTCAAGGAAGTGAAGTTGGCCAGCGATGGCCTGATCGCGATCCTGGCCAACGGCAAGGAAGTGCCGGTGCTGCCGGGCGTTTCCATCAAGCCCGCGCCGACCACCTGAGGTTTCGCCTGTGAACGAGGCCGACGCACTCGATATCGTCCAGTTCGCGGTCTGGACGGTGCTTACCGCCTCGGCGCCCGTCGTGCTGGTAGCTATGGTGGTGGGCATCGGCATCGCGCTCATCCAGGCGCTGACGCAGATCCAGGAAATCACGCTGACCTTCGTGCCCAAGATCGTCGCCATCATGCTGGTCGTGGCGTTGACCGGCCCCTTTGTCGGTGGCCAGATCTCGGCCTTCACCAACGTCGTCTTCGAGCGAATCCAGCACGGCTTCTGACCTGGGTCAAAATCTGGGCCGCTGTGGCGGGATTCTATCCGCCGCCTGGACCAGTCCAATTTCGAAAAGGCGTTCGCCTTTTCCGCAGTCTCGTCTAATTTCGTCGGCAAACGCAGCCATTAAGAGCGGCGATTCACGAGACGAGACATGCCTCACGACAGCGGTCCGGCGATCGAGGACGAGCCGAGTAGCCAGCGCATTTCAGCGCTCGCACCCTTTCAGCACGGCATCTTCCGCGCGGTCTGGAGCGCCAGCCTGGTTTCTAATCTGGGCGGGTTGATCCAAGGCGTTGGCGCCGCCTGGATGATGACGCAGATCGCCACCTCGCCCTATCAGGTGGCGCTGGTGCAGGCATCCACGACGCTACCGATCATGCTGTTCGCGCTCGTCGCCGGTGCCATCGCCGACAGCTACAACCGCCGCAAGGTGATGCTGATCGCGCAGAGCTTCATGCTGGTGGTGTCGCTGCTTTTGATGGTGTTCACCCACCTCAACCTGCTCACCCCCTGGCTGCTTCTGGCCTTCACCTTCCTGATCGACTGCGGCACGGCATTGAACAGCCCGTCCTGGCAGGCATCCGTCGGCGACATGGTTCCGCGCAACAAGGTGCCGGCGGCAGTGGCGCTCAACTCGATGGGCTTCAACCTCACCCGCAGCGTCGGTCCGGCGCTCGGCGGCATCATCGTGGCGACGGCCGGCGCCGCCGCCGCTTTCGCCGCGAATGCCGTCAGCTATGTCGGCCTGATCGTCGTGATGGCGCGCTGGAAACCGAACCTGCCGGTTTCCGGCCTGCCGCGCGAATCTCTCGGCGCCGCGATGGGTGCCGGACTGCGCTATGTCGCCATGTCGCCACATATCGGCAAGGTTCTGGTACGCGGCTTCATGTTCGGCTTCAGCGCCGGCGCGGTGCTGGCCCTTCTGCCTCTGGTGACGCGCGACCTCGTCAAGGGCGGGGCGCTGACCTATGGCATCATGCTCGGCGCATTCGGCATCGGCGCGGTCATCGGCGCGCTGACCAGCGCGCGGCTGAGACAAATGCTGTCCAGCGAAACCATGGTGCGCTCGGCCTTTCTCGGCTTCGCGCTCTGCGCAACCGTCGCCGCCATCAGCCCCGCCGCCTGGCAGGTGGCGCTCGGTCTCTTGGTGGGTGGCGCCTGCTGGGTCACCGCGCTCTCGCACTTCAACGTCACCGTGCAGATGTCGACGCCGCGCTGGGTGGTTGGGCGGGTGCTGTCCATCTATCAGATGGCGACCTTCGGCGGCATCGCGCTGGGCAGCTGGATCTGGGGCGTGACCGCCGACACCCATGGCCCGAGCGTCGCCCTTCTGGCGGCGGCGGCCACGATGCTTGTCGGTGCCGCCATCGGCTTCTTCCTGCCGCTGCCGCAGCACATCGCGCCCAATCTCGACCCGCTCGACCGCTGGCGCGAGCCGATGCTGGCGCTGGACCTCAGGCCGCGTTCGGGGCCGATCGCCGTGATGATCGAATACGTCATCAAGGAGGAAGACGTTCCGGAGTTCCTCAAGGTGATGACCGAGCGCGGTCGCGTCCGCCGCCGCGACGGCGCCCGCAACTGGGTGCTGGCGCGCGACCTCGAACATCCGGAAGTGTGGATGGAAAGCTACCACACGCCGACCTGGCTGGATTACATCCGCCACAACAAGCGCGCGACCCATGCCGACGCCGAAATCACCGAACGCATCCGCGCCCTGCATTCCGGCACCGAGCGACCCAGAGTGCGGCGCATGATCGAGCGCCCGACCAACCCGAACGGCTATTACGGCACGCCGAAGCCGCACGAGGAGCACTAGAGCGCCGCGCCAGGGTAACGCCGCTCAGCTTTCTCCCGAAAGATCGCGCCGCGCCTTGTCGAGCTCTTCCGTATAGCGGCGCAGCATATGGCCCTCGGTGAGCAGACCGACGACCATCCGGCTTTCGAAGTCGTCGACAACCGCAAGCTCTTCGGCGCCGGCGCGCTGGAAGGTCTCGGCCGCCGACTGAACGTTCATCGACGGCACCAGCACCGAATTGGCGGAGCGCGCCAGCGTCAGCACCGTACTTGCGCTGTCGGGCACGTCGCCATAGGCGTCCGAGACGATGACCATGCCGACATAGCGGCCATCGCCATCAACGACGATGACGCGCTGCGCCGAGCCAAGCGGCACCTTCTCGCGGAATTCCGCGATGGTGGTGGCCGCACTGATGGTGCGAGTTTCCTTGCGCATCATCACGCCGACGGTGAGGCTGCGCATCCAGCCGACATCCTGCGCCGAACGGATCGTCTCGCCGCGCAGGTGGAAACGCCAGGTCGAGAAGGAATAGCCAAATGTCTCGCGTACCAGGATCGAGGTCATGATCGCGGCGGCCAACACCACGCCGGTCAGCGTCAGGTCACCTGTCGATTCCAGCGCCAGGAAGGTCATGGTCAGCGGCCCGCCGATGATGCCAACCGCCATCGACGTCATGCCGACCACGGCGGCAATGGCGGGATCGATGCCGGACGCGGGTGCGATCAGCAACATCAGCGCCGCGAAAATCTTGCCGAGCAGCGCGCCGAGCAGCAGCGAAGCGAAAAACAGACCGCCGCGGAAACCGGAACCCAGCGAGATAACCGAGGCGGCGATCTTGAGCAGGAAAACGGAAGCGATGACGGTGAGCCCGTAATTCATCGCGAATTCGCGGTGCAGCGCGCCATGGCCGCTGGACAGGACCTGCGGGGTAATGAGGCCGAGCAGCCCGACCGCGCAGCCGCCGAGGAACGGCCTGAGCGACGCATCGATCGAAAGCCGGGTCAGGCCACGCTCGACAGTCGCCACCATATACATGATGGCGATTGCGATACCGCCGGCGATCAGGCCAAGCGCGAGGAACGGCAGATACTGGCTGGCAGTCAATGTCGGCACGGCGCCAAGTTCCAGCGGGAACGGCGCGCCGCCCAGCCAGTTCGTCACCAGCGTGGCGCAGATGGCCGCCGTCATCACCGGCGCGACATTGGCGATGGAGTAGATGCCGATGATCAGTTCGAACCCATAGAAGGCGCCGGTCAGCGGTGCGTCGAAGGCGGCCGCGATGGCGCCGGCGGCGCCGGCGCCGACGAGAATGCGCACATCGTTGCGCCGCATGCGGAAGAACCGCGCCAGCCGCGAGCCGAAGCCGCCGCCGACTTGCGTATAACCTGCCTCTAGGCCAACCGAGGCGCCGAAGCCGGACGACAGAATGGTCTGGCCGGCAATGATGAAAGTGTCGGTCAGCGACATGCGCCCACCATAAAGCGCGTTGGCCTCGATCGGGTCGACCGGCGTGCGGAACTTGCGCTTGCGCAGCCAGATGATGGAAAGGCCGAGCAACAACCCGCCGATCGCCGGGGTCATCGCCTGCAACGGGTTGCCCAGCGAAAACATCGCAGACAGGCGTCCGCCTGCCGGCACGTCGAACAGCAGCCAGTGCATGCCCTGCACCAGCGCGCTCATCGCCGTCACCGCAGCCCCCGAAAAAGCGCCGACAACGGCCGCGATAAAGACGACGATGATGCCGCGCGCTTCCAGCACGGGAACGGAACGGACCAGAAGGGCGCGCAGGCGACGGGCGTGGACGGGCAGCGAATGGGTCGAAGACAACGGACGGCTCGCGAATGTCTCATGAGGCACCAAGCCCCAACCGCCTGATACGCCTGACTTTATGGCATGACAACGGCGAATGCCGACACAGTTTGTCGGACTGGTGGAACCGAGCGCCGCGGTTCATCGGCCGCCGGCGAGCTCCAGGTCCTGGAAGCCCGAAAACCAGGCAACGGCTTTTGCCGCTCAACCGACCGCGTCTCACCCCTCGCGCAAGCTTGGCCGGTTACGGTGCATGGCCCGGATTGCCGTTCCGGGCCTGGCAGGCATTGGACGTGAGGTAGATATGGCCATCAGCGAGAGCATTTCGGCGGGCGCCGTGCCGCGCAGCAGCCGCGATATCTTCTTCGCGCTGGGTATCGTCGTCATCCTGGCGGTGCTGTTCCTGCCGATCCCGGCTTTCCTCATCGACGTCGGCCTCGCCTTTTCGATCGCGCTGTCGGTGCTGATCCTGATGGTGGCGCTGTGGATCCAGCGCCCACTCGATTTCTCGTCCTTCCCAACGGTGCTGCTGATCGCCACGATGCTGCGCCTGTCGCTGAACATCGCCACGACCCGCATGATCCTGTCGCACGGCAATGAAGGGACCCACGCCGCCGGCTATGTCATCAGCGGCTTTTCGAAGCTGGTCATGTCGAGCGACTTCGTCATCGGCCTGATCGTGTTCCTGATCCTCATCGTGGTGAACTTCATCGTCATCACGAAGGGCGCGACGCGTATCGCCGAAGTCGGCGCCCGTTTCACCCTCGACGCCATTCCCGGCAAGCAGATGTCGATCGACGCTGATCTTTCCGCCGGCATGATCGACGACAAGACCGCGCAACTGCGCCGCCGTGAACTGGAGGAAGAGTCTTCCTTCTTCGGCTCGATGGACGGCGCTTCCAAATTCGTGCGCGGCGACGCCATCGCCGGCCTCATCATCACCGCCATCAACATCGTCGGCGGTATCGCCATCGGCTATCTGCGCCATGGCATGGGTCTCGGCGAGGCGGCCGACGTCTTCATCAAGCTTTCGGTCGGCGACGGCCTCGTCACCCAGATCCCGGCGCTGATCGTTTCGCTGGCCGCCGGCCTGCTGGTTTCCAAGGGTGGCACGCGCGGCTCGGCCGACCAGGCGGTGTTCGGCCAGCTCGGCGCCTATCCGCGCGCGCTTTATGTGGCGGCCGCTTTGCTCGGCCTGCTGGCGCTGATGCCGGGCCTGCCGATGTTTCCCTTCGTTACGCTGGGCGCCGGCATGGCCGCCATGGGCTACATCATTCCGCTGCGCCACAACCGCCGCGTGGCCGAGCAGGAGGAAGCGCTCGGCAAGGAGGCCGCCGCCAAGGTCGAGGAAGAGAAGAATTCGGTGAAGGCCTCGCTGGCCACCGCCGAGATCGAACTGCTGATCGGCAAGCAGCTTTCGACCAAGCTGCTCACCTCGCACCAGGAACTGGCGTTCCGCATGGGCAAGATGCGCAAGAAGTTCGCCGCGCAATATGGCTTCGTGGTGCCGGAGGTGAAGCTCAGCGACGACTTCGGCATCCCGCCGAAAAGCTACCAGATCAAGATCCACGGCACGGTGGTGGCCGAGCACCAGATGCGCGTCGGCGAACTGATGGTGCTGTTGGGTACCCGCGACCTGCCGGAAATCCCCGGCGAGGAAGTGCGCGAGCCAGCCTTCGGCATGCGCGCCTATTCGGTGATGGAAGCTTTCGCCGAGGACCTGAAGCGCGAGCAATATACGTTCGCCGACAACATGTCGGTGCTACTCACTCACCTGTCCGAGGTGATCCGCAACAACCTGCCGCAGCTCCTCTCCTACAAGGACATGAAGGCGCTGCTTGATCGCCAGGACCCCGAATACCGCAAGCTCGCCGACGAGATCTGCACCTCGCACATCTCCTATCCCGGCCTGCAGGCGGTGCTGAAGCTGCTGCTCGCCGAGCGCGTGTCGATCCGCAATCTGCATCTCATCATCGAGGCGATCGCCGAGATCGCGCCGCATGTGCGGCGCACCGAGCAGATCGTCGAGCATGTGCGCATCCGCATGGCGCAGCAGATCTGCGGCGACCTGACCGAGGGCGGCGTACTCAAGGTGCTGCGCCTCGGCAACCGTTGGGACCTCGCCTTCCACCAGAGCCTCAAGCGCGACGCCAAGGGCGAGGTGCGCGAGTTCGACATCGACCCGCGCCAGCTCGAGGAATTCGGCCAGGAAGCCACCAAGGCGATCCGCCAGCACATGGAGGCCGGCGAGCGCTTCGTGCTGGTCACCGCGCCCGACGCTCGCCCCTATGTCCGCATGATCATCGAGCGCCTGTTCACCACGCTGCCGGTGCTCAGCCATGTCGAGATCGCCAAGGGTGTCGAGATCAGGGTGCTCGGGACCATTTCGTGACGATGGGACTGACCACCCTCTCGCAAAGTTTTATCCTGGCGGCGTTCCTCGCCTTCTGCCGTGTCGGCGCCTGCCTGATGCTGATGCCGGGCCTTTCCTCCATCCGGCTGCCGATGCAGATCCGCCTGTTCGCGGCGGTGGCCGTCACTGTCGGCCTGCTCGCCTTCCTGTGGGACAACATCTATCCCCATGTCGATATGCGGCCGGCCATCTTCGTGCCGATGATCTTTTCCGAGCTTCTGGTCGGCGCGCTGATCGGCACCCTGACCCGGCTCTACATGGAGGCGCTGCGTTTCATCGGTGCAGCGATCGCCATGCTGATCGGCTATGGCGGCGTCGGCGGTCCGGCCATCGAGGAGCCCGAACCGCAGGCGGCACTTGCCGCGTTGATCTCGTTCGCGGCGCTGATGCTCCTGTTCGCGCTCAACTTCCACCATGAGGTGATCCGCGCGCTGGTTGCGTCCTACAAGGTAGCGCCGGTCAACGTCTTCTTCAGCGGCCAGGCTTCGCTGGTCGATGTCACCGACACGCTTTCCGAGGCCTTCCTGCTGGTGCTGCGGCTGGGCAGCCCCTTCGTCGCCTACGCCATCCTGGTCAATCTGGCGATCGGCTTCGTCAACAAGCTGACGCCGCAGATCCCCATCTACTTCATCTCGCTGCCCTTCGTAATCGCCGGCGGCCTGATCCTGTTCTACTTCGCCGTGCCGACGCTGCTGTCGCTGTTCGGCGACGGCTTCATCGAAACGACGCTGGCAAGGTGAGGCGATGACAACGCGCAAGGACCGCCTGAAGAAGCTGGTGCAGGTGCAGGAACAGTTGCGAGCTCTGCACGAAATGCGCCGCGCCGGCTTCCTGGCGCAGGCGCAGACCGCCGAACAGGAAGCGGCGGAACTCGCCCAGCGTTTCGACGCGCCGGATTCGCTATCGACGCTGTTTCCCGAAATCTACCAGCAGCGCATCGCTGGGGCGCTGGCGCGGCGCGACCAAAATCTCGAAGGTGCACGCCTCGAGGCCGGAAGCCTCGCCACGGCCACCGCCCGCACCAACATGGTCGAGCGCGCCTATCGCGACGCACGGCGCCAGGATGAACGCCAGCGCTCTGATCGCGAGCGGCTCGATCTGATCGAGATGAAGCGCGGCAGCGACGGATGACAACGCCGGGGGCGCTTTTGCCTCGTAAGCCTGCGGCAAGCTTGTTCAGCCATCATCACTCAACCCGAAATCGGAAGAAGGTACAGCTTTGGCGATCTCCCCTCCCAGCGACATCGTACTGGACGTGGCCCGCGCCGCGGAGCCGATGGACGTCGAGGCCGCGCGCGCCGCGCTGACCAAGCGCGCCGGCGGTGCCAACGTCGCCTTCTCGCTTGGCGGCGACATGGCCTCGCGCCCCGCGGATCCACCGGCCGGCACCGACCGCAGCAAGGACTTCAAGCGCTTCGAAGCGATGGTGCTGCAGACCTTCATCCAGAACATGCTGCCCAAGGATAGCCAGAACGTCTACGGCAAGGGCCTGGCCGGCGACATGTGGAAATCGCAGCTGGCCGAACACCTCGCCAACGTCATGGCCGAGCGCGGCGGCATCGGCATCGCCCGCTCGATGCTGACCGACCACTATCGCGATGGCGAAAAGACCTTGCCGGTCGGAACCGTCTCCGGCGGGCCGGAAAAAGCAGCGATCGACGAGCAGAACCGGTTGTCGGATTCGCTCGTGCAGGAAATGCAGCGCCGCATGGTCCGCACGATGAGCGGTGATGCGACGCCCGTTGAAACAAAGTCCAAGGTTTAGGAACGATGATGGATCACTCGGAACACACTTCTGGCCTGGTTGCGCATTCCGACCTCAACGTGTCCAGGATCGGCAGCCTCAACGCCATCATCAATCGCATCGAGGAAGCGGTCGAGACCGAAACGGCGGCGATCCGCACCGACGTGAATTTCGATCTGAAGGCCTCGAATGCGCGCAAGAGCCGCTGCCTCTACGAGCTCAACCGCGTCATGAAGACCGTCACCCCCGAGGAGCTCGCCTCCGAGCATCAGGAAGGCCTGCTGCGCCTGCGCGGCAAGCTGGAACGCAACGAGGCGGCCCTTCTCGCTCACCTCAGCGCCGTCAGCGAGGTGGCGAACCTGATGAAGAGCGCCATCCAGTATGCCGAGACCGACGGCACCTATTCCGCCGGCGAATTCGGCTGGGCGCGTTCGTAACGGCCCCGTCCCATGATCAAGTTCGTCATCGCAGCGCTATGGATCGTCGCCGCCACCGTCGGCGCGGTCTTCTACGCCTTCCAGGCGGCCGGCGCGCGTGGCGACGATCCGCCACCGAAACCCTTGCTCGGCGGACTGGACTATGTCTCGACCGAGATCATCTCGGTGCCGCTGATCCGCAACTCGACCGTCGAGGGTTATTTCCTGACCAAGCTCGTCTACACGGTCGAGCCGAAAGAGATGGCCAAGCTGTCAGTACCGGCCGCAGCGCTGATCACCGACCAGGTCTATTCCTATCTCTACGCCAACCCGCAGATCGACTTCTCCAAGCAGGCGACGATCGATCTGGACAAGTTCCGCAATTCGATCCGCGACACCGTCAACGCCCGCGTCGGCATTGACCTGATCCACGAGGTCCTGGTCAATCAGGTCAACTATCTCAGCAAGGACGAAGTGCGCGACAACGCCATCAAGCGGCGCAGCGGCGCAGAACCGACGGAACCGGCGATGAACAAGGTTCCGCCGCCGACATCCGCGCACTGAGCTCCACGGATCAGTCCATTCTGGCGGCAAAATCGCTGGTGCGGTGAGCCCCATCGGCACGCCGCATTTGTCACCGAAATCACGTTGACGTAAACGTCAATCAAAGGCTATATGCGTGCTCGACGGCCGACAAGCTCGGGCGCGCAGGCGCTCGCCACCGGTCCGCACGGGTTCGGAACGGTCCGGACTGCACAACTGGCGCAAATGCGCCGTTAACAAGGGAGACAGTCATGGGCGTTCAGGAAATCGCAGATCAGCTCAAGTCCAAAGTTGCCAGCGCCGGCTTCGACAAGTCGGTGAAGTTCGATACCGGCGCCGACGGCGTCATCGTCATCGACGGCGCGACCGTTTCGACCACCGACGCCCCGACTGACTGCACCATCAAGCTCTCGCTCGACAATCTGGAATCGCTGCTTGCCGGCGACCTCAACCCGACCATGGCCTTCATGACCGGCAAGTTGAAGGTCGAGGGCGACATGACGGTCGCCATGGCGCTGAGCCAGCTCGTCGGCTGACCCGAAGACCATCGCCGAGATACTACCACGGCCTTGTCCTGGCGTATCGGCCAGAAATCAATGATAACGGCGGCAGATTGAGCTGAAAGCTACCTGCCGCCTTCAGGCCGCCACGATCCGCATTCCCGCCCGCTCGCCGGCCTTGCGCCCAGCGGCCTTCAGCGTACCGTGCGCGCCGTCCAGCGCGCCCTCCGCCAACTCCAACGCCAGGAAGCGGTCGCGCTCATAAGGGCCGGGCATCGCCAGGCGACCGGTCTTTTCAGCCGAGAAGCCGAAACGCCCGTAATAGGGTGCATCGCCGACCAAGAGCACGGCGCGATGGCCGAGCCTGCCGGCTTCAGTGATCGCCTGCCGCATCAGCGCCGAGCCGATGCCGGCGCTCTTCACCATCGGATCGACCGCAAGCGGACCGAGCAGCAGGGCTGGCGCACCACCCTCGCCCAGCCGCACATCCCAGAGCCGCACGGTGCCGACGATGGCACCGGTCTCGTTGCGGGCAACGAAAGCCAAGCCTTCGGACGGGCGGCGTCCGCGCCGCAGCTTTTCCGACGACTTGCGCTTACGGCCCGCGCCCATGGCGCGGTCGAGCAGCGCTTCGCGCGCGGCAGCGTCGGCGCCGTTCTCGGCGGTGATGATGAAGGCAGGCAGCGCTGCCGGGAGAATTTTGGCGATGTCCATTTCCGCGATCCTTCACGAGCGGAGGTGTTCCACAAGCGAACCCACCGCCGGCATTGCTGCCGGCGAGCGGGATGATCTGACGAGCTTTGCGCCCGTCAGATCACGTAGGATCGGAGAGGCTCGAAGCCGTTGAAGGCGACCGCCGAATAGGTGGTCGTATAGGCGCCGGTGCCTTCGATCAGCACCTCGTCGCCGATGGTCAGCGACAAAGGCAGCGGATACGGCGCCTTCTCGTACATCACGTCGGCCGAATCGCAGGTCGGTCCGGCGAGCACGCAGGGAGCCACCTCGCCACCGTCATGCGCGGTCACGATCGGGTAGCGGATCGCCTCGTCCATCGTCTCGGCGAGACCGCCGAACTTGCCGATGTCGAGATAGACCCAGCGCACATTGTCGTTGTCGGCCTTCTTCGAGATCAGCACGACTTCCGACTTGATGACGCCCGCATTGCCGACCATGCCGCGGCCCGGCTCGATGATGGTCTCCGGGATGTCGTTGCCGAAGTGCTTGCGCAGCGCGCCGAAGATCGCCTGGCCATAGGCCTGCGCCGCCGGCACATCCTTCAGGTAACGGGTCGGGAAGCCGCCGCCCATGTTGACCATCTTCAAGACGATGCCTTCCTCGGCAAGCGTCGCGAACACGCGCTTGGCATCGCCCAGCGCACGGTCCCAGGCGGTCAGGTCGGTCTGCTGCGAGCCGACATGGAACGACACGCCATAGGCGTCGAGGCCCAGCACCTTGGCGCGGCGCAGCACGTCGACCGCCATCGCCGGCACGCAACCGAACTTGCGCGACAACGGCCATTCGGCGCCTTCGCCGTCGGTCAGCACGCGGCAGAACACGCGCGCGGCCGGAGCGGCGCGGGCCACCTTTTCCACCTCTTCGACGCTGTCGACGGCGAACAGGCGGATGCCGAGCGCATAGGCCTTAGCGATATCGCGCTCCTTCTTGATGGTGTTGCCGAAGGAGATGCGGTCGGCGGGCGCGCCGGCGTCCATCGCCATCTCGGCCTCGGCAACCGACGCGGTGTCGAAAGACGAGCCCATCGCTGCGAGCAGGCGCAGGATTTCCGGCGCCGGGTTTGCCTTCACCGCGTAGTAGATCCGGGAATCGGGAAGCGCCTTCTCGAAGGCGCGGAAGTTATCGCGCACGACATCGAGGTCGACGACGAGGCAAGGGCCTTCGGGGCGTCGGGTGGCGAGGAAATCGAGTACACGTTGCGTAGCCATCGGAACCTCCATCGCACCAGGCGGTGCGTGCAAAGGTGCGGAACGCGGGCCTTCTGCCTCGCGAACACGCGGTCAAACAAAGGCGGGACGAAAATCCGATGGTACCAGCCGGTGGAGACCCCGGAACCATGGAAAGCCGTCTCGCGGCGATGGACCTAGCCTTGCCCGGCTATGATCCGCTTTGTCTGCCTTGGCTTGGATGGGAAATCCCAACCGCACTGCCGGCAATGAGGGTGTGCCTCTTCAGTAACCCCGGTCTATGGACAACCGGAAAACACCAGAAAGGCCCGCACCGTCGTTGCTTCAAGACGTCCTCGGATCGGCGGTTGGCCGCTGAACCGACCGGGCTCGTTACTTCCCGGGTACCGTCCCGATATCCTCGCCATTCGAGGGTCGGGGGACGCCCACAGGCACGTGCGACTTTGGGCAAGCGCGATATAGGCGCGCATGCTTTCACAATCAATTAAAATCGAACCCCGGCTTGAAAAAATTCGGCTGTCGAACGACTGTGGACGCACAGTATCCAGATATTGAACGATGCCCAGCCAGCGCGACCCCTTCAATGCCTTCCTCGATTTGCCACAAGTGGCTGTTTCCCATGCACAATCCGGCCCGCTAGCCGGCCTGTCCCTGGCCGTGAAGGACATTTTCGACGTCGCTGGCTACGTCACCGGCTGCGGCAATCCCGACAAGGGCGAAAACGGCGCAGCAGCGGCTAAAACGGCACCCACGGTGCGAAAACTGCTCGATGCCGGCGCGCGATTCGTCGCCAAGACACAGACCGACGAGCTCGCTTTCTCGCTGATGGGTCAGAACGCCCATTTTCCAAGGCCTGTGAACCCGGCCGCCCCCAACCGTGTCACTGGCGGGTCGTCCTCGGGCTCGGCAGCGGCCGTTGCCAGCGGTCTTGCCGACATCGCAACGGGCTCCGACACCGGCGGCTCGATCCGCGCGCCGGCAAGCTTCTGCGGCCTGATCGGACTGCGCACCACCCATGGCGCGATCTCGCTTGAAGGCACCATGCCGTTGGCGCCCAGTTTCGATACCTTCGGCTGGTTCGCACGGGACATCGGGACCTACGAGAAGGTGGCGGAGGTGCTATTTGGGAGAGAGGATGCGGTGAGCCTCGCTCACCCGCGCCCCTTCCGCCTCGCAGCCCTCAACGACCTGCTGCTGGGCAATGTGGAAGCGGCGGAATATCGCCGCATGATTGACGCCATCGCGCCAATCCTCGGCGAATCCAAGATCGCCCCTGCCCTCACCCACGACCTTGACGACCTCTACTGGTGCTTCCGCAAACTGCAGGCTTCCGAAGCCTGGGGTTCGCATGGCCGCTGGATCGAAGAGGGTGACCGCCGCCTCGGTCCGGGCGTCAAGGAGCGGTTTGCCTATGGCGCCAGCATCGACCAAGGTACCGTGACGACCGAAACCGCGTGCCGCGCCTCCTTCCGCGCCGAACTCGCCGACCGTCTCGGCGACGACGGCATCCTCGTCCTGCCGACCGTACCGGGCGCGGCACCGTTGGCAGCTTCGAGTTTCGACGAAACGCAGGCCTATCGCGAGCGTGCCTTGCATCTGCTTTGCCTGTCCGGGCTTTCCGGCTTCCCGCAGATCACGCTGCCGCTTGGAACCGTCGATGGCGCGCCATTCGGCATCTCGCTGCTCAGCCCGCAAGGCAGCGACCTCGCGCTTGTCCGGCTTGGGCGGCGTATTCTCGAAACAGCCGGAAAGGCCTGACGCGATGGACACTCTCACCCGCATGCGCGCCTTCATCGACGTGGTCGAGGCGGAGGGTTTTTCGGCCGCAGGTCGCAAGATCGGCCGTTCGAAGGCGCTGCTCTCCAAATATGTGCGCGAACTGGAAGACGAACTCGGCGCGCTCTTGCTCAATCGCACCACCCGTCAGTTCTCGCTGACCGAGGCCGGCCATACCTATTACAAACGCGCCTCCGAGATCGTGCGCGAGATCGACAGCCTGTCGGACGCGGTGCGCGACAGTTCCGGCGACGTGCGCGGCAGGATCAAGCTTTCGGCGCCGCGCACCATGGCGGACGCGGCGGTCGGTCAATCGATGATCGATTTCGCCAGGCAATATCCGGACGTCTCGCTGGAGGTGCATCTCGACGATCGCTTCGTCGACCTTGTCGAGGAAGGCTTCGACCTCGCCATCCGCATCACGCGGCTTGAAAACTCCTCGCTGATCGCCCGCAAGCTGGCGCCGTTTACGCTGAAACTCTGCGGTTCGCAGGAGCTGATCGCCAAATATGGCAAGCCGACCCGCCCTCAGGACCTGGCGCACATGCCCTGCGTGGTCGACACCAATGGCCGCTGGGCCTCCAACTGGCCGTTCCGTGGCGACGACGGCGACATCACCAGTGTTCCGATCAGCGGCCCGATGATGGTCAACAGCCCCATCACCACCCGCATGGCGGCCCTCGCCGGCCTGGGCTTTGCCCTGCTGCCGGATTTCGTCGCCGCACCGGAAATCAAGAGCGGCCGGCTGATCTCGCTGCTCGAGGACCGCATCGACTTCAACGGCGGCATTTTCGCGGTCTATCCGCACCGCCGCTACCTGCCGGCGAAGGTGCGTGTCTTCGTCGACTTCATGGTGCAGTGGTTCAAGACGCACGAAACGTCATAACATTTTCGTTAGCCCGGTCCCACTTTCGCCCGGTTTCTGGTAACCCTCGGGGCCATGCTCATCCGAAGGAATCGCCAGGGTCCATGAACGTCCGGGGACGAATAGCCACTACGGCCGCGGCCTTCGGCGCCTTGCTTACCGGCACGGTGCCGGCCATGGTCCACCCGCACGTCTTTGCCGAGGCCCGCCTCGACGTCGTGCTTTCCCCCGACCATCAGTCGATCGCGGCATTGCGCCACCTCTGGCGCTTCGACGAATTGTTCTCCTCGACGGTGCTGATGGAGTTCGACAAGAATTCCGACCTCAAGCTCGACGATGCCGAGCTGAAGGAAGTGGCCAACACCATTAAGGCGTCGCTGGCCGAGTACAATTATTTCCAGATGGTCACCGTCGACGGCAAGGACGTCAAGATGAAGGCGCCGGCCGACATCGTCGCCTCCTTCGACAACAACCAGCTCATCGTTCTGTTCGAAGACCAGCCGCAGCAACCACTCAGGCTGAAAGGCAAGATCGACCTCGGCGTCTACGATCCGACCTTCTATACCGCCATCGACTTCACCGACGATACCAACCTCTCGGTGAAGGACCTGCCTTCCTCCTGCAACCGCTCCGTCATCCGGCCGGACCCGGACCAGGCGATCGCCCAGAACCAGAAGACCCTGACGGAAGCGTTCTTCAACGATCCGACAGGCACGGACATGAGCAAGATCTTCGCGACCAAACTCGAGTTGAACTGTCGGCCAGAAGGGTAACCCCCCGTGACCAAGACGACGACACGCCTGATCTTCTGCCTGCTGGCGACGGCCTTCGTGACGGCGCAGCTGGCCGGCCACGCCCACGCGCAGAGCTCGCTGGGCATCGGCACCAATGACGCGATGGCGCCGAGCACCGGCCTGTTTTCCGGCTTCCTGACCTGGGTCAACTTGCGCCAGCAACAATTCTACCACGCGCTCGCCGACGCCATCAAAGCGATGCGCCAGGACGGTTCGAAACTCTGGCTGCTGATCGGCCTGTCCTTCGTCTACGGCATCTTCCATGCCGCCGGCCCTGGCCACGGCAAGGCCGTGATTTCCTCCTACATGCTGGCCAATGAAGTGGCGCTGAGGCGCGGCATCCTGCTCTCCTTCATCTCCGCCTTCCTGCAGGCGATCACCGCCATCGTGGTGATGCTGCTTGCCTATTTCGTGCTGCGCGGCACCTCGATCTCGATGACCGACACCGCCTGGTTCCTGGAGATCGCGTCTTACGCCTTCGTGACGGTCTTCGGCGCCTGGCTATTGTGGCGCAAGCTCGGCCCGGCGGTGAAGCGCTTGTTCGGCGCGGCACCCACCTACAGCCTGTCAGCCGCGCATGCCCATGCCGGCGGCCACAGCCATGCCGACCATGGTCATGCCCGCGCGGCACATTCGCATGACCATTCCGCCCACGACCATCATGACCACGGGCACGATCACCACGATCATGCCGGCCATGATCATCACCACCACGACCACCATCATCACGATCATGGCCCGGGCCAGGTCTGCGAGAGCTGCGGTCATTCGCATGCACCCGACCCGACCCTGCTCGCCGGCGACCGCTTCGACTGGCGCAGCGCCTGGACGGCGGTTGCCGCCGTCGGCATCAGGCCCTGCTCCGGCGCGCTGATCGTGCTGTCCTTCGCCTTCCTCAACGGCCTGTGGGCTGGCGGCATCCTGTCGGTGCTGGCGATGGCGGTGGGAACGGCGATCACCGTCTCCCTGCTCGCCACGCTGGCAGTGACGGCCAAGGACTGGGCCGTGATGCTGGCCGGCGACGGCCGTTTCGGCAACCGCGTCCATTCCGCCATCGAAATCGGCGGCGCGGCGATGGTGTTCCTGTTCGGCCTTATCCTGCTGACGGCCAGTCTGCGAGCTTAAGCGCTGTCTCCCCTTGCGGTGGAGAAAAACACCTACTCGCCCAGTTCATCCTCGATATGCGCATGGATGATAGCATCGAAACTGGTCTCCGCTTCGAAACCCAGTTCCCGTGCGCGGCGTGCCTCGAAGCGGGTCGGCCAGTTCTTGACGATCGCCCACACCGCCTCGTCCGGCGCCTCGCGGATCAGCGCGACCGCTTTTACACCGGCGACGCGGCCAAGCGCCTCGATCTGCTCGGCGACGCTGACCCCGACACCCGGCATGGTGATGTTGCGGCGCGGGCCTACGGTCGCGCCGTCGATCTCGGCGGCGCGGATCAGGAACCCGACCGCCGAGCGCGGGCTGGCATGGGTGTGCACCACCGAACGCGGCACCGGCAGCATCGCCTCGACGCCGTTCAGCGGCTCACGGATGATGCCGGAGAAGAAACCGGAAGCGGCCTTGTTCGGCTTGCCGGGCCTGACACAGATCGTCGGCAGGCGAATGCCGATGCCGTCGAAGAAGCCGCGTCGCGAATAGTCGGCCAGCAGCGCCTCGCCGACCAGTTTCTGCGTGCCGTAGGAGGTCAGCGGCGTGGCGTGGAAATCGTCGGGAATGACCGGCGGAAACGGTGCGCCGAACACGGCGATCGACGAGGTGAAGACGACGCGTGGATTGTAAGCCGCCACCCTGATCGCGTCGAACAGTGCTCTCGTGCCGTCGAGGTTGACCCGGTAGCCGAGGTCGAAATTGGCTTCCGCCTCCCCGGAGACGACACCGGCCAGATGGAAGACGATGTCTGGGCGCGTTCTCAAAAGCGCGTCGGCCGCGCCGGGCGCGGCAAGGTCGCCGGTGTGGATGGTGGTCGAAATGCCGGCCGCGACAGGCGTTTTCGGCGCCACGATATCATGCAGGTCTAGCGCTGCGATGCGCCTGCCGCGCAGCGCGCCGTCCTTCGCCAGTCGCGTCGTGAGCTTGCGGCCGATCATACCGGCCGCACCGGTGATCAGCACGCGCATATCAGTTTCCCTTTCGCCGCTGGGCGCGGCTGCGCAGCCAGAACACGAGGAAGAAGGCCGCCACGAACAGCACCGCGACAATGCCGGCCAGCACCGTCGAGATATTGCCGATCGCTAGCATGATCGTTGGAAGATAGAAGGCCGTCACGCCGAACAGAAGCATGATCGACAGCGCGGCGATGGCCGAGCGCTTGCTTTCGCGGTCCATGGTGGGTCCGATCCCGGGTCTCGGTTTCCGTTTGTCGACGTCTCGTTAGCACAGCCTGCCGTTCAATGCAGGTGCCTGGGCTGCGGTGAGACGCCACGCACGGCCTCTCGCGGGCGGCCGTCCTCGGCGCGGCGGTCGAATTCGATTTCCACGGTCGCATGGCTGATGTCGTGCCCGGCACGCAGGCGGCTTTTTATGGCGTCGACGGCGACATGCGCGTCCACGCCGTCCTTCAGGCTGGCATGCAGCGTCGCCATGTTGCGGGCCCCGTCGATGGACCACAAATGCACGTGATGAACCTCGCGCACGCCGGGCACATTGTCCTGGAGGTCGTTGACGATGGCGTCGCGGTCGAGTCCCGCCGGCGTTCCCTCCAGCAATACATGTGCGGCCGCCCGCATCAGGTTCCAGGCCGTCGACAGGATCAGAACGGCCACCAACACCGACAGGATGGGATCGATCGGCGTCCAGCCGGTTGCCAGGATCACCAGCGCCGCGACGATGGCGGCCAGCGATCCCAAAATATCGCCCAGCACATGCAGGAGCGCACCGCGCATGTTGAGGCTTCCGCGGTCGCCGCCATGCAGGATCACGAAGCCCGCGACATTGACAGCCAGGCCCAGCGCCGCGACCACAAGCATCGGCCCGCCGAGCACCGGTAGCGGCGCCTGGAAGCGCCGCCACGCCTCGTAGCAGATCCACAACGCCACCAGGAAGATTGCGAGGCCGTTGGTATAGGCGACCAGCGTCTTGACGCGGCCATAACCATAGGTGTGCCGGCCGTTGGCCGGCCTCTCGCCGAGATGGAAGGCGTACCAGGCGAGCCCCAGCGCGATTGCGTCGGTCAGCATGTGGCCGGCATCGGCAAGCAGCGCCAACGAACCGGTTAGCAGGCCGCCGATCACTTCGGCGACCATGAAACCACCGGTCAGAACCGCCGCGGCGAGAACGCGCTTCTTGTCGGCGGCACCAAGATCGTGCCCGCCTGCATCATGGTCTTGGCTGTACGAACCGTGGTCGTGCGAATGATCATATCCCATCAGCCAACCCTCTTGGCGGGGGAACTTAAATCAATTCATTTGGATATAGAAGCATTCCGCTGCCATCCAGCGGCCACTAATCTTCGACTTTAGTACAAGATATTCAGAAACCAGCCGGCTAAGGATAAAATTCAACTAAAAATCCCCTGCCCGCCCTATGGACCACGCTTTTCGCACCGAGTCATTTAAGTTCGGCTCAGCAGCCGTCAATGTGATCGGAACGCCTCCAGACGCCGCTTCTGCTGCCCGGCGGCGTCGAAATTGGCCGGGTCCAGCCAGGCTTCGTAAGCCTTCTTCAGCGCCGGCCATTCCTTGTCGATGATCGAGTACCACGCCGTATCGCGGTTCTCGCTCTTGACCACCAGATGCTGGCGGAAAATACCCTCGAAACTGAAGCCGAAGCGTTCCGCCGCCCGCTTTGACGGTTCGTTGTTGTTGTTGCACTTCCACTCGTAGCGGCGGTAGCCGAGCTCGTCGAAAGCATATTGGGCGAACAGGAACTGTGCCTCGGTCGCCGCCGGCTTGCGCGCGATCAGCGGCCCCCAATAGATGTTGCCGATCTCGATCACGCCAAAGGCGGGCTCTATGCGCATCAACGTCTGCCGGCCGGCGACCTTGCCGCTCGCCTTGTCGATCACCGCGAAAAACAGCGGGTCGCTACTGGCTTCCACCTTGTCCAGCCAGGGCTGGAACGCCGCCCGGCTTTCCGGCGGCACCTCGAACAGCCAGCGGAAGCGGCCGTCGGCGTCGGTCACCGAGGAGGCCTCGAACAGGCCGTCGCCGTGCCGCGCCGCGTCCAGCGGCTCCAGCCGCACATAACGGCCTTCCAGCACCTTGCGCTCCGGACGCGGGCGCGGCTGCCAGTTCTTCAGATCTTCGGACACCATTGGCTCCTTAACGTTTGACAGGGCTCGCGCACCCTTTCAAAAAACACGGATGCGCAACTAGCACCAGCTGGACCAACAAAATGATCCACACAATCCCTGCCTTCGATCGCCTCGGCGAGGAAAATGCCTTCGCGGTGCTCGCCCGCGCTACCGCGCTTGCCGGGCAGGGACGCGACATCGTCAATCTCGGCATCGGCCAACCGGATTTCCGCACGCCGGAACACATCGTCGAGGCCGCCATCAAGGCGCTGCGCGACGGCCACCATGGCTATACGCCGGCCACCGGCCTTGCCGCCACCCGCGAGGCGGTGGTGCGCCGCACGCTCGCCACCACCGGCGTCGAAGTCTCGCCCGACAACGTCATGATCCTTCCCGGCGGCAAGCCGACCATGTTCGCCGCCATCCTGATGTTCGGCGAAGCGGGCGCCGATATCCTCTATCCCGATCCCGGCTTTCCCATCTATCGCTCGATGATCGAATTCACCGGCGCCCGGCCGGTGCCGGTGCCGATCCGCGAGGAAAACGGTTTTGCCTTCTCCGCCGACGAAACGCTGGCGCTGATCACACCCACCACGCGCCTGCTCATCCTCAACTCGCCTGCCAATCCGACGGGCGGGGTGACGCCACGTACGGAGATCGAGAAGCTGGTGAAAGGGCTGGAACGGCACCCGCATGTCGCGATCCTCTCCGACGAGATCTACGACGTGATGACCTATGACGGCGAGCGACATTGTTCGCTGCTCACCTTCCCGGAAATCCGCGACCGGTTGATCGTGCTCAACGGCTGGTCGAAGACCTGGGCGATGACCGGTTGGCGCATGGGCTGGTCGATCTGGCCGAACGGCGACAAGGGCGCGCATCTCTACGACAAGGTGCGCAAGCTGGCGGTCAATTGCTGGTCCTGCGTCAACGCGCCCAGCCAATATGCCGGCATCGCCGCTATCGACGGCCCGCAGGACGAAGTCGCCGCCATGATGCGGGCCTTCGATCGCCGCCGCAAGCTGGTGGTGGAGGGCCTGAATGCCCTGCCCGGCATTTCCTGCATCACGCCGAAGGGCGCCTTCTACGCCTTCCCCAACATCTCCGGCACCGGCTGGAAAGCCAAGAAACTTGCCTCCGCGCTGCTGGAAGAGGCGGGCGTAGCTCTGATCGGCGGACCGGATTTCGGCGTGCTTGGCGAAGGCTACATGCGGCTTTCCTACGCCAACTCGGAAGACAACATCGCCCGTGCCCTGCAAAGGATCGGCGATTTCCTGATCGCGAACGCAAAGACGGGAGGCACCCCATGAGAGGTACAACCCTGTTCGGGCTGATATCGCTGGTGTTTCTCGTTGGCACGTTTCAGGTGTCGGCCGATGAGCCGATAAAAGCCTGCGGCGGCATAAGGGGCCTCTCCTGTAGTGCCAGCCAATTCTGCGAGTTTCCGGTCGAGACCCAATGTGGCCGCGCTGATCGCATGGGCATTTGCATGCAGAGGCCTGAGATTTGCACGGAGCAATATCAGCCGGTGTGCGGTTGCGACGGCAAGACCTACGGCAACGATTGCGCACGCCGCGCCGCAGGCGCTGCCAAGCTCAAGGATGGGGAGTGCTGAATACCGTCAGACCAATGGCGCTGCACTCATTCAACCAATCCCGGCACTGCCGGAAAGCCTATCACCCAAGAATTAGGTGCTTTGCACTTTAGTCAAGCGCAGCGCAACCTCAACGATAAGACGCACTGCCAACAACTGAAGCACTAAGGTCGCCGCACTCATTACCCCTCCAAAGGCGACGATCGATGCCGACGCACCGAGAACAGCTGGAGTTTTGGGAACAAGAAGAAGCCAAATAGTCGTACCCAACGACTCTAAAACAATTCTCATCGTGAAAATAACTAGTGCTAGCCTCCACAGAACGATTGCCAATTTCTCGACGTCTACGCGCTTTAAAACCCAAATATCCGAAAACTTGCTCATCGACACCCCCGACGTCAGACGACACTCTGGCAGAATTTCTGTACCAGGCCAATTTAGACCCGTTTTTATCCGCGGCGACGTTATCAGCCTCGCCCGACCAGCGGCATCTTGGTCGCCATCACCGTCATGAACAGCACGTTGGCGTCGAGCGGCAGGCCGGCCATATAGACCACGGCTTCGGCGACACGTTCGACATCCATCACCGCTTCCGCCGCGATAGTGCCATTGGCCTGAGGTACACCCACCGTCATCGGCACGGCCATTTCGGTCAGCGCATTGCCGATGTCGATCTGCCCGCAGGCGATGTCGAAGGGACGGCCGTCCAGCGCCAGCGTCTTGGTAAGGCCGGTGATCGCGTGCTTGGTCGCTGTATAGGGCACGGAGCCCGGTCGCGGCACCTGTGCCGAAACGGAGCCGTTGTTGATGATGCGCCCACCCATCGGCGTCTGCCGACGCATGGCGCCGAAGGCGGCGCGGGCGCACAGGAAGGAACCGGTCAGGTTGACGGCAACGATGTCGTTCCAGACCTCGACCGGGATTTCGTCGATCGGTGTCGATTTGTAACCCATGCCGGCATTGTTGAAGAGCAGGTCGACCCGTCCGAACGCATCCGTGGTCGTCTTGAACAGCGCCTCGACCTGGTCGGGCTTGGTGATGTCGCAGGCGACCGCCAGCGCCGCCGCCTTGGTCTTGCCGGCAGCCGCGATTGCGGGCTCGAGCACCGCCTTGCGCCGGCCGCAGAACACCGTGTTCCAGCCGTCCTTCAGCAAGGCTGTCGCAACGCTCTTGCCGATGCCGGTACCCGCGCCGGTGACGATTGCCGTGCCCTTGATTGTCATGCCGTCCTCCCCGGCGCATGCCCCCGAAAATCGGAACGGTTTTCGGACAGGATCGGGCGCCAACTTAAAGTGTTAGAGCGTCCTTTGGGCGAACGATAGGGTGCGGCGCTCAACAGAGACCGAGGCATGGCAAATGAATGCCGCCGTGGCAAGCCGCGGCGCGAGGATCAGAGGGATGGATGGAGATGGCCAACAAAAAGGGCGGTCATTGGCGACCGCCCAGTCTGAACCAGCTTGGGAGGAGGATAGCCGATCCGATGCTTAAAATGATGCGCCTGACTGGTTAACGAAAGATTAACGCAGCCGGCGCCGGTCAACCTTGCGCTGTCGCGTCAGCTTCCTACCACTTCGGATTGACGCCGACCGGCGCTTTTGCCGAGGCGACGGTCGCCTCGATATGATCGACCAGCGCGTCGGGCAGGCTGAGCCGTCCGGCCAGCATGTCGAGATAGCCACGCTCGGCGCGTGTGTCCGGGTCGATGGCGAGACGCGAGGCGGTGTAGAGCTCGATCTTCTGCGCCTCGGTCTTCGCGGCGGCAGCGAGCGCGTCGACATCCGTCGGCGCCGCCAGCGCATCCCGAAGGAAGTCGGTGGCCTCGGCGCCGAGGCCCGACAGGCCGACCTTGTCGATGATCTTGCCGCGCTCCGCCTCGTCGATACGGCCGTCCGCCTTGGCGGCGGCGATCATGGCGCGCACGATGGTCAGCGCGAATTCGGCCTCGCCCTGCGGCGCCTGAGCCGGATCGAAGCTGTCGCCGGCCGGCGGCGGCAACAATTCCGGCTCCCTGGCGACATCGGCCGGCTTCTGGCCGGCCTTGTAGTTCTGGTAGGCCTTGTAGGCCAGCCCGCCAATGGCGGCAAGACCGCCAAGCTTGACGGCCGTGCCGGTCACCTGACGCCCCGCGCCGGTGCCCAGAAGCACGGCAGCCAAGGCGCCGGCGGCCAGCGGATTGTCCTTGGCCATCTGAACGGCCTGGCCTGCCTTGTCGCGCACGGTTCCGGTGGCGCCGGGAACTTGCGAGCTCAGAAGATCGTCGAGCAGTTTCTTGGGGTCGAACATCAAGGGCTCCAGCTTGTCTCGGCGGTTTTCATCCGCAGAGGTAGGCGGGCGAAGGCAACATTACAATGACATCGGCGCCTTTCTTGCTGCGTCGCATGCGCATGGAAGGCCCCCCAAACGGGCTTTCGTGCCGCCGGCCAGATGCCGGGATCAACTGCCGATATGCCGGCGGTCGCCGCGCCGGGCGGCCAGTTCGACCTGGCGGTGGCGCTCGGCATAACGGGCGCGGTCGTCGTCGGAGCGCGCCTCATGGCAATGCGGACACGAGATGCCGGCCTTGTAATGAGGCGAAGCCCGCTCCTGCGGCGTCAGCGGATGCCGGCAGGCGCGGCACAGCTCAGCCTCGCCCTCGGCCAGCCCATGCGAGACGGAGACGCGCTCGTCAAAGACAAAACACTCGCCTTTCCAGAGACTTGCGTCTTCCGGTACGTCTTCGAGATATTTCAGGATGCCACCCTTGAGGTGGAAAACCTCGTCGAAACCGAGCGATTTCACATAGGCGGTCGCCTTCTCGCAGCGGATGCCGCCGGTGCAGAACATAGCGACCTTCTTACCTTCCAGCTCGGCGCTGTGGTCGCGCGCCCATTGCGGGAAATCGCGAAAACTCTTGGTTTGCGGATCGATCGCACCCTCGAAGGTGCCCAATGACACCTCGTAGTCGTTGCGGGTGTCGATGACGACGGTGCCCGGATCTGAGATCAGCGCGTTCCAGTCCTTGGCCTCGACATAGGTGCCGACAGCGCCGAGCGGGTCGATGTCCGAGACGCCCATGGTGACGATCTCGCGCTTAAGCCGCACTTTCATGCGATGGAACGGCATCTCGGCCGCTTCCGAATACTTGACCTCGAGCCCGGACAATTCCGCAATGGATTCAAGATGTTCGATGAGCGCCGCAATGGCCTCGGCGCTGCCGGCGACGGTGCCGTTGATGCCTTCATGCGCCAAAAGCAGCGTGCCCTTGATGCCGTGTCCGCAGCAGAAAGCGGCCAGCGGCGCGCGCAGCGCTTCGTGGTCGGCAAGCCTGGCGAAGCGGTAGAGCGCGGCGACGCGAACGGGTCTGGGCGGCGCGGATTGGTTCATCGGGCACGTCCGTACCCCCTCGCGCCTGTGGACACAAGCACGGGGTGGCGGCTCCGGTGCACAAAAAAGCGCCTGCCCGTTCAAGCCCTTGCGCGGCAGGGGCCGGATTCCGGCGCCCGAATTTATACACAGGCCCGCGAACGGTTCGAAAATCGGTCGAAAAATGGAGAACCGTCCGTCATGTTCGATGAAACCGTCAACACCGCAATCCGTCGCGCCGCCCGCGCCGCCGATCTCGACGCCGCAGCCCTGTTTGCTCTCGTCGAGGTGGAAAGCGGCGGCCGGTTTTTCACGAAAATGGACGGCAGGGCCGAACCGCCGATCCGCTTCGAGGGACACTATTTCGACCGCCGGCTGCAAGGGGCCTCCCGCGAGGCAGCACAGGCTGCCGGTCTCGCCTCTCCCGTCGCGGGAGCGGTCGCCAATCCGCGAACCCAGGCGGCGCGCTGGGCGCTGCTGACGCGGGCGGCGGCCATCGACCGCAAGGCCGCCTATGAATCGACCTCCTGGGGTGTCGGCCAGGTCATGGGCGCGCACTGGGCCTGGCTGGGGTTTGCGGACGTCGAGGCGCTGGTGGCCGAAGCGCGCTCCGGTATCGAGGGCCAGTTGCGGCTGATGCTGCGCTATGTCGACAAGGCCGGTCTGGCGCCGGCGCTGCGCAACCGCGACTGGACCGCTTTCGCGCGCGGCTATAACGGCCCCGGCTATCGCCGCAACGCCTATGACCGCAAGCTTGCCGCCGCCTACCGGCGCCATGCCGGCCTGGCCATCGGCACGTTTGAAGAACTGGACAAGGATGAGCCCCCGGCGCCGTCCGCCGATCCGCTCCACCGCCGCGTTCTCAACTGGCTCGGCCGACAGGTCGGTCGCTAAACGTCGGCTCCACACCGCCGGTCGATGGCAAACGCCAGGCTTAAGATTTTCCACCGGCTGACACTGGTTATCCGGCCGACCGACGCTATCCTTCAGGCCAAGCGCCGGTGTGGCCTCCTATCAGTGCGAAGCTACGTGGACTTGGACATGGCCCTCTGCTAGACAAATTTAAATCGGTTGAATTTTTGCCGGAAAACGGCGTCGGCGAGAAGCCGGGAACAACAAGCCAAGGACAACAGGAATGTCGAACAAGACCGCAAAGCTGCTTTCGCTGCTCGACGGCCAGCCGGTGATCCCGGTGATCAAGATCGCCGACGTCAAGGATGCCGTGCCGCTGGCGCGTGCCCTGGCGCGTGGCGGCCTGCCGGCCATCGAAATCACGCTGCGCACCGACGCGGCGCTCGACTCCATCCGCCGCGTGGCGGCCGAGGTCGAGGAGGCAGTGGTCGGCGCCGGCACCATCCTCAATGCCCGCCAGTTCGACGAGGCGGCCAAGGCCGGCTCGCGTTTCATCGTCAGCCCCGGCCTGACCCGGGAAGTGATCGCGGCCGCCAGCGGCAGCGACGTGCCGCTGCTGCCCGGCGTCATCACGCCGGGCGAAATCATGGCTGCCGCCGAGGCCGGGCTCGATTTCCTGAAATTCTTCCCGGCCGAACAGGCCGGCGGGGCCGCTTTCCTAAAATCGCTGGCTTCGCCCTTCGGCGGCATCCACTTCTGCCCGACCGGCGGCATCGGTGCAAACAACGCCAAGGACTATCTCGGCCTGCCGAACGTGATCTGCGTCGGCGGTTCCTGGGTGGCGCCCGACGAGATGGTCAAGGCCGGCGACTGGGCCGGCATCGAGGCGCTGGCGCGCGAAGCGAGCAAGCTGCGCAAGAAGTGACTTGTCCCTCCCCGCGTGGGAGATCAAAAACTAAGCCGCAAACAAAAACCGCGCCTCATGGGCGCGGTTTTTCGTTTTGGGAACCCACAGACTTACTTGGTCTGGAAGCGGGCCACCGAGAGGAACTTCACGGCGGTGCCGGTGAAGCGGCTGGCGTCGGTCGGCTGGCCGTCCGGCTGGAAGCCGGCGGTGTAGACCTCGCTCGGCGCCGAACGCACCAGATTGTAGGCCAGACGCGGCGCGGTGGTGGAATCCGTCACCTTGGCGATCTGCTCGTTGGCCTGCAGCGCCCAGCGCGCCGCCTTCGGCGCGGCCGGAAGCACCACGGACTTCGCGGTCGGCTTGGCATCCTGCACGTTGGCGCGGGCTTCCTTGCGCGTCGTCTTCACGCTGCCGCCCATGGCCGCGGCCGGATCGGAGCCGGCGGGACGGGCGGCGACGGCGCCACGCGGCGTGGCGGCATCGACGCCGGACGGATCGTTGAAGGCCGAACGCGGCGCCGGGCTCGGCGTGACGGCGGCGACCTGATAGGTGTCGGCGGCGGAGGACTGCTCCAGCACGGCCTTGACCGCGTCGGTACGCCCGCCGGGCGGTACCGCGAACGCGTCGGTGGCCGTCGGTCGCGAGCCCTTACCGGTGTCGGCAAGCGCCAGAAGCACCGCCTGCTGGTTGGGTTCGGCCTGGGCCGTCGCTGTTTCCGGTCGCCGGGTCGGAACCGGCACATTGGCGGCGACAGCCTGATCATCCGCGCTAGCGGCGGCAACCGGCTGCGGCGCATTGGCATCGGCCATGCCGAACGGCACGGTGTCAGGCGAAACAGGTGCCGCGGCGGCCACGACAGTCGGCTGCTCGGCCTGGCTGGTCGCGCTGGCGTCCGCCACGCCGAATGGAACGGTCTCGGGCGTCGGCGGCGTCTGCACGCCGACATCCGCCTTCGGACGCGGCGCCGCACCCGGCAGCGGCACGGAACGGGCCGGCAGCGCCGCGATGATCGTCTCCGGCGTTTCCTTCTTCGGCTCGTCGGCCAGCTGCGGCTCTTCCGGCGTTTCGGCCACGGCCGGAACGTCGGTGCGCTGCGCGTTCTCAGGCGAAACGATGGCGATGCCAGGCTTCGATGCCGCGGCCGGCTTCATCGCGGCCTTCGGCTTCGGCGCCGGCGTCATCGCGACATCGGCGGAATCGTCTTCCTCGTCCTCGCCGCCGCCAAAGAAGGCAGCCAGGAAGCCACCCGACTTGTGGGTGGTGCCGCCGGCGCTGGCCAGTTCGATATTCGGCGTGCCGTTGGACTTGCGCGCCTTGTAGGAGGCCATCGCCTGCTCGTAACCCGGCAGCGGGCGACCGTCGCTCGGCACATGCAGCGTCTTGCCGTTCGGGAACAGGCGCGCCAGTTCCTGGCGGCTGATGCCCGGCCAATGGCGCACATTGCCGACGTCCATGTGCACGAAAGGCGAGCCGGAGGTCGGATAGTAGCCGACGCCGCCGCCCTGCATCTTCAGGCCGATGTCGCGCAGCTTCTTCAGCGGCACGCCTTCGATGTAGAAGTCCATCGCGCGGCCAAGGATATGCTGGCTCTTCTCGGCGACGCCGCTGCGGCGGCTGCGCGATTTCAGCATGGCGTTGGTGGACGGCGCGCGATAGCCGCAGATGACCTGGATATAGCCGCGCGAACCGCTCTGGCGATAGGCTTCCCACACCAGATCCATCAGGCGCGGGTCCATCTTGGTCGGTTCGTTGCGACGCCAGTCGCGCAGGAAGAAGTTCAGCTTCTTGAGGCCGGCCTGATCATAGCGGCCGTTGCGCTTGAAGACGATTTCGTCGACTTCGCCGGTGTGCAGATTGCGCAGCTTGAGCGCGCGCACCTCGGCATGGGCGGCGCCAGCCGAGACGGCAAGCAGGCCAGCCGCCATCGTGGCGCCGGCAAGCCATTTCCGCCAGACGCTCAACGAGGATTGACGCCTGTTCTGGTGTCGTTCGATTCTGCTCAAATCAAAAGGCCTTGCAGACTGCCGTTTGTCCCCGGATTTGATCAAACGGGCATGGTGGATTCACACCCGATAATCGATCCTAATGGTTAATCGACACTTATTGAAGCCGAAATGCGGTAACACCGTGGCGATATCCCGCCCTAATTTCCGCAATTCGCTTCTTGGTAAACCACTGGTTTAAACGAGGAAACTCGCCCGAAGCTTGCGCGGGAATCAGGAGGCTATCTTTTCCGCCCGACCGGTTTCGGGATCAATGCCATATTCCTTGAGTTTTCTGTACAGCGTCGAGCGACCAATGCCAAGCCGCCGCGCCACCTCGCTCATCTGGCCATTGTAGTGGTCGATGGCAAGCCGGATCATCTCCAGTTCGACCGCCGCCAGCGAACGCACATCGCCACGATCGTCGAGCGCGGCCAGCGTGCCGAAGCGCTGTTCCAGGCGCGGCGGCAGGCTTGCGTGAGCAGGCATTTGCGGCACTGGCTCCACCGCCTCGTCGGCAAGGTCGGGCACCACGGACGGCGCGGCCGCTTCCAGCACCACGGTACCTTCGACCTGGGCACGGATCTGCGGGAATTCCTCCACCGTCAGCGTCTCGCCTTCGGCCAGAACCGAGGCGCGGTAGATGGCGTTTTCGAGCTGGCGGATGTTGCCCGGCCAGTCATAGGCCTGGAGCATGGCCAGCGCCGGTTCGGCGATCGACAGCCGGCGCTTCGGGCCGACCGGCGTGACCTTGTCCATGAAATGCCGGACCAGGAAGGGGATGTCCTCCTTACGGCGGCGCAGCGGCGGCACCATGATCGGGAAGACATTGAGGCGATAGAACAAATCCTCGCGGAAGCCGCCATCCTTGACCTGCTGCAACAGGTCGCGGTGAGTGGCCGAGATCAGCCGGATATCGACCTTGACCGTGGCGCGGGCGCCGACCGGGTCGACCTCGCCCTCCTGCACGGCACGCAGGAGTTTTACTTGCACATCGAGCGGCAGGTCGCCGATCTCGTCGAGGAACAGCGTGCCCGAATGCGCCTCGACGAACTTGCCCGCATGTTTTTCGGAAGCGCCGGTGAAGGAACCCTTCTCGTGGCCGAACAGGATCGATTCGACCAGATTGGCGGGGATGGCGCCGCAATTGACGGTGACGAAGGGTTTCGAGCGACGGTCGCCGCTGCCCTGGATGGCGCGCGCCACCATTTCCTTGCCGACGCCCGATTCGCCCTCGATGAGGATCGGGATGGACGAAGCCGCCGCCTTCTGGCCGAGCCGGATGACGCGCTCCATCGCAGCACTTCGCGTGGCGAGGTCCTTGAAGGAGAGTGTCTGGCCGGCGCGGCGCGCGGTGCGCTTCACCGCCACCTCGACCTCCTCGACCTTGAGCGCGCTGGCGATTGCCGCCTGCAGGCGCTCCGGCGAGGCCGGCTTGACGACGAAGTCGAAAGCGCCGTGGCGCATCGCCTTCACCACCGTTTCGATGCCGCCTTGCGCGGTCTGCACGATGACCGGGATGCGGATGTCGCGCTCGCGCATTGCCTTGAGTACGGCGATACCGTCCATGCCGGGCATGGCGAGGTCGAGCACCACGACCGACACGTCGCGGGCGCCCGGCCCATCCATCGCCGCCAGCCCGGCCTCGCCGCCATCGGCGGTGAGCGCCGAATGGCCGAAACGGCTGAGCGCGGCCTCCACCAGCCTGCGCTGGACCGGATCGTCGTCGACGATGAGGATGGAACCTGTCATGAGTGTCGCGATTTCCCCGTCGCCATCGCTTGTGCCCTATGGATCATCTTGGCACAGGGTTCTAAATAAGCTTTCAAAAAAGCCGGTGAACGAATTGCTTAGGATTTGACCGGCCCGCGCGGCATTTTCCGGAAGGTGTTGAAATGCAAACGTTTTTTGACCGGCTTCATGCGCCGGCCCAAATCGGCCGCAAGGCAGCCGAACTCGGCAATCTGCCCGAATGGAACCTGGCCGACCTCTACGCCGGCATGAACGCGCCGGAACTGAAGCGCGACATCGACAAGGCCGGCGCCGATGCCGCCGCCTTCGAGGACCGCTGGAAGGGCACCTTGGCGGCCGAAGCCGCGCACGGCGCCGACGGCAAGCTCGGCGAGGCGCTGAAATCCTATGAAGCGCTGGAAGAGCTGATCGGCAGGATCGTCTCCTATGCCGGGCTGGTCTATGCCGGCGACACCTCCGACCCGCAGCGCGCCAAGCTTTACGGCGACGTCCAGGAGAAGATGACGGATGCCTCCTCGCATCTCCTGTTCTTCGGGCTGGAGCTGAACCTGGTGGACGACGCGGCGATCGAGCAGGCGCTCGCCGCCGACCCGGAATTCGGCCACTACCGACCCTGGGTGCTCGACCTCAGGATGGACAAGCCCTACCAGCTCGAGGACCGCATCGAGCAATTGTTCCACGAAAAGTCGGTGACCGGGCGCGGCGCCTGGAACCGGCTGTTCGACGAGACGATGACGGAGCTGCGCTTCGACATCGATGGCGAACAGCTGGCGCTGGAGCCGACGCTCAACCGGCTGCAGGACGCAGACGGCGCGGTGCGCCGCCAGGCTTCCGAGGCGCTGGCCGCGACCTTCGCCAAGAACCTTCGCACCTTCACGCTGATCACCAACACACTGGCCAAGGACAAGGAAATCTCCGACCGCTGGCGCGGCTTCCAGGACATCGCCGATTCACGCCACCTCGCCAATCGCGTCGAGCGCGGCGTCGTGGATGCGCTGGCGAGCGCCGTTCGCGACGCCTATCCGCGCCTGTCGCACCGCTATTATCGCATGAAGGCGCGCTGGCTCGGCATGGACGAGATGAACCACTGGGACCGCAACGCGCCGCTGCCCGAAACGCCGCAAGCGACGATACCGTGGGACGAAGCCAGGAACACCGTTCTGTCAGCCTATCACCGCTTCTCGCCGGAGATGGCCGATATTGCGCGCCGCTTCTTCGACCGCAACTGGATCGACGCGCCCGTGCGGCCCGGCAAGTCGCCCGGCGCCTTCGCCCATCCGACGGTGCCGTCGGCGCATCCCTATGTTTTGTTGAACTATATGGGCAAGCCGCGCGACGTGATGACGCTGGCGCACGAACTCGGCCATGGCGTGCATCAGGTGCTGGCCGGCGGCCAGGGCGCGCTGATGGCTTCAACCCCGCTGACCTTGGCCGAGACCGCCTCGGTGTTCGGCGAGATGCTGACCTTCCGTTCCCTGCTCGACAAAACCGAGGACCGGCGCGAACGCAAGGCCATGCTCGCCCAGAAGGTCGAGGACATGATCAACACGGTGGTGCGCCAGATCGCCTTCTACGAATTCGAGCGCAAGGTGCACACCGAGCGCAAGAACGGCGAGCTGACCTCCGACCAGCTCGGCAAGTTCTGGCTGGAGGTGCAGGCGGAAAGCCTGGGCCCAGCGATCAAGCTGCGCGAGGGCTACGAGACCTTCTGGGCCTACATCCCGCACTTCATCCATTCGCCGTTCTACGTCTATGCCTATGCCTTCGGCGACTGCCTGGTGAACTCGCTCTACGCCGTCTACCAGAACGCCGAACGCGGCTTCCAGGAGAAGTATTTCGACATGCTGCGCGCCGGCGGCACCAAGCATCATTCCGAGCTGTTGAAACCGTTCGGATTGGATGCCTCGGACCCGGCCTTCTGGCAGATCGGGCTTGGCATCATCTCCAACCTGATCGACGAACTGGAAGCGCTGGATTAGGACGGCTTACCCCCCCTTTGCGGGGAGGGGCGATCCGCGCGACGGATCGGGTTGGGGGTATAAGACAAATTGACGGTAGCCCCTTTCGCTCTCTTCCGCGACGATCAGGCCGGCCGCGAAGTGCTGTTCGAGGAGCCGTCGGCGCTAATCGTCGCCGACGAAGCCCATGATTTCGAAGCGGCGCTGGAACAGGCCGAGGCAGCGCGTCGCGCCGGAAAATGGCTGGCTGGTTACTTTTCATACGAAGCCGGCTACCTGCTGGAATCGAAGCTGAAGCCACTGCTGCCCGAGGGCCGGCGCGCGCCGCTGGTGGCGCTCGGCGTCTTTGACGGACCCTCCGACCGCAGCCTGCCGTCTGGCCAGCCCGACACCAACGGGCCGATCTTCGATGCGACCGCACGTTGGTCGTTCGAGGATTACGAGAAACGCTTTGCGCGCCTGCACCGCCATCTGCGCGAAGGCGACTGCTACCAGGGCAACCTCACCTTCCCCATCAACGCGCATTGGTCGGGCGATCCGCTCGCCGCTTTCAACGCGCTGGTCGCGCGCCAGCCGGTGAAATATGGCGCGCTCGTTTCGCTGGCCGGCCCGACCGTCTTGTCGCGCTCGCCCGAACTGTTCTTCCAGATCGACGGCAATGGCTGGATCGAGACACATCCGATGAAGGGCACCGCACCGCGCGGCGCAACGCCAGAGGAAGACGCGGCGCTGAAGGAGTTTTTGCGCAACGACGAGAAGAACCAGGCCGAAAACCGCATGATCGTCGACCTGTTGCGCAACGACATCTCGCTGATCTCCGAGGTCGGCACGCTGGATGTGCCGGACCTGTTCCGCATCGAAAGCTATCCGACCGTGCACCAGATGGTGTCGACCGTGCGCGCAAGATTGCTGCCCGATCTCAGCATCCGCCGCATCTTTTCGGCACTCTTTCCATGCGGCTCGATCACCGGCGCGCCGAAGATCCGCGCCATGGAAATCCTGCGCGAGCTGGAAGGCGTGCCGCGCGACGTCTATTGCGGCGCCATCGGCTGGATAGCGCCCAATGGCACGATGCGCTTTTCGGTGGCCATCAGGACCATCTCGCTCTTCGCCGACGGCGAGGCCGTCTACAATGTCGGCGGCGGCGTGGTGTTCGATTCCACGGCGCAGGAGGAGTATGAGGAATGCCTGCTGAAGGCCCGCTTCGCGACGGGAACCGCCCCGGCTTCACGCTGATCGAGACGTTGCGCTGGCAGCCCGGCGACGGCTTCCTGCGCTTGGACCGGCATCTGGCGCGACTGGCAAGCTCGGCCAAGACGCTTGGCTTCCGCCACGAACCGGCAACAGTGCGAACCGCGCTGGACGATGCCATCCGAGACGCCGACGGCCCGCTGCGCATGCGCCTGACGCTCGCTGCCGACGGGACCGTCGAAGCGACCGCGCAACCGTTCCAGCCTTTGCCAACGGGGATGGTATGGACACTGCGGCTGGCGCAGACCCGGCTCGCTTCCACAGACGCGTTGCTGCGCCACAAGACAAGCCGCCGCGAGGCCTATCTGGCGGCGCGCGCCGAATACGCCCCGGCGGAAGCCGACGAAGTGCTGCTGGCCAATGAGCGCGACGAGATTTGCGAGGGCACCATCACCAACCTCTTCGTCGATGCTGGCGACGGCGGCCCGTTGCTTACTCCCGCGCTCGGTTGCGGGCTGTTGCCAGGCATATTGCGCGGCGAACTGCTGGATCAAGGCAAGGCGCACGAAGCGGTTCTAACCTTGGCCGACCTCGCCGCAGCGAAGCAACTTTACGTCGGCAATTCACTGCGCGGGCTGATCGCCGCAAGGCTGGTTTATTGACCTTCCGACCAGCGGCGCATACATTGTGTTCACCTGTGTTCATGGAGACGACGATGGCAGCCGGCGGCACGTTTTCGGTGCGCCTCCCCCCGGAGACGAAACGAGAGTTGGAGGAGTATGCCAAGGCCACAAAGCGCTCCAGCGCCTTCATCGTCAAGGAGGCTGTCGAGGCACATCTGGCGGAGCGCCGCGCCTATCTAGAGGCGATCGAAGAGGGCGAACGCGAGGCCGATCTCGGCGTCTTCGTTTCGGGCGAGGCGGTATTCAAATGGATGGAGTCTTGGGGCACGGACAAGGAATTGCCGCGGCCCGAACCGGATGTCTTTCCGGCCAATGATGGCAAATCTTGATCCTCGTCGTCACCCCCAGAGCCGCGCGCGATCTGGACGACATCCACTCCTATATTGCGCATGATGACCCGTCAGCGGCGAATGACGTCATGCGCCGGCTGGTCAAGGCGCTGAAAATGATCGCGGAACGCCCGGCGATTGGCCGGCAGGGCGCCACTGGCGCCAGGCGACACGAATGGTCCGTTCCGGGCCTGCCCTACCTCATCCCCTACCGTGTAGAGGCCGAAAGGGTGATCATCCTTCGCGTCTTCCACACCGCCCGTTTGCGCCCACTTGATTGGTCATGATGCCTCCCCACACCCCCTATGACGGTTCCTCCAAGCTGTTCGCCATCGGCCTGAAGCCGCTCGAACTCGACCGCTGGCTGGAGATCGACGATGATTTCGGTGCCTATCTGACCGAGAAGCGCCGGCTCTATGCCGAACTGCCCGACAAGGTCTTTGTCGAGGAGGCGGGAACCCGCGACGCGCAGCGCGAGGTGCTGGAGCTGGTCGAGGCGCATATGGCCGCCTATCACCCAGGGATGCTGGATGAGGCGCGGGCGGCGGGCGGCGCAGGCTCCAGCGCGCCGGCCGACGCACCGCTGGTGGCGGCCTCGCTGATGGTTCAGGACGATCTCATCCTGATGCGGCGCGGCGAGGACGGCTGGCGGCTTGCCGCCGGCTCATTGTGCTTCCCCTCCTCCTGGTCGCTGACCGAGAAATTCGGCAAGCCGCTGCACCGGATCCATGATCCGGTGCCGGGTTTCGGCACCGGCACGCGGCCCGCCGAAGTGATCAGCCGCATGTTCGACAATCTGCAAGGCCAGGCGGTGGAACGCTTCAACTGGTCGGTCCAGGCCAACGATGCGCTTTACCACCCGCTGTCGGACCGCCAGCGCATCGCCCGCGCCGCCGACCGGCCGTCGAACTTCCCCGACGGCGACATCAACGCGCATGCCTTCATCCGCGTCGAGCGGCAGACATTGCGCAAGCTACCTCTGTCGCGCGACATCCTGTTCACCATCCGCATCCATCTCGACCCGCTGGCGGTGCTCGCCCGCCATCCCGAGCGCGCCCGCATCGCCGCCTCCTTCGCCACGCAGCTTGGCGAACTGGACGAGGCGCAGCTCGACTACAAGGGGCTGACCGCCGACCGCGACCGGCTGGTGGTCTATCTTGGCGAGATGGCGGCATCTCCTTCTCCCCTTGTGGGAGAAGGTTAGGCGCCAGCGGCCGGATTCGCTTTATTGTGACAAGCATGTATGGTTTAGCAGTTGCAGCCGGGCGCATCCGCGTCCGGCTTTCTTATGAGGACAATGCGTCAAAGAAGGAGTGCCGCAAAAAATGGCGAATGAAAAATGGCCCGTCTACGGTGAGATCACCGGCCCGATCGTGATGATTGGCTTCGGTTCGATCGGCCGTGGCTCGCTTCCGCTCATCGAGCGCCATTTCAAGTTCGACAAGTCGCGCATGGTGATCATCGATCCCAGCGAAGAGAACCGCAAACTGGCGGATGAGCGCGGCATCACCTTCCTGAAGGAATCTGTCACCAAGGATAATTACAAGGAACTGCTGACGCCGCTGCTGACCAATGGCGGCGGCCGGGGTTTCTGCGTCAACCTGTCGGTCGACACCGGCTCGGTCGACATCATGCGGCTGACCCGCAAGCTCGGCGCGCTTTATGTCGACACCGTCGTCGAGCCGTGGTTGGGCTTCTATTTCGACACCGAGGCTTCCAATGCCTCGCGCACCAACTATGCGCTGCGCGAAAGCCTGCTGGCCGAGAAGCGCAAGCATCCGGGCGGTCCGACCGCCGTTTCGACCTGCGGCGCCAATCCCGGCATGGTTTCCTGGTTCGTCAAGCAGGCGCTGGTCGACCTCGCCAAGGAGCTCGGCCTCGATGCCGAGACGCCGGCGCAGGACGACCGCGAAGGCTGGGCCAGGTTGATGAAAAAGGCCGGCGTCAAGGGCGTGCACATCGCCGAGCGCGACACTCAGCGCACCAAGAAGCCGAAGCCGATGAATGTGTTCTGGAACACCTGGTCGGTGGAAGGTTTCATTTCGGAAGGCCTGCAGCCCGCCGAACTTGGCTGGGGCACGCATGAGAAGTGGCTGCCGAAGAACGCCAAAAAGCACAAGAAGGGCTCCAAGGCCGCCATCTATCTAGAACAGCCCGGCGCCAACACCCGCGTGCGCACCTGGTGCCCGACGCCCGGCCCGCAATATGGCTTCCTCGTCACCCACAATGAGGCGATCTCGATCTCCGATTTCTTCACCGTGCGCGACAAGCATGGCGAAGTGACCTACCGCCCGACCTGCCACTATGCCTATCACCCGAGCAACGACGCCGTGCTGTCGCTGCACGAGATGTTCGGCGCCGCCGGCAAGGCGCAGCCTGTGCACCACGTGCTCGAGGAGAACGAACTGGTCGACGGCTCCGACGAGTTGGGCGTCCTGCTCTACGGCCACAAGAAAAACGCCTACTGGTACGGCTCGCAGCTGACGCTCGAAGAGGCGCGCAAGCTCGCTCCCTACCAGAACGCCACCGGCCTGCAGGTATCGTCGGCGGTGCTGGCCGGCATGGTCTGGGCACTGGAAAACCCGGAAGCCGGCATCGTCGAGGCCGACGAGATGGATTTCAACCGCTGCCTGGAAGTGCAGAAGCCCTATCTCGGCCCGGTGAACGGCCACTACACCGACTGGACCCCGCTGGACGGCCGCCCCGGCCTGTTCCCGGAAGACATCGACGAGAAAGACCCCTGGCAGTTCCGCAACATCCTGGTGCGGTAAGCACCAGCAGATCCAAAACAAAAAAGGGCGTCATCGACGCCCTTTTTCATTTAACCGGCCGTGACGGCTGCTGTCGCTGCGGCCGTCTCTACTTCCGCAGCTCGGCCTCGATATCGTCCAGCGCCTTGTCCTTGCCGATGCCGGTGAGAAAGGCGAGGCCCTTGACGAGCGGCACCGTCACCGAAGCCGAGATCGGCGTGGTCGAGACGATAAGGTCGACATTGTCGGCCATCGAGGCCACTTCGGTCGCCTTGCACTGCATGGCGTTGAAGGTGAGCCCGCGCGCCTTCATGGCTTCGGTCACCGCGACGTTGACCGCCGTCGAGGTGGCGACGCCGGTGCCGCAGGCAAATAGAATGGTCTTCTGTCTGGCCATGTAAATGTCCTTTCCCGCTTAACCCAGAACCGCTCTGACGTCGTCGACGCTTGCTGCCCGCTTCAGGCCGGCCAGCGCTTCCGGGCTCTGGATGGTGCCCATGATCTCCTGCAGCATTTCTATCTGCTTGTCCTTGTCGTTGATGGCAAGCAGGAAGACGATGCCGACCGGTACCGCCTCGTCCGGCTCTTCCATATTGGCGAAGGTGACCGGCTTCGACAGCACCGCCAGCGCCACGCCCGCTCTGTTGACATGCACCGGGTCCGTGTGGGGAACCGCCACGTTTTCCGCGAGACCCAGCGGCAGGCCGGTTGGCATCGTCTGTTCGCGCTTCACCACGGCGTCGGCATAGCTTGGCTTGACGTAGCCGAGCGTCTCCAGCCTGGAGGCGAGCTGGCGGATCACCGCCTCGCTTGTGTCGGCGTCCACGCCAAGCAGGATGGCTTCGGGGTCGATATGGTCGATCAAGGCTTGCGCCATCAAGTCTTCTCCAATGTTCGGGGCCGGCGGCTGTCACGCCACCGGCCCCTTCTTAATCATGCAGGCGAAAGCGCCCGCTTTCAGGCGGACTGCTCATCCTCGGCGCCGGCGGCGCGCTCCCAGGCCAGCGTGTTGCGGCGATAGAGCACGAAGACGGCCGCTATCACCACCGCCAGCAGGCCAAGGCCGGCGATGCCGAGACCCTGGATCGCCTCGATGATCACGTAGGGCACCCAGAGGAAGCCGTCGACCACCGAGGTGATCTGCACCGCGTTTTCCGGCATCTTGAAGCCCGACGAGATGGCCGCGCTGGTGAACAGCGGCGCCAGAGCGTTGGCGACATAGAAGCCGAGCGCCAGCGTGACGGTGCCGACCACGACCATGCGGAAGACGTTGCCTTTCAGGAGCGGCGCGGTCATCGCCACGATGAAGGGGATGACGGCGAGGTCGGCGAACAGGATGACGCGGTTGCCCGGCAGGATCACCGACAGGATGATGGCGATCGGCACCAGGATCAGCGACGACGAGATGGCGGCCGGGTGGCCAATCAGGATCGCCGAATCGAGGCCGACCAGAAGCTCGCGGTCGCCGGTGCGCTTGCGCACGAATTCCTGGGCGGCGTCCGAGACCGGCAGCAGGCCTTCCATCAAGACCTTCACCATGCGCGGCAGAAGCAGCATCACGGCGGCCAGCGTCATGCCGGTGGTGAGGACCTTGGACAACACCGTGCCAAAATCGCCGGCGTTGTAATAAGCGATGGCGCCGAGCACGAGGCCGATGATGAGGCCGAGCACCACCGGCTCGCCGAACACGCCGAAGCGCTTTTCGATGGTCTCGGTCGAGATGTTGATCTTGTTGATGCCGGGGATACGGTCGATCACCCAGTTGAGCACGATGGCGATGGGCAGGATCTGCGCCGAGGCCAGATGCGGCACCGAGACGCCCGGAATGCCGTAGAACTGCTGCACCGCGCGCGCCGACCAGTCGGCGAACAGCAGCGCAAGTGCCGCGACAAGTGCCGCCACTGCCAGGCCGTAACCCAGGCTGCCCGTGGCGGCGGTGGCCAGCGAGCCGACAAAGGCGAAGTGCCAGAAGTTCCAGACGTCGACATTGAGCGTGCGGGTGAGGCGCAGAAGCAGAAGCGCGACGTTGACCGCGATGCCGATCGGGATGACCCACAGGCCAACCGACGAGCCGAAGGCGATGGCCGCGGCCGACGGCCAACCCACGTCAACGATGTCGCGATGAATGCCAGTGTTGGTGACGATGGCCTTGGCCACGTCGCCGATCGAATTGAGCATCAGGCCGAGCACCAGGTTGATACCGATGAAGGCGACGCCGATGGTGACGGCGGCGCGGAAGGCGCGGCCGACCTTGGCCCCCAGCACGACGGCGATGATAAAGATGACGATGGGCAACAGCACCGTTGCGCCAAGCGTGTCCACGGCCGCTTTCAGGCCGGTCAAGAAACTGTCCATTTTCCCTCCCCAAGACCGCCCGATTGGTTTCCGGTGCGGTTTCTCCAGAACATTTGTGTTCTTCGATATACGAAAGTTGCAATGTTTCAAGAAGCTGTCAATCGACCAGCCCGACAAAGTGGTGGACTGACCGACTGTTGCCGGATCGCAACGCTCGGCATCGCCCTTAGATTGGCGAGCCTTGTTTTCATCCGCAATTCGAGCGAAGGAAAGGGTGCGGACCGAGGAGAGGTTTTTTCGACATGACGACAGCGCGCAAACTTGTCTTGGCTGGCCTCGCCGCCGGCGCAACCATGGCGTTGGCCGCGTGCCAGACCGGCGGCCCGGCCGAGCCGCCACGTAACGCCGCTCCCAAGGGCGTCGAGGGCTCGTGGATCGACGCACAGGGCACCGGCCTTTCCACCATTTCAGGCGGCAAGTTCCAGACGGTGGCGACCGACACCGGCCAGAAACTGGCCGACGGCAGCTACCGGCTGACCAGCCAGACCTCGATCGAGATCAACGGCACGTCGCTGATCCGCCAGTCGCCGATCGCCTTCAACTGCCTGCTGGTTTCCATCAACCAGCTCAACTGCACCAGCCAGGCCGGCCAGAACTTCGTGCTGACGCGGCGGAGCTGACCGCGCCGATTCCAGGCGCGACAAGGCTTCACCACCGGCTCTCATTTCGAAAACAGCCGCATCGTCGCGATGCGGCTGTTTTCGTTTACTCAACATTTTTCGCCGGCAAAGCCTGACCCGAATCCGCTTGCATCGGCCGGGAGGCGATGGGAACATGCCGCCAGAGGGCATGTAAAATTCCAGTCAAGCAGGGCGGCTACAACGCCGTGAACGGGCTCGCGCGCATCGCCCCGAAAGACGCCCGGCTGGGGCGAAGGCGAGCCGCCACGACAAGAGGGAGAGCAGGAATGAAGAAGATCGCTGTCGTAATGGCCCTTTCGGCCTCGGCGCTTGCCATGAGCAGCGGCGTTTCCTTTGCCGACTATACACTCAACATCCTGCACATCAACGACTGGCACAGCCGCATCGAAAGCAACAACAAATACGAATCCACCTGTTCGGCCGAGGAAGAGACCAAGGGCGAATGCTTTGGCGGCGCCGCGCGCCTGATCACCGCGATTGCCCAGGAGCGCAAGAAGCTGGAAGGCCAGAACGTGCTGTTGCTGAACGGCGGCGACAATTTCCAGGGCTCGCTTTTCTACACCACCTACAAGGGCAAGGTGGAGGCCGAGTTCCTCAACGAGATGAAGTTCGACGCCATGACCGTCGGCAATCACGAGTTCGACGATGGCGAGGACGCGCTGGCGCCGTTCCTCGACGTCATCAAATTCCCGGTCCTGTCGGCCAATGTGAAGGCGAGCGCCGCCGCCAAGGTCGGCGACCGCATCAAGCCTTCGGTCGTGGTCGAGGTCGGCGGTCAGAAGATCGGCATCATCGGCGCCGTCACCAACGACACGCCCGAACTCGCCTCGCCCGGCCCCAACATCACCATCGAGGACGACGTCAAGACGATCACCGCCGAGGTGGAGAAACTGAAGGGCCAGGGCGTCAACAAGATCATCGCGCTCACACATGTCGGCTATCCGCGCGACAAGGAGATGATCGCCAAGATCCCCGGCATCGACGTGGTGGTGGGCGGACATTCGCATTCGCTTCTGTCCAACACCGACCCGAAGGCCGAGGGTCCCTACCCGACGATGATCGACAACCCGGGCGGCTATAAGGTGCCGGTGACCCAGGCCGCCTCCTATTCGAAGCTGCTCGGCGAGTTCAAGGTGGTGTTCGACGACAACGGCGTCGTCAAGGAAGCCAGCGGCAACCCGATCCCGCTTGACAAGTCGGTGACACCGGACCCGCAGGTTCTGGCCCGCATCAAGGAACTCGGCGCGCCGATCGAGGAACTGAAGGCCAAGCAGGTCGGCGAGACCACCGCCGCCATCGACGGCAGCCGCGACAATTGCCGCGCGCGCGAATGCACGATGGGCAATCTTGTTTCCGACGCCGTGCTCGACCGCGTGAAGGGCCAGGGCGTCGAGATCGTCTTCACCAATGGCGGCGGCCTGCGTGCTTCGATCAAGGAAGGCAAGGTGACGATGGGCGACGTGCTCACCGTGCTGCCGTTCCAGAACACCGTCGCCACCTTCAAGGTGCCCGGCAAGACTATCGTCGGCGCACTGGAACACGGCGTTTCCGGCGTCGAGGAAGGCAAGGGCCAGTTCCCGCAGGTGGCCGGGCTGAAATACGCCTTCGACAAGTCGGCGCCGGCCAATGGCGGCCGCGTCAAGTCGGTCGAGGTGATGGAAGGCGGCCAGTGGAAGCCGATCGACCCGGCCAAGGAATACATCGTCGCTTCCAACAATTACGTGCGCCAGGGCGGCGACGGCTACAAGCTGTTCGTCGACGCCAAGGACGCCTACGACTACGGCCCGAGCCTGGAGCAGGTCGTGGCCGATTATGTCGGAACGCACAGCCCCTATACGCCGAAACTGGACGGTCGCATCACCGAGCTGGCGGCGGCAACGCAACCGGCTGCCGCGACGGAGGCCGCCAAACCGGCAGACACGGCGCAGGCCGGCGGCACCGCAGCCCCGGCGGCGAAGCCCGCCGATGCAGCTTCCTCTGAGACAGCCAAGCCGGCAGAGGCTGCAAAACCCGTCGAAACGGCCAAGCCGGCGGAGACCGCCGCCCCGATCCAGGCCGGTGGCACGCACACCATCGTCAAGGGCGACACCTATTGGGATATCGCGGTCAAGGCCTATGGCGACGGCACCAAATGGCGCCGCATCGCCAATGCCAACCCCGGCCAGGAGGCGCACCGCCTGCTGGTCGGTTCGGAGCTGAAGATACCGGCGAAGTGAGGAACTTACCTTCTCCCCCTTGTGGGAGAAGGTGGATCGGCGCGCAGCGACAAGACGGATGAGGGGTGTTGCAAGGAATGAGGCGGCGCAAGGGAACCGCCCTGTCCTGACGAGCTATGTCGGGGAATGTCGCGCTCCGTCCAACACCCCTCATCCGACCTCACCTAAGGCGGCTTCGCCTGCGGCTCGGCCACCTTCTCCCGCAAGGGGAGAGGGTGGATTGGCGCAAAGGTGCGGCCAGACGCGACATTGCAACCTGCGACGCCGCTGCTAGATACACTGCCATGACGCTCGCCACCGACCCCAAAGCCGCCGCCGCGCCTGCCGGCAGCCTGCCCAACGCCGCACCGCAAAAGGTCGGCCTGATGCTGGTCAATCTCGGCACGCCCGACGGCACCGAATACGGGCCGATGTGGCGCTATCTGCGCGAATTCCTATCCGACCCGCGCGTCATCGAGATGCCGCGCTGGCTCTGGTATCCGATCCTCTACGGCCTGGTGTTGACGACGCGCCCAAAGAAATCGGGCGCCAACTACGCCAAGATCTGGAACCGCGAGAAGAACGAATCGCCGCTGCGCACCTATACGCGCGGGCAGAGCGAAAGACTGACGGAGCGTCTCGCCGACCTCGACAATGTCAGCGTCGACTGGGCGATGCGTTATGGCACCCCCTCGACCCGCGCGGTCGTCGAAAAGCTGGTCGGCCAGGGCTGCGACCGCATCCTCACCTTCCCGCTCTATCCGCAATATTCGGCGACCACGACAGCGACCGCCAACGACCAGCTGTTTCGCGCGCTGATGAAGCTGCGGCGGGCACCGGCGGTCCGCTCAGTGCCACCTTACTATGCCGAGCCCGTCTATATCGACGCGCTCGCCCGCTCGATCGAAAAGCACCTCGCCACGCTGGATTTCGAACCGGAGGTGATTGCCGCCTCCTATCACGGCATTCCCAAACCCTATTCCGACAAGGGCGATCCCTATCAGGCGCATTGCCTGGAAACGACGCGGCTCTTGCGCGAAAGGCTGGGCTGGAGCGAGAAGAAGCTGATCACCACCTTCCAGTCGCGCTTCGGCGCGCAGGAATGGCTGCAGCCCTACACCGACAAGACGATGGAGCGGCTCGGCAAGGAAGGCGTGAAGCGCATCGCCGTCGTCAATCCCGGCTTTTCCTCGGACTGCATCGAGACGCTGGAAGAGATCGCGCAGGAGGCGCGGGAAATCTTCCTGCACGCCGGCGGCGAGAAGTTCGCCCACATCCCTTGCCTCAACGACAGTCCCGAAGGCATGGACGTGATCGAGACGCTGGCGCGCCGCGAACTGGCCGGCTGGATTTAAGCTTTCGCCGAGACTTCGGCTGGCCGCCACGAAGCGGCATCCCAATCCCTACCGCCTCTTTCGATTGTAACGGCGCTGAAACACACTTAAGTGTTTTGTGAGGCAATTGAGGGAGAGCCGAATGGACGTCAGCGGTTTCACGGGTTTCGACATTGCGATCGTTGTTTTGGTCGCCCTGGTGCTCATCCTGTTGTTCAAGGGCATCCGCACGGTGCCGCAGGGATACAACCATACGGTCGAGCGCTTTGGCCGCTACACCAAGACGCTGACGCCGGGCCTGAACATCATCAACCCCATCTTCGAGCGCATCGGCGCCAAGCTGAACATGATGGAACAGGTGCTCGATGTTCCCACCCAGGAAATCATCACCCGCGACAACGCCATTGTCGGCGTCGACGGCATCGCCTTCTTCCAGATCCTGAACGCCGCCCAGGCCGCCTACCAGGTGTCGGGGCTGCAGAACGCCATCCTCAACCTGACCATGACCAACATCCGCACGGTGATGGGCTCGATGGACCTGGATGAACTCCTGTCCAACCGCGACGCCATCAATGAGCGGCTGTTGCGCGTGGTCGACGAGGCGGCGCATCCCTGGGGCGTCAAGATCACCCGCGTCGAAATCAAGGACATCAACCCGCCGGCCAATCTGGTCGATTCCATGGCCCGCCAGATGATGGCCGAGCGCGACAAGCGCGCGCAGATCCTGGCCGCCGAGGGCCTGAAGCAGTCGCAGATCCTGGAAGCCGAAGGTCGTCGCGAAGCTGCCTTCCGCGATGCCGAGGCGCGCGAGCGTTCGGCCGAAGCAGAAGCCCGCGCCACCCAGGTGGTGTCGGAGGCGATCGCCAAGGGCGACGTGCAGGCGATCAACTATTTCGTGGCGCAGAAATACACCGAGGCCTTGGCCAAGATCGGCACCGCCGGCAATTCCAAGATCGTGCTGATGCCGATGGAGGCTTCCTCGCTGATCGGCACGCTGGGCGGCATCGGCGAGATCGCCAAGGAAGTGTTCAGGGACGATGGCCGGGGCGGCACCAGCCAGCGGCAATCGACCCGCCCGCCGCTGGTGCGGCCCGGCGAAAGCTGAGCGCTGTCGGGAACAACGCCATGATCGAACGCTTGATCGTCGAACTCGGCCCCTGGAACTGGATGGTTCTGGGTTTTGTCCTGCTGGTCGCCGAAATCCTCGCCCCCGGCGTCTTCCTGATATGGATCGGCATCGCGGCGCTATTGATCGGCGCCGCCTCGCTCCTCCTGTGGGACGCCGCCTTCTGGACCTGGCAGGTGCAGGTGCTGGCCTTTCTGGTGCTGGCGCTGGTGTCGGCCTATGCCGGCAAGCGCTTCTTCAGCAGCCAGCACGCCAAGAGCGACCAGCCATTGCTCAACCGGCGTGGAGAACAGATGATCGGCCGCACCGCGACTTTGGCCGAGCCGATCCGCGAGGGTCGCGGCCGCATCCAGCTGGGCGATACGCTGTGGCGTGTCTCCGGGCCGGACCTGCCGGCGGGCACCCGCGTCAAGGTGACAGGTGCCGCGGAAACCGACCTGGAGCTGACGGTCGAGAAGATCTGAGCTTTACCCCTCCCCTGTGTGGGGAGGGTTACGTGAACGACCTACGCCGCACCCGCTCGCAACAGCAGCTTCTCTTTCAGCACCTCGAAGCCGGGCACGAACCAGATCGAACTGCCCTTGTTGGTTTCGCGCACGAAGTCGCGCAGCGGCCCGCTGCGTTCCAGCGTATCGCCGATATCGCCGACGATCGCGCATTTCAGCTGATAGTTGACCATCTTCTGGAATGTCGCGCCGGCAAGACCGGTGGAGAGTTTCAGGAAATCCGGCCCCAGCCGCTCGACCGGAATGGCGACGACATCGGCCTGGTGCGAAAAGGCCGTCCCGATGAAATCGTTGATGTCGGCCTCGCGGGCAAGCAGCGCGCCTTCCTTGGCGCAATGCAGCACGCGCGCACCGCCGATTTCGATCACTTCGTCCATGACGTTGCTCCCGCTCGGGCGCGAAGCCGGCGGTCATTCAAGGACTGGCTTCGCGATGAAAAAAGGTCAGGCCGCGCCGATGCGCAGCAAATCGTGGAAATGCACGAGGCCCACCGGCACGCCGTTTTCAACCACAACCAGCGCACCGATATTATGCTTGTTGATCAAGGCGATCGCCGCGCCTGCCATCAAGCTCGGCTCGATCGTCTTCGGCGAGCGGGTCATGATGCTGTCGACCGTGGTCTCGGCGAGGTTGCGGTGCAGGTTACGACCCAGGTCACCGTCGGTGACGATGCCGGCCAGCTTGCCGTCGCTGTCGACCACGCACACACAGCCGACCTTCTTCTGCGCCAGCGTCATCACCGCCTCGGGCATCTTGGTGCCGAGCGCAACGAGCGGAATCTGGTCGCCGGTGCGCATGATCTCGGAGATCAGCGTCAGATTGGCGCCGAGCTGGCCGCCGGGATGGAAGGTGCGGAAATGGTCCGGCGTGAAGCCGCGCGCCTCAAGCAGCGCGATGGCGAGTGCATCGCCCATCGCCAGCTGCAAAAGCGTCGAGGTGGTCGGTGCCAGTCCGTGCGGGCAGGCTTCCTGCGCCTTGGGCAGCGCCAGCACCACGTCGGCGGCGCGCGCCAGCGCCGATTTCTCGCCGGCGGTGAGGCCGATGAGCGGAATGGAAAAGCGCCGCGAATAGTCGATGATGCCCTTGAGCTCCAAGCTCTCGCCCGACCACGACAGCGCGATGATGGCATCGTCCGGCGCGATCATGCCGAGATCGCCGTGATTGGCCTCGACGGGATGAACAAAGAAAGCCGGCGTGCCGGTCGAAGCCAGCGTCGCGGCGATCTTGGAGCCGATATGGCCGCTCTTGCCGACGCCAGTGACGATAACGCGGCCGGTGATGCGCGAAAGCGCGTCGACAGCCTGCGCGAACGGCTCGGCCAGGCCGTCTTCAAGGGCCGTGCTGAGCGCGGCCAATCCCGCCTGTTCGGTGGCTACGGTTCTGAGCGCCGAAGCGATCGCGGCCTGACGGTCCGCCCGCTTCCTCTTCAAGCTTGCAGCATGCATGGACGAAGCGCTTAGCGCTTCATGCACAATCTGTCCAATTCAATCGTCCAGGGCCGTGAACAGGCCCCGGCCTAACACTCCATTAACCATCACAATTTACGGTTCGGTAAGCATGGCGCGGGGGTGCGCCACGAATGTGTGGTGACGATGTCGCGGGCCCAGCCTGACAAGAGCAGCCAGAAAAGGACGGCCGCCGGCGCTTTGCTGCTGGCGGCGACGGCTTTGCCATTGCTTTTGATGCAGCCCTCCTTTGCCCAGCAACTCGACCTGCGCGGCGCCGTCAACGACCCGTTCACGCCGCAAGCCCAGCCGGGTGCCCTGCCCCCCGCCAACCAGCCGGGCGTCGCGCAGAACCAGCCGCTCAACGGCGCGGCCGCGCCTGCAGCACCTGCGGCCGGCATCGCCGAACCGGCCTACCGGCCAACGAGCCGCGGCGCCCTGCCCCAGGACCTCAACGCGGCACCCGCCGATGCCACCGGCAATGTCGACGCCGCCGGCAACGCGTTGCCCGCCGACAATGGCGGCGCCAACGGTGCGGCAGCAGCCGCTCCGGCGGACCCCTTCGCCGACCAGCCCCTGACGACCAACCGGCGCCAGGCCGGCGCTTCGGCAAGGACACCCGCGGCCAATGCCGCCCGCGCCAACACGACCGGACAGCGCAACCGCAACGATGCGACGACCGCGCGGAACAACGGGCAAAACAACCGCGCGACGGCGCGGCGCAATGCCCCTCGCCGGCCAGGCGCGACGGCGACCGCGGCGGCAGCCGGAGCGGAAGCCGAGGTCGACCGTAACCTGCGCACGGGAACCGTCGATCTGGCCGATCGCCAACCGCTCGACCCCCGCGCCCAACGCACCGGCCCTATCGAGGGCGGCCGCGCGCGGCCGGACGACACGCCTTACGCACCGCTCGGCATCAAGGTCGGTTCCTTCACGCTGCGGCCTTCGCTGGGACAGGGCGTGCTGGCCACCTCCAATGCCGATTCCAGCGCGAACGGCCGCTCGGCAACGATCTCGCAAAGCACGCTGCGTCTCAACGCGACGTCCGAGTGGGCGACCAATTCGGCCGTCATCGACGGCTATGGCACCTTCCGCAAGAGCTTCTCCGGCCAGGATGTGAAGGAGCGGCGCGGCCGCATCGAGGGAACGCTGAATGTCGACCTCGACCATGATTGGCGCGCCATTGCCAAGCTGGGCTACGAAACGGCGCCTGAGGGCGCGACCTCGCCAGCCGGCGTGCCGGGCGCGATCACGCAGCCGCAGCGCAACACGTTCGACGGCAGCCTCGCCATCCAGAAGAACATCGGCAAGCTGCGGCTTGGGCTGAAAGGTGCCGCCCAGCGCGACGTCTTTGGCGACGCCACCCTGGGCGACGGCACCATCCAGTCGCAGGAGACGCGCAACTCCACCCTCTACACCGCCACCCTGCGCGGCGGTTACCAGATCTCGCCGGCCCTCACCCCCTTCACCGAAATTGAGGTCGGCCGGCGCGTCTTCGACCAGACCGCGGACCTCAACGGCTTCGAGCGTTCGTCCAACCGGCTTGGCGTGCGCGGCGGCCTCGAACTCGACATGGGCGAAAAGTTGAGCGGCGAGGTTTCGGCCGGCTGGATGCGCGAAGCCTTCCAGGACAACCGCTTGCAGCCGGTTTCGGGCGCCACCGTTGCCGCCAATATGCGCTGGTCGCCGGTGCGCGGAACCATCGTCGGCCTGACTGGCGAAACCACGCTGGAAGACACCACCACGCCTGGCCAGAGCGGCTCGATCCTCTATTCCAGCGGCCTCACCTTCGAACGCCAGCTGCGCGCCAACCTGACCGGCAACGCCGCCCTTGGCCTCGCCTATCGCGACTATATCGGCTCCAGCGACCACGACCTGATCTACAGTGGCCAGGTCGGCGCCACCTGGTGGCTCAACCGCTATCTCGGCGTCACCTCGTATCTCCGCCACGAACGGCTGAGCAGCAATGTCGAGGGCCGCCCCTCGAAGACCAACAGCGTCTATCTGGGGCTGACGCTGCAGCGCTGAGGCTGCCCAAGACCAAATGCAGGCCCGAAACAAAACCGGCCGCCTTGCGGCGACCGGTTTCGACAGGGATCGAAGATGTGGAAAGCGGTCAGACGACCGAAGCCTTCACGCCGGCCTTCTCGAACTCGTCGAGCAATGTGCGGATGACGCTCGCCATGTTGCCGTTCACGTCCTTGCGCCAGAGCGCGAAAGCGACATTGGCCTCGATGAAACCTTCGGGCGAGCCGCAATCGAAAGTGCGGCCCTGGTAGTGATAGCCGTAGAAGGATTGCTTGTCCTTCAGCTTCAGCATGCCGTCGGTGAGCTGGATCTCGTTGCCGGCGCCGCGTTCCTGGTTTTCCAGGATGCCGAAGATTTCCGGCTGCAGGATGTAGCGGCCGTTGATGTAGAAATTGGACGGCGCCGTGCCCTTCTTCGGCTTCTCGACCATTTCGGTGATGCGGAAGCCGGTGTGGGTGTCCTCGCCACGCCCGACGATGCCGTATTTGTGCGTCTCTTGCGGATCGCACTCCTGCACCGCGATGATGTTGTTGCCGGTCTCCTCGTAGAGCTCGACCATGTCCTTCATGCAGCTTTTTTCAGACTGCATGATCATGTCGGGCAAGAGAAGCGCGAACGGTTCGTCGCCGACCAGGTCGCGCGCACACCACACCGCGTGGCCAAGGCCGAGCGGCACCTGCTGGCGGGTGAACGAGGTCTGTCCAGGCGCCGGCTGCAGGCGCTGCAGGCGCGACAGCACCTCGTCCTTGCCGCGCTGGGCGAGCGTGTCATAGAGCTCGAACTGGACGTCGAAATGATCCTCGATGACCGCCTTGTTGCGGCCGGTGACAAAAATAAAATGTTCGATGCCGGCTTCGCGGGCCTCATCGACGACATATTGGATGACCGGTCTGTCGACGACGGTCAGCATCTCCTTCGGGATGGCCTTGGTGGCGGGAAGGAAGCGCGTGCCGAGGCCGGCGACCGGGAAAACTGCCTTGCGTACTCTTTTCATCAATCAACGATCCATTGCGGATGACAGGGTCAATCCCTGCTTCACGACATTTCCATGCCGGAATTGAAGACTAGTGAACAGGCTGCCAGACTAGGGCTTTGCAGTCAAAAATCATTAAAAATTATATCAGCACTGCTTTTGGCCTCGCGTCGGGTCTATGGTAAACCAAATCCTAACCGGGTTCGGCCATGAATGCTCTTCCTGCGATGATAATGGAGGACATGATGCCCATTCGCACCGCCGCCAAAAAGTTTGCCGGCATGATCTCGGCAGCGGCGCTTTCGCTTGCTCTTATTCTGCCGGCGGGCCCGGCTTTCGCCGACGCCGGCTTCCGTCATTGGGTCGCGTCCTTCCGCGCCAGCGCGGTGCAGGCGGGCGTTTCCGGCGCCGTCTATGACGCCGCATTCCGAGACATCAAGGACCCCGACCCGGAAGTGCTGCAGAAGGCGCGCTTCCAGCCCGAATTCACGGCGCCGGCCTGGGATTATTTCGACAACCGCGTGCATGAGCAGGCGATTTCCAACGGCCAGGCGATGGCCCGCAAATGGAAGCCGTGGCTGGACAAGATCGAGGCCCGCTTCGGCGTCGACCGCTACATCCTGCTCGCGATCTGGTCGATGGAATCGAACTATGGCGAGATGCTGAAGCGCGACGACGTCATGCGCAACGTCATCCGCTCGCTGGCCACCCTCGGCTACGGCGACCAGAAGCGCTCGAAATATGCCCGCACCCAGCTGATCGCCGCGCTGAAGATCCTGCAGACGGGCGACATCGACGAAAGCCACCTGCAGGGCTCTTGGGCCGGCGCGATGGGCCACACCCAGTTCATTCCGACCAGCTACCAGACCTATGCCGTGGATTTCGACGGCAACGGCAAGCGCGACATCTGGAACTCGGTGCCGGACGCGCTGGCCACCGCCGCGAACCTGCTCAAGAAGAACGGCTGGCAGTCGGGCAAGACCTGGGGCTACGAAGTGACCCTGCCCGACGGAAAAGTGCCGGGCGGCTCCATGTCGCTGTCGAAATGGCAGGCGCTGGGCGTAACCCGGGCCAGCGGCAAGCCGTTCAAGAACGGCACCGACCGCGCCGAACTGAAGCTGCCGGGCGGCCGCGAAGGCCCCGCCTTCCTGATCATCAAGAATTTCCAGGTGATCAAGCGCTACAACAACGCCGACAAATACGCCTTCGCCGTCGGCTTGCTGGCCGACCAGATTGCCGGCCGCGGCGCGCTGGTCAACGACTGGAGCCGGCCCTTCACCAAACTGAGCTTCGCCGAGAAACAGGAACTGCAGCAGCGCCTGGCCGAGCACGGCTATTACGACGGCAAGTTCGACGGCAAGATCGGCCAGGCCTCCAAGGATGCCATCTCCGCCTATCAGTCGAGCGCCGGCTTGACCCCGGACGGCCATCCGAGCATGGAAGTGCTGAAGGTATTGCGGCGGAAATGACCGCATAGGCAACGGAGACGCATAGCTTGGCATCGCGGTTCTTGGCACCTTTGCGCCGCCTGCCGGTTCTGCTCCTGGCCGCCGGCTTCCTTGCCGTCGGCATCGCCGCCGCCTGGCAGGCGCCGGCCTTCGCCCAGGAAGACCCGGAGGCGCGGCCGTGGTCGCTGCGCGACCTGTTCTTTCCCCGCCGTAGCGAGCGGCTGGTGCCACCCGGCCAGATCGGCCAGCCGCAGAAGCCGAAGCACAAACCGAAGCCGGTCGTGCGCAAGCCCGTCGAGCCGCCGGTCACCGCCGTCGAGAAGACGACCGACGCCCGCGTCATCCTGGTGGTTGGCGACTTCCTGGCCAGCGGCCTTGCCGAAGGGCTGAACGAGTTCTTCGCCAACAATCCGGCCATCAAGGTCGTCGACCGCGCCAAGGGCTCGTCCGGCTTCGTGCGCGACGACGTCTACAATTGGCCGCAGGAGATCGCCGCACTGGTGGCGGCGGAGAAGCCCGCCGCCGTCATCGTCATGATGGGTTCCAACGACCGCCAGCAGATGAAGGTGGGCGACGAGCGCGAAACCCCGCGTTCGGAAGTGTGGACCAAGGCCTACGAATTGCGCACCCAGGCGCTGGCCAAGGCGCTGGCCGGCACGAAGGTGCCCTATCTGTGGGTCGGCATGCCGGCCTTCAAGCCTTCGAAGATGACCGCCGACATGCTGGCCTTCAACGGCATCTACCGCGCTGCCGCCGAAGCCTATAACGGCGAGTTCGTCGACATATGGGACGGCTTCGTCGACGAGAACGGCGCCTTCGTTTCGACTGGTCCCGACGTCAACGGCCAGCCGGCCCGCCTGCGTGGCGACGACGGCATCAACCTGACGCGCGGCGGCAAGCGCAAGGTGGCCTTCTATGCCGAAAAGCCGCTCCTGAAGATCCTCGGGCTTTCAGGGCTGCTCGGTGCCGCACCCGCCGCGCTGCCGGCCAGTCCTTCACCGCCGGGCATGCTGATGCCGCCGGCGGCGGCACCGATCCCGATCGACCGCACCGAGCCGATGGCGCTCGGCGACCCGGCGCTCGACGGCGGCTCGGAGCTTTTGGGTGCGACACCGCCCGCGAAACCCGCCTTGGTGCTTCCCGGCGAAAAACTGGCGGTGCAGGGTATCGCGCCGCCCGCTTCGCCCGGCCGGGCGGACGACTTCTCGCTGTCGCCAAAATCGCAGCCGGCCGCTGCACCGGACAAGACCGGCGCCTTGCGGCCCTAAGCGGACAAGCCTCTACGATAAAGGGGAGAACGAAGCGCCGGATTTCCTTGAAAGGCCCCGGCGCCAGGCCGCGTCAGCGCGGCAGAACGCTCGAACCGGTCAGCGCCTCATCAATGGCGCGCGCTGCCTGGCGACCCTCGCGGATCGCCCAGACCACCAGCGACTGGCCGCGGCGGATGTCGCCGGCGGCATAAAGCCGGTCAACACTGGTGCGGTAGTCGCTGTCGTTGGCGGCGACATTCCTGGAGCGCCGTGCGTCGGTGGCGATGTCGAGCTTGCCATCCAGTTCAGCGGTCACCGCGCCGTCGATCGGTCCGGCGAAGCCGATGGCGATGAAGGCGAGATCGGCGCGGATGACGAATTCCGAACCCGGGATCGGCTTGCGCTTCTCGTCCACTTCGCAGCATTTCACGCCGGTGAGCTGGCCTTCCTCGCCGATGAACTCCAACGTCGCCACCTGGAACTCGCGTTCAGCGCCTTCGGCCTGCGACGAGGACGTGCGCATCTTGGTCGCCCAGTAGGGCCATACGGCGAGCTTGTCTTCCTTCTCCGGCGGCTGCGGGCGGATGTCGAGCTGGGTGACGCGCACCGCGCCCTGGCGGAAGGCGGTGCCGACACAGTCGGAAGCGGTGTCGCCACCACCGACCACCACGACATGCTGGCCACCGGCCGTGATCGGCTCTGACTGCCAGGCAACCGACTGGATGTCCTCGCCGCCGACGCGCTTGTTCTGCTGGACGAGATAGGGCATCGCGTCATGCACGCCCTCGAGATCGTCGCCCGGAATGCCGGCAGGACGCGGCGTTTCCGAACCGCCGCAATAAAGCACGGCGTCGAACTCGGCGAGCAACTCCTCCACCTTCTTGTCGACGCCGACATTGACGCCGCAATGGAAGGTCACGCCTTCGCCCGCCATCTGTTCGACGCGGCGGTCGATATAGTGCTTTTCCATCTTGAAGTCGGGAATGCCGAAGCGCAGCAGGCCGCCGGGGCGGCTCTCGCGCTCATAGACATGCACGTCATGGCCGGCGCGGCCAAGCTGCTGGGCCGCCGCCATGCCGGCGGGACCCGAGCCGATGATGGCGACCTTCTTGCCGGTCTTCTTCTCCGGCGGATAGGGACGGACATAACCGGTCTCATAGGCCTTGTCGGCCAGTGCCTGTTCAACCGTCTTGATCGCGACCGGGATGTCCTCGAGGTTCAGCGTGCAGGCTTCCTCGCAGGGCGCCGGGCAGATGCGGCCGGTGAATTCCGGAAAATTGTTGGTCGAGTGCAGGTTGCGGATCGCCGCGTCCCAGTCGCCATTGTAGACGAGATCGTTCCAGTCCGGGATCTGGTTGTGGATCGGACAGCCCGTCGGGCCGTGGCAGAAGGGAATGCCGCAATCCATGCAGCGCGCGGCTTGCTTCTCGACTTCCGGCTGCGACATCGGCAGCGTGAATTCGCGAAAATGCCGGATACGATCGGATGCCGGCTGGTACTTGTGCACCTGCCGGTCGATCTCGAGAAAACCTGTTACCTTGCCCATGTCTCGGTTCCTGTAGAGCACGTGGCGGGGTTACCGCCGCACCCGTTATCCTCATCCGGTCGCGAGCGCAACCGCGGGATCGGGTCATTGATTGGCTGGGTGGTGATGGGCGCCGGGAAGCGATTGCCTCCCGGCCGACCAATTGCCTATTCGGCCGCCACGCTCATGCGGGCGCGCTCCATCTCCTGCAGCGCGCGGCGATATTCGACCGGCATGACTTTCCGGAATTTCGGCCGGAAGGTCGCCCAATTGTCGAGGATCTCCTTGCCCCGCGTCGAACCGGTGTAATGCACATGGTTCGAGATCAGCTGGTAGAGGCGCTCCTCGTCGTGGCTGGTCATGTCGCCCGATACGTCGACGCGGCCCTTGTGGTCGATGTCGCCGCCGTGATGGAGCAGTTTTTCCATCAGGTCGTCCTCTTCGGGAACCGGCTCCAGCTCGACCATGGCCATGTTGCAGCGGAGCGCGAAATCGCCCTCCTCGTCCAGCACATAGGCGACGCCGCCGGACATGCCGGCGGCGAAGTTACGCCCGGTTTTGCCGATGACGACAACGACACCGCCGGTCATGTATTCGCAGCCGTGGTCGCCGACACCCTCGACGACCGTGACCGCGCCGGAGTTGCGCACCGCGAAACGTTCGCCGGCGACACCGCGGAAGTAGCACTCGCCTTCGATGGCCCCGTAGAGCACGGTGTTGCCGACGATGATCGAATCCTCGGCGACGATCCTGGCATCATCCGGCGGGCGGATGACGATGCGTCCGCCCGACAGGCCCTTGGCGACATAGTCGTTGCCGGCGCCGATCAGATCGAACGAAATGCCGCGCGCCAGGAAGGCGCCGAAGGACTGGCCGGCGGTGCCGGTCAACGTCACCTTGATGGTGTCCTCGCGCAGCCCCTTGTGGCGGAAGCGCTTGGCGACCTCGCCCGACAGCATGGCGCCGGCCGAGCGGTCGACGTTGCGGATCGGCAGCGCGATCTCGACCGGCTGGCGCGCTTCGAGAGCGGGCTTGGCCTGTTCGATCATCTGGCGGTCGAGCACGTCGTCGATCGGATGCTTCTGGCGCTCGGTCCAGTGCACGGCCTCGCGCGGCGCCTCGGGCTTGTAGAACATTTTCGAGAAGTCGAGCCCACGCGCCTTCCAGTGATCGATCAGCTCGCGCTTTTCGAGGAGGTCGGTGTCACCGATGATCTGGTCGAGATGAGTGTATCCCATTTCGGCCAAAAGCTCGCGCACCTCTTCCGCCACGTAGAAGAAGTAGTTGATGACGTGCTCGGGCGTGCCCTTGAAGCGCTTCCTCAAAACCGGGTCCTGGGTGGCGACGCCGACCGGGCAGGTGTTGAGATGGCACTTGCGCATCATGATGCAGCCGGCCGCGATCAGCGGCGCGGTCGAGAAGCCGAACTCGTCGGCACCGAGCAACGCGCCGATGATGACGTCGCGACCGGTGCGCAGGCCGCCGTCGACCTGCAACGCCACGCGGGAACGCAGCCCGTTCAGCACCAGCGTCTGGTGCGTTTCGGCAAGACCCATTTCCCAAGGGCTGCCGGCATGCTTCAGCGAGGTGAGCGGAGATGCGCCGGTGCCGCCGTCATAACCGGAGATGGTGATGTGGTCGGCGCGTGCCTTGGCGACACCCGCCGCGACCGTGCCGACGCCAACTTCCGACACCAGCTTGACCGACACGTCGGCGGCCGGGTTGACGTTCTTCAGATCGTAGATCAGCTGCGCCAGATCTTCGATCGAATAGATGTCATGGTGCGGCGGCGGCGAGATCAGGCCGACGCCTTGCGTCGAATGGCGCACCTTGGCGATCGTCGCGTCGACCTTATGGCCGGGCAGCTGGCCGCCCTCGCCGGGCTTGGCACCCTGCGCCACCTTGATCTGCATCATGTCGGAGTTGACGAGATATTCCGCGCTCACCCCGAAGCGGCCCGATGCCACCTGCTTGATGGCGGAGCGCTCCAGATTGCGGCCGCCGCCCGGAAGCGGCAGGTAGCGGTCCGGCTCCTCGCCACCCTCGCCGGTGTTCGACTTGCCGCCGATGGTGTTCATGGCGACCGCCAGCGTGGTGTGCGCCTCCCTGGAGATTGAGCCGAAGGACATCGCGCCGGTGGAGAAGCGCTTGACGATCTCTGCCGCCGTCATCACCTCGTCCAGCGCAACCTTCTTGCGGCCGGTCTCTTCGGCCTTTCTGATGCGGAACAGGCCGCGAATCTGCTGGGCGCGCGCCGCTTCGCTGTCGATCTGGGCCGAGAACTCCTTGAAGGTCGACCACGACCCCTTGCGCACGGCGTGCTGCAGCGTGGCGACCGCGTCGGGCGTCCACATATGGGCTTCGCCGCGCATGCGGTACATATATTCGCCGCCAACCTGCAGGCTGTTGCGCAGCACCGGATCGTCGCCGAAGGCATCGCCGTGCCGCTCGACCGTTTCAGCCGAGACTTCGTCCAGCCCGACGCCCTCGATGAGGGTGGCAGTGCCGGTGAAGTACTTCTCGATGAACTCGCTCTTCAGCCCGACCGCGTCGAAGATCTGCGCCCCGCAATAGGACTGGTAGGTCGAGATGCCCATCTTGGACATGACCTTGAGCACGCCCTTGCCGAGCGACTTGATGTAGCGCGAGACCACTTCGTAGGCGTCGACCTCTTCCGGCAGCTCGCCCTTCCTGTGCATGTCGAGCAGCGTGTCGAAAGCGAGATAGGGGTTGATCGCCTCGGCGCCAAAGCCGGCAAGGCAGCAGAAATGGTGCACTTCGCGCGGCTCGCCCGATTCCACGACGAGGCCGACCGACGTGCGCAGGCCCTTGCGGATCAGGTGATGGTGCACCGAGGCCGTGGCCAGAAGCGCCGGGATGGCGATGCGGTCCGGGCCGATCTGGCGATCGGACAGGATGATGATGTTGTAACCGCCGGCAACCGCCGCCTCGGCACGGTCACACAGGCGCTCGACCGCGCCCGCCATGCCCGACACGCCTTCGGCGACCGCGTAGGTGATGTCGATGGTCTTGGTGTCGAAACGATCCTCGGTGTGGCCGATGGAGCGGATCTTCTCCAGATCGCCATTGGTCAGGATCGGCTGGCGCACTTCCAGCCGCTTCTTGCGCGAGGTGCCGACGAGGTCGAAAATGTTAGGCCGCGGCCCGATGAAGGAGACCAGGCTCATCACCAGTTCCTCGCGGATCGGGTCGATCGGCGGGTTGGTGACCTGGGCGAAGTTCTGCTTGAAATAGGTGTAGAGCAGCTTCGACTTGTCCGACATCGCCGAAATCGGCGTGTCGGTGCCCATCGAGCCGACGGCTTCCTGGCCGGTGACGGCCATCGGCGCCATCAAAAGCTTCAGGTCTTCCTGGCTGTAGCCGAACGCCTGCTGGCGGTCGAGCAAGGTGACATCCTTGCGCAGCGCGCGCGGCTCCACCGGGTTCAGGTCTTCCAGCACGAGCTGGGTGCGCTTCAGCCAATCCTTGTAGGGATGCTGCGCGGCGATCTCCTTCTTGATGTCCTCGTCGGAGATGATGCGACCCTCGACCAGGTCGATGAGCAGCATTTTGCCCGGCTGCAGGCGCCACTTCCGGACAATGCTCTTTTCCTCAACCGGCAGCACGCCGGCTTCCGAAGCCAGGATGACGCGGTCGTCGTCGGTGACGATGTAGCGGGCCGGACGCAGGCCGTTGCGGTCGAGCGTGGCGCCAATCTGGCGCCCGTCGGTGAAGCAGACGGCGGCCGGCCCGTCCCACGGTTCCATCAGGGCGGCGTGATATTCGTAGAAGGCCTTGCGGTCGGCATCCATCGACTTGTTGCCGGCCCAGGCTTCCGGGATCAGCATCATCATCGAATGGGCAAGCGAGTAGCCGCCCTGGAACAGGAACTCGAGCGCGTTGTCGAAGCAGGCCGTGTCCGACTGTCCTTCATAGGAAATCGGCCACAGCTTCGAGATGTTGTTGCCGAACAGCTCGCTGTCGACCGAGGCCTGGCGCGCCGCCATCCAGTTGTTGTTGCCGCGCACCGTGTTGATTTCGCCATTGTGGGCGACCATGCGGTAGGGATGCGCCAGCTTCCACGACGGGAAGGTGTTGGTGGAGAAGCGCTGGTGGACGAGGATCAGCGCCGTCTCGAAACGCGGGTCGGACAGGTCCTTGTAATAGGCGCCGACCTGGTAGGCCAGGAACATGCCCTTGTAGACGATGGTGCGCGCCGACAGCGAGACGCAGTAGGAGCCGATGTCCTTGTTGTTGTTCTCGGCATAGATGCGGCCGGAGATGACCTTGCGCAGGAGATAGAGGCGTGCCTCGTATTCCTCGTCATTGTCGATATCCGGCGTGCGTCCGATGAAGACCTGGCGGTGGTACGGTTCGGCAGCCGCGATATCGGGCGCCTTCGACAAAGAGGAGTTGTCGACCGGCACATCGCGAAAACCGATCAGCGGCAGGCCTTCCGACTGCGCTGAGTCGCGGATGATCTCGTCGACATGCGCGCGCAGCTCGGGATCGCGCGGCATGAACCAGTGGCCGACGCCATATTGGCCGACCGGCGGCAGCTCGATGTCCTGCTTGGCCATCTCCTCGCGGAAGAACCTGTCGGGGATCTGCACCAGCACGCCGGCGCCGTCGCCCATCAGCGGGTCCGCACCCACCGCGCCGCGATGGGTCAGGTTTTCCAGCATGAACAGGCCGTCCTTGACGATCTGGTGCGACTTCACGCCCTTCATCTGCGCGATGAAGCCGACACCGCAGGCATCATGCTCGTTGCGCGGATCGTACATGCCTTGAGCCGAAGGCGATCGATCGAAGAGCCCCGTAGTCGGGGTAGTGGTGGTTCGCAGGGCGGTTTTGACGGTGGCCGCTTTCGTCTGTGCAACCGGTGCAAAATCCGTCGTCACAGATAGCGTCGCTTCCGTCATCGTCCTGTCCTCCGTTCTGCGCCTTTTGGGCGCCTCTTCTCCAAGGGAAGCTTGGCGCTTCCCGTTCATAATTCTCGCACCTGTCGCGAAATCCTGGCGAACATGCCCTGGACCGGGCACTGTCCGGCCGGGTTCCGGCCTGTCATCGCTCGCCGATCGCGGCGGCAGCCGGACCGGCGTCGATCATACGCCAATCCAGCCTGGTTGGTATCGGTAAATAAGACAGCAATACTGTCCTAAATTTCTATGGCAGAATTCCCGACGCCATTCAAGACCGATTCGGAAAATTCACGGTCATTTGACGAAAGAAAATTACCTCAGACTGCCCGACATCGAAACTTTGTGGCTCGGTAGCACGTCCAGCCTCTGGCTCCAAACATCAGGACAGTGCTGGGCCTTGCGGACACAAGCGGAATGCGATCATGGTTCGCGCCTTCCCCGAGGCGAGGTGCGATCGGAATGCATCGACCCGGCCTCGTCTCGCTCTAATTCCCAGGAAAGACGGGCTACAGCATGTTTTTTGCCTCCGACAACTGGGCTGGCGCCCATCCCCGCATCAATGCCGCGCTCGGCGCGCACAACAGCGGCTTCGCCACCGCCTATGGCGACAGCGAGATCGACCGGGCCGTGACGCAGCGCTTCAGCGAAATCTTCGAGCGCGAGGTAGCGGTCTTCTTCGTGGCTACCGGCACCGCCGCCAACGTGCTTTCGCTGACCGCCTACAACAAATCTGGCGGCATCGCCTTCTGCCACCGGGAAGCCCACCTCATCGAGGACGAGTGCGGCGCAGCCGAATATCTCAGCGGCGGCGCGCGCCTGCATCCGGTGGACGGCGCGCTCGGCCGCATGGAGCCAAAGAACCTCGAAAGGGCAGTCGCCCGCTTCGCCGTCGACAATGTGCATGCTGGCCGGCCGATGGCCGTGTCGATCACCCAGGCGACCGAGACCGGCACTGTGCACGGCCTCGACGACATCGACGCCATTTCCAGGATCGCCAAAAAATACCGCCTGCCATTGCACATGGACGGCGCCCGCTTCGCCAACGCGCTGGTCTCGCTGGAGGCAACGCCGGCCGATATGACCTGGAAACGCGGCGTCGACATCCTCTCCTTCGGCGGTACCAAGAATGGCTGCTGGTGCGCCGAGGCGATCGTGCTGTTCGATCTCGACCGCGCCGAGGAACTCGCCTTCCTGCGCAAGCGCGCCGCCCAGCTCTTCTCCAAGTCGCGTTTCATCGCCGCCCAGTTCGAAGCCTATTTCAAGGACGATCTGTGGCTGGAAGTGGCCCGCCACGCCAACGCCATGGCGGCGCGCCTGGCCGCCGCGCTGGAGGATGCATCGAGCTCCAGGTTGGCCTGGCTGCCGCAGGCCAACGAGGTGTTCGCCGTCATCGACAGGAAGAAAGTCGAGAAACTGAAGGCGGCGGGCGCCGCTTTCTACGATTGGCACAAGCCGCATGGCTTCGACGGCCATATCGGCGAGAACGAAGGGCTCTACCGTTTCGTGACCAGCTTCGCCACCACCGAAAAGGACGTCGATCGCTTCGCCGACCTGCTCAAGGCCTGAGCGATCTTCCTGAAAGGCACGGGAGTAGCCGCGATGACCGCGATGTTTCAGGTCGATGCATTCTCGGACAGGATTTTCGGTGGCAACCCCGCCGCAGTGCTTGTTCTCGACGACTGGCTGGCCGATGCCGTCATGCAGTCGATCGCGGCCGAGAACAATCTCGCCGAAACAGCCTTCGCCCGCCCCAACGGCAAGGGCTGGGACCTGCGCTGGTTCACGCCGGTCCACGAGGTCGACTTCTGCGGTCATGCAACGCTGGCGACGGCGCATGTGCTGGCGGCCCATCTTGGCGTCACCGGCATCATGGCGTTTTCGACCCGTGTCGGCGAGTTGCGCGTCGCGCCAGTCGAAGGCGGTTATCAGCTCGACCTGCCATGCTTCGCCCCCGAAACACTGCACGAATTGCCGGCGACGATTGCCGGGCCGCTCGAAGGTGTCGCCCGCGCGATTTTCCGCAATTTCGAGAACGTCTTCGCCGAACTGCCGGACGAAGCGGCGGTGCGCGCCTTCGTTCCGGATTTACCGAACATCGCTAAACTGGGCGCGCAGGGCCTTGTGATCACCGCGAAGGGCCAGGCCCACGATTTCGTCTCGCGTTATTTCGCGCCCGGCGCCGGCATTCCGGAAGACCCGGTGACAGGTTCGATCCACGCCACGCTTGTTCCCCATTGGGCGGACAAGCTTGGCAAGAACCGGCTGTCGGCATTTCAGGCCTCGGCGCGCGGCGGACATCTTTTGTGCGAGCTTGCCGGCGAACGGGTGCTAATCACCGGCAAGGCCGTGACTTTCATGGAAGCGGAAATCCACCTATCCTGATGCCGGCGCGCCCGTTCCGGCGCGGCCGCCTCTGCCAACGATATGGGTAAAGACCATGCCATCGACCGAGCTGCTGATCGCCTTCTTCGTCACCACGGCGATCTTCGCCTACATTCCGGGGCCTGCCATGCTCTATGCCGCGGCGCAGACGATTGCGCGTGGCCGCTGGTCTGGACTGATGGCGACGCTGGGCATCCATCTCGGCTGCTATGTCCACGTCATGGCCGCGGCCGCCGGCCTCTCGGTACTCTTCCATGCCGTGCCGGTGCTCTATCTGGTGGTGAAGCTCGCAGGCGCCGCCTATCTGGTCTGGCTGGGCATTTCGATGCTCCGCGCCAAGGCGGAAGGCGGCGATGCCGCGCTGCCCGCGCTGGAAGCAAAATCCGGCCGACGCGCCTTCCTGGAGAGCATCACCGTCGAAGTGCTCAATCCCAAGACCGCACTGTTCTTCCTGGCCTTCCTGCCGCAGTTCATCGACGCCTCCGCCGGCCTGCCGGTCTGGGCTCAGTTCCTGATCCTGGGAACGATCGTCAACCTGATCTTCTCGTCGGCGGACTTGGTCTGCGTGATGCTGGCGGGCGTGCTTGTCGCCCGGCTCAAGCGCTCGAGCGGCGCCCAGCGCCTGATGCGCCGCGCCGGCGGCACGCTATTGGTCGGGCTCGGCGCGCATTTGGCCCTGCAGAGGACGTGAGGGAAGCGACCTATCTCCCCCCTTGCGGGGGAGAAAGCGATTTCAGCATCTTAGCGAGCACGCCTGCAGGGCGGCGCAGTCTAAGTGCTAGAAATCGCAAGAGAGGGGATATTCAGCCGCGACCTTTGGTTTCCTGCAGGATCGCCTCGCAGACCGCGTCGAGATTCCTCTCCACCTCCTCGTTCCAGAAACGCAGGATGCGGAAGCTGTGCGCTTCGAAATGGCGATCGCGAACAACATCACCTTGCGAATCTGCATGCTGACTGCCGTCAACCTCGATGATCAGCCGCGCCTCGAAACAGACGAAGTCGAGAATAAAGCCGTCGAGCGGAACCTGTCGCTTGAACTTCAAGCCGTTGAGTTGGCGGTTGCGCAAAGCCTGCCAAAGCATGGTCTCGGCCTTGGTCGCGTGGGCGCGCATAGAGCGGGCAAAGCCACGATGTGACGGTCTGACCGGTTGACGCATTGCCGACAAATCCCCTCTCTTGCGATTTCTAGCACTTAGACTGTGCCGCCCTGCGGGCGTGCTCGCTAAGATGCTGAAATCGCTTTCTCCCCCGCAAGGGGGGAGATAGGGGCGCCGGCGCCAAAATTCCGTCTTCAGCCCACTTGACTTCAAGTTAACTTGAACTTGTAGAACCGCGAAACGGTCGATCCGGACCGCCGTCAGGCGGCTTCCAGGACAATCGCAATTCAAGGATGGGGCCGCGCCGCCGGGCATTGCCGGAGCGGTCCGCAGCAAGGAGACGACAATATGACATGGGCAGAAACAGCATTTCCCGCCAGTGCGACACGACCGGGAATTGGCCGCAAGGCGTCCCTTCTGCTCGTCGCGACCTTGACCATCATGGCCGGCACGACGATCTCGCCCGCGCTGCCGGCAATCGAGACGGCCTTTGCCCGGGTCGACGGCGTCAAGCTGCTCAGCCGCATGATGCTGACCCTGCCGGCGCTGTTCGTCGCCTTCTGCGCGCCGCTCATCGGCGGCCTCGCCGACCGTTACGGGCGGCTAAGGCTGCTGGTCGGCTCGATCCTGCTTTATGGGCTCGCCGGCATTTCGGGCCTGTTCGCCGACAGTCTGATGTCGCTGCTGGTCGGCCGCGCGGCACTTGGCGTGGCCATTGGCGGTATCATGACGCTGGCCACGGCGCTCGTCGGCGATTATTTCAGCGGCGCCGAACGCGAACGCTATCTCGGGCTGCAGCAGGCTTTCACCGGCATTGGCGGCGTCGCCTTCGTCGCCGCAGGCGGGCTCCTCGCCGACTATCACTGGCGCGCCCCCTTCGCCGTCTATGCCGTGGCCTTCGCCATTATCCCCGCGGTCGTCGCTTTCCTGACCGAGCCCACGCGCGCCGTCCGCGTCACCCAGGCGCCTGCACCGACCGGCGAAAACGCGATCCGGTGGCTGCCGGTCGCGGCGCTCTGTCTGCTCGCCTTCCTCGTCAACATGATCTTCTATTTCATCCCCTCGCAGCTACCGTTCTACATGCGCGCGGTCGGCATCGGCGCCGCCAGCAGCGCCGGCTTCACGCTGGGGCTGCACAATCTGGTGATGGCTGGATCGGCCCTCGCCTATGGCCGCCTGCGCTCGAGATTGTCCGTTTCGACGATCTTCGTCATTGGCCTTTGCCTGATGACGCTAGGGTTCGTGCTCATCTCGTTCTCGACGACGATGACCTCGGTGCTTTTCGCCATGGCCGTCGCTGGAGCAGGCCTCGGCCTCACCATTCCCAACCTGATATCGGCCATCATCGCGCTGACCAGTCCCACCACGCGCGGCAGGCTGGCCGGCATGGTCACGGCCTCGATGTTCATCGGCCATTTCACCTCGCCCTTCGCCAGCCAACCGCTGATTGAGGCCTTCGGCTATCAGGAGGCCTATCTTGCCGCCGCGAGCGGCCTTGCGGTCCTCGCCATCATCTGCGCGGCCATCGCGCTGAAAGGCGACGGCGGGAACAGGCGCTGATCGGGACACGACAAACAAAAAGCAGCGCCTCGCGGCGCCGCTTTCGTCTTGGGAGGGAGGCTTTGCGAAGCCGACCGCTTTAGTTGGCGGCCTTGGCCTCGATCTGCTTGGCCTTGGCCGGAGCAGCCGAGATGGCGATCTTGCGGGGCTTCAGCTCTTCGGGAATGTTGCGCTTCAGGTCGATGTGAAGCAGGCCGTTCTTGAGCGCGGCACCGACGACATCGACATGGTCGGCAAGCTGGAAGCGGCGCTCGAAGGCACGCGCGGCGATGCCGCGATAAAGCACTTCGGAACCTTCGCCATTGGTCTCGTCCTTGCGCTCACCCTTGATGGTCAGCACGTTGCGGTGGGCCTCGATCGAGACTTCATCTTCCGCGAAGCCGGCGACCGCCATCGAAATCCGGTAGGAATCCTCGCCGGTGCGCTCGATGTTGTAGGGCGGATAGCTCTGGCCGCCTTCCGGCTGGGCCACCGAATCCAGCATGGTGAACAGCCGGTCGAAACCGACGGTCGAGCGATAGAGCGGGGAAAAATCGACATGACGCATGGTGTGTTCTCCTGTTGAGCAACATGGTTTGCGTAATGGCCCTGACGAAACCCTTGCGGCGTTCCCAACGGACCAGCGACCCCGACATCGGCGGCCGCACAGGACATTTGGGTGGCCTCGAAAAGTGTTTCAAGACATTCGCCGAAGATCGTACCGAGCGCCTTTGCCGGCCTCGAAGGGCATCTACGCTCCAGACCCTAGATGAACGGCGGATGAACCGCCCCTTTTGCCGCCGTTCAGACGGCTTGCGTTAGGCTTGCCTCAACATCGCGATGAGCGGCGGCAACAAAGGCGCCGCGACGAGGCCGAGCCGGGTAGCAACGTCCCTTCCTCCCGGATCGACAGGAGCCGGAAGCGCGCCTGAAGGCGGCTTCCGGCTTCGCGCATTCGCGGCCGACCGGATTTGCTTTGCATTTTACCCGTTTGCTTCTATCACCTGATGATTGGCCCGGTTGCGGGCGCGAACCGCCTGATTGCGCGCGATGACCGACCTGTTCTACGACCTCCCCGGCAATCCCGTTCCTGAAAATGCCGTTGCGGGCTTCTTCACCACGCGCGACCGCAAGCAGATTCGCTACGCCCGCTTCGCCGCCACCGGCCGACCGCTCAAGGGGACAGTGGTGCTGCTGCCCGGCCGCAACGAGTGCATCGAGAAATATTTCGAGACCATCCGCGATCTCTCCAGCCGGGGGTTCGGTGTTGCCATCCTCGACTGGCGCGGCCAGGGCGCGTCGGACCGGCTGCTGCGCAACCCGCAGCGCGGCTATGTGAAGAGCTTCCGCGATTATGCCCGCGACCTCGAACAGCTGTTTGCCGAGGTAGTACTGCCGGATTGCCGCGGGCCGTACTACATCCTGGCGCATTCGGCCGGCGCGCTGGTGGCGTTGCTTTCGGCGCCCACCATGGTGAACCGGGTGCAGCGCATGGTGCTGATCGCGCCCTTCCTGGCCCTGCCCGGCCAGCCGGTGTCGATGAAGACGCTGCGCGGCCTGACCACGGCGGCGACTGTGCTCGGCCTCGGCCGCCTCTACGCTGCCTGGGGACCGCGAAAGGCGCTGCCGACGCCGTTCGAGGAGAACAAGCTGACCAGCGACCCGGACCGCTACAAGCGCAACACCGGCCTTTACCAGGCCTATCCGCAGCTCGCGCTCGGCGGGCCGACGGTGCGCTGGCTGCGTGCCGCCGCGATCGCCGCCGAGACGGTGCGAGATCCCGAATTCATGGCCGCGATGAAAGTGCCGACGCTGATCATCGGCGCGAGCGCCGACCGGGTCGTCTCGACCCGTGCCGTCGAGCATTTCGCCCGGCATGTGCGGCTGGGCTCCTTCCTGATGATCGACGGCGCCGAACACGAGATCCTGCAGGAAAAGGATTATTATCGCGAACAGCTGCTGGCGGCCTTCGATGCCTTCATTCCCGGCAGCGAAGCGCAGGCGGCTTTGGCCGCGGGCTGACGGGATAGAGCGAGACGAGGATACCGGCCATGACGACCCGCAGCCTCAAGTTCGCAGCCGCATTGGCGCTGGCCGCCTTCGCTGTTGCGCCGGCGGCGGCCGACGAGCCGGAGCGGGTGATGCAGGAATGGTACCGGCTGCTCGACCAACCCGATATTGCCGGCCTTGCCGGCCTGATCGCACCGAGCGCCACATTCCACACCGAGGCTTCCGGCAAGTCGCAGAGCCGCGATGAATTCATCGCCTATATGGAGCAGTCGCAGGACATCCTGGCCAATGCCGACATCCGCCACAGGCTGCAGGAAAAAGGCGAAACCTCGATCACGATGATCGTCTGTTACGATTTCCAGCCGGGTCTCACCCTCAACCAGGAAACCTACAGCGTCGCCGACGGCAAGATCGTCGACGCCCGCCAGAAGCGTCTCGCCGAGAACTGCGACGGTTTCTGACCGGCTGCCGCAAGCCCTCGGGCATTTGTAGCTTTGAAAGGTCCACCGGACCTTTCAATTCGCCTTCGGCGAACCAGCTTCTCAGGCCCGCAACGCTTCCATGGCCGCCTCGTGCAGTTCGGGCGTTGCGGCGGCCAGGATGTCGCCGCCATTCTCGGCTGGCCGGCCGTCGAAGGTGGTGATAACGCCACCGGCCTTCTCGATGATCGGGATCAGCGCCACGATGTCATAGGGTTTCAGGCCCGGATCGACGACGATGTCGACGCTGCCGGCCGCCACCATCGCGAAGGCATAACAATCGGTGCCGTAGCGCGAGAGCTGCACCCTGGTCTCGAAGCGGTCGAAGCGGCCACGCGCCTCACCCTTGAACAGTGCCGGCGTGGTGGTGAACAGCGTCGCGTCCTCCAGCTTCGTCGTCCTGCGCGCCGCGAGTTTGCGCGGGCCGCCCGGTCCTTCATAGAAGGCGCCATCGGCATTGGCGTAGAACAATTCGCCGGTGAAGGGTTGTGACATCATGCCGGCCACAGCATCGCCATCCACCGTCAGCCCGACCAGCGTGCCCCACACCGGTAGACCCGAGATGAAGGCGCGGGTGCCGTCGATCGGATCGATCACCCAGACATGGCGGCTGGCCAGGTTCTCGCTGCCATGCTCTTCGCCAAGGATGCCATGGTCCGGAAACTCCGCGCCGATCAGCGCGCGGATAGCGCGCTCGGCCTCGCGATCAGCCTCGGTGACCGGGTCGAAACCGGCGGCGAGCTTGTTGACCACCGCGCCCTGGCTGCGGAAACGCGGCAAGGTCTCGGCTGCGGCCGCGCCGGCGATCCGCCGCATGAAATCGGGGGAAATGTTCAATGTTTTCTCCTGAGGCCCCTGCTGGCCGGCTTTTCTCTAACCTCAACGCGCCCTCGCGTCCGGCCGTCGTACTTACCAAACGCGTTGCCGCAATGTCACGTGCGACGCGCGGCCGACATTTCATATTTCATTTTGAATTAATAACTCGCTTGACTTTTGTGCAGCGCACAATAATCTCGGATGCGGACAGGTTCTCCTGTCCATGCCCACCTTGGGCGTTTCCTCCCTAGACTTCGACCGCGTCGTGTCAACGATGCGGTCCTTTTTTATAGGCTGGATTTCCGTGAGATTTCAGTGAGTAGTCAGGTAGCCTTGGCGCGAGCCGGGGCGTCAGTACCGTTTCCCCACTCACTACTCACTATTCCCTACTCACTATTCCCTACTCTCTATCCACTCCTCACTCCGCCGCTTCCGGCAGGTCGAGGAAATGGTGGTCCGGTATCGCCATCAGATCGGCCGCGAAGCGGGCGAGATCATCCGCCAAGGCACTGAAGCCGGCGGATTTCTGGAGGGTCCGCTCGTTCATGTAGAGGCCGCGATTGACCTCGATCTGCAGTGCATGCAGGTTTCGCGCCGTCCGCCCGTAATGTTCGGTGATGAAGCCGCCGGCATAGGGTTTGTTGTAGGCGACCGAATAACCCATACCGGTCAGGAGGCTGATCGCGCATTGCGTCAGCGCGGCCGATGCCGAGGTGCCGAAACGGTCGCCGACAATGAAGTCTGGCCGCATGCCCTGGTCGCCGGTCCGCACGCTGGCCGGCATCGAATGGCAGTCGATCAACACGGCGAAACCAAAGCGGGTGTGGGTACCGGCGATCAGCTTCTTCAGCGTGTCGTGATAGGGCTTGTAGACGGTCTCGATGCGCCCGAACGCTTCCGACAACGGCAGCCTTGCGGCGTAGATGTCGAGCCCCTCGCCGACCAGCCTGGGAATGGTGCCGAGCCCGCCTGCCACCCGGGCCGAGCGGATATTGCAATAAGGCGGCACCGGCTCGGCGAACATGCGCGGGTCGAGTTCCCACGGCTCCCGGTTCACATCGAGATAGGCGCGTGGGAAATTCGCGGCCAGCATCGGCGCGCCGAGTGCGACCGCCGCGCCGAATAGCTCGTCGACATAACAATCCTCCGAACGGCGGATCGCCGTGCGATCGAGCTTGGCCATGGCCAGGAAGCGGTCGGGATAATGCCTGCCGCTGTGCGGCGAGTTGAAGACGAAAGGAACGCGCTGTTCAGCGCCCGAGCGGATTTCGAAGGGCGGGACGACCGCAAAATCCTCGGCTGCCGACGTCAAATCTCAGGAACCCACTGACACAGGCGTTTCATGGCTCCACCGTGCCATCGCACTGGCCGCATGTCCAGCATTTCGGCACTCTTTGATGACGTGACGCTGGGGATGAGGCGCCAACATTCACTTGATGTTTACCGCTGTGATTCCATATACGAGATGGTTAACGGGATTGTTTCTCTACAATCTCCGGGGGGATGATTCGGACGGGACAAGAATGGCACGCATTCTGCTGGCGGAAGACGATGACGATATGCGCCGGTTCCTGGTCAAGGCGCTCGAGCGTGCAGGCTACCAGGTCAGCGATTTCGACAACGGCGCCAGCGCCTATGAGCGGCTGCGCGAAGAGCCGTTCTCGCTGCTCCTGACCGACATCGTCATGCCCGAAATGGACGGCATCGAACTAGCCCGCCGCGCCACCGAGATCGATCCGGACCTGAAGGTGATGTTCATCACCGGTTTTGCCGCGGTCGCGCTGAACCCCGATTCGAAAGCGCCGCGCGACGCCAAGGTTCTGTCGAAGCCGTTCCACCTGCGCGACCTCGTCAATGAGGTCGAGAAGATGCTGCACGCGGCCTAAACAGCTCCAGATAGCTATTCCCCAGTATCGGCCGTGAACCGGTTGGCAGGCCTCACCTGCGGCCTTGGTGCGACCTTTTCACAAGCAAATTGCGCTCGGCACGCACGATTCCGCCAACTCCCGGGGCCACATGAGACAATCCCATCGCGGCATTTTGGATGTCGGCTTTCTTTCGTGTTTCTCGCTATTGACGCACCGAAACAAAAGTGGTGTATGCGCGGCATCGGATGGGCGTGTAGCTCAGCGGGAGAGCACTACGTTGACATCGTAGGGGTCACAGGTTCAATCCCTGTCACGCCCACCATCCACCCACTTGATGTTGAAAAGTTTTTCAGATCCACCGGCAGGCGAATTTCTGCCGGGTGCAACGCAGGTGGCACGCAAATCCAATTCGATTTGGCTGAATTGGCGCCCCGACGCTCTAGAATCGATCTCAACTCGATAAAATAATCGTCGATGGCCTGGCTGCCTCTGGCCATGTAATCCGGGTCGAATTTGGCATAAATCTCCGTGGTACCAGCCGCTTTGTGGCCGAGCAGCCCCTGGACCTCCCACGCCGGCACACCACGTCGACGAAGCTCCGCCGCCATTGTGTGACGCAGGCTGTAAGGGGTGACCTCCTTGGGTAGACCCGCCTCCTTCACCATAGTTGCGAAGACCTTCTTTATGCTGGCAATCGGTTTTCCGTGCCAATGGACGAAGCGTTCCACGTCCAGAGCCTTCACATAGGGCAGCAGGGTTTCCGTGATTGGAACAACGGGTCGCCTTTTCTTGGTCTGCTTTCGTCCGGGTGGGTTTAGTTCGATCCGCCGCATTTCCAAATCGACTTGTCTCGGCGAGAGATCGAGAACCGCATCAGGCCGAGCAAGCGTGTTGAGGGCAATCATGCAGAAAGTATGCAAATGGGGCCATTTCCTCGCCGTCGTCAGCAGCTGTCGCATTTCGTCGAGGGTGAGGCGGTAACGCTCCTTCTGGTCGCTTCGATCAGGCTCGTCGATAATGAAGGGAGCTGATTTGATTTCTTGCCGCTTCCAGGCACGATTGATTGCAGCCCGGCCGACAGAAAGAACCCGAGAAACGTAGGCGTTCTTGTACCCGCGGTCTTTCAGCCAAATGACGAACGCCTCCTGCCTGTCGATTCTCAGCTCAGCGACGGTCGCTCCACCCCAAAATTCATTCCAAAGGGCAAGTGCATGTTTCGCCTGGTCATGACTGGCGATACGAACAAGACGTCCTTGGCTATCGAGCTTGCAGACATGTCCGTGCCAATAGCGCAGCAGCACCTCAGCGAGCGGCGTATCGGCCGGCTCCGAGCTCTGAACGCGAGCTTTTTTGGCGACAAACTCCGCTAGGAGGATTTGGGCTTCCCGAAGGTCTGCTGTGCCGAGAGAAACGCGCTTTGTTTGTCGGGAAGAGGAGTCGAACCAGGTCGCATGCCACATTCGGGAGCGCGGCCGCTGGGAGAGCCAGTACCCGGCAATTTCTCCGATCCGCTCTCGCTGTTCGCGCATGCTTTGACCGTCCTGTTTTCGATGTAGTCCAGTAGAATTTGTTGAGTGTATCGATATCTACCACCGACCTTCAAGTAACTGATGTCGCCACGCTTTCGCATACGTTGAAGCGTGTCGATCGACACCCCCAGTGCTTTCGCGGCCTCTCCTTCCGACATCGGTCGTTCGAATCTAGCGACTGACATGACCGCACCGTCATATTTCGCCTTTCGTCCGGTTGCCCGAACTCCGAAGACCTTCCCGTCTCGCTTTCACAAAAACCCGGTCGCTTTCAAGGAATACGCCGAGCATAAATGGTATGAGCTCTGCCAGCGTTTCCGATTGGCCATAGGTCTGGCGGTAAACTGCTGCGTAGTCGTTGAGCGCCTGGCTCAGGTCAGCGCTTATGCTGATGGTGATTTTGGATGGTGTCCGGTCCGGCAACTTCCCGAGTTTCAGATTCGACATGATCTACTCCTGCTCTGAGTTTGGGTAAGGCCGCAGCACCAGATCCTTGCACACGATGACGCGCAGCGGCCAGCCAGGGCGGACAGTGATCGTAGGCTGGATATTCAAGTTCTTCTCGGTGATGCGCTGGCCGGCCCGGCTGACATTTTGCTGAGCGGATTCGCGTATTGCCTTGACCAGATCGCTTTCGCTGTCGCCGAACCTCAATTCCGTGCCGACACCCAGCAAGGTGGCAAGCGCGACGCCCTTGATCACCTGCCAGGTGTGGAAATCCACCTCGTCCTCGAGCCCGGCATAACCGGCGGTGTCGGTCGCCGGCAGATTGTCGATTTCTATGGACGAGCCGTCTGGCATCAAAATGCGGTGCCAGACCAGGAGCGCGCGTTTTTGCCCGAAGGCAACGACGCTGTCATAGGAGCCGATCAGTCGGGAACCCTGTGGAACGAGCAGGATACTGCCGGTCACTGTGTCGTGCACATTTTCGGTGACCTGTGCGACGACCAGACCTGGCAAGTCGGATTTGATGCCAGTGATCAGGCTTGCCGCGATCACGCTGCCGGCCATCAACTGATAGGGTGACGCCGGCGTCTGCAGGGCGTGTGAATTGTAGATGTCACTCTTGTTCTGCTGACCGACAAAATCGAGTTTGCGCTGCTGGTTGCCTTGATCGCCTTCAGCCGGTGCCACGGAAGCTGAAGCGACCGTCGCTTCCGACGGCGGCTGCGCTTTAAAGGACTCCGCTACGCTTTGCCCGCCACCGGCCACCTGGCTGAAACGATTTTCAATTTGAAAGAGGACTTTCGACTCGCGTGCCTCGATCGCCTGCTGTGCAAGACGTTGCCCCTCATCAGTGAGGGAGTTCCCTGGCGCGATACCGAGCTGGCGTTGATGTTCCAGGATCGGACGCCCCAAGTCCCCCGGTAGAGGTGGCCCCAGAACGGGAGCCTTCCGCCTGATCCCGGAATAATCCTTGGGCAGGGCATCAAGCCCCTCGGCCGTTGGCTTGCGGTCAGTGTTGTATAACTCTTCGACCTGCTGCTTCAGATGAAGTGCCGGCCCCCGCAGCGCGAACATGGTCACGCCAAAGACGGTGCCAGACCCAACGGCTGCAATCGTAACAATCACGCCGCGCCGGAACCGCACGGCGCGTCGCGGCGAACCTCGCAACTGCAATTTTTCAGGATCGAGCTTCGGCGGAAGATTGGAGCGGGAAGTGTCGATCATATTCCCTCCCGTCACCGGCTGGAACGCGCAAAAAGAGGCAGGCGTGGCGACAGCTGCCTGCCGTCGGTCCTGGCGATGCGCACCACCTCCTGCTGTTTGTTTCCAAGGCGCAGTTCGGCGGCGGCAAAAAGCCGATCCACGATGTAGTAGTTGCCACGAACACGGTAGTTGACCAGTTGGTTTCCGCCATCCGGTCCGACGATGAAGAGCGGTGGCGCTTCACCCTGATCGATGCGGCGCGGAAATTCGATATAGACCTTGCTGCCGTCATCGAAGGCACGTGCCGGTCGCCAGGGCGGCGTATCGCCAGTAATCGCGTAGCGGAAGCGGATGTTTTCCAGCGCGACATTCGATGCCACTGGCAGGGCGGCTTCAGCTCGAGCATTGCGCTGGCGCAACGCGATGATCTGGTCCTCGCTGTAAGTCCAGGAGATTGCAGCCATGGCGGTCTTTTCGGTGCTTTGGAGTTGCAGGTGATACGTTCGCCGTTCCGTGGTGATCACCAGATTGGTGGTAAGCCCGGCAGCAAAGGGTTTCACCAGCACGTGGGTCCGTTGGTTCCCACCGGTGCCACTGACCGTATCGCCGATAACCCACCGCACGGTGTCGCCGGCCGACACAGCTGTCAGTTTCTCGCCCGGTTGCAGTGCGATATCGCTTACGCGTTCTGGGGCGGCGTAGAGCTGGTAGAGTGCGCCGTCGGCGAAGGGGTAGACCTGCACCGCATTGACGTAGCCAAATTTGCTGGGCTGCTGTGTCGCAGCCTTGTTGGCATCGGCGACCCGTTCTTCAGGCGAGCGTTTGTCTTCGGCGACTTTGCCGGGCTCGGGCTGCAACTGCCCCGGAAGCGGCAATGGCTTCGGCACTTCGACTATCTTGACCGGTTTTTCCGGCGCCTTCTCGATGGCCGCGGGTTTGAAGTCTGTCGGGTCATAAGAGATTTGAGGCGGCGGCACCGGCTTAGACGCGCAGGCCGAAAGAACCGCGGCCGAGGTCGACAGTACGAGCAGCGCAGAGAGCGATGAATGTCTATTTGTCATTAGTGGGCTCCTTGGGAGAAACGGCTTGCGGCGCGGCGCTGTCGAGCTCACGCGACCAGGCGATGGCATTGATGAACACGCCGAGCGGGTTCTTGCGCAGTTGATCCGTATTCCGCGGTGACCGGATTACGATGGCCAGGATCCCGGTCCAGCGAGTCGTGCTGACAAGGCTGCCGCGCTCGAAAACCTGCTCCGTCCATTTGACCTGGAAGGAGCTGTCGGAAGCCCTCACCACGCTGGTCACCTGCACGGATACGCTGCGGGTGCCGATCTGACCGAAAGGATCATTCGCCTTGGCGTATTCGTTCAGGAAAAGGGCGGCTCGATCGGTGGCGAAATCATAGGCCGCCAGCCAATTTTGCCGAACCAGCACCGGATCTGTGGATACGGAGCGAACGTTCTGGATGAAGCGGCCGAGATGCCAGGCGATCTGGGCATCGTCCGGGACATAATCCTGGATGGCGGGCGCTACAGCGCGCACCTCACCCAAACGGTCAACCTCGATGACATACGGCACGACGCGGCTTTGCATCGACTGCCATAAAAGTCCGCCAGAAAGCCCGGTCGACAAAGCCAGGCAACCGACCGCCATGAGCCGCCAATTTCTGGCCTGCACCCGAGAGGAGCCGATACGCTCGTCCCAAAGCTGGGCGGCTTTCTGGTACGGCGTGACCGGTTGCGGTGTCCTGCCGTAGCGTTGAACGGGGCGTTTGAAGAGCATCTAGTCTTCCTTGTCGTTGAGAGACGGATTGGCGCTGCCGCCTGCCCTGTCACCGTCGCGGACGGCTTGAATGGCGGCATGGCGATGAGCACGGGCGGTCTGTTCTGAACGCAGGCGTCTTGCCCAGGCCGGGGCCGCATCGCCGGCAGCAGCGTCCGTGCTTTCGGCCATTGAGGTGACCGGCTTACCGCCGGTTGCCGTCCACGCAGCTTCGCGTCCTGCATCGACGCTGCGTCCGAATTTTCCAGCCGCGGATTTCGCTGCCTGCCTCGCAGCACCACCAGCGGCACTGGTCACGCCATGTATTCCAGCGGCGACGCCAGATAGGCCGGTGCCGGGAGAGGTCGCCTGACCCATCTGCCACGCAGAAGAAGCAGCCGACCCCATGGTTGTGCCGGCGCGGATTGCAGCGAGACCGCTGCCGGTCGCCATGCGTATGCCGGCAAGCGCGGCACCGCCGGCAACAAGCGATGCGCCAGCCGCCGCCACACCGGTTCCGAGTGCGGCGCCCGCGCCGAGCTGTGGCGCACCCGAAACCAGACCCGACGCAATCCCGGGCCCGAAGATGCCGAGCCCAAGCAGCGCCAGCGCGCCAAGGACCTGGGACATGGCTGCGGCCAGATCCGGCTCCTTGCCTTGCAGCGCGGAAGCGAACTCGCCGAACATCGTGGAACCGATCCCGACGATGATGGCGAGTACCATCACCTTGATACCTGACGAGATCACATTGCCGAGCACGCGCTCGGCCAGAAACGCCGAACGGCTCCACAGCGCAAAGGGAACAAGGACAAAACCCGCCAGCGTGGTGAGCTTGAATTCCAGGATGGTGATGAAGAGCTGGATGGAAAGGATGAAGAAGGCGATGATGACCAAAAACCAGGCCACCAGCAGCACGAAGATGGTCAGCGCGTTGCCGAAGATTTCGGGGAAGCCCAGAAGCTGGCTTGCCTGATCGAGCAGTGGCCAGGCGCCTTCGAAACCCGTTGCGGCAATGCGGCCGGGCCGCAGGAGACTGGCGGCGGAGAGATTTCCGGAGGACGCGTTGATGCCAAGACCGGCAAAGGATCGATAGATGATATCGGCGAGGTTTTTGAAATTGTTCAGGATGTACGCGAAGGCGCCGACATAGAGCACCTTGCGCATGAGCCGGCCGAAGATATTGGGCTCCCCGCCGAACGCCCAGGCCAGACCCGCCAACGTAATGTCGATCCCGATCAGGATGGTGGTGAGAAAGGCGACGTCGCCAGAAAGCAGGCCGAACCCGCTGTCGATATAGCGGATGAAGGTCTGCAGGAAGCGATCAATGACCCCAAGATCGTTCATGTCACCGTCTCGCTTGTCTTGAAGGACCGTGGATCAGTTGCCGCGATAGGCAGCGCCAGAACCGAGAAAGCGCTTTGTCATCTGGCGGGCGGCCTCTTCAGATTGCGCCTTGCGGGCGGCATCCTCGACCTCCGCCCGAAACTGCGTCGCAAGCAGAGTCTGGATCTGCATCTGTTGTTTGGTGGAAAGCGCGATCAGCTGGTTGGTGGCCTGGCTTGCCTGAAGCGCGCCCGCAGCACTCTGGCTGCGGCTGACAAGATCGGCAAGCAGGTCGCCGTCACTGCGCACATTCTCGACGATCTGCGACTGCACGCTCATGGTCTGGCGAAACGCCTGCATGGCGTTTTGCCAGCGCCCGCGTGCAGCACCCGCTACATCGCTGATCTTGATCGAAGCGTCATAGCTTTCCGGATACTGGCTGCGCCATTGGCCTTGAAGCTTGTCGAGATCGAAGCTCAGGCCACCGGCCTGGTCCATCAATCCATCGATGCGATGAAGCGCGCCGGTGAGCTGGCCAAGTGACGAAAAATCCAGGCGCTGAAGATTACGCGCCATGTTCTGCAGCATGGTCGCCTGGTTTTGAAGCGACTGGATCTGGTTGTTGATCTGTTCCAGCGAACGCGCCGCCGTCAGAACATTTTGCGCGTAATTCGACGGATCGAACACGATGCGGGCATGAGCAGGCTGGATGGAACCAGCCATCGACTTGGCGATCAGCGAAACGGCAAACAGGCTGCAGAGAAAACGGCGCCGCGTCATGGCGATTGCTCCTTGTCTGGTTGAGGGAACTGGCGAAGAAGCTCGGCGGCCCAATCGAGACCGCGTGCGTTCAGGAAGCGGGAGGCGAAGCCCTCTCGGCCATGCTCGGACAGGATGCCGTCGATCAGGGCCTGGCTAGCCGGATCGGAGGCGCCGCAAAGCGCGAGAGCGATCGGCCCCAGGCCAAGCTCGATCAGGCGATTGCCGCGGCGCGATTGCAGGTAGTAGTGACGCTTCGGCGTGGCGCGAGCGATCAAATCGATCTGGCGTTCGTTAAGACCGAAGCGCTCATAGGCCGTGCGCGCCTGCGGTTCCACGGCACGGTCATTGGGAAGGAAGATACGCTGGGGGCAGCTCTCGATGATTGCAGGCGCAATCGTCGAGCCAGAGATGTCGGCAAGCGATTGCGTAGCGAAGATGACCGATACGTTCTTCTTTCGCAGAACCTTCAGCCATTCGCGAATGCGAGCGGCAAAGAGAGGGTTGTCGAGATAGACCCAGGCCTCATCGAGAATAAGTAGCGTTGGGCGACCGTCAAACCGCTTTTCGAGGCGATGGAAGAGATAAGTGAGCACCGGCAGGACAGCACTTTGCTGATGCATAAGCTCTTCGGTCTCGAAGCACTGCACATCCGACAATGCCAGCCGATCATCGTCGGCATCGAGCAGCCGCCCGAAAGGACCATCGAGCGTGTACGGCAATAGGGCAGACTTCAGCGCATTGGACTGAAGCAGGAGCGAAAGGCCGGTCAGCGTGCGTTCCTGTGCCGGCGCTGTGGTAAGGCTGGTCAGCGCCGACCAGATTGCTTCCTTCACTTCCGGCGTGGCGGTGACGTTCTCATGCGTTATGAGGTTGGCGATCCATTCGGCTGCCCAACTGCGCGCCGCTTGATCGCCAATGTCGCGCAGCGGCTGGAAGGAAAGCGCGCCGTCTGCGCCAAGTGCATGATGTCCCCCGCCCATGGCAAGCGTTGCCGCTCGGGCCGAATTGCCTTTGTCGAAAACATAGACTTGGGCATCGGCATACCGACGAAACTGCAATGCGATTAGGGCAAGCAGGACAGATTTGCCAGCGCCAGTCGGGCCAACGATCAGCATGTGGCCGACATCGTCGACATGGGTGGAAAGCCGGAATGGTGTCGAACCGCTGGTTTCGGCAACGAAAAGCGGAGGAGCAGATCGTCCGGTTACCTTGGCGATATACGCGTTTGTCGCCGGGCCCGCCCACACCGACGACAGCGGCATGAGATGGGCAAGGTTCAACGTGTGAATGAGCGGCTGGCGAACATTGGCATAGACATGACCCGGCAGCGAGCCGAGCCATGCCTCGACCGCATTGACGCTTTCGCGGATGGTGGTGAAGCCCAACCCATTGATGATGCGTTCGACCGCGCGCAGCTTTTCGGCAGCGGCGTGATGATCCTTGTCCTTCACCGTTACGGTCGTGGTGAGGTAACCGAAACCGACGTGATCCCCGCCGAGTGCCTGAAGGGCGGCGTCCGCATCGAGCGCCTTGTTGTCCGCATCACTGTCTACGAGAGGAACCGGTTCGTTGGTCACGACCTCGCGCAGTATGGCGGCGATCGACTTGCGCTTGGCAAACCACTGCCGCCGCAACCGAGTCAGGGCTTTCGTGGCTTCCGCCTTGTCGAGCGGAATAAAGCGGGTCATCCAGCGATAGGTGAAGTCCTGGTGGTTGAGCGCATCGAGGATTCCAGGTCGAGTGAGGTTCGGAAACCCAAGTACAGTCAGGGTGCGCAGATGATGTTCGCCCAGCATCGGCTCCAGTCCGCCGGTAAGCGGTGCATCGACCAGCAGGGCGTCGAGATACATCGGAGTTTCCGGCACGACGACCGGATGGCGATGCGGCGAGATCGTGCCATGGAGATAGGTCAACGTTTCCGCATCATCGAGAGCACTGATTTCAGGCATAAGGCCTGACAAAAGATCCAGGACGCGATCCGTTTCGCCGCGGAATTGTGCGAATTCCTGGCGCCAGTTTCGTTCGCCCTCCAGGTGATGTGACTCGACAAACGCGCTTTCAGCCCGTGCCTGAGCATCCGGCGGTGGAATGAACAGCAAGGTCAGATGATAGAAACTCTCGAAATGCGCGACCTTGCCCTCGAAGGCCGCGCGTCGTTCCTCATCGACCAGCCATGAGGCAGCATCGGGAAAATGCGAGGCCGGATAGCCAAGCGCTTCGGCGCGCTCGGCCTCGAAAAACAACGCCCAGCCGGAGCCAAGCCTCTTGAGCGCATTGTTTGCACGCGCACATATCCCGACGAGCTCGGCTTCCGTCGCGCTTTCAAGATCAGGACCTCGAAATCGGAAGCTGCGCTGAAAGCTGCCGTCCTTGTTGAGCACGATGCCTGGCCCGATCAGAGCGGCCCAGGGCAAATGGTCGGCAAGCCGGTCGGCCTTTCTGCGATATTCCGAAAGGTTCAGCATGCCAGCCATCCTTTCTGGCGAAGGTGGCGGACAAGCACGCTGGCGAAATCCGGATCGCGTCTTGCGGCAAAGACCGTCAGCGAATGGCCAGCAATCCAGAGCACCAGACCGGCGATCCATTGCTGCAGACCGAAGCCGATGGCGGCGGTCACGGTGCCGTTGAGGATCGCCACGGCACGTGGTGCGCCACCCAGCAGGATCGGTTCGGTCAATGCCCGGTGAACGGGAACCTCGAAGCCCTCGATATGCTGCTCTCCGGAAACCATCAAACCAGCGCTCCGCCGTCGAAGGAAAAGAAGGAGAGGAAGAAGCTCGATGCCGCGAATGCGATCGACAGGCCGAAGACGATCTGGATAAGCCGGCGGAAACCGCCCCCCGTGTCTCCAAAAGCAAGAGTCAGGCCCGTGGTGATGATGATGATGACCGCGATGATCTTCGCCACCGGTCCCTGAACCGACTGCAGGATCTGTTGCAGCGGCTGTTCCCAAGGCATGCCGGAGCCGGCAGCGTAAGCCGGCGCTGCGAGCAGAAATACGAGCGCGGTTAACGAAAGGCAGCGAAGCTTCTTGCGCATGAGATTCCCTTCAAAGCTGCTGGAGTTGCGAATGTGTGAGCTCGGTGACGGCGTAGTCGCCATTGCCATCGAGGCCGGAGACCTCGGCGATCCCATCGATGCGGCGCGCGGAACCGCGACCGGCGATAAAGACGATCAGATCGACGGCATCTGCAATGAGGCGGCGCGGCACCGTGACCACGGCCTCTTGGGCAAGTTGCTCGATGCGGTAGAGGGCGGAGCGCACGGAATTGGCGTGGACGGTGGCGATGCCGCCGGGGTGCCCCGTATTCCACGCCTTCAGCATATCGAGCGCTTCAGCGCCCCTGACCTCGCCGACAATGATGCGGTCGGGTCTGAGCCGAAGCGTCGAACGCACGAGATCGGCAAGCGTGACCGAGCCCCTTCTCGTGCGTAACGCAACGCAGTCCTTCGCGGCACATTGCAGTTCGCGCGTATCCTCGATCAGGATCACCCGCTCATCGCGTCGGGCGACTTCCGCAAGCAGGGCATTGGCTAGTGTTGTCTTTCCCGACGACGTGCCGCCTGCAACCAGGATGTTGCGCCGCTCGATGACCGCCTTCTTCAGCGCTTCGGCCTGCACTGGCAGCATGATCTTGTCCGCCACGTAATCGGCTAGCGAATAGAGCTTTTGCGCGGGCTTGCGGATGGCAAAACATGGCGCCGTGACGACAGGCGGCAGCAGGCCTTCGAAGCGCTCGCCAGACGGCAGTTCGGCACTGACTATGGGGTTATCCCGATGTGTCTCCGCACGGATGTGGGAAGCAACCAGGCGAATGATGCGTTCCGCCTCGGAGGGATGCACGCTGACGCCGGTATCGACCCGCCCCTCTCCCAGCCTGTCCAGCCGCAGAGCGCCGTCGGGATTGACCATCACCTCGATGACCAATGGATCGGCAAGGGCTTCGGTGATCGCCAGCCCCATGGCGGTGCGCAGCATGGAACGCCGGCGAAGGTCGGCTTCGGGATGGGCGCTCATGCTTCCCCTCCCTCGCCACGATCCTTGCCAAGCGACCGTTTCCTCGAAGCGATCTGACGCCCGACCTGTTCGACGAATTTCTCGAAACGCTCCTGGGCAATCGCCTGCGTTGCCCTGTCTGGAACCGGCGTGTGGGCATGAAGCGTGATGGAGAAACGGATGAAGAGCGCCAGGCTCTCCAGGATCGTCTCGGCATCGAGCCTGATATGATTGAGGTCGCGGGAGAGGCGATCGAGCCTCACGCCGTAACGCTGGTCGAGCTCGTTCTCTCCGCGTTGCTCGATGAAAGCTTGCACCGCCTTCGCCACGACCGCCGACTTGGTGGTGGCGGGATCGCGGCTGAGGTTATTCAGCTTCTCGCTTAGCTCGGGTTCGAGCAGAAACTGATGACGAATGCAGCGAGATTTCATAGCGGCTCATTCCGAAGGGCCGGCTCTGCGTGCCGGCGGCGGGAATAAGCATCGGCCATATGCTCGAAATCGCTTATGGCCGTTATCTGCGCTGTGATGCGCTCTGGATCAGAAGCCGGGCACGATGTCCTTCTCCTCGCCCTTCCCTTCATTGATGCCATAGGCGCGAGACACGTTGGAAACCCGATCCATGACGCGCTTGTCGGCGACCGTCTCACTGTCATCGTCGGTCGGTCTGAACAGATCATCTTGCTCAGGCGCGTCGGCAATGACGTTGTGCTCTTCGGACAAACCAGGATGACGTTGCTGCTGGACGCCTCCCTCGTCTTCGATTGTCGCACCGGTGATCTTGCTATCGACGGCCAGACGACGATCAACGCCGCGCACCTGTCCGATCCATTCGTCCGGGCGCGGTGCAGGACAGTCCGCATAGGGGCCGTCGCCTGGCGTCGGCGCAGGCAGCACCCGCTCAGTAAAATTCCGGTCCTGATAATAGCGCAGCTTCTTCGCCCGGATCGGCAACAAGCCCGAAACCAACAACAGCTCGTCAGTTGGTGGCAGTTGCATCACCTCACCGGGCGTCAGCAGCGGCCTGGCGGTTTCCTGGCGGCTTACCATGACATGCGAAAGCCAGGGCGCCAGCCGGTGTCCGGCATAGTTGCGCATGGACCTCAGCTCGGTTGAGGTGCCGAGAGCATCCGAGATGCGTTTGGCGGTGCGCTCGTCGTTGGAGGAGAAGGCAATCCGCACATGGCAGTTGTCGAGAATAGCGTTGTTCTCGCCATAGGCCTTCGAAATCTGGTTGAGCGATTGCGCGATCAGATAGGCGCGGATCCCGTATCCCGCCATGAAGGCCAGCGCGGTCTCGAAGAAGTCTAGTCGGCCGAGCGCCGGAAACTCGTCCAACATCATGAGCAGCTGGTGTTTACGGCTCTTTTTCGGATCACCCTCCAGCCGCTCCGTCAGACGCCTGCCGATCTGGTTGAGCACAAGTCGCACCAGTGGCTTGGTTCGTGAGATATCTGACGGCGGCACGACCAGATAGAGCGATACCGGTCGGTCGGCGTCCATAAGATCGGCAATACGCCAATCGCAGGCGGACGTGGCCGCTGCTACAGTTGGATCGCGATAGAGTCCAAGGAACGACATGGCGGTGGAGAGAACGCCGGAGCGCTCATTCTCAGATTTGTTCAGCACCTCTCGGGCCGCCGAAGCCACCACCGGATGAACCTGAGGCCTATCCGCAGTCCCGAGATGGTTGGTGGTCATCATACGCCGCAGCGTCGCGGCAAACGAGCGCTGCGGGTCCGAGAGGAAGGTAGCGACACGGGCAAGCGTCTTTTCCTCTTCCGCGTAGAGCACGTGCAAAATGGCGCCGACCAGCAGTGAATGACTGGTCTTCTCCCAGTGATTTCGCCGCTCAAGCGCCCCTTCCGGATCGACGAGTATGTCGGCGATGTTCTGGACGTCCCTGACCTCGTCCAGACCTTTGCGAACCTCCAGCAGCGGATTGTAGCGCGCCGATCTCGGATCCGTCGGATTGAACAAAAGACAGTGCGAAAACTTCGACCGCCAGCCAGATGTCAGCTGCCAGTTCTCGCCTTTGATGTCGTGGATGACGGTTGAACCGGTCCAGGAAAGCAGGGTTGGAATGACCAGCCCGACACCCTTGCCCGAGCGCGTTGGCGCAAAGGCCATGACGTGCTCCGGTCCGTCATGACGCAGAAACCGATCCTTCAATCTGCCTAGGAAAACCCCTGCCGGCCGAAATAGCCCTGCTTCTTCGATCTCCTGCGTCTTGGCCCATCGCGAGGAGCCGTAGGTGGTGACCAGTCCGCGCTGTCGCGCACGCCAGAGCGAACCAATGATTGCGGCAGCACAGCCCAAGAAACCGCTGAAGCCGGCGAGCGCGCCAGCCTTGTCAAAAACCTCAGGAGCATAGGCATCGAAATGGAACCACCATTCGAAGAGCTTCCATGGTGCATAGACCGGCAAGCCAGCCACCAGAACCCACGGCGGCCCGAGCTGCGGCTGGTAATCCAGCATGTGCGCGCACCATTGGGTCGCAGCCCACACGCCAAAGAGGACAATTACCAGCACGACGGCGATCTGGCCGACAAGCAACTTTGTCGGTGTCATGGAGGGGGCTCCGCTTGTGGACGGGAGCAGCATGGCGCGACGTGCGGGAGTCTCGAACATGTCCTATGTGCGCGCATGTGCGACCGAGCGGACTTCGCCGGTTTGAACCATGGGCTCATAGGTGCAGCTGTCGCCTAGCGTGCGAGATTGCGGTCTGGGCATGTTGGTAAACTTGCGACGGTTGTCCCCAAGAAAAGCAACGTCATCCGTTCTCGCTGACACTGCCCTGCGATGGATATTCGCCCACTCGCAAGTGACGAATTGTCATCCTGGCAAAGTTCGATCCGCTGTCCCTTCCACCTCTTGACGAAAATTGCCGCGCCTGTTTGAGACCGTGCAATTGGAACGTTTGCTTTGGGGTGATGGGCAAATGGCGGATCGACTGTGAAGCGCGTTTTTCGTTTGCTTGCTGCGGTAATTGCGGGTTCCGCAGTGACCGGCTGCACAAGCATTTCCTACTATGCGCAGTCGCTGGAGGGTCATGTGAAAATCATGGCTGCACGCGAGAATGTCGGAAAACTGATCCATGATCCTGCGACGCCCGAGCCGCTGCGCGCCAAATTGACGTCGGCAAGCGCCATAAGGCGCTTTGCAACGGACGAATTGGCACTGCCTGAAAACAACAGTTACCGCAGCTATGTCGATATTGGTCGGGAGGCCGTGACCTGGGCGGTTTTTGCCGCGCCGCAATTCTCCCTGGCACCACGAACATGGTGTTTTCCCGTTTTCGGTTGCGTTCCGTACCGTGGTTATTTTGATCGGAAATCCGCGGCTGAAAGCGCCGACGAACTTCATGGAGCGGGGATGGACGTCTACATCACGGGCGTCACCGCATATTCGACCCTTGGCTGGTCCAGTGACCCGCTGCTCAGCACCATGCTGCGTCAGGACAACACTTATCTGGCAAGCCTTGTTTTTCACGAGCTGGCGCATCAGCGCATCTATGTGAACGACGACTCTGCGTTCAATGAAGCCTTCGCGGTCGCCGTCGAAACCACTGGTGTGAGGACATGGCTGCGCGCTGTTGGCGATCTCGCCGGACTGCGCCGCTACGAAGCCGACCGCGAACGCAGGGCCAATTTTCTTAGGCTTCTGGCGAAAACGCGAGACGAATTGCAGCGGGTTTACGAAAATCCCCGCCCCCCGGAGCAAATGGCGGTTGCGAAGGCAGCAACCATCGAAAAACTGCGGATGCGGTACCGACACATGCGTGACAGGCGTTGGGCTGGATATAGAGGATACGACGCCTGGTTCGATGCGCCGATCAACAATGCAAAACTCGCCGCGACCGCCGTTTACGGCGAACAGGTTCCGGCATTTCTTCGATTGTTCGACTTGTGTGCTAGCGACTACCCAAGGTTCTACGCGTCAGTCCAACGGATCGGGAGTTTGCCCAAATCTTCCCGCGCCGAAGCGCTTGATGCCGCGAAGACGTGCGATTGACTTGAACAGGCCTGGGAGCCAGTTTTCTGGGATGCGCTGAATCTGGGCGGAGCCGTAGGCGGACCGGCAGGTTTCGGGCGAGGCCGGAAGATACCCCTCTCCTGCTTCGCGGTGGCACCGGCCGTCAACGCGACAGCACCCCCAACACGATCAAGTGCTGTGGCGAAGCCGTGCCGCAAGATCGAGAACGGAGCAGCGGCGCCACCATCAGCCGCCGCCTTGACCTTGAGCACTGTGGCGGTACGCAGAGCGACCAGCGTCGGAGCGTCGAAGGTCACCGACACGAAGCAGCCAGCGGGCATACAAGCGCGGAAGCGCACCGGCTACATCGCCGGCTTCTCATCGATCTAGGTCGCTCCGTCTCTGGCTACTCTGCATCCGGTCAGGCTTTCGCCGATCACGGTGCAGGTTCAAATCACGGAGGTGTAACCACCGATGTCGATATTCCCTGACGGTGAGCATCTGAACGGAGAATTCGTCTCGAAGCAAACAGCACGATGATCCTGGTCCATCCACGGCCTCGTTGAGTCACGTTGGAGCAATCAAGATTTCGCCTTGGATATGCTGGCCAGAAGTTCTTCTCCGGCCCCAGAAGCCATGCCTGTTTCGTGACCTGCAGCCATGATCGTGCGCCCCAATTGAAAGCCAAATACTCTCCGTGGGTTCCTGGCTGGCACCGTGGCTGCCGGAGCACCACATCTGCGACAATCGATTTTCATAATATTTACAACAGCATCAACAGATACGATCGATTCTTTGTCAAACTGTTGCAAACTGCCGATCCACCCGCTACTTTCGGTTGCAACACTTTCTTTTCAATTGGCAGTCTGGTGTTGATATGATTGATTTTATTGAATTAAATAACGATCAGCGACGCGAAAAGATCAATTCCGACCAGCGATTCACAGCGCTGGCGGAGGCCCAGAAGAAGGCGAAGAGCTTTCGTGGATCCCTCGTCTGGCATACGGTAAAGGGCAGCGAGCACCTGATGCGCAGCTACTACGATTCTACGGGAGCGCGACGCCAGAAGGTGGAGGGGCGGCGCTCGCCAGCGACCGAGGATCAGAAAGCAGAATGGGAAGCATCGCGCGCGTCCACTCAACAAATGCTGTCCGTGCGGCAGGAGCAAATGGCGCGCCAGTCTGCTGTCAATCGGGCCCTCAGGCTCGGACGTGTTCCTTTAATTGCCGCAAGAATCATCAGAGCGCTCGATGACGTCGGCATTCTGGGCGAAGGCATCCGTGTTGCCGGAACCAACGCGATCTACGCCTACGAGGCAGCGGCCGGCGTCTTCGTGGATCCAGGGATTACAACGACCGAAGACATCGATCTCCTGATGGATTCGCGCAAGTCACTCAGAATTATGGCTGGGACCAACATAGAAGACGGAACGCTCATCAACCTCTTGCGCAAGGTCGATCGATCGTTCGAGCGTTCGTCCGCAGCGTTTCGCGCGGTCAATCGCGACGGATATCTTGTCGATTTGATCAAACCGCTTGCCAACCCGCCTTGGAAGCAGGGCCGTGCAAGCGTTGACAAGGCAGACGACGAACTTGTGGCGGCCGAGATTGCCGGCCTGGCCTGGCTGGAAAATGCCCCGGCATTCGAAGCAATCGCGATCGATGAAAGGGGCGGACCGTTACGCATCATCGTTCCCGATCCCAGGATTTTCGTGGCCCATAAACTCTGGGTTTCGAAGCAGCCTGATCGCGAGCCAGTCAAGCGCCGTCGCGACTTGGCCCAGGCGCAAGCTGTTGCTCGTTTGACAGCGCAGTATCTCGAACACCTCCCCTACGAAGCAAACCAGCTTCGTGTGCTTCCCCAGCCCGTTTTTGAGGAAGCTCGCCATCTTTTCGAGCTGCCGACGGCATCGAAGCCCTGATAGCCATAAATCTGCTGATCGCCCTGGCTGATGCGCGGGTCTCGCCACCGACGCCGGACGATCGGTGCAGACCTCCCGTTCGCTCGAACTTCGCCTTGATCAGCTATGATGGTCGAAAGCTACGTGCCTGGCGGCGCCGCTCGATCAACTTCCTCGGAGATCTCCCGTCGCAATTTCGGTCTCTTGGCCAGACGCCTGCCACGCGCAGTCACGAACGCATCGTAGCGTTCGCCTGCCTTGGCGCGGGCGGCTTGCACTGTCGGCTCCGGCAACGCAGGGATTGTTGCCAACCAAAAGCGGACGAACACGGCAAATTACTTGCCTCTCTTGGTCCATAACCCCCAACAAGCGGGAGATTGGCGCTTATGTATTCGGATCCGGCACGCCGTGTCTGATCTCTTCGGAAAAGCCCGGCCCAAGACCGAAGGCTTTGGCGCGGTCGCTGATGCGGGAGCGCTCGATCAGCTCGGCCAGCGGCAGCTTGGTGTCGACGCGTTTCTGGTCATAGAGGTAGCCTGGCAGATAGCCGTTGACGAGCAGGCGCCAGTCGGTCGGCACACTCGCGCCGACAAGCCGCAGGATGCGCACGATCGCCGTCGTGCAATTGGTGGTGATCGAGTTGTAGAATTGCGGTTTCGCGGCCAATGCATTGGCGTCCTCGACATAGCCGGCCAGGAAAATCCGCGCATCGTCGGGTGACACGTTAAGCCGGTAGAGGTGTACATCCTCGCCGCGCACATTGGTCCGCAAGCCGATCAGGTCGCGTTCATCGGCAGCGATCACGATAAGCGTATCCGTCTTGAAGGCGCCGGCAATCGGCGAATAGGTTCCGCCCACCCGGTAACGCGCCTCGATCGACCAGGCGATCCGCTCGCCGCCTTCGAAACCGAAGCTCACGATGGTGTGCGCCATTTCCGGGCCGGCCCAGTAGGACATGAACAGATCGACGGTTCTGAGCTTCGACAGGTCGTAGCTCCGCGTTTCCCAGCTTTCGGTGAAATCGGTCTGGCTGCGCCAGGTGAAGTTGCGCGTATCGGTCAAGGTCAGTCGGTCGCCTTCGATCCTGCCTGTCACCTGCCGCGCATCCTCCGGCACGAAGGTTACATCCCGCGGCGGCGTGATGCTGCTCCACCAGATCAGAACGCCGGCAAATACAACGGCAAAGACGCCGACGACGCGCCAGCGGCGGGTGAACAGGGCGATGAGCGTCGCTAGGCCAAACAGCCCGAAAAGTGCTGCAGCAGCGATGCGGCCCGTTTCCGGCATCGGCAGCCGGTAAAAGAAGGCAAGCACCGTCCAGGCGCTCGCCAGTGCAACGGCGGGGAAGAGGATCGCGATCAGAATAAAAAGGCCGGCACGACGCATCAGAACTCCGAAAACCATCTCCCGTGCGACCATCCGACCTTCTCATCCGAGCGCGGACGAACATCGTTGCGGATGATACAATTCGACAAGAGCCAAACCGGCTCGCCCAATCAGACATATATACGTTTCGGGCAAATCGGATGGAATGAGAAGGCTCATCGGAAATGGATGCATGGATCGCCGGATTCAGGCAAAGAGTCTGACAACTGGGATTTCTATAGCTTCCCGACTTGACAGCCGGGGCCGAGCCAGTGCGCGGATAGCCCGCCGGACGGCTTCATGGCGGTCGTCAATGAGATCGGGTTGGCGCGGGCCTGAAACGCGAGGGATGCCAGTTCGCATAGCGATGGCACGGCCATAGTGACTGGGCAGGGCGGACGGCGGATTGAGGGTGATCCGCGGAGATTTGGCTGAAGTGGCGGTTCAAACTGTCTTACCTTATCGTCGGCTATGGGGCTCCCAGAAAGTTCGACGATTGCTTTCTTGGGATAGAGCATTTCGGAGCGTAGGAATTCGCTTGTTTCGAACCCTAATTCGATGGCCCGGTTCAACTCTCACTCGACCGACCGACGTCATGTAAAATTTATGATCAACGCCTCGGCTGGTAACCGTACCGCCAATCGGTTTGCGTGGAACGTCAGAGTATCCAGGACGGATTCCAAGCCACTAGTTTACTATGATGCAGGCGGGGTAGTTCTCAGAAATAAACAGGAGCGCGAACAGCATTTTTCTATGGACGCAAACCTAACGTCTCAGTGACGTATTAGACCCCACTGAGGCAACAAGACCCGCTCGGTTGGCGAGCGGGTCTTGACTGCATCTGGTATCAAATGGCGGTCAGGCGGCAGCCCAACTCCGACCGGTAGCTGCAATATCCGTCGATTTCCAACTTGGGTCCGAGGCAGATGCCGCCATTTGCGGGCCAGTCGAACCGGCGGCGGTATCTGCCCCAAACGACGCCATCGCTGCAACCAGACTGTCGATCCTGGCGTTCGCCGGCATGGCGGCAACGGGTGCAGCATTGCTGTTGGCGGGAGGCAATCTCCCTGCCAACGCCGCGCTGGACGCAGCCGTCCGCTGGACCGCCGGCTGCTCATCGCTTGCGACCAGCTTGGAGGGACGAGACACCAAGGTCACGTCGCCAACCAGATTACGGGTGCCGCTGACCCTCTCGAACCAGCTCGTCCCGACAATCTCGGAACCGTCGCCGTAAGCGATAGCGCCTTCCGGACTGGAGGTTAGACCAATGCGGGTAATGCCGGCTTCAGCAAGTGTCTTCAGTTCACCAGCGTCTGTGACGCCATCCTGATTGGCATCTTGCCAGATCCGGAATTCACCCCAACGCGCATCGTTGCTGTCAAAGACGTTGTCATGGTTGGTATCGAAAGCGAGCCTGAGTGCTTCCAGATCGGAGATGCCTGCGGACGCACCAGATCCGTCGCCGATCCAAAGATTGAAGGCAAGTTCCTTGGCTTGGTCGATGACACCATCAGCTCCAGCCGAGCCATCGGCGGCAAGATCGATGACAAGGAAGCCATCTTTCGGGCCTGCCCAGGATGTTTGGTCACGCAATCCGTCGCCATTCCAATCGAACCGTGGACCAGATTGCTCTGTCGGCGGCGCCAAGGCACGGATATCGGTATGACCATCGCCGTCGAGGTCCAGGACGACAGGCCGATGTCCACCGCCGCCGCCAGAGGAAGGGGGCTGGTAGCCCGTGTAAACAGTTCCGTTGTCGTAAGTAATTCTGTAAAATGTCGTTCTGTTTTGCCCGCCACCGGAATTGGTAACCGACCACACCTTCCATGTCTGAAGATTGTCAACATCGTAGTCCACTATCGTGGAATCGGTTCCATTCGCAGAGGTGTCGACTGTCCTATAAAGCGCTCCAGACGAGTTCCTATACTCATAATACAAGTTTACATATCTTTGCGGCGGATTTCGGTAATAGACCGCCATCTGCGTCCCGTTGTCGTAGTTAAACACTTCGGCCGTGTTTTGCCCCGATGCGTTGTAGTAAGCGATATAGCTCGCCCAGTTTTGAGCATTGGCGATGTCGTAAGAGGTCGTGACGTAAGAACCATCATCATTGTTTTGCGTCTGATCAGTCTGCTGCTCGGCTGCATTGAAATGCTGGACAATTGACGTCCAGGCATAGGCATTGGTCGGGTCGTAGTAATCTCGATATCTGGAGCTATCATCGTAGATGATGTTGGTCCCAATTCGACGCCCGGCAGTATCGTAGTAGCACGTATAAGTAGACCAGTTTTGTGTGTTCGTCGGATCGTAAGTGACGGAATAAGACGATCCATCATCTTCAGTTCGAGCCATGTATGTCATGGCGCCTGCAGAGTTGTATTTCTCCAATATCGTCGACCAGGGATTGGCATTTGTCGGATCGTAATAGTCCCGATATCTGGTGCCGTCGTCGTAGATGATGTTTGTCCCAATTCGACGCCCTGCGGCATCGTAGTAGCACGTATAGGTAGACCAGGTCTCAGTATTCGCTGGATCGTAAGTGATAGAGTAAGATGAGCCGTCATCTGCGGTTACGACGGTGTATGTCGCAGATCCGGCAGAATTATATTTTTCGACTATGGTTGACCATGATTGTGCATTGCTCGCATCCAAGAAGGTTTCCGTCCGCGTGCCATCGTCGTTATTAAACGTTTTATGCGTAAGCCGCGACGACGTATCATAATATTCAACTGTGGACGACCAGGCTTGAGTGCCAGCTGCATCGTAAACCGTTACAACGTACGAACCGTCGTCATTATATTGCGTCTGGTCGGTTTGCTTATTTGCCGTATTGAAATGCTGGATAATCAGGCGCCATGATTGAAGGTTCGCGGGATCTCTAAAGTCGTGATATCGGGTTCCGTCGCGATAATCATAGCCGACTTCAACTTCTTGACCGGCCACATTGCGCCATGACGTGTAGGTGGACCAAGTCTGGGCATTGGCCACGTCATAGGTGATGTAGATGCCGGTGCCATCGTCCATGAACTGCTTTTCGAGTGTTTTCTTGGTGCCATCCGCACTGAAGGTCTGCTCGACCCGTTGCCATGGCTTAGCGTTAGCCGGGTCATAGAGGATGTTCGTGGAAAGCAGGCCATTCGCATAGGTCGCCAGTGCGATCATACGATTGGCTGTGTCGTAGGTGGTAGCTTGCGTCTGCTTGGCCGTGGCGACATCGAAGGTGATGTCGACGCGGGTATTGTCATCCATGAACTGCTTTTCGAGCGTTTTTTGGCCAGCGGCATTGTAGCTCTGCTCGATGCGGGTCCAGGGATCGGTGTTCTTGGGATCGTAGAACGTGCCTGCGGTCAGCTTGCCGTCCTTGTTGATGCTGTGAACTGAACGAACCACTTCATCGGTACCAACGAAGGTGGTTTGCTGGGCCGTCCCGTCGATGCTGAGGATATATTGCTCCGTCTTGTTGCCAGCGCCGTTTCTCGTGGTGCGAGTGGTCAGTTTGCCGGTGCCGGTTATGTTTTCAAGCGTGGACTGTTTCAGGGTCCCATTAGCGTTGTAGTCGGTCGTTGTACGAACAACGGTGCCGTTGATGTAGAGTTCGGTCTTCTCGCCATGGTCGTAGACACCGTCATTGTCCGTATCCTTTGACAGGATCTTCGTGCGTCCATCGTTGCTGACGGTAAGCGTGCCCTTGGCGGCGACGCCACCGCTGGCATTCAACTCGGTGAATGTGGTGACCACAGAGCCGTCAATACGCGTTTGTGAAACTGCTGTGGTTTCCAGCGTTCCATTGCCGTCATAGTCGGATTGTTCGATGGCGGTGAGGCCGTCGCTCGAGACCGTCGTAACCACCTTGGCCGCGATCGCCTGTTTCCAGTAGATCTCCCCAAGTATGAGGTTTTCGGCTTTCTGTGCCTCGGCATTGTTGGTTGTCGTTGTGACGGTACCACCGCTGGCGTCCAGTACGGTTGATGATACCTGGTCGAAGACGCCGTCGCCGTTGGTGTCGAGCGAAAAGGTTTTGGTCCGACCGTCAGCGCTTGCCGAGGTTGAAGTCACCTTGACGCGCGTGTCAGCGACGCCGGCAGCTATCTTGTAATCAGTCGCGATGCTGGACTGGCTGCCATCGGCCTTGATGTTGTTGGTGACGATGCGGCGCCTGTCGACCGTGCCATCGAGATCCATATCCCACTCAGTGGTCGAAGAGCGGCCGTCCGCGCTGGTCGTGATCGTTGTCCGGTCAATACTGCTGATGCCCGTGACGACGGTCTTGGTCGAACCATCGACATATTTGATCCGTTGCTCGACCTGATCGATGGTGCCATTGCCATCGATGTCACGCTGAATGGTCACTTCACGGCCATCGGCGCTGGTGGTGGTGAACTGCTTTTCAATAACAGAATTGGTCGAGTTGTTGAGTATCTTGGTCTCGACGGTCGAACCATCGGCCAGAACCGCTGTTGAACTGGTGATCGTGCGATTGGAGAATCCGGCCTGGGGGCGCTCCTCGACCGTAGTTACGGTGCGCCCGTCATTGGACGTGGTGATCGTCGTTCCGGAGATTTTTGTCCCACTGGCATAAGCCGAGATGGTGCGTACCGTGCCCCCGTCGGTGATGGCCGTCGTGTCCGTGGCGGTTTGATCGACCGTCCCGTTGCCGTCGACATCCCATTCCTTGGTGGTCGATCGGCCGTTGGCACTTGTCGTGGTCTGGTAACGCGATTTCAGCGTCGATCCGACCGCTGTCTCGATCGTATCGGTTCGTGCATCGGCATAACCGGAATGCGGCCCGAACCCCGTCGACGACGTTTGTTTGTTGTCGACGGTTCCGTCCGCATTGAGGTCAAAACTCTCGGTGCGCGTTTTGCCATCTGCGGAGAGCACCACAACAGTACGCTCGATCGCCTGAGACGCTCCGCTGTAACGGGTCGTCGTGGTCTTCGACCCGTCCGTATTGAGGACGGTTTCTGCAACGGCGCGGTTGTCCACCACGCCGTCGCCATTGGTATCGTAGTCGGTTGTGACGATCAGGCCATTGGCGCTTTCCGTGACGATCTTCTTGGCTGTCACAGCGACACCGTCGGCGCCGAGATCGACATAAGTGGTGGTCACGCTGCCGTCTGGGTTCACGACGCTCGTCGATTTCTGGTCGATCACGCCATTGCCATCGATATCGACAGTCATCGTCACGCTCTTCTTGTCGGCACTCGTCGTGGTGACAGTTGCGCTCTCGAGAGCACCGCCGGCCTTGGTGGTGGTCACGGTTTTGGTGCTACCGCCATCGGTAGCTAAGGTCGTCACCTCGCTCATCGCACGGGTAACCGCACCGCCGGCCCCCATCCAGGTCGTGGTGACAGCCAGGCCATTGGCCGAGGTGGTGACAGCGGTCTTTTCCGTTAAAGCGCCTTGAGCATCAAAGGCCTCCCAGGTCTCGGTCTTCGATCCGTCGGCACCGTGGACGATTTTCTGCACGATCCTGCGATCAGTCATGCCATTGCCGTCGGCGTCCGTGATGACGGTCGTCGTCAAGCCATCGGCGCTGACTGTCGTCAGGGAACTCGAGGCCACCCGGCTTGCGTCCGCCTGGAACGCATAAGTATTGGTGGTCGTGGTGACCGATCCGTCGGCATTGACAGCCTTGACGATCTTTTCGTCATCCGAGCCATTGCCGTCATAGTCACTTCTCACCTCGACCGAGCGCCGGTTGGCCGCGGTCGTGGTAACGGTGTTGTCGACGGTGGTGCCGCTGCCGTTCTTTGTCGTGTTGCGTTCGACGATAGAGCCATCAGCGATATACTGCTTGCCCACCGTCGTCGTGCGATCGACTGTGCCATTGCCATCAAGATCAGCCGCAATCGTGGTCACCAGGCCATTGGCGCTGACCGTAGTTGTGCTCTTGCCAACCAAGGTCGGCGAGGAGCCTGCAGAAGTGGTTACGGTTTTGGTGGTCGAACCGTCAGCATTCAGCACAGTCTTTTCGATCGATTGTTCCTGCAACCAGCCGCGATCGAACGTGTCCGTCGTCTTCTCATAACCGTTGGCACTGATCGTCGCGCTGCTGACCAACACCGCGGCCGACGTACCAGTCTGTTCGGTTATGCGCCTAGTCCGCACGCCATCCAAACCGATAGTGGTTTGATCGACCGTCACTTTGTCAAACGTACCGTTGCCATCAAAATCTTCGCGCAGTGTGGTGGTCAGGCCATCCGCGCTGACCTCGGTCACGGTCCTTGCAATCACGGTTCCGTTGGTGGCCAGATTGGTCACGGTCTTCGAGGTGCTGCCATCGGCGTTGAGCACGGTGGTCACTGTCTGGTCGACTGCACCATCGCCATTGTCGTCAAAGGTTGAGGACCGCGTCCTGGTATCGGCGCTGGTCGTCTCGACCGACCTTGCGAGCAATGTTCCGTTGCCAGATTTCGTCTCGATCGTCAGGGTTTGGGAACCGTCAGATCCAAAAGCCTTGATGGTTGTTGTTATACGGTCGATGACGCCGTCGCCGTCGAGATCAACCTGTTCGGTTTTCGAGAGTCCGCTGGCCGATGTCGTGACAATCGTCTTGCCCGCAATCAGACTGCCATTGGCACTCGTAGTCGTTTTGGTTTCCGTGCGACTACCGTCGGCATTGATCGTCACGCTCGACGTCGTGGCCCGGTCAAAAGTGCCGTCGCCGTTCCAGTCCTCCTTGACCGTCGTCGACAAGCCGTTGGCCGTGATGGAAATCTCCCGCACCGCCGTCAGCGCGCCGTTTGCGGCAAATGACTTTTCGGTGGTGGTCGTGATGCCGTTGATACCTACGACGATCGCCTTGGTCGTATCCGCAGCACCATCGCCATCGCTGTCCGTACTGGTTACGATGCTGTTCTTGTCGGCACTGACGGCAATCGTTGTCTTCGATAGTCGGGCGTTCGTACCGCTCCACTCTTCGATCGTTTCAAACGTCGATCCGTCCGCGCCTAGCTGCTTTACGTCGGTGGTAACCCGATCGTAGTTGCCATCGCCGTCGATATCGTCCACGACCTTCGTATACAGCCCATTGGCACTGGTCGTGATGGTTTTGCGATTGGCTATCGTGGCGATACCGGCCGTATCCGTAATGGTTCGCGTCTTCGATCCGTCGGAATTGTAGACTGTGGAATCCTCTTCCTTCGTGTCGTAAGTGCCATCCCCATCAAGGTCTTTTAGCGTCGTCTTGTTGAGCCCATTGGCGCTGGTGCCCACAACAGCGCGCGACACCTGCGTCGTACCAGCCCATTCGGCTGAAGTCTGGGTTCGGCTGCCATCGGCATTGATGGTCGTGTAATCCATCAATGTCTGTTCATTGTAGCCATCTCCGCCGAGATCAACTTTGGTCGTTTTGGTCAGCCCGTCGGCAGAGATATCGGTACTGGTTTTGCGAATGACGGATACGCCATCCGGCGCGAGCTCCGTCATCGTTGCTGACTTTGAGCCGTTGACATTGGTGGCCGTCACTGTCGAACGATCGACACTGCCGTTGCCGTCAGTATCTTCCATCAGCGTCGTGGTCTTGCGGTCGGCGCTAACCGTGGTGATCGTTTGCGACAGCCTGGTGCTGTTGCCGCTCGACGTCGTCACCGTCTCGGTGCGACTGCCGTCGCTGTTCAAAACGATCACATCGTTCACGATGCGATCGACGGCGCCATCGCCATTGATGTCGCTCGAAACCGTCTTGGTCAGGCTGTCCTGCGAGATCGTGGTGGTGGTTTTGTCGACGAGTGCGCCGCTGGCGGCACCGCCTCGGCTAAAATGCTGCACCGTCTCAGTGCGGCTGCCATCGCCGTTCAAGACAGTGACGTCGCTGGTAGTGCGGTCGAACGTGCCATCGCCGTCGAGATCGTCGTCCGTGGTCTGGGTAAAACCATCCGCAGAGGAAACCGCACGGGTTTTACCGACCAGCGAACCATCCGCATTAAATTTCGAAACCGTGCTTGTGGTTACGCCGTCGGCGTCAACGATGATGGATGTCGTTTGATCGACCGCCCCATCGCCATTCGCGTCCGCTGTGGCTGTGATCGTCTTGCGATCCGCGCTGGTCGATGTCACCTGTTTTGACAGCAGCGCGCCATTGCCGCTGCGCTGTTCGACCGTCTGCGTACGCGAACTATCGGCCGCAACCACCGTCACATTCGACGTCGTCCTGTCAGCAATACCGTCGCTGTCCTGATCCTCAGCCAGAGTATGGGCGAGACCATCGGCGCTGGTCGTGGCGATGGTCTTACTGCGGAGCGTGCCGTCGCCGTTGTAGGAAGTGACCGTGTTGGTCACTGCCCCGTCCGTTCCGGTCGCGGTGACGGACACTTCACGCTCATCCACCAGGCCATAACCGGCACGATCGTAGTCAATCGTCTCGGATCGGCCGTCGGCTGCAGTCGCTGTGACAATTTTGCTGATCAACGTGCCGTTGGCACTCTTTTGGGTGACCGTTTTGGTGCGCGAACCATCGCCTGCGACAACCGTCACCTCGGTTGTTTCGAGATTGAAGGTGCCACCGCCGGTCTCGTCCAGTTTGGTCACCTTGGTCAGACCGTCGGCACTCGACGTGACCATCGTCTGCTTCAAGAGCGTGCCGTCGACGGCAAACTGCTTCACCGTGGTCGTCGTCGACGAGGTCGACGGAGTGGCGCCGTCGGCATTGATGACAAAGATCTGGCTCTGGTCGTCGCGTCCGTCGCCATCCTGATCGACCAGGGCCGTAACCGTTTTGCGGTCAGCGCTGGTGATCGTCGTGGTCTTGTTCAACAACGAACCGTCGGCGTTAAAATTGGCGACAACACGCGTGCGTACGCCATCGGCGGCAATGACTAGATCAACGGTCTGCGAGCGATCGAACGTGCCGTTGCCGTCATCGTCGAATTTGGTCTGCTTGTGCGAACCGTCGGCGTTAGTCGTGATCAGATTGCGGAAGGCAAGGCTGCCGTCTATGTTGTAGGCGAGCAAGTCTTCCGTCGTCGAACCATCGGCATTGGTGGTCTTGGTGCGCTTGACCGTATAGCCGTTCTCGTCTCCCGAGAGCACCGCATCGCCAACCTGCCCGGTCGTGCCATCGGCCTTGGTGTAGGTCGTCGTGCCGGTGATCGCCGAACCATCCTCGAAACTCTGCCCGCTGCCTTTCGGCGTCAGATCGATCGAGGTGATGCCGAGCTGATCCAGCGACACAAGCTGATCGCCGACCATCACCTTGAAATCCGCCCAGCGCGCGTCGCCGACGTCCAGCTTGCCATTGCCGTTGGTGTCGAACACCTTCTTCAGCGCGCGAAGATCGCTGGTCTCACTCTTGTCCCATTCGGTGAAGATGAACTCGCTCGATCGGCTGATTTTGCCATCGCCGTCGGCGTCAAAGACCAACACACCATTGCCATCGCCTGCCCAGGCCGTGCGGTGCTCGTAACCATCGCCATTGAGGTCGACAAAACGCGACGACGAGCCAAGCCCATCAACGTTCAATCCATTGCCGGTGAGGTCGAGAAGAACGGGATGGCCGCCCCAACCGTTGTTCGAGCTGTGGTCATTGCCACGATTGTTGCCCGCGTGATCTCCAACGGCACCAACGCTTCCGCCCCTCCCGGAAGACCCGCTGCCCGTATTGCCGGAGCCGCGCGTGCCGCCGCCGTTTCCTGATGGATAGCCCGCCTTACGATCCATGAGAGCGGAAAATCCGGCGTCATCGGTGTTGACGCCCAACGCTTGCGCCTTGTTGTAGCCAATGGCTTTCGCCTGGGTTGGAGTGGCTCCCCTTGAGAGTGCCTCACTAACAGCCTTTGCTGCCCGCTCGGAGCCGCTGGGGGAAGAGTTGGCGCCGCTAAACCAATCGCCAATCTGGTCCCAAATACTGCGCGGCGCCGGCGTCGGAACGGGTGCGTATTGAGGCAGATCCAGTTGCTTCGGAGGTTCATACTTAGCGACAGGCGCTTTCGTCGGCTTGTTTGGATTGATGCTTGGCGATGGGGTGGCAGCGGTCGAGGGAAGTCCCACGCCGAGATCATCCTTGACCTTGCCCGGGAAGCTCGGCGTCGCTCCTATTCCGAGATCATCTTTGACCTTGCCAGGGAAACTGGGCGTTGCGCCGATGCCCAAGTCATCCTTGGTCTTGCCGGGAAAATTGGGGCTACGTGTCGTAGTTACGCCGCCACCAAAATAGCCAGGAGCACTGCGATTGTCGGGATTGTTACCAGTATTGGTATATCCGCCGCCCGGTGTGCCATAGCCCGTATTGTGACCACTGCGATTACCGCTCTGCGTAGCGCCGTTCGTACTGAAGCCATCGCGTGGCGAACTCGAACCGGGCGCTCCAACTCCGCCCATGTCGCGGCGGCTGGCTTCTGTTGTCGCAGCGTCTGTCCTGTAGCCGCGATATCCCGAAACATTTGTTGTGTTCTGAACGGAAGCCGCGCGATCATCGCGTGCGTCAAGCGCATGACTCCACTGAGCATCAACTTTCGCGATATTCGCAGCGCGATCCGCCAACTGAGCGTTGTATTTTTGGGTCGCCGCCACAGCATCCGGCGAGCCGGCCCACTTGTCGTTGAATGTGGTTTCATATCCCGGTTTGATGGACGGATGAAGGCTATCTTGTGCAGACGACGTAAATGGGTTGTTACCAAACGGCGCCCCAGGAAATGCGTTGGGATTTATTGTAGGCAAATCCCTTATGGTGTCGACCAAAGCCCCTCCGCCTAGGGCTGTGACAAATGAAACGCCACTACCGATCACGAACGAACCTAGGGTTCCATAGAGAGGTCCTGCAACCGACACCGTATAGCCAAGTGACGCGTTAAAAGCCCAAGCTCCAGCTTGCAGGCTAGCATATCCAACAGCGACATTGGTGGCCGCCCCAGGGATGCCGCCACTCTCGTAGCCCAACCCCGCAGAAAGAGCGAGGCTGAACCGACCGGCGACCTTTCCAAACATACTAACCGCAGCATGGACATCATTGACCGACACCCCATACTTGGCAGCAACCCCCAAGATTGCAGCATGTTCGATGTCGAGAGCGAGGCCAATGTAACCATAGTATTTGTCAGCCCTATCCGCGATTTTGCTTCCACTTGAAGTATCAACCATCACGACCTCCCGCGAACGTTCGAATTAAACATATTTGTCTTTACGTAAAGAATAACTCTTTCGATGAATATTCTCAGGAAGAGATAGAAAAATATTATCAATAGCACAGATTTTACGTAAATATGAAAATACCCTATTCTTACATTCAGAGTGAATATAGATTCACCATTGGTTATTTTGAATGCGAAAAAAATATCAAAAATGCAAACCATAAGCGCAAAAAACGAAACCTTCATAAGTCCAGTTATGTACACATACGATTCGCTTCTAGCATCTTGCAAGATGTTCCATAGAAACCATAAAAACCAAATGGCGCCAATCGACGATGTTATTTGAGTTAATTTTGAACCCATACCAGGTGGTAGTGAATTAAATTGCTCAGAGTCTATCAATATTAAATTTGGTGGCCAAGCTGAGACAAAAATAGATTTTTCAAAACCATCACAATGCCAGTAATTTATTAATGCGATAGTTGACATCGTCAACAATAATGCGACAGCCATGGATCTGACAGTCCTGACAAACATTTTCCGATCAAGTTTTATTTGAACATCTTTTTTGCTTTGATCATCTTTCATGGAATGCCTCATCTTTCATCTCCATGAGTGGATCGAGCAGGAATTCGATGACACGGCGATCGCCGGTCTTGATCTCGGCGGTGACCGACATGCCGGGCGTTAGTGGGACGTCCTGGCCATCGGCGCGGATGC